>Ga0255338_1004162_pt1 | contig 15592 bp, 10 predicted proteins | sample MeOH1_35cm_T4_19_FD_203715 | JGI IMG/M metagenome (GOLD analysis project Ga0255338, IMG submission 203715) | Sandy soil microbial communities from University of British Columbia, Vancouver, Canada - MeOH1_35cm_T4_195 | ecosystem: Engineered > Artificial ecosystem > Sand microcosm > Unclassified ...
TCGGCGCTTGGGTGAAAGGAGGAGGGGCGAAATCTCCCACGGATCTGTACTGCGCCAACAGTCAGAATCGAGCCTTGTCCCTCCTCCTCCCTTCAAGTACCAGCATACAAGCGAGCTTGCTCGCGATGGACGTAAACGATAACGCGTGCTTTCTGAACAAGCGCACTGCTCCTGAGTCCATCGCGAGCAAGCTCGTTCTACAGGCCCAACGGCGACTATTCTCCCCGCCCTTCCCGACGTGGTACTTGCCATGGATCAAGCAGCGACTCGGCGATCGGCTAGAATGGCCGACTTGCCGTTGCCGAGCCTGCCATGAAACCTGTATTGCCCCACGCCCAGCTCGACTGGGACGACCAAGGGCTCCCGCGTTCGCGGGTGTTCGATGATGTGTATTTTTCCGACCTGTCCGGGCTGGATGAAACCCGTTACGTCTTCCTCGAACAGAACGCACTGCGTGAACGTTTTGCCGCATTGCCGGTGGGCGGGAGACTGGTCATTGGCGAGACCGGTTTCGGCACCGGGCTGAATTTTCTGTGTGCCTGGCAGTTGTTCGAACACCACGCAGTGGCCGGTGCGCGGCTGCATTTTGTCAGTGTCGAAAAGTACCCGTTGAGTGCGCCTGATCTGCAACGGGCACTGGCCTTATGGCCAGAGCTCAAGCCGTTTGCCGATCAGTTGCTCGCACAGTATGTGGCGATCCATCAAGGCTTCCAGCGGCTGGTACTGGATAACGGTCGCGTGACGTTGACCCTGTTGATCGGCGATGCGCTGGAACAGCTGCCGCAACTGGACGCACAGATCGACGCCTGGTTTCTCGACGGTTTCGCCCCGGCGAAAAACCCCGACATGTGGACCGCCGAACTGTTTGCCGAGCTTGCCCGGCTGGCGGCGCCCGGTTCGACCATCAGCACCTTCACCAGCACCGGTTGGGTGCGTCGTCTGCTGAACGCGGCAGGCTTCAAGATGAAGCGCACGCCCGGCATCGGCCACAAATGGGAGATCCTGCGGGGCACGTTCCTGGGCTGGCCTGAAGAAGTCCCTGCGCCCGCTGCGGCCAAGCCATGGTTTGCGCGCCCGACAACGCTGACTGGCGAACGTCGGGCGTTGGTGATCGGTGCCGGCCTGGCCGGTTGCGCGACGGCCGCCAGCCTCGCGGCCCGGGGTTGGCAAGTCAGCCTGCTGGAGCGTCACGCTGCGCTGGCGCAGGAAGCCTCGGGCAATCCTCAAGGCGTGCTTTATCTCAAGCTTTCGGCCCATGGCACAGCATTGTCGCAATTGATCGTCAGTGGATTCGGTTACACCCGACGCGTGCTTGAACAGTTGCAGCGAGGTATCGACTGGGACGGATGCGGCGTGCTGCAACTGGCCTTCAACGCCAAGGAGGCCGAGCGTCAGGCGCAGTTGGCACAAGCGTTTCCCGAAGACTTGCTGCACACACTCGATAAAGAACAGGCCGAGGCGCGTGCGGGTATCGGTCTGCAATGGGGCGGGTTGTATTACCCCGAAGGCGGATGGGTGCATCCGCCGGCGCTGTGCCAATGGCAAGCGACGCACCCCGACATCCGGGTTCTGACGCATCACGATGTACTGGAGCTGCGTCGAACGCAAGGACACTGGCAAGCCTGGGAAGGCGATACGTTGCTGGCCGATGCACCGGTAGTGGTCCTGGCCGGCGCCGCCGAGATCAAGCGTTTTCCTTACAGCAGCGAGTTGCCGCTCAAGCGCATTCGCGGACAGATCACTCGCCTGCCCCAGACACGTGAAAGCCAACACCTGAGCACCGTGGTCTGCGCCGAAGGTTATGTCGCCCCGGCACGATTGGGGGAACATACGCTGGGCGCCAGTTTCGATTTCAACAACGACGACCTGACACCGACCGCCGCCGAGCATGCCGGTAATCTGCAGATGCTCGAAGAAATCTCCGTCGACCTGCTCACCCGTCTCGGCGCAGACACATTGCAGCCCGAAGCGCTCGAAGGTCGCGCAGCGTTTCGCTGCACCAGCCCGGATTACCTGCCGATTGTCGGGCCGCTGGCCGATGTTCAGGCGTTCGCCGATACCTACAGCGCCCTGAGCAAGGATGCCCGGCAAATCCCGGACATCCCTTGTCCATGGCTGGACGGCTTGTACGTCAACAGCGGCCACGGTTCGCGTGGCCTGATCACCGCGCCCTTGTCAGGCGAATTGCTTGCTGCGTGGCTGGATGACGAACCGCTGCCATTGCCCAGAGCCGTGGCGGAGGCGTGCCATCCGAACCGCTTCGCGTTGCGGCGCTTGATTCGAGGCAAGGCCTGAGGCGTTCAATCCAGCGCAAAGCAAGTCTTTGACTCCTCAGCCTGCATCGCCGCCTCGGTCAGGCGCTTCAACAAAGCGGTTTCGGCGGCCTTCAATTCATCGGCGATACCGTCGACCTGTGGGCGATAGCCCGCGCCAAGCGTCGCCTGGTTTTCAAAGGCTGTCTCCATCCGCTCGTGAAACGGCGCAGTCAGGTCGGTGAACTGTTGGCCGTGATGCTGTCGCAAAAAATCGCTCCAGAACGTGCGGCCACTTACGTAAGTTGACAGATCGGGGGAGATTTCTGCGGCGACGACCTTGTTGTAGGCACTATCCAGGTCCTTCTGATTGACGCCGCTTAGCGATGCATAACGCATATGCCGGGGCTGACCGAGAAGTTCAAGCCTGTCAGCCAGGCCGGTGCGATAAGCCAGCTCTACTTCCACCGGATCGAGCGCGGGAGTGGCAGTGGCATGTTCCCCAGCGAGTTTGACGAGGCGATCCAGTCGGAACAGGCGTCGCCCAAGGCTCAACAGTCGAGATGCCTGATCATGGGCATTGGCGGACAGTCGGACCACCGTGTCGATATGCACGGCCACCTCCAGGTTACTGAAAATCGTGGCCGCAGAATCCGCGCAATTGGCTTTCACTGCCATCGACAGCAAGTGAGCGCGTAACGCCGGGTCCATCTGAGTCGCCTCAATGACACTCCAGACCCGTCGGGTCATGTCTTCGTGCACAAAACGGCTGTCCGCCGAGCTTCCAACTTCAGCCAGCAGTTCGAAGAATCCATTCGAGCCGGGTTCGTTTTTCAGCGCCAGCCATACACGATTACGACTGGCATAGGTTTCTTCAACGGGTTTCGACATCCATAGGTCTCGAGCCCGCTGTTCATTGAGCACCGTGGCTTTATCGTCCAGCAGGCCCATTCCGATGCCCGTACTGTCACGGTAGGTTTCCAGCTGCGTAAGGCTCTGCGCAGAGACCGGATTAAAGCGCAGGTTGATCGTTTGAGCGAATCGCCGAGGGACCTGGAACAGCCAGTCTGGCAACTCCCGAATCTGGTTGCTTCGCAGGTCTGCGAAGTCCAGATACGGCAAGCGGGAAAGCCCCACGGGCAGCTCCGTAGCGTGGGTATTGCCCAGGAACAGCGATTGCAGATCCCGCATTTTGCTGACATCGATCGTGGCCCCCAAGTGGTTGCCGCTGAGCGCCAGCGTGCGCAAATTGCCCATGTCGGCCAGTTTGCGCAACGTGTGTTCGGTCAGCTTTATCTGATTACCGTTCAGGCTCAAGTACTTGAGGTCGGGCATGTGCGACAACACCTCAGGCAACCGTGTCAGTTGATTGCGGTCCAGCTCCAGACTGACGAGCGCTTTGAACGGAGTCAGGAAATATGCCAGCTCATCGCCCGCCTGCATGTCCTTGATGGAAAGGCTGCGCACATGGGCGACATCCTGTTCGGTCAGCGTCGGCAATGCGCCCACTGGATTGCGTTCCAGCGTGAGTGTTGTCAAAGACTGATTTTGCGGCCAACGCGGATGCGTTACCCGGCGCCAGCAGTTTTCGATCGCGATGGCGACCTGACGACGGCTGACACGAATGTCGTTGAGCTGCCCCGGCAGCTGCTTCATTTGCACTTCATCGTCACGCCAGGTGTGCAGCACACCGAGCAGTTTCTTCAGTTGCTGCTCAAGCTCCTTGATTCGATTCACCCGCTGCATCCGAGTGCTGCCGGCGTTGTCGAGAAACGACGAGACCTGAGCATCGGTGAACATCGGATAGAGTTTTCTGACTTTACGAATCAAGCCCCTTGCATACGTACTCGCAGCGGGAGGATCCGCCTGGACACAGGCGGACAGGTGTTTCGCTGTATCACTGCGCTCCCCCCGCAACACTCGCCCTGTATGCGCCGGATCGCCAGCGGCGGCCCTCGTCAGTCGCGATCGCAACGAAGGGCCATCCAGCGTCTCGTTGCCCGTAATCCCCATGCGTGTACGTTGGGTCGCCGGCAATGCATCCAGTATCGACTGCAGCAGCGTTTCGCTCGTCTGCGTGGAAGACACATTGCCATTGGTTTGGGTGACCTGATAGCCGGTGGACGTCTTGGCGATCACCCCGAGCGCCTGCGCATCCGCTTCGCCCACGCGGTCCAGCAAGGGGGCGGTAGCCGCTCCCTGTCGTACTTCGAGTCGATAGCCGTCATCCCAGCCTTGCACGCGATCCATCAACCCGAGCGTCAGTTTGTCGGTGTCGGCATTCGCCAGTTGCGGGAGACGCACCCCCATGAGCGCGCGATCCTGTCGTAACGTGGCCCGTGCCTCACTGACCTGCCGGGCGAGCTCCATGCCGGGGATCTTGCGGTCGCGCAGAAAGCTGCGATCCCTGCCAGAGGCGTTTTCCAGCAACTCCTGACGCACGCGAACGGGGAGATCAGCAGCGTATTCGCCCAGCGTCTCAACGTCACCGCTGGCGGTGCCGTCCCAGGCTTTATAGAGCCAATCAAACAGCGGCTGGCGATTACCCTTGAGATGGCTGGCGATTTTTCTGGTCAACCGCAGCGATTTCGATTCGGTCGTCGAAACGCCAATCATCGCTTCGACTTCAACCGGATAGAGGCCACTGATGACGGTATCGAGCAGTCGCCCCGAGTCCAAGTCCGCCTGGTAAACGGGCACGCTGTCGACATCATCGTCGTGTGGCGCTGTTTCGGGGAAGCGGGACACAACGAGGTCTTTTTCGTCCCGCACTTCAATGAAGCGCTCCTTCGGCCAGCCGGGCAACCTGGGCAATGTATGAAGTTGCTCTTGAACGAAGTCCGTAGTCGAGGTTTCTCCCCGCGCCATCGCGTCGATCATCGCGGTGACACGCCGGTCGATCTTGAAGCGCTCGACACAATCATTCAGCCGCTGCGGCAACCTGAGGTCGCTTTCATGCAGTTGATACAACTTGTCAGGCGTCATGCCGGTGATGTCGGCAATCGCTTCAAGGTCACTGCCCAGATCGTAAAAGCGCTGATCCGTGCGGCCCAACGCGTAAGCACCGTCGCGCCACTCGTGCGCGTGTTCATAGACATGCCGCCAGCCACCTTCCACGTTTCGCTCGACGGCAGGCTGAAAGGCGTCAGTGCGCACAGGATGATTGAGGGTCCATGCCGACCCCGCAGCGTTGCGGGTGACTCGATAGGGTGCCCCGTCCATGACAATCGACGTCTGTCCGGCGTGTCGATAAAGCCCTTGCGAATCAGGTTGCACGTCGGCTGGCAACGTTGTGGTCTGCTTATAGGGTTCGAGGTCGGGTTTCCATAATCTGGCTTTACCATCAGAGCGGGTGACGGCCTCGAAACCATCGAAATAGGCCATCTGCTCTTTCGCGCCTCTGCGGATGGCTGTCGCGATGATTTTGCCGCCAGCGGCAAACGCGGCCAACTGCGCGACGTTTTCAACCACATTCAGCAAATGGGACAGCGCCTGCGCCCGATCGCCATGCGTCCAGTCAACCACACCCTCATACACCTCGCTGACGAGGTCGACGACAGCCGCCGCCAACATCAATTGGCCAATCACCGGTACGAACAACGCAGCGGCGTTCAACAGCACAAGACCGCCATCCAGTAATGCCTGAATGGTTTTCTCCCGTTGTTGCTCATCGACGTTTTCGGTCGGTACGGCAAGGATTCGCGCGTCTTCTTGAGCTTTTTTGACAAATGCGCTGAAGAAAAAATCGCCGAGGCAGGTGTCGGCGGGCGTGGCCGTGAGCGTGCCCAAGGTCTTGCCCTTGTCAAACGAGGTAAAAAAACCGGTTTTATCGTGGCCGTGCAGATACTGCTCGGCGAAAATTTTCCTGTAGCTTCTGGATTGCAATTTGAGGGTGAGGTAGGTCTTGAACTCATCCAGCGAGGCGTACTCATACAGCGGTCGTCGGGGCTCGTTCGGCATGTAAACCACGCAGCGGGCTTTCGACTCGGTGTCGATGGAGACCCTGGAAAATACCAGTACCCCACAGATGCAGGTGTCATGAATCATCAGGCCCTGCCAGAACACCGGCCCGCCATCAAACAGTGCACCCCTGATTTGAGCCGCAGGGAGATCCTGTTCGATCACACTCGGCAGCATCGTATAAACGGCGTGGGTGATGTCTTCTTTCAGGTAAGCCATGTGGAGGGCGACTTGCAGGTCCAGCGCCTTCAACTTCCGGATGTCAGCAGCGGAGGCTCGATCATCGACCGGCGCACCTGTAGCGGGTCTGACAGGCAACGCCATTGCCTCGTCGATATGACGCTGATAGCAGGCGCCCAGGTCGAACTCACGACACAGCTTGGCGAATTGTTCCGGGGTTATCTGAGTACCTGATTGGGCCTTTGCATCGATTCGTATCACTGAGTCCGCGGGAATACCGCCACTCCTCGCTTGCGCATGCGTAAAGTTTTCCATGGCGGCGTGGAGCAGGCTGCGTGATGTGGTGATTTCTTTCTTTGCGGAGCCGAGGACCGGGAGCACGCCTGTCGAGAAGTAGGTTTTCGTAGTGATGTCCAGCGTGTCCCGCTCGACATCGAAATCGATCGTCCACTTACCCTTGAGAAAGCCGGTCAGTTGCTCTTTGCAGAATTCGTCCAGTGGCTTGAGCTTTTCGAGCGCCGTTTTGACCTTGGCTTGAGCCAGAAAAGACTCCTCGAACGCGGAGGTCAAAGCCTGCACCACTTTCAGATCTGCCGTCGCCAACCAATGCGGGATGGACGCTTGCAGCACTTGCGCCTTGTCCAGATCGCCTGTGTGTTCCAACAACGCTTCGAGACGTTGCGCGGGTGTCATTGGCACTGCCTCGGAGGCGGAATTGGGTGTCGTGGTCAGCATGAGCAATATCCTTATTGCGTTGTGAGGCCCTCAGTTTATGAAGCTCGAACGGCATTTAATAATTCGAATACCGGGTCGAACAGGCGTGCATCCAAACAGCTACTCCTATGCATCCGAGCAATATTTACCGCCCCGGCAATGCACGTTTCTGCCTTGCTCGCCGTTCACCCGCCAATACCTGCTTATTACTTATCGATCTAAAACTCCCACTACCGTGACGGGTCAGTTTCTGAGTACCCGCTGTTTTGGCCGGGTATCGATTCACCCTCCCCAACGGAAAAACCGGTAAGGAATTTATGTGCGGATTAGCTGGCGAGTTACGCTTTGATCATCAACCTGCGGACCTTGCAGCCGTTGAACGAATCACCCATCACCTGGCACCTCGCGGACCTGACGCGTGGGGTTTTTTCAGTCAGGGGCCGATTGCCCTGGGCCATCGTCGCCTGAAAATCATGGACCTGTCGGACGGCTCGGCGCAGCCGATGGTCGACAATCGACTGGGCTTGTCCCTGGCGTTCAATGGCGCGATCTACAACTTCCCGGAACTGCGCGCCGAACTGGAAAGCCTCGGTTATGCCTTCTATTCCGGTGGCGACACCGAAGTGCTGCTCAAGGGCTACCACGCCTGGGGCGAGGCGCTGCTGCCGAAACTCAACGGCATGTTCGCCTTCGCCATTTGGGAGCGTGATGCCAAGCGCCTGTTCATTGCCCGCGACCGCCTCGGCGTAAAGCCGCTGTACCTGTCACGCACCGGCCAGCGCCTGCGCTTTGCTTCTGCTCTGCCGGCACTGCTCAAGGGCGGTGACATCAACCCGATCCTCGATCCGGTGGCGCTCAATCATTATCTGAACTTCCACGCGGTGGTCCCGGCGCCACGCACCTTGCTGGCCGGCATCGAAAAACTGCCGCCAGCCAGCTGGATGCGTATCGAAGCGGACGGCAGCACCGAGCAGAAAACCTGGTGGACCCTGCCCTACGGCCCCCACGCCGACGAGATGAACCTGACACTGGAAGACTGGCGCGATCGCGTGCTCGATAGCACCCGCGATGCCGTGGCAATCCGTCAACGGGCAGCGGTGGATGTCGGCGTGCTGCTGTCGGGCGGTGTCGACTCGAGCATGCTCGTCGGTCTGTTACGCGAAGTCGGCGTGGAAAACCTGTCGACCTTCTCCATCGGCTTCCAGGATGCCGGCGGCGAACGTGGCGACGAGTTCCAGTATTCGGACTTGATCGCCAAACACTACAACACGCAACACCATCAACTGCGCATCGACGAAAAAGAGATCATCGAGCAACTGCCGGCGGCGTTCCGCGCCATGAGCGAGCCGATGGTCAGTCATGACTGCATCGCTTTCTATCTGTTGTCCCGTGAAGTGGCCAAGCATTGCAAAGTGGTGCAGAGCGGCCAGGGTGCGGACGAGTTGTTCGCCGGTTATCACTGGTATCCGCAGGTCGATGGCGCGGCCGATCCCTATGCGGCTTATCGCGATGCGTTCTTCGACCGCAGCTACGAGGACTACGCCGCCACTGTGCAGCCTGAATGGCTGACCGCGAATGACGCCGCCGGCGACTTCGTGAAGGAACATTTCGCCCAACCCGGCGCTGATGCAGCGGTGGACAAGGCCTTGCGTCTGGACAGCACCGTGATGCTGGTGGATGACCCGGTGAAACGCGTCGACAACATGACCATGGCCTGGGGCCTGGAAGCGCGCACACCGTTTCTCGACTATCGCCTGGTGGAATTGTCGGCCCGGGTGCCGGGTAAATTCAAACTGCCGGACGGCGGCAAGCAAGTGTTGAAAGAGGCGGCGCGGCTGGTGATTCCGAGCGAAGTCATCGACCGCAAGAAAGGTTACTTCCCGGTGCCGGGCCTCAAGCATTTGCAAGGCGATACGCTGAACTGGGTACGCGAACTGCTGCTGGATCCGAGTCAGGATCGCGGCCTGTTCAACCCGGCGATGCTCGACCGTCTGCTGACCGATCCACAAGGCCAGTTGACCCCGTTGCGCGGCTCCAAGCTGTGGCAATTGGCGGCGCTGAACCTGTGGCTAAGCGAACAAGGAATCTGATCGATGAAACCTCACGCCACGGCGTATAGCCAACGCCTGTTGCGCGGTCAGGCGCCCTCTTATGAACGCTTGCAGGCGCGTCTGGCCGAAGACGGCAGCGAATTGGGCGCCGCGCCGATTGCCGTGCATTGCGGCTGGGGCCGGCTGCTGATCGGCCACACGTTCCCCGATCCGGCGAGCCTCGCCCAGGAGTTGCTGAATGAGCAGCCGGGTGAGCGCGACATTGCCCTGTATGTCGCCGCGCCCCAGCAAGTGCTGGGGCTGGAGCCGGCGCAGCTGTTTCTCGACCCGTCTGACACCTTGCGCTTGTGGTTCAGCGATTACCGACAGGCGACCCGCGTGTTCCGCGGCTTTCGCATTCGTCGCGCGCAAAGCGATGCGGACTGGCAGGCGATCAATCAGCTGTATCAGACACGTGGAATGCTGCCGATCGATGCCAGTCTGCTGACCCCGCGTCATCTCGGCGGCCCGGTGTATTGGCTGGCCGAAGACGAAGACAGCGGCGCGATCATCGGCAGCGTCATGGGCCTCAATCACCACAAGGCGTTCAACGATCCGGAAAACGGCAGCAGCCTCTGGTGCCTGGCAGTCGATCCGCATTGTTCGCGTCCCGGCGTCGGCGAAGTGCTGGTGCGGCATTTGATCGAGCACTTCATGAGCCGTGGGCTGAGTTACCTCGATCTGTCAGTGCTGCATGACAACCGCCAGGCGAAAAGTCTTTACGCCAAACTCGGCTTTCGCAACCTGTCGACCTTTGCGATCAAGCGCAAGAACGGGATCAATCAGCCGTTGTTTCTGGGCCCTGGCCCCGAAGCCGAGTTCAATCCATATGCCCGAATCATCGTAGAAGAAGCCCATCGGCGCGGCATTGAAGTGCAAGTCGATGACGCCGAATCGGGACTGTTCACCCTGATCCATGGCAGTCGGCGGGTCCGTTGCCGTGAGTCACTGAGCGACCTGACCAGTGCCATCAGCATGACGTTGTGCCAGGACAAGAGCCTGACCCACAAGGTCCTGAAAAATGCCGGCCTGAACCTGCCCGCGCAACAGCTTGCGGGCAACGCCGACGACAACCTGGCTTTTCTCGACGAGCACGAGCGGGTGGTGGTCAAACCACTGGATGGCGAGCAGGGCCAAGGCGTAGCGGTGGATTTGCGGACGATCGAAGAGGTGCTGCAAGCCATCGAATCCGCCCGCCGGTTCGACAGCCGCGTGTTGCTGGAAAGCTTCCACGAAGGCCTCGACCTGCGGATTCTGGTCATCGGTTTTGAAGTGGTCGCCGCGGCGATTCGCCGCCCGGCGGAAGTGGTGGGTGATGGGCAGCATTGTATCGGTGCGCTGATCGAAGCCCAAAGTCGGCGACGGCAGGCGGCCACCAGCGGCGAAAGCAAGATCCCGCTGGATGCTGAAACCCAGCGAACGTTGAAAGCGGCCGGGTACGACTACAGCAGCATTCTGCCGGCGGGCGAACATCTGTTCGTGCGGCGTACGGCGAATCTTCATACCGGTGGTGTGCTTGAAGATGTCACGGCGATCCTGCATCCGACCCTGGTGGATGCAGCCGTGCGCGCGGCGCGGGCGCTGGACATTCCGATGGTCGGGCTGGACCTGATGGTGCCGGCGGCGGATCAACCGGAGTATGTGTTTATCGAAGCCAATGAGCGCGCCGGGTTGGCCAATCATGAGCCGCAACCGACGGCCGAGCGATTTGTGGATTTATTGTTTCCGCGTAGTCAGCCGGCGATCTCTTAGTGATGTAGTGCCCGGACGGGCCCCTTCGCGAGCAAGCCCGCTCCCACATTTTGATCGCGTTCCATTGTGGGAGCGGGCTTGCTCGCGAAGGTGTCAGTTCAGGCGACACAAATCTTCCTCATCGAAACCATCGATGCGCTCAACTCATCAGGAGTTTCCATGACCAGCAAAATCCCCGAACCAGATCTCAACTACCTGCAAAAAGTCCTGCTGGAAATGCTCGCCATTCCCAGCCCCACCGGGTTTACCGACACCATCGTGCGCTATGTCGCCGAACGCCTTGAAGAGCTGGGCATTCCGTTCGAGATGACCCGCCGCGGCACGATCCGCGCCACGCTCAAGGGCAAGAAAAACAGCCCGGACCGCGCCGTTTCCGCTCACCTCGACACCATCGGCGCTGCCGTTCGCGCCGTCAAAGACAATGGCCGCCTGACGCTGGCGCCGGTCGGCTGCTGGTCGAGCCGTTTTGCCGAAGGCAGTCGTGTCAGCCTGTTTACCGACAATGGCGTCATCCGGGGCAGTGTGTTGCCGCTGATGGCCTCCGGGCACGCGTTCAACACCGCGGTGGATGAAATGCCGATCAGTTGGGATCACATCGAACTGCGCCTGGACGCCTATTGCGCCACCCGCGCCGATTGCGATTCCCTGGGGATCAGCGTCGGCGATTTCGTGGCTTTCGACCCCTTGCCGGAATTTACCGAAAGCGGCCACATCAGTGCTCGTCACCTCGACGACAAGGCCGGTGTTGCCGCATTGCTGGCGGCACTGAAAGCCATTGTCGACAGCGGCGAAGAATTGATGATCGACTGCCATCCGCTGTTCACCATCACTGAAGAAACCGGCAGCGGCGCGGCGGCGGCGTTACCCTGGGACGTCAGCGAATTCGTCGGCATCGACATCGCGCCGGTCGCGCCCGGCCAGCATTCCAGCGAACACGCGGTCAGCGTGGCCATGCAGGATTCCGGTGGACCTTATGACTATCACTTGTCCCGGCACTTGCTGCGACTGGCCAGCGACAACGAGTTGCCGGTGCGCCGCGACCTGTTCCGCTATTACTTCAGCGACGCACACTCGGCGGTCACCGCCGGCCATGACATCCGCACCGCCCTGCTCGCCTTCGGCTGCGACGCGACTCACGGCTACGAACGCACGCACATCGACAGCCTCGCCGCCCTTAGCCGCCTGCTCGGCGCCTACATTCTCAGCCCGCCGGTGTTCGCCAGCGATGCACAGCCTGCGAAGGGGTCGCTGGACCGCTTCAGTCATCAGATCGAACATGACACGCAGATGGAGAGCGATACGCGGGTGCCGTCGGTGGATAGCCTGGTGGGGCAGCGGTCCGAGAGCTGATCCTGGATTGTCGTCGTCTGACAGATTGCCATCGCGAGCAAGCCCGCTCACACAGTTGACTGCGTTTCTCCTGCAGGAACTCGGTCAACTGTGGGAGCGGGCTTGCTCGCGATGGCGGTAGACCAGGCAACAGACGAACCCAGGCTAGCCGCAACCCATCATTCGCCGTAGCATCGCGCCCATTGTTTAGCCGAGGTGCCTATGCTGATTCCCCACGACCAACTTGAAGTCGACACCCTGACCCGCCTGATCGAAGATTTCGTGACCCGTGACGGCACCGACAACGGCGATGACACGCCGCTGGAAACCCGCGTATTGCGGGTTCGCCAGGCGTTGACCAAGGGCCAGGCACTGATTGTCTTCGATCCGGAAAGCGAGCAGTGCCAGTTGATGCTCAAACACGACGTGCCCAAGCACCTGTTTGACTGACGCCTTCAACGTGCCTTTGTTTTCCCCAGTTTGACCTGAATGCGCTCGTAGACCTCGGCCCGGTGCACGTTGACGTTCTGCGGCGCCTCGACGCCGAAGCGCACGCTGTTTCCATTGACGGCCAGAACCCGCACGGAAATGGTGTCACCGATGGAGATCATTTCCCCCACAACGCGGCTGAGTACAAGCATGGCATTCGTCCTTCAGGGTTATCGAACCCTGAAGATGCCCGGTGCGCGGTGGGCCTTCAATGCAGCGGGAGCAAATCAGTCCCGCCCTACAGTTGCAACCGAACGTCTCCTTAGGAAACGTCCGACAACCCGTGGGAACGAAGCGTCAGGAAGCGGAAAAACGCGGGCCGAACAGAATGACACTCGCACCGATCACACACAGCGCCACGCCGATCCAGTCCGAACCCAGCGGACGAATCCGTTCGACCACCGCCAGCCAGCCAATCGATGCAATGATGTAGATGCCACCGTAGGCGGCATAGGCGCGCCCGGCGTAGGTCGCCTCGACACGGGTCAGCAGCAGCGCGAACAACGTCAGGCTGAGCAGCGCCGGCACGACCCACCAGACGCTTTTACCCTGGCGCAACCACATCCAGAAGGCAAAGCAGCCGGCGATTTCAAGCAGTGCGGCAAGAAAAAACCACAGGTAATTGAGCATGCAAAACGTCTCGCGAGGATGACCGTGGTGGCCACCCTAACGACGACGTTGTCGACGGGCAAGCTCAGCCTGCGGTCTGTTTGGCCTTGGCGCGCATTTTATCGGCCATGACGGTCATTTCATCGTAGAGCAGTTGCGGATTCTTCTGCTTCAGCGCCCAGGCCATGCGCCCCTGTTCGTGGGGCAGGATCATGAATTCGCCGGCGGCCACATGCTGATAGATGTAGTCGGCAATATCGGTCGCTGTGATCGGCGAGCTTTCCAGCAATTTTCCGACCTGGGCTTTCATGGCCGGCGTCGGGCCGCGGAAGGAGTCCAGCAGGTTGGTCTGGAAGAACGAAGGGCACACCACATGCACGCCGATTTCCTGCTGCGCCAATTCGATCAGCAGGCTTTCCGACAATGCCACTACGCCTGCCTTGGCCACGTTGTAGTTGCTCATGGCCGGGCCTTGCATCAACGCAGCCATCGACGCGATGTTGATGATCTTGCCTTTGCTTTTTTCCAGCAGCGGCAAAAATGCCTTGCAGCCTTTGACCACGCCCATCAGGTTGATCGCGATCTGCCAGTCCCAGTCCTCGAGGGACAGTTCGCTGAAGAACCCTCCCGAGGCGACGCCGGCGTTGTTGACGATGACATCGATGCCGCCGAGTTTCACTTCGCAGGCCTGGGCGAAAGCGGTGAGCTGACTGTAATCGCGGACATCGCAGCGCTGGATAAAACCATCGCCGCCAGCTTCGCGGACCAGTTTCAGGGTTTCCTGCAGACCGGCCTCGCTGACATCCGACAAGGCCAGTTGCCAGCCTTCACGCGCCCAGCGCAGCGCGATTTCGCGACCCAGGCCCGAGCCCGCGCCAGTGATCATCATGCGATTTTGCATAGCAAACAGCCTTGTTGTTCCGGGGAAGATGAGCCGAGTGTAGCGAAGGACATCGCCCAACCCACGCTCCATCAGATTGCTGAATGGCCTGAGCAAACCGCGCACGCGGGCGGATCAACTTAATCCCTCTAAAACGAAATAATCCTTTCTTCAAAAAACATTAAAAAAACTTGGAATTTTCTTTCATCCGCGACAGTCGGATTTTGTAAGCAGCTTGGTTTTTTTGAAGTCCAGCTGAACGTTAAACACCAAGTAATTCCAGAACACTTCCAACAAGGAAATCGACATGGGCACAATTTTAATCATTATTCTTATCCTCCTCCTGGTAGGCGGCCTGCCGGTCTTCCCACACTCCAGAAGTTGGGGTTATGGCCCGTCGGGTATCATCGGCGTGGTGTTGGTGGTGCTATTGATCCTGCTGTTACTCGGCAAGATATAAAAAGTTAACAGGCAATAAAAAAGAGGCCCTTCAAGGGCCTCTTTTTTATTGCGCCGAAAACTCAGTCCGGCTTGCCGTCAACCACACCGGCAGTGTTGTCGATCAGGCTTTTGGTCGCTGTCTGGATGAACGACTCGAGTTTCTGCTTAAGGGCCGCTTCGTCAGCGGACGCCGGAATCAGTTCACCTTTCGGATTGGCGCCGAGTTCGTATTGATACAGCTTCGGCGGCATTTCTTTCGGCAGTACCAACACACGGTCTGCGGTCAGCAACGCTACGGTCTGATCGCTACCCGACGGCTTGATCACGCCGAAACCCTTGTCGCCTTCCGGCAGGTTCAGCAAGTCACGGCCCCAGCACTGGTGGACTACGTCGCCACCGACACGGCCCATGATGGTCGGCACGATGTCGATCTGGGTGCCCACGGTGTGGTCGACCTGGCCGAACTTGTCCTGGACACCCGGCCCGATCAGCAACATCGGCACGTTGAAACGGCCCAGGTCCATTTCAGTGATCTGCTGTTCATTGCCGAAACCGTGGTCGCCGACGATCACGAACAGGGTTTCCTTGAAGTAAGGCTCCTTGCGCGCCTTCTCGAAGAACTGACCGAGCGCCCAGTCGGAGTAACGCATGGCGGTCAAATGTTCGTTGAGGCTGCCACGGTCGGTCACGCGCTCGACCGGCAACGGTGTCGGCAAAGCGTATGGCGTGTGGTTGGACAAGGTTTGCAGCAAGGCATAGAACGGTTTTTTGTCCTTGCCGTCGCGGGCCTTCAACTCTTCCAGGCCACGGTCGAACATGTCCTGGTCGGACACACCCCAGGTCGGGTCGGAGAACACCGGGTTAACGAAGTCGTTACGCCCGATGAAGTTGGTCAT
>Ga0255338_1004163_pt1 | contig 15588 bp, 4 predicted proteins | sample MeOH1_35cm_T4_19_FD_203715 | JGI IMG/M metagenome (GOLD analysis project Ga0255338, IMG submission 203715) | Sandy soil microbial communities from University of British Columbia, Vancouver, Canada - MeOH1_35cm_T4_195 | ecosystem: Engineered > Artificial ecosystem > Sand microcosm > Unclassified ...
CCGCACCCAGACGCCCGCCCCGAAGCAGTCGGGTCAGGAGCGGACGAAGGTCACTCCGCAGCTCGACCCGCACGACGGGCCGGAGCATCGCCAGTTTCCCCGCGCGAAGATGACGGTGCCCTTCCGCCTGTGGATGGGCGAAGGCGACGACCTGCGGTTCGAGGCCACCCTGCGCTCGGGCAACGTGTCGGTGAGCGGCGCCTTCCTGGAGTCGACCTTCTTCCTGCCGATCGGCACCGAGGTGCGCGCGAGCTTCGCCCTCGACCCCACGGAGGAGCCGGTGCTGGCGCGCGCGGAGATCATCCGCACCGAGACCCCGGGGCGTGATGGCAGGGGGCGCACCGGCTTCGCCCTGCGCTTCGTGGAGTTCTTCGAGCAGAGCGAAGTGACGCTGGCCAGGCTCTTCCTGGGGGCGCGCTTGCAGGAGTTCGCGCAGGGCTACCTCGCTTCGAAGCGGGCGCGGTCCCTCACCAGCGAGCTCGATCGCTGCGTCGACGCCCTCGCCGCGTGGGAGCTGCAGAAGGTCACCACCACCGCCAGCCCGTGGGGCGAGAGCACGGACTGATGTTCTCCCTCTCCCTGCGAAGCGGGGAGAGGGTCGGGGTGAGGGGCTCTCTCCACCTGCGCCCCTCACCCGGCGCTGCGCGCCGACCTCTCCCCGCGTTGCAGGGAGAGGTTCTTCAGGTCACGGAAATCCACCGCTGACCTCTGAGTGATCCCCCCCCGGCCCTCCGCCAGGTGTGCGTACCCACTCGACTTTCCCCCCGGCATCCCACCTGCACAGGCAGTCCCGCGCACGCCGGGAAACCACCCGGCCCTGGTGAGGACTTCGACATGCGGCAGACCCTGATGGTGGCAGCGATGGCGGTGATGGCGTCGTGCACCCCGAGTGGCAACACCCCCTGGGACGAGAACCACGACGGGCTGATCACCGCCTGTGAAGGGCTCAACTCCTACGCGTGCGACTCGACGCCCGGCTGCGAGCCGGTGGCGGTCAACTGTTCCAGCGCCGCGCTGCGCGAGACCGACGGCAACACGCCCTGCGTGGCCGGCACCGAGACCTGTCGTCCCACCACCCCGCCCATCTTCGACTGTAGCCGCCTCTCGCTGAGCGACTGCGCCACGGTGGCGCGCTGCGAAGTGGTGACGCGGCAGACCGCGTGCGACGCGAACGGCGGCAGCGGCGTCGGCTTCGCGGAGCAGCGCGACCCCGCGCCGGCGCCTCCCATCTGCGGCCAGGCGGTGCAGGTGTGCGCGAACCGCGCGCCCACCGCGTGCGAGCAGCTCTCCACCGACGTGTGCCTGGCGCAGCCCGGCTGCGCGCTCGAGGGGTACGGCGCCACCTGCGACATCGCGTGCAGCTCCGACAGCTTCAACTGCCCGCCCTGCGCGACCCCGATGCAGCGCTGCGTGACCCTGCCTCCTCCCGACCTGTGCGGTGCGCGTGACACGTCCACCTGCACGCTCGATGGCCAGTGCGTGCTCGAGACCGCGGACTACCGCTGCGACACCGCGGGCGTGCCCTGCGCCCCCAACGACCCAAGCTGCGGCGCGCCGATCGCCTGCTCGCCGCCCGCGCCGCGCTGCGTGCCTGCGCCCCCGCCCGACGTGTGCGGCAGCCGCGACGAGAACACCTGCACCATCGACGGCCGCTGCGTGCTGGAGACGGCCGTGTGCGCGACCGTCTGCGACCCGAGCGGCAACTGCCCGCCCTGCGCGAACCCCGCTCCGCGCTGCGTGCCCGCGCCGGTGCCTGGCGTGTGTGACGGCCGCGACGAGAACACCTGCGCCATCGACGGGCAGTGCGTGTTGATCCCCGGCCCCGAGTGCCTCTGCGCGCCCGATGGCACCTGCCCGCCGTGCGCGTCTCCCTCGGTGATGTGCGTGCCCGCGCCGAAGCCGGACCCGTGCTCGCTGCGCGACCTCAACACCTGCTCCATCGATGGGCAGTGCATGGTGCAGTACTGGGCGTGCCCGGCGATCTGCCTCCCGGACGGCAACGGTGGCTGCCAGCCGTGCGACGCGCCTCCGGCGGCGTGCGTGCCGGTGTACCCGGTGTATCCGGATCCCGATCCGCAGCCGTCGCGGTGCGCGGGGCTCGATCGCCTGACCTGCGCGGCGTCGGGCTGCGAGGTGGTGGAGCTCGAGTGCGCCCAGGTCTGCATCGACGACGGCCACGGTGGCTGCCTGCCCTGCAAGGACTTCATGTGCAGCGAGCCCTCGACCGGTGGCTCGGGCGGCGGCACGCCTCCTCCGCAGCCGTAACCCTCGGGGGGCGGGGCCCTCACCGAGGCGATGACCTCCCCCCGCTCCGCGGGGAGAGGGACTCCTGGACGACGCTGCTCGCTGTCTCCTCCCGCAGGGCCCGAAGCTCCCCACTCAGCGCGAAGTCGAGCAGCTCGCGCATCGCTGACTCCCCGGCCGCACCCGCGGGGAGAAGCTGGGTGCGCACCACCGCGAAGTCGCCGCACACCAGCAGCGCCACCCGGGGCGGCGTCTTCATCACGCCCTCGAGATAGCGGGCGAAGTCACCCGGCCGCGCGGTGCCCAGGTAATCGCCCACGCTGCCCTCGAGCGCCTCGCGCTGTGACGACGAGAGCGCCTTGGTGAGCCGCTTCACCTCCGCCGCCAGCTTCTTCGGCTCGACCTTCGACGCGTACCGCTTGCTGCCCACGGTGAGCGCCGCCTCGAACAACACCTCGAGCGCGTCAGGCTGAAGATGGAGCGCGAGGTTCAGCTCCGGCCGCAGCCACGCGAGGCTCAGGCCGTTGAGCGCGAACTGCGCGACGCGGTCCTTGTTCGCCAGCTGCTGCTCACCCACCACCACGCTCGGCGGAAAGGTCGCGAGCACCTTCACGCCCACCGAGTCATCCGGGTGCGCCTGCCGCCGGCTCGAGGTCTGTGGCGCGAGATACGGAGAGTACAAGTCCGGCGCCTCGAGCCCGAGCTGCCGCCCCACCAACAGCAGCTCGGTGAGCGCGGGGTGCGTGGCGGTGCGCGGGTGAATGAGGTGCTTCTTGGGGTGAATCCCGAACTCCGAGGCGTCCTGCGCGTTCTTCTCCGCCCAGGGGAGGAAGATGGTCGCCATCACGTCGGCGACCGGCCCGCGCGCGAGCGGATGGAGCAGCAGCTCGCGCCACCCGCGGTCCGTCAGCGGCGCGCGAAAGGCGGGCGGCACGGTGACGGAGGGCGCGAGCCGCTCGAGCAGCGCCTTGTGCTGCGGCGTGGCGGTTCCGGTGACCTCCGCGGCGCGCGCGGCGAGCCACGCGGTGTCGAGGTCCTTCGTCGCCTCGGCGAGCTGCGAGGCGGCGGCGCAGAGCTTCGCCACGCTCGCGCTCTTCGGCAGCGCGCGCAGGTACGCCTCCAGCGCGTCGCCGGTGCGCTCGGGGAAGGTGAGGGCCAGGTCCGCGAAGGCCTCTTGCGCAGTCGCGTCTTCCGGCAACAGCTTCGCCCCCGCCTCGTAGGCCTCGAGCGCCCACACCCGCTCGTCGAGCTTGCGCAGGCGCAGCTCGCCGAGGGTGCGCCACAACGCAGCGCGCGCGGCCGCGCTCTCGGCGCCTTCGCCGTGCCTCGCGATGACCCGCTCGTAGGCCGCGGCGAGCTTCTTCCAGTCGCGTGCCCGCGCGAGCAGCCCTTCCAACGCCTGCAGCGCCTCGGTGAACCCGGGCGCCTCGTCGAGGGCCTTCTGCAGCAGCTCGGTGCCGCGCTCGACGTCGCCCAGCTGCCGGCCCACCAGGTCTGCCAACCCGAGGATGTGGACCCGCCGCTCGGCCACCGTCAGCCCGGGAAGGTCGACCAGCGTCTGCTGCGTCGCCGCGGCCTTCACCTTGTTCCCCAGCGCGAGGTACGCGAGGAGCAGCTGCTCCAGCGCGCCGCGGGAATCGGGCTTGAGCTGGAGCGCCTGCAGCAGCGGGTCGATCGCCCGAATGGGGCTCGCCAGCTTCTCGCGCAGCACCGCGCCCAGCTCGAGCAAGAGCGTGTGCCGCTCCTCCCCGGTCACCAGCGACGAGAGGCGCTTGCGGTAGAGCGCCGACTTCTCGAACGACGCCAGCGCGTCTGACGACGGAATGAGCACCTGCAGCGCGGCGAGGTTCTGCGGCTCGAGCTCGAGCGCGCGCTCGCCCGTCGTCTGCGCGGGCTGCGCGCGCCCCAGCCTCCAGTGCAGCTGCGCCAGCTCGAGCCAGGCCGCCGCCCGTTGGGGGCGCGGGAGCCGCTCGCCGTGCTGCTCCAGATAGAGGTCGAGCTTCTGGCTCGCCTCCTCGTGACGGCCGAGGGGAACCAGGGCGTCCACCTGTCCTCGGAGCGCGGGCCCGCACGTCGGGTCGAGCTGCGCCGCGCGGCCGTAGGTGTCGAGCGCCTGGCGGGGCAGGCCGAGCTGCAGCTGCCCCTGGCCCAGCTGGCACAGCCGCCTCACGCGCTCGCCCGGGCGCTGCCGGCTCTCCCGGTCCAGCAGGGTGAGGGCCATGTGCAGCACCTCGACCGCGCGTGGCCAGCGCTGGGCGGCGATCAACAAGTCGCTCAGCGGCAGCATGGCCTCCAGCGCGTCGCCCCGCGCGCCCAACGCGTGCTCGTACCAGGTGATGGCCTGCGCGGGGTCGCGGGCCCGTTGATCGAAGTGGGCCGCCAGCTCGACGGCGGCGGCGCAGCGATCGATGGCGCTCTTCGCGCGCGTGGCCTCGTGGGTGAGGTTGGCCTCGTACTCGGGCCACTCGCTCGCGTGGAAGAACGCCGCGCGCAGCCGGCGCAGTGCGGGCAGGTGCAGCTCGTCTGCCTTCAGCGCCCGCTGCCAGGCCGCGCGCGCGCCGGGCAGGTCCTTGAGCTTCTCCTCCAGCACCAGGCCCGCGCGGTGCTCCAGCTGCGCCCGCGCGCCGGGGTCGCTCTCCAGCTGGGCCTGCCGGGTGAGGAACTGCACCGCCTCGGCCCAGCGGCTCTCCTTGAGGCACAGCTCGGCGAGCGCCTGCACCGCGGGGCGATGCGTGGGCACGTGGGTGAGCGCGAGCGCCCACCACTTCTCGGCAGCGGGCGCTTCGTAGAGGCGCTCGAGGTGCACCTGGCCCGCCTCGGTGCACAGCTCCGCCAGCTTCGTGGGCGCGGTGATGACCTCCACCAGGCGCGCGAGGATCTCCGCCAGCGGCCGCCAGCGGCCCGCCGCGCGGCGCAGCTTCGCCAGCCCCTCGAGCGCGCGCAGTTGTTGGCCGTCGAGCTCGACGATGGCCTTGAGGGCGCGATCGGCGTTGAGCGGGTTCCCCCGGCGCTCCCACAGCTCGGCCGACTTGTACTGGAGCTCGATGGTCTCGGCGTTCTCGAGGGGGAGCGCGAGCCGGCGCTCCCAGGTGCGCAGCAGCTCGACGGGCTTGTCCAGCTGCAGGTAGAGCCGCTCCAGCGCGCGGAAGGCCTCGGCGGAGCGGGGATCGAGCTCCAGCGCCTCCTCGTAGGCTTCGAGCGCGGCCGCGGGGTTCTTCAGCTCACGCTCCTGCAACGCGCCGAGCTCCAGCTGCACGAGCGAGCGCGGCTCGTCCTTCGGCGTGAGCGAGCGCACCTCGAGCAGGGCCGCGAGCGCCCTGGGCCAGTCCTTCTGGCGGCGGTGGAGCTCCGCCAACAACCGCGCGTGCGGCGCGCTGGGCGCCACCTCCATCAAGCGCCTGAGCACCGCCGCGGCGTGGGCGGGGTTCTTCAGCTCGTTCTCGTGGAGCTGGGCGAGCTGTTCCAGCAGCTGCACCCGGGCGCCGCGATCGATGGTCACCTCGAGCTTCAGCTCCAGCGCCTTCGCCCGCCGCTCGTGCAGCGCGCGGCGCTCGAACATCTTCACCAGCGCGTCGAGCGCGCTCGCGTTCGCCCGGTCGTGGCCGAGGATCGCCTTGAGCGTCTGCTCGGCCGCGTCGACCTGGTCGAGCTGCACGTCTTGCAGCGTGGCGAGCGCGAGGGCGAGCTCCAGGTGAGCGGGGCCGAAGCGGAGCCGCGCCAGGGTCTGCGAGTACACGACGCTCAGCTCGGTGAGCTTGCCCAGCTTGGTGGCGAGCTCCTCGGCCGTGCGCCGCCGCGCCGCCGAGCCGGGGTCCAGGCGCACCACCTGGGTGGCCCACTGGAACGCTCCGGGGAGATCAGAGAGCTGAGCGGCGTGCACGGCGGCGAGCCGGTCCATGGTGGTGAGCCGCTCGTCGCCGGTGAGGTGCTCGACGAACTGCGCGGTGAGCGCCGCCCACGGCTTCCACTGCTGGGCGCCGGCGTAGAGGCCTTCGGCCTGCAGCCAGGCTGCGTGGTGTCTGGGGTCGAGGCGGAGCACCTGCTCCAGCGCCGCGGTGGCGCCCTCGGTGTTCTGCCGGCGGAGCTCGAGCTCGGTGAGCTCGAGGAGCGTGGCGATCGCGTCGGTTGCGCGGCCGGCGCGGGTCTGGGCCTTCGAGAGGCGCTCGAGCACCTGCCCCTCGACTCCGCTCGGGGTGAACGGGGGGCCGAGGAGCACCTGCCGCAGCCGCAGCAGCTCGGGCTCGAGGTCGTCTCGTTCGTCGAACTCCAGCGCGCCACGCGCCGCGGTCGCTGCCTCTTCCGCGCGGCCGAGCAGCGCCAGCACCTCGACGCGTCGCACCTGGTGGGCCCGACGCTGCGGTGGCGCCTCGCGGCTGTCGGCCAGCTGCGCCAGCACCGCCGCGAGCTCAGGCAGCGCTCCCGCGTTCTCGTAGAGCTCCCGCAGGGCCTCCAGCGCGCCCGGATGGCGGGGGACCCGCTCCAGCACGATGCGATAGCCGGCGATCGCGCCCTGCAGATCCCCGAGCTTCCGGTGCGTCACCTGCGCGATGCGGAAGCCGAGGTCCGCTGCGTCTTGCGGATCGAACGTCACGTGCAGGCGCGACTGCAGCAGCTCGATCAGCTCGCCGAAGCGCCCCGCGGCCTCGAAGCGTTCGCCCAGGCGCGCGAAGGCCTCGGCGTGCAGCGGCTCCTCGCGCAGCAGCTCGCGGTACAGCGCGATGCTCCGCTCGGGATCGGTGGGCGCACAGAGCCCCGCCAGCTTGAGGCGCACCTGCCGCTGCTGCACCGGCGAGACGAGCCCCAGCAGCTTCTCCAGGATGGCGCGCAAGGGCTCGAGCTGGCCGCTGCGCTCGTAGACCTGCTCCAGCGCGCGGGCCGCCCCCACGTGGGGTTCGCGCTCGAGCACCGCGCGCCACGCCTCGGCCGCGCGGTCCACCAGGCCCAGCTCTTCGCTCGCGAGCTCGGCGATGCGCAGGAGCAGCGCCACCCGCTCCGGCCCTTCGGGGGCCGCCTGCTCGCGGGCCTCCAGCACGGGCAACAGCTGGTCCCATCGGCGCAGCGCCAGCAGGGTGCGATCGAGCCCGGCCAGGGCGCGCGGCGCCACCTGCGGCACCCGCTCCATCGCCGCGCGGTAGAGCGTGGCGGCGCGCGCGGGCTCACCCAGCTTCTCTTCGCACAGCGTCGCGAGGCTCAGCGCGACCTCCGCGACCTCGGGCGGCTGGAGCTGCGGGAGCGCCTCGTCGAAGACCGCCGCCAGGGCCCGGTGCGCCGAGGCGGCGTCCGCGAGCGTCACCAATCGCGCGCGCAGGGCGGCGTCAGCGGGCGCCTCGCGCCACGCGTTCGCGGTGGCGGGGAAGGCGAGCGCGGGTCCTCCGCGAGAGAGCTGCAGGTCGGCCAGCTCGAGCCAGAGCGCGCGGCGGCGCGGGCCGGGGAGCGCGTTGGTGGCCGCGGTCTCCAGAGCGCGCAGGAGCTTCTCGACGTCGCGCCCCTGACGATACGCGCTCAGCAGGAGATCCGAGGCCGGCTCCCAGCCCGGCTGCTCCTCGACCAGGTCCTCCAACTCGCCGAGCGCGGCGAAGTTGTCCGGCTCGGCGGTGAGCAGCTCGCCCAGCAGCGGCAGCGCCGAGGCGGCGTGGCCCAGCTTCTCGCGGCGCACCTTCGCCAGGCGCAGGAGCAGGGTGGAGCGATCCGCGCGGCTGTCGGGCAGGCGCCGCGCCAGCACCTCCGCGAGCTCGGGCCAACGCTGCAAGGTGACGCAGAGCTCATCGAGGCGGGCGAGCGCGGCGGCGTCGGTGGGGCGCAGCTCGAGCAACCGCCACAACGTCTCCCAGGCGCGCGCCGGCTGCTCCAGCGCGTCCTGTTGCAGCGCGGCGAGGCTGCGCAGCAGCTCGACCTGTTCTTCTTCGGTCGTCGCCAGCGCGTAGCGATGACCGAGCACGCCTTCGAGCTCGCTCCAGCGCAACGCGGCTTGAAGCAGCGCGCTCAGGCGCGCCAGCGCAGGCAGCTCGTCAGGGATGAGGCCCAGCAGCCACTGCAGCGCCTCGAGCTCGCCGGCGGCATCGCCGAGGCGCCTGCGCACCTGGGCCAGCTCGCGCAGGAAGCCCACCTGGGTCTCCGGGACGGCGCGCGGCATCAGTTCGGTCAGCAACGCCGCGAGCGGCTGGTCGAAGCGGCCCGGAGCGGCCAGCGCCAACAGCCGCGCGAAGGCGCGCGCCTCATCGGGCTGTTCGCGCAGCAGCCGCGCCAGCGCGTCGAAGGCGAGGGGCTGCGACTCAGGCGAGCGCTCGTGAACGTCAGCGAGCCGATGGAACAGCGCCGTGCGCTCGTCGCCCCAGGTGCCGGCCAGGCGCACCTCGAGCGCCTCCACCTCGAGCGCGGAGGACCCGCCCACGCTCATCAACAGGTCCGCGGCCTGCGCCGCCGCGGGGCGTCCGGAACGCATCACCTCCTCGAGGGCAGCGCGCGCCTCTGGGTGATCGTGCTGGGCCTGGAGCACCGAGCCCAGGCGGGCCAGCGCGGCGCCGTCGTCCTGCAGGGAGCGATGCTCGAGCAGGGCCAGCCGCACCTGGAGCTCCGGGGTGGCGGCGTCCTCGAGCTGTTGGACGAGCAGCTCCCGCAGCGCCTCGAACTGGCCGGCGCGCTCGTAGAGCCGCTCCAGCCTCGGGAGCGCCCGGCGATCGGCAGCGCGCTCCAGCACCGCGCGGCACGCGCCGATGGCGGTGGTGGGATCGTCCAGGTGCGTCTCGGCGACCTCCGCGAGCTGCAGCAGCAGCTCCGCTTGCCGGGGAATGGAGGGCTCGAGCTGCGCGCGCTGGCTCAACACCCGCGGCAGCTCGGTGTACCGCTGCAGGGAGAGATACAGCTCGGTGAGCGCCACCAGCGGCTGGGCATCGTCGGGCGTGCGCGAGGCGACCTGCTCCCAGGCGGCGGCGGCGCCCGCGGCGTCTCCGAGCTCCTGACGCACGCGCGCGAGCTGTCTCCACGACGCCAGCGCTTCGTCGTCACCCGGCGTCTGCGCGAGCCGCGCGGTCAGGCTCTCCGGGAGCTCGCTCAACTGGGCGGAGGCCCGGGCGAGCCGCTCCAGCTCGGAGGCCGCGGAGGGGCTCGGGCTGCGCGCGTACAACTCTCGCTGGGCGAAGAAGGCGAGCAGCAGCTCTCCCAGGGTCTCGCGCAGGTGGCTGAGCTCGCCGAGCAACACCACCTGCCGCGCGTCGTCGGCGAGCGGCAGCTGGAGCTCGAGCGCGGCGGCGAGCCGCGGAGCGTCGTTGCGCGAGCGGTAGAGAGGCTCGAGCAACGCGGCGGCGCGGGCGCGCACGTTGGGCTCGGCCCCCAGCAGTCCTTCGAGCGCCTGCACCGCGGCCTCGTCGGGGCGAAGCCGCAGGGCGGTGGCGAAGTGTTCGACGGCGCGCAGACGCCTCCCCAGGTGCTCGGCCTCGAGGCGCCCGGCCTCCAGCGCGAGGTCGGCGGACTCGGTCTGCCCGAGCTGTCGCTCCAGGATGCCGGCCGCGTCGCCGTGCCGCCCCGCCGCCGCGTAGAGGCGGCCCAGCGCGCGCATCGCCTCGGGCTCCGTGGGCGCGCGCTCGAGAATCCGCTCGTACGCCTCGGTCGCCAGGCGGGAGTCCTGGAGCGGCCCTTCGGCCAGGTGTGCGAGCCGGTTCAGGCACTCGAGCTGAGCCTCGGTGGTGGGCAACAGCTTCGCCTGACGCTCGAGCACCGAGGCCAGCCGCGGCCAATCGCCCTGCTCGCGGTAGAGCGGTTCGAGCGCGAGCAGCGGCTCCAGCGTGTCCCCGTCGCGCGCCAGCGCTTCCCAGGCGGCGATGGCGAGGTCGGGCCGCTGGAGTGCCCCGGCCTGAAGGCGCGCGGCGGTGGCGCGGAGCTGCGCCTGCACGGCTCTCTCGAGAGGCGGAGTGCGCTCGAGGAGCTCCTCGTAGGCGGCGAGCAGCTCCTCTTCGAGGTGCCCGGCGAGGGCGAGGCGCTCGAGCTCGGTGCGGGCCCGGTCATCGCCGGGTTGCTCGCGCACCAGCCGCAGCCAGCCCGCGAAGGCCTGGGTGAGCGCGCCCTGCTGCTCGTAGAGCGAGGCCAGCTCGGCGCGGAGGCGAGCCTCCTGCTGCAGCCCGGGCGTGGCGACGAGCACCTCGAGCACCGCGGTGCGCTCCGCGCGTTGTCCTGCGCCGGTGAAGGCCGTGGCGAGCAGCTCGGCGGCTTGATCGCGCACGCGCGCGTCCGAGGCGAGCGCGACCAGCTCGGCGACTGCCCTCGGCTCCCCCGGGTTGCGCTCGAGCACCTCGGCGTAGACGTCGACCGCGCGCACTGGGTCTCCAGCGAGCGTGAGGGCGCGGGCCTGCTGCACCTGGCGCTGCGTGCGCTCGGTCTCGTTCTTCGCGGCCGCGGCGAGCTCGGCGAGCCGCTGCAACGCCTCGGCGCGCTCGAGGTGCCGATCGAGCCGGCCCAGCACCCGCTCCAGGGGGGCGAGGGCCTCCGGGCCGCGGGTGAAGGCGAAGTGGGTGAGGAGCGTGGTCGCCGCTTCGTCGAGCGCGCCCGCCCGTTCCTGCGCCGCCGCGAGCTTGAGCAGCAGCGGAGGGCGCTCGTTTGGGCTCGCCGCGTCCACCCGCTGGCGCCACAGCACCGCGAGGTCTGCGAGACGATCGGCCCTGGCGAAGAGCTCGTCGAGGCGGGCCTGCGCCTCTTCGTCGTTGGGCACCTGGGCCAGCACGTCAGCCCACGCGGAGATGGCCTCGTCGCTCGCGGGGCGCCCATCGAAGCGATGCGCGACCGTGCGCAGCAACAGCAGGCGGGTCGTGCCGGTCTGCGCCGCGGCGAGCTCGCTCAAGAGCTGCTCGACCTCCTCGTTCGCGTCGGCTTTGTCGGCGAGCTCGAGCGTGCGCTTCAGGATGAGCGCATCCGCGGGGGTTTCCCGCAGCGCCCGGGAGATGGCGAGGAAGGCGAGCTCGGGCTCCTGCAGCGGTCCTGCCCTCAGCTCGCTCAGGCGCAGCAGCGTGGCGGCGCGCTCGGCGGGCACGGTCTGCTCGGCCAGCTGCGCCTCGAGCAGCTGCGCCACCGTGGCGAAGTCTTCTCGCGCGGTGAGCGCGGGCGCGACGAGCGCCGCGGCGCCGGCCTGCGCGGGACCCGGCGCGGAGGCGAGCTCGGTGAGCGCGGTGATGGCCGCGGCGTTGGCGGGCTCGAGCCGCAGCACCTCGCGCAGCAGCTCCAGCGCGCGCGCGTCGTCTTCAGGCGGCGCCAGCTTGAGCCGGGCCAGGCGCAGGGCCAGGGCCACGCGCTCGGGCGGCGGCGCGCCGGCGGCGAGCGCGAGCTCTGCCTCGAGCACCGCTGCGAGGCCGGAGGCGTTGCGCGTCTGCTCATAGAGGCGGGCGAGCTTGGCGAGCAGCTTGCGATCGCCGGGCGAGGCGTCCAACAGCTCCTGGTACGCGTGCGCGGCGCCCACGTCGTCTGCCAGCCCGTCTTCACACAACGAGGCGAGCGAGCGCAGCAGCTCGAGGCGCGCGGGCTGGGGCGGGTTCGCGGCCAGCTGCATTCGCAGCGCCCTGGCGAGGCGGGTGAGATCTCCCCGCTGGCGGCAGCGCTCGGCCCAGACGGCGAGCACGGCGCCGTCCTGTGGGGACGCTTCGGCAGCCCACTCCCACGACTCGAAGGCCTGCGCGCGGTTCCCCAGCTCGTCGTGGAGCTCGGCGATGCGCTTGAGCAGCGATGGGTCGGCCTGATTGGGAGCTCGCTGCACCCACTCTTCGTAGGAGGCGAGCAGCTCACGTCGCGCGCCCAAAGCCGTGGCGAGGCGCTCGAGCTCGCCGCGCAGCTTCGTGTCCGAAGGAAACAGCGCGCCCGCGCGGAGGAGGAGCGTCAGCGCGGCGCGTGGCTCCTGGCCCTTCTCGCGCAAGCCGGCCAGCTCGACCAGGAGGCGGGCCTGGAGCTCGGGCGCGGCGGTCTCGACGCGGGCCTGCAGCACCTCCTCCAGCGCCTTCACGTCGGCGCGGGAACGAACCACCGGCTCGAGCACCTCCGCAGCGGCGGCGCGCGCGCTGGGCGTGGTGAGCAGCCGCATCAACCCTTCGGCCGCTTCGTCCGCGGCCGCTGCCAGGGCCTGCGCGTAGGCGGCGACGGCGGCGGTGGGCTTCGAGTCCTCCAGCAGCTTCCCCCGCCGCAATTGGATCGCGCCGACGTCGGAGATCACCTTCTGGGTGAGCGACTCGTCCAGCGCGGCGAGCGCGGAGGTGGGGTCCCTGGCAGAGACGAAGAGCTCGGCGGCGGCGAGGAAGCGGGCGTGGCGCTCGGGGCCGGGGTTCTCCATGCGGGCTCGCCGCAGGGCCACCTGGGCGGCGTGGGGGAGGTCCTTCGCCGCCGCGAGCAGGCGGGTGAGCGCCTCGAGCGCCTCGAGATCGTCAGGCAGCGAGGCGAGGAGATCGTTCCACAGCACGATCGCCTTCTGCGGTTGCTGCAGCTCTTCTCTCAGGCGCGCGCAGCAGCGCAGCAACGCCGAGAGCACCGCGGGGTTCTCGACCGACTCCGACTCGTCTTCGATGACCTCCGCGACCTCGTCGAGCGAGTCGGCCTCGCGCCCCAGGCTCACCAGCTCGGGCAAGCGAGCGACGCGATCTTGCGCAGAACGGAAGCCGTTCAGCGCCGCGAGGAGCGCCTGGGTCGAGTTCGCCACGAGGCGCGGACTCTAGCTGTCTCTCCCGCTACGATAATCCCCAATGTCCGACCCCTTCGAGCGCCCCTTCAGCACCGGCTGGACCCTGTTGAGCCTGGTGCTCTTCCTCGCGGTGGAGCTGCTCATCGGCACCTGGTTGGGTCCGCTGATCGCCGGCGCCTACGTGTCTCCGATGTTCCACTACCAGGCGCAGATGCTGCTGCACCTCGGCGCGCTCTACCTCGGGGGCCTCGCGGTCGGCGTGCTGAGCCCGGGCCGTCGCCTGATGGAGCCCGCCGTGGGCGCCTTCCTCTCGGTGCTCATCGTCTTCCTGATGTCGTTCTTCATGCCGACCTGGTTCTTCACCTTCGACCTCACCAAGGTGTTGGTGGGCGGGGGCATCGGCTTCTTCGTGGCGCTGCTGGGGGCGTGGCAGGGGGAGAAGCTCATGGGAAACCTGGGTGCCGAGCCGAAGCGCACCGCGCGGGGCAAGCTGCGCGCCGCGATGTGGGAGGACGAAATCTCTTCGCTCCCGCGCGTCGAGCGCGACCGCGTCGAATAGCGAAGAAGTTTTCCCGCATCGCGTGCATATGAACGCCATGGCGCCGGAAGCTGCGAGCGACATCGCGCGGTTCATCCTCGAGGGCTTCGACAAGCACTACCGGCTCTTCCGCGCCATCAGCGCCGCCGCCAAGGAGCGCTTCGAGGCGGGCGACTGGGCCGCGGTGAAGAAGGCCGCGCGCGAGCGCATCGACATGTACGACACCCGGGTGCGCGAGACGGTCGCGGGGTTCGAGCGTTTCCCCGGGGCGCGCGAGGAGACGCTCTGGCCCGCCATCAAGCAGGTCTACGTGGGCCTCCTGCTCGAGCACCAGCAGCCCGAGTGCGCGGAGACCTTCTTCAACTCGGTGGCCGCCCGCGTGCTCGCGCGCACGTACTACACGAACCAGCACATCTTCTGGCGGCCGGCGGTCTCCACCGAGCACATCGAGAGCCTGCGCCCGACCTACAAGGTCTACTACCCGGCCGAGCGCGGGCTGCGCGCGACCCTCAAGTCCATCTTCCTCGACACCCAGCTGCTCTCGCCCTGGGAGGACCTGGAGCGCGATCTCCACGCGGTGGTGCACGTGGTGCGGGAGCTCTTGCCCAAGCCGCGCGAGGTGACGCCCTCGCTGCAGGTGCACGTGCTCTCGTCGCTGTTCTACCGGAACCGCTCGGCCTACCTGGTGGGGCGCATCGACACCGGCGCCACCGAGGTGCCCTTCGCGGTGCCGTTGCGGAAGAACTCGAAGGGCGAGCTCTACGTCGACGCGGTGCTCGCGGGGCAGGAGCTGGGCACGCTCTTCTCGCTCGCGCGCGCGTACTTCATGGTCGACATGGAGGTGCCCTCGGCGTTCGTCTCATTCTTGAAGACGCTCTTTCCGGGCAAGCCAGCGGCTGAGCTGTACATCGCGCTGGGCCTGCAGAAGCAGGGCAAGACCCTCTTCTACCGGGACCTCTTCGAGCACCTGCGCCACTCGACGGATCGCTTCGTGGTGGCGCCGGGCGTGAAGGGCATGGTGATGGTGGTCTTCACGCTCCCGTCGTTCCCGTACGTGTTCAAGGTCATCCGCGATCGCTTCGAGCCGCCCAAGGACGTCGATCGCAAGAAGGTGATGGAGCAGTACCTGGTGGTGAAGTACCACGACCGCGTCGGGCGCATGGCGGACACGCTCGAGTACTCGCAGGTGGCGTTGCCGGTGAGCCGCTTCGACCCCGCACTGCTGGAGGAGCTGGAGCAGCTCGTCCCTTCGCAGATGGAGCGCGACGGAGATCGCCTGGTGTTCAAGCACGTGTACATCGAGCGCCGCATGGTGCCGCTCGACGTCTGGCTCACCGGGGCAGACGCCGAGAAGCAGAGACGGGGCCTGATGGAGTTCGGGCAGGCGATTCGTGAGCTGGCCGGCGCGAACATCTTTCCGGGCGATCTGCTGCTGAAGAACTTCGGGGTGACGCGCTCGGGGCGGGTGGTGTTCTACGACTACGACGAGCTGGCGCGGGTGACGGACTGCACCTTCCGCCGGCTGCCCACGCCGCGCGACGACGAGGAGGGCTGGTCGAGCGAGCCGTGGTTCTTCGTGGGCTCGATGGACATCTTCCCGGAGGAGTTGCCGAAGTTCCTGTTCAACACCGAGCAGGCGAAGGCGCTCTTCTTGTCCATGCACGGAGACCTGGCGACGCCCGAGTTCTGGCAGCAGAAGCAGGAGCAGCTGAGCCGCGGGGTGGAGGACGACGTGATGCCCTACCCGGAGGCGCGGCGGTTCTCGCACTCGCACACCTGACTCTCACTGTCTCCCACTCCAGCGGAAGAGCAGTTGCCTGCCGGGACTGGGCTGGGTCCACACAACCAGCGATGACGAAACTCCCGGCCTTGCTGATGAGTCTCGTCGCCGCGACGGGGTTCGCCGCCCCGGAGATCTCCACCCAGGCCGAAGCCCCGCGCTCGGGCCTGCTGCTCCAGGCGAGCGGAGGGGTGATCATCCCCTTCTCGGTGCTGGGCGTCGGTGGCCGAGGCGAGGTGCGTGCAAGTGTGCTGCTCTCCTCCGCGCCGCTGGGTTTCTCCTTCTCCGCCGGCATCGAGCAGCACTCCGCGAAGACCGCGGCCTTCCTGCCTCCGCCCGCGGGCGGCTTCGAAGCCGCCGCGCTCGACAACCAATCCC
>Ga0255338_1004164_pt1 | contig 15584 bp, 15 predicted proteins | sample MeOH1_35cm_T4_19_FD_203715 | JGI IMG/M metagenome (GOLD analysis project Ga0255338, IMG submission 203715) | Sandy soil microbial communities from University of British Columbia, Vancouver, Canada - MeOH1_35cm_T4_195 | ecosystem: Engineered > Artificial ecosystem > Sand microcosm > Unclassified ...
GGTCATGGCTGACAAAGAATAAAGTACCTTTGTATTTGTCCAGCGCGGTATTTAATGCCTCAATAGACTCCATATCCATGTGGTTGGTCGGTTCATCCATCAGCAGCACATTGGTACGTGCCAGCATGAGTTTGCCGTAAAGCATGCGGCCTTTTTCACCACCGGACAATACTTTGACGGATTTTTTAGTGTCGTCACCTGAGAACAGCAAACGGCCCAGCATACTGCGCACTACCTGGTCATCATCACCGGCTTGGGTGAATTTTGACATCCATTCAAACAGATCTTCACCTTGCTCAAACTCATATTCATGGTCTTGTGCAAAGTAGCCGATTTTTGCTTTTTCCGCCCATTTTACTTCGCCGTGTTTAGGTGTCAGATCACCTGCCAGACAGCGTAAGAAGGTGGTCTTACCAATACCGTTCTCACCGATAATGGCGACTTTCTCGCCTGCTTCAAACATCATATTTACATTGTTGAATAGCAGGTGGTCAAAGCCATGGCTGAGATTTTTCAACTCGACAGCATTACGATGCAGTTTTTCACGGTCATCAAACTCAAAACGTATAAACGGATACTGACGTGAAGAAGGCTTGAATTCTTCAATTTTGATTTTATCAATTTGCTTGGCGCGACTGGTTGCCTGCTTCGCTTTAGAAGCGTTAGCAGAGAAGCGGCGCACAAAGTCCTGTAAGTCAGCGATCTGCTGCTTGGCTTTAGCGTTATCTTTAGCCTGCTGCGCGCGTGCTGCGGTACTGGCTTCCATGTAGTCGTCATAGTTGCCCGGGTAAACCGTGAGCTTGCCGTAATCCATGTCGCAGGTATGCGTACAGACCTGATTTAAAAAGTGCCTGTCATGCGAAATGATGATCATGGTGCAGCTGCGATTGTTGAGTACGTCTTCCAGCCAGCGAATGGTATTGATGTCCAGGTTGTTGGTGGGTTCATCGAGTAACAGGATGTCTGGATTTGCAAAAAGGGCTTGCACCAGCAATACACGAAGCTTCCAGCCCGGTGCAACCGCACTCATTGGGCCATTGTGCTGCTCGGTAGGGATGCCAACACCCAATAGTAATTCGCCAGCGCGCGCTTCAGCAGTGTAACCGTCATATTCGGCAAACACAGCTTCCAGCTCAGCTGCACGCATGTAGTCATCTTCAGTGGCTTCCAGATTGGCGTAGATCGCATTTTTTTCTACATTCGCTTTCCACATCTGCTCGTGGCCCATCATGACTACGTCCAGCACACGCTGGTCTTCATATGCAAACTGATCCTGGCGCAGGAATGCCATGCGCTCGTGGTTGTCGAGCGAAATATTACCTGCGCTAGGCTCCAATACGCCTGCCAGAATTTTCATGTAGGTAGATTTGCCACAACCGTTGGCACCGATTAAACCATAGCGATTACCGTCGCCAAATTTGACGGAAATGTTTTCAAACAATGGCTTAGCGCCAAACTGCATGGTGATATTGTTAGAAATTAACAAAATTTAAGACCTTAAAATAAAATTACAAATAAAACAGATTACAAACAATTATTTACAGAATTTAGAACTTGTTGCGTATAACGACTTCATCTAGATGCAATTGGCCGCCGCGAGGCTGCGCCTCTTTTAATGCTTTGCCCACAACAACAAACATCACAGGTGTGTGGTCATCCGGCAAGTTCAGTAATTTGGCTACGGCATCAAAATCAAAGCCATCCATCGGGCAGGTGTCATAACCCATTTCTTTGGCAGCGAGCATGATGGTCATTGCGGCCATGCCGCAGGAGCGCATCGCTTCGTCGCGCTGTACCTGCTCTTTACCGGAGTAATATTGACCAATGGCCGGAATCAGATAATCCTGTACCGGTTTTGCCGCGTTTGCCCAGTAACGCTCAGGCTGTTTTGCCCAGGATTTTAAATCCGCTGTCAGTACGATTAGGAGTGAGGCTTCTTCAACTTGTGCCTGGTTCCAGCTGACCGCACGGATCTCTTTACGTAATGCCGGATCTGTAACAACTACAAAACGCCAGTTCTGGATGTTGAATGCAGTAGGAGAAAGCATTGCCAATGACATCAGTTTGGCAATCTCGGCTTCAGTCATTTTGTGTTGTGGATCGTACGCTTTGACTGAGCGGCGTTCTAATATAGCTTGGCTAACGTTCATGATTCGTAATGGATATCCAGAATTTCCAGGTTCAAATTACCGGCAGGGCGTTGCCAGATAACCGTGTCGCCAACTTTTTGGCCAATCAAGGATTTTGCCAGCGGTGAAACCCAGCTGACTTTGTTAATAGTAGCGTCAGCTTCATCTTCACCAACAATATGGAAAGTGTGCTGGCTGCCTTCATCATCTTTTACTTCGATTGTCGCGCCGAATAAGACTGTTTCATGGCTCTGTGTTTTAGGGTCAACCAATATTGCAGAGTCTAACCTTGCGCGTACGTAGCGTAAGTCACGCTCGATTTCAGCAATCTTATCTTTTGCAAAAGTGTCTTCTGTAGAGTTCTTTAAGGTATCTAGCTGCGTCAGGAGAGACTCTTCAAGCGTTTGCAGTTCAAGTGCACCGGTAGGTGTCACGTAATTAGGATGCTCGCTGATTGGACGCTCGACGATCTCATCACCAGCTTGTTCAAATCTTTCTTCGTTCACAAATGCACGACTCATAGCTGTACCTCCATTATTCCCATTCAATCGTTGCCGGCGGTTTGCCGGAAACGTCGTAAACAACGCGGTTGATGCCGCGCACTTCATTAATGATACGGTTGGAAACACGCCCTAATAATGAGTAGGGCAGTTCTGCCCAGTGTGCAGTCATAAAGTCACTGGTGACTACTGCACGCAAGGCCACTACATAATCATAGGTACGGCCATCACCCATTACGCCAACTGATTTTACCGGTAAAAATACGGTAAATGCCTGGCTTGTCAGTTCATACCAGGTTTTTCCGGTTTTTTCATCTTTAGTGTTGCGCAATTCTTCAATAAAGATGGCGTCGGCACGGCGCAGTAAATCTGCAAAATCTTTTCTAACTTCACCCAGGATACGCACACCCAGGCCAGGGCCGGGGAAGGGGTGGCGATCGACCATGTCAGGAGGGAGCCCTAATGCCACGCCTAGCTCGCGCACTTCATCCTTGAACAAGTCACGTAACGGTTCTAATAATTTCAAGCCTAACTGTTCCGGCAAGCCGCCAACGTTGTGGTGGCTTTTAATCGTGACTGCTTTTTTAGACTTTGCACCGCCTGATTCGATGACGTCCGGGTAAATTGTGCCTTGGGCTAAGAAGGTCGCGCCTTTGTGCCCAGCATCGCCCGCTTTGAGTTTGGCAGCTTCTGCTTTAAAAACTTCTACAAACTCTTTACCGATGATTTTGCGTTTAGCCTCAGGATCGCTCACGCCTGCAAGCTTGCCCATGAATTGTTCAATAGCATCTACATGGATTACTTTTGCGTGCAAACGGCCGGCAAACATTTCCATCACCATTTTGCCTTCATCCAGGCGCAACAGGCCGTGATCGACGAACACGCAGGTAAGCTGGTCGCCAATCGCGCGGTGGATGAGTGCGGCAGCAACGCTGGAATCCACGCCGCCGGACAAGCCCAGGATGACTTCTTCATTACCGACCTGGGCACGGATTTTTTCTACGGCTTCCGCAATGTGGTCTTTCATGATCCAATCCGGTTTTGCGCCGCAGATTTCCAGCACAAAGCGGTTAAGTATCGCCTGGCCTTGTTTGGTGTGTGTCACTTCCGGGTGGAACTGCACGGCGTAGAACTTGCGGGTTTCGTCCGCCATTGCGGCAATCGGAGTGCTTTCATTGCCAGCGATGACTTTAAATCCTGGAGGTAACTCGGTCACTTTGTCGCCATGACTCATCCACACGTCAAGCAGGCCGTGGCCTTCAGCATTGGTGCTGTCCTGAATGTCGCGGAACAGGGCAGAGTGGCCTCTGGCGCGCACTGAGGCATAACCGAATTCACGTTTGTGCCCAGCTTCCACTTTGCCACCTAACTGCTGTGCCATAGTCTGCATGCCGTAACAAATACCTAAAACAGGTACACCTAGCTCAAATACTGCCTGCGGTGCTTTGTCAGTTTCTTCTTCATACACGCTGGCGTGACTGCCGGAAAGAATGATGCCATCGGCGCCAAAGTTTCTAACAAAATCATCGGTTACTTCGCACGAATGAATTTCACAGTACACATGCGCCTCGCGCACGCGGCGAGCGATAAGTTGAGTGACTTGTGAGCCAAAATCTAGAATAAGAATTTTTGAATGCATAGGTTCTGTGGGGTTGAGAAGATTAAATAGAAAAGTGAGCGGTCTATTCAACCGCTCACTTTTAATGGTAGTTAGTCAACGCGGTAATTTGGCGCTTCTTTAGTGATCTGCACGTCATGCACATGAGATTCACGCATACCGGCAGAAGTGATTTGTACAAACTCTGCCTTGTTGCGCATTTCCTCAATGGTGGCGCAACCTACGTAGCCCATAGAGGCGCGCAAGCCACCCATCAGTTGGTGAATAACTGCCAGTACGCTGCCTTTATAAGGAACGCGGCCTTCGATACCTTCCGGTACTAATTTATCTGTATTACCGTTGTTATCCTGGAAATAGCGATCGCTTGAACCTTTTTCCATCGCACCGATTGAACCCATACCGCGATAGGATTTATATGAGCGGCCCTGGAATAATTCAATTTCGCCAGGTGCTTCTTCAGTACCTGCGAACATGCCACCCAGCATAACGCTATAAGCACCTGCTGCAATGGCTTTAGAGATGTCGCCTGAGAAACGGATGCCGCCGTCAGCAATAAACGGTACGCCTGTGCCTCTTAACGCTTCTTCAACATTAGAGATTGCGCTGATTTGCGGTACACCAACACCGGCTACAATACGTGTAGTGCAGATAGAACCTGGGCCGATACCGATTTTTACGCCGTCAGCGCCAGCATCAACCAGTGCAAGTGCTGCGCTGGCTGTTGCGATATTGCCGCCGATAACGTCAATTTGAGGATAGTTTTTCTTAACCCATTTAACGCGATCCAACACGCCTTGCGAGTGTCCATGTGCAGTATCCACTACGATAACGTCAACACCGGCTTCTGCCAGCGCAGCAACACGTTCTTCAGTACCTTCGCCCACACCGACGGCTGCGCCAACACGTAATCTACCTTGTGCATCTTTACAGGCAAAAGGATGATCAGTGGATTTTTGTATATCTTTAACTGTAATCAAGCCCTTAAGTGTGTCTTCACCATCAATCACCAATACGCGTTCAAGGCGATATTGGTGCAATAAGCGAATTACATCTTCTTTAGCCGCACCTTCACGAACAGTCACCAGCTTGTCGCGTGGTGTCATGATGTTCTTGATCGGCTGGTCTAAATTTGTCTCAAAGCGTAAATCCCTGTTAGTCACGATACCGACAATCTTGCCGTTATCTACAACAGGAATCCCTGAGATTTTGTGTGTGCGTGTGAGTGCAAGTACATCACGCACTGTCATATGGCTTTGAATAGTGATAGGGTCATTCACTATCCCTGATTCAAAACGCTTTACACGTGCCACATGGGCTGCCTGTTTCATGGCTGTCATGTTTTTGTGAATAAAGCCTAAACCGCCTTCCTGCGCAAGGGCGATAGCAAGCGGTGCTTCAGTCACCGTATCCATTGCTGCTGAAAGAAGTGGTATATTAAGACGGATGTTGCGGGAGAGCTGAGTTGCGAGAGACACTTCACGAGGCAGCACATTTGAGTGTGCTGGCACCAATAAAACATCATCAAAAGTAAGAGCTTGTTGCAGTAAACGCATGCGTAAATCCTTTTACCCAAAACGAAATTATACAGAGTTATGAGCGACTTAGCGAGAGCACACAGTATTTATTTGTATACTTAAAGTGGATTTCTTGCGTTAAATTAGGCATATGTTGCTATGCTTGCTTGTAGCTTGGATAAGCAATAATATGTGCAGAGGCTTACAACAGAATTGAAGAGAAGGGGTGGTGTTATGGTGGTTCGCTTATTGTTGCTATGTATGGTTATGTTGCCCATATTTGCGCAAGCTGAAATTTATAAATGGAAAGATAAGGATGGCAGTGTGCGCTATAGTGATGTCCCGCCACCATCCAATATTCAACGTGAGCCTATGCTGGGTAAAAAAATACCGAAACCGACAGGTCAACCTCCATTGGCTCCAGTTGAAGGTAATGCGACAGCTGCTATGAACAAGGATAAAGCCGCGACAGCAAAAGAATCAACGCCGCTTAGTAAAGAAGAAGCCGCTAATAAACGTGTTAGTAAAGAAGAAGCCGCTAATAAACGTGCCAAAGATGCCGAGGCACAAAAAAAGGCAGATGAAGTCAAGCAGGCTGACTTGAAAATTAAGCAGGAAAACTGCAAAGCCGCCAAGTCCAACCTGGCAACTTTTAATAATGGCGGCAGAATCATGATAACGGATGAAAAAGGTGAGCGCCAATATCTGGGTGATGAAGAAATTGCTAAAGGCAAGGCTGATGCGCAGCGCGATATTGAAAAGTATTGCGACTAATCCTGGTACGTTAATGTCAAGGCAGGTTAGCTGACTTTGCCTTGACGTCAAAAAAACAGCCGGTTATTCCGGTAAATCGCCGCCGCCTTTTCTCATGATTTTTCCGTCAGCAGCCCGTTGTTTGCGTACCTCTTTGGGGTCTGCAATCAACGGGCGGTAAATTTCCACTCGATCCAAATGCCGCAAGGCGGTGTCTAATTTGGTTAGCTTGCCAAAAATACCGATTTTATTAATTGCCAAATCGATGTCGGGAAATTTGCTTAAAATTCCAGATGCGCGGATTGCCTCTTCTGCAGTAATGCCTTCTTGCACCTTAACCGGAATAATCAATTGTTCCTCAGGTAATGCATAAGCCACTTCAACGGTTATTTCAGACGGGCTATTCGTGGGCATTCTTGGGTATCCTTATTTTTTGTAAATTTCATCTGCACGCGCCACAAACTCATCAACGAAAGTACTTGCGATGTGGTTAAAAACCGGCGCGATAATTTTTTCTAAAAAGTGATTCGCAAATTCATAGTTAAGTGAAAATTCGATTTTACACGCTTCTTCATTGAGTGCTAAGAACTGCCAATTACCATCCAGGTGCTTGAATGGTCCATCTTTTAACTGAATATTCATGGAGCTTGGAAAAGTCTTGGTGTTTTCGGTTGTAAACTTTTGATGCAAGCCATGATAGGCAATATGTAGTGTCGCAACGGTAGATTGCGCATCCTGTTGAATTAAATCAACGCCTCCGCACCATGGCAGAAATTCCGGATATTTAAGTACGTCATCCACCAGCAGGTACATATCACCTGCCGAGTGGTTGATGATGACTGTTTTTCTTACCTGCGCCATACTTTCCCTTGGAACATGCAAATAAATTGAATTGGTAAATACATCCTCGTTGCTCTTCCTCAAGAATAACTGCATGGTTTAATAACTGCATGCATTGAAACGAACAAACCAGGAAGTAGAGTAAAATGCTAATTTTAAGCTATTCGCCAAGAAATATTTAGTTTTATGAGCATCGCACAAAACAAAAAAGCATTCTTTGACTACTTTATTGAAGAAAAGTATGAGGCCGGTATTGTTCTTGAAGGCTGGGAGGTCAAGGCTATACGTGAAAATCGCGTTAATATTAAAGAAGCTTACGTGATTATTCAGCGCGGTGAAATCTATCTGATTGGCTGCCATGTAACGCCGCTGGGTGCCGCTTCCACGCATATCCGTCCAGACGCTATCAGAACACGTAAATTGTTGCTACATAACGAAGAAATCGCCAAACTGATTGGCAAGGTGGAGCGTGCCGGCTACACGCTGGTGCCTTTGGATATGCATTTTTCCAAAGGACGGGTCAAAGTTCAAATAGGTCTGGCAAAAGGTAAAAAACAACACGATAAACGGGATACAGAAAAGGCCCGCGATTGGGAGCGTGAAAAAGGCAGGATTATGCGCGCCCATAACAAATAGTTTAATCGGCTACTTTAAAAGCGTATAATCATCGAGTCGGTGAACTTTTTAATATGTTCACTAGTCGTAGTAACACTGTTGAACATAAGCTCATGGGGCTGACCAGGTTTCGACGTGGGTTGCAAAGCAGTGCAGGGCATACCGAGGCCTAGTCCCTCGTAAATAAACTAGAAAAAAGTATAGTCGCAAACGACGAAACTTACGCTTTAGCCGCTTAATCCCGGCTGAACGCTGCACCGAAGGGTCTCTCGGTCGGGCAAGGTAACTTGCAGCAGCGTCATAAAGAGAGACTCGTGTTGTATTGGGTTACTTAATACATCACTAAATCCAAGGTGACTCGCTCCACATTTGCTTGCTCGTTGGTGAGTGTGTGGTTAAATTAAACAACACAGCTAAGTATGTAGAACTGTCTGTGGAGGGCTTGCGGACGCGGGTTCGATTCCCGCCTGCTCCACCAAAAACATAAAACCTGCCGATGAGAATCGGTAGGTTTTTTGCTTTTTAAGAGCCTATGTATGTGAACGGTAGCTGGATATGGGTGAGGTTTGTGCAATTCAGCGCTTTTGAATTTTTACTTCAATAAATGACTAAGCTTTAGTTTGCAGCCATTTATTGGTGAGGTAACGCTTTTCTGCGATAATAGCATTTTTGATTTTTTATGGAAGTTAAAGCAAATGGCGCAATTTGATCATGTCAGTGTAAAAAAGAAAGCTAATGTTTATTTTGACGGTAAATGTGTAAGTCACACTGTAATGTTCCCTAATGGTACGCGTAGCACCATCGGTGTTATTTTTCCAAGTACGCTTACATTTAATACAGTAGCGCCTGAGTTGATGGAAATTAATGCGGGTGTGTGTAAAGTGCGTCTTCAAGGTGAAGACGATTGGAAAACTTACACTGCCGGCGAAAAATTTACTGTGCCAGGAAACTCGTCATTTGATATTGAGACTGTAGAAACACTGGACTACGTTTGCCACTTCGAGTGAGGACGGCTTGACTCTGCGTTGTTGTTTCCCCTTGCCGCACATTTGTGCTGTCTGCGTGAAAATGCCTAGCAGAATCTCGCTTTATAAATTTATTGGGGATTTAAATGCCTAGTTTTGATATTTCTTCAGAAGTTGATATGGTTGCATTGAAAAATGCAATTGATACCGCAGGAAAGCAAATTACCAATCGCTATGATTTCAAAGGAAGTTCAGCGAAGGTAGAGTTGAATGAAAAAGACAGTATTATCACAATATTTGGTGATAATGACTTTCAGCTTGACCAGGTAAAAGACATTTTATTGCCTGCAATGGAAAAGAAAGAACCGGATTCCTCCAAGCGTCTCGATCATAAAGACGTGCAGAAAATCTCCGGTAATAAAGTAAAGCAAGAGCTGAAAATCCGCGCTGGAATTGATAGTGATCTGGCAAAACGCATTACTAAGCTGATTAAAGACTCTGGTATGAAAGTGCAGGCAAGTATTCAAGGTGATACGGTGCGGGTTAATGGCGCAAAGCGCGATGTACTGCAAGATGCCATTGCATTTGTGAAAAAGAACGTCACGGATTTTCCAATGCAGTTTGGTAATTTTAGGGATTAATCCTACGCACTAATCAATTCAGTGTGTATTTAAATTAAAAAGATACGGCAGTAGAGATATGGCAAAAACGTTATACGATAAACTATTTGATTCTCATGTAGTGACCGAAGAGAACGGCACGGCGTTGATTTATATCGACCGTCACTTGGTACATGAGGTGACCAGCCCACAAGCGTTTGAAGGTTTGCGCCTTGCCGGGCGTAAGCCTTGGCGTATATCCTCTATTGTAGCCACGGCCGACCATAACACGCCAACGACAGGTTGGGATAAAGGCTTGGCAGGGATAGCGGACCCGGTGGCGCGTTTGCAGATAGAGACCTTAAGCGACAATATTCGTGAATTTGGTGCGAAAGCATATTTTCCGTTCATGGATGCTCGTCAAGGTATTGTGCATGTGATCGGGCCTGAGCAGGGCGCTACCTTGCCTGGCATGACGGTGGTTTGCGGTGATTCACATACCAGCACGCATGGTGCATTTGGTGCTCTTGCGCACGGCATTGGTACCTCTGAGGTTGAGCATGTGATGGCAACTCAATGTTTGGTGCAGAAGAAATCAAAAGCGATGCTGGTGAATGTTGAAGGTAAATTGCAGCATGGCGTAACAGCTAAAGATGTAGCCCTTGCAATTATTGGCAAGATCGGTACAGCCGGCGGCACTGGCTATGCGATTGAATTTGCTGGTTCAGCAATCCGCAGCTTGAGTATGGAAGGGCGCATGACTTTGTGCAACATGGCTATTGAAGCGGGCGCACGTGCAGGCATGGTGGGTGTAGATGAAACCACGATTAACTATGTTAAAGGCCGTCCTTTCGCGCCAAAAACCGAGCACTGGGATGCAGCCGTTGCGTACTGGAATACTTTGCACAGTGATGAAGGTGCAAAATTTGATGCTGTAGTGACTTTGAATGCTGCCGAAATTCAGCCGCAAGTGACTTGGGGTACATCCCCTGAGATGGTTGTCGGCGTAGATGGCAAAGTGCCGAGTCTGGACATGGCAAAGAATGATGTGCAGCGCGGTGATTGGGAACGTGCCTACGCATACATGGGCCTGACTGCAAACACGCCGATCACTGATATTGCCATTGATAAAGTATTTATCGGCTCCTGCACTAACTCGCGGATTGAAGATCTGCGTGCGGCAGCAGCGGTGGCTAAAGGTAAGCATATAGCCCCCAACGTAAAATTGGCGATGGTAGTGCCAGGCTCCGGTTTGGTAAAAGCACAGGCGGAGCAGGAAGGCCTGGACAAGATTTTCAAGGATGCCGGCTTTGAATGGCGCGAGCCAGGCTGCTCGATGTGCTTGGCTATGAATGCCGACAGGCTTGAGCCAGGCGAGCGATGCGCTTCCACTTCAAATCGTAATTTTGAAGGCCGTCAGGGCACAGGTGGCCGTACGCATTTGGTAAGCCCGGAAATGGCCGCAGCAGCTGCAGTAGCCGGGCATTTTGTTGATGTAAGAAATTTTTAATTGGCCATTATTTTTAGAGGATTCAAAGTATATGAAAAAACTATTCTTTTTTATGATGATCGTAGCGTCACTTTCTGCTTGCAATACAGTGGACGGTATCGGTAAGGATCTGCAAAAGGGTGGCGAGGCAATTCAAAAATCAGCCAAGTAAATTAGAATTTATCTAAATCGAATTAATTTTTAAGAACATAACATGCAAGCTTTTACGCAATTAAAAGGTTTGGTAGCACCGTTAGACCGCGCAAATGTGGATACTGACGCTATTATTCCAAAACAGTTTTTGAAATCCATTAAGCGCAGTGGTTTTGGCCCTAATGCTTTTGATGAATGGCGTTATTTGGACCGTGGTGAGCCAGGGATGGATAATTCCAAGCGCCCGCTCAACAAAGACTTTGTGCTTAATCAGCACCGTTATCAGGGTGCGAGCGTTCTGCTTACACGTGAAAATTTTGGCTGCGGTTCAAGCCGTGAGCATGCGCCATGGGCATTGGAAGACTATGGCTTTAAAGTGATTATTGCGCCTAGCTTTGCTGATATTTTCTTTAATAACTGCTTTAAGAACGGCATGTTGCCGATTGTGTTAAGTGCTGAAATTGTTGATGCCTTGTTTGGACAAGTGGCAGCGAATGAAGGCTACAGGCTGGATGTTGATCTGGCAGCGCAGACTGTGACCACACCAAGTGGGGAAGTTTATCCATTTGAAGTTGATGCTTTCCGTAAGCATTGCTTGCTGAATGGTCTGGATGACATTGGTTTGACAATGCAGCAGCAGGATAAAATTAAAGCGTTTGAGGCGAAGCATTGTCAATCTCAACCTTGGCTTTTTGTTTAAGTTTAGTATTTGATTTCATTTAAGTTTAAGAAAGTTAGTTCATGAAAATTGCAGTGTTGCCAGGTGATGGCATCGGGCCGGAAATCGTTGCACAAGCCGTTAAAGTTTTAAAAGCACTTGATCTAAATATTGAAATGACCGCGGCCCCTATTGGTGGCGCGGGTTATGAGGCTGCAGGCGATCCATTGCCAGAGGCAACGTTGAAGCTTGCTAAGGATGCAGATGCTGTATTGCTTGGCGCTGTAGGTGACTGGAAATACGATAAACTGGAACGCCATTTACGCCCGGAACGTGGGTTGTTACGTATCCGTAAAGAACTTAATTTGTTTGCCAATTTACGTCCGGCATTGCTGTACCCTGAGTTGGCGGCAGCATCAACATTGAAGCCGGAAGTTGTTTCCGGCTTGGATATCATGATTGTACGTGAATTGACAGGCGATATTTACTTCGGTCAGCCACGCGGTATCAGCACCTTGGAAAATGGTGAGCGTGAAGGTGTCAATACAATGCGCTATTCTGAATCTGAAATTCGCCGTATTGGCCGGGTGGCATTTGATATTGCAATGAAACGCAATAAAAAAGTGTGTTCGGTGGATAAAGCCAATGTGCTGGAGAGCACCGAGTTATGGCGCCAGGTCATGATTGAGCTGTCACAGGAATATCCGGAGGTCGAGTTGAGCCATATGTATGTGGATAACGCTGCAATGCAATTGATCCGCGCTCCTAAACAGTTTGATGTGATGGTTACAGGCAATATTTTCGGTGATATTTTATCTGATGAGGCCTCCATGCTCACAGGGTCTATCGGTATGCTGCCGTCAGCATCACTGGATGCCAACAATAAAGGGATGTATGAGCCAAGTCATGGTTCTGCACCTGATATTGCGGGTAAGGATGTTGCAAACCCGTTAGCAACGATTTTATCTGTTGCCATGATGCTGCGTTATACATTCAACGATGAGGCCAATGCGCAACGTGTTGAAAATGCAGTGAAAAAAGCATTGGCACAAGGTTTTAGAACGGCTGATATCTGGACGGAAGGCAGCAACAAGGTTGGATGTGCGGCCATGGGTGATGCAGTGGTTGCAGCATTGTAATCTTGCAGTCCGTGAGCTGTATTATCTGAATATGATGCAGAACCTACGGTTTATAATATGCTGAGTTGGATTCGGCATGTCAGTAATTTAAAAGTGGATAACTAAAATGTTAAAGGTCGGTTTTATTGGTTGGCGCGGTATGGTGGGCTCAGTGCTCATGCAGCGCATGTTGGAAGAAGGCGATTTCGCACACATCGAGCCCCAGTTTTTTACCACATCGCAAGTGGGTGGTAAGGGGCCTAATGTAGGCAAGGAAACGCCAGCCTTACTGGATGCGAAAGACATCAATGCGCTCAAAGCCATGGATGCTATTGTGTCTTGCCAAGGCGGAGACTACACCACTGAAATCTTTCCTCAATTGCGAAATGCCGGCTGGAAAGGGCATTGGATTGATGCGGCGTCCACACTGCGGATGGAAAAAGACGCAGTCATTATCCTCGACCCTGTGAACATGCACGTAATACAGGATGCAATCCATCAAGGCGGAAAAAACTGGGTAGGCGGCAATTGTACCGTTTCACTTATGCTCATGGCTTTAAATGGCTTGTTTAAGGCTGACTTGGTCGAGTGGGCGACATCAATGACTTATCAGGCTGCTTCAGGTGCCGGCGCTCAAAATATGCGCGAGTTACTCAAGCAGATGGGTGAAGCACACCGTGTAGCCAGCGACTTTTTGAAAGACCCGGCATCGGCAATTCTGGAGATTGACCGCGAAGTGGCTGGTACGCTCCGCGATAACAATTTTCCAACCGCACACTTCGGAGTGCCGTTGGCGGGCAGCCTAATACCCTGGATTGATAAAGATTTAGGTAATGGTCAAAGCAAGGAAGAATGGAAAGGTGGCGTTGAGACTAATAAGATTCTCGGCCGCGAAGCTAATCCAATCCTGATCGATGGGCTTTGTGTGCGGATCGGCGCGATGCGTTGCCATAGTCAGGCATTGACAATTAAACTCAAAAAAGATGTGCCACTGGATGAAATCAACCAAATGCTGGCTGAAGCTAATCAATGGGCGAAAGTAGTGCCTAATGAGCGGGAAGCCAGCATGCGGGAGCTTACTCCAACTGCCGTTACAGGTACTTTAACAACACCTGTAGGACGTTTGAGAAAATTGAATATGGGTAATGATTATTTGTCTGCTTTTACTGTAGGTGACCAGTTGCTGTGGGGGGCTGCGGAGCCATTACGTCGTATGTTGCGGATTTTAATAGAAAAATAATAAGGTTCAGACCTTCATTGTTGTAAATACCACAACAATGAAGGTCTACAACTACATAGCACCTGAATATAATGTGCATTATGAGCTTGCATACCTAACTATTTGATGTTATTTTCATATTGCAAATTTTAGTTTGATAAAAGGTAGCAATGTGCATAAGTCAAAAATAAAGCAAATTTCATTAGCGGTCTGCTTGGCATTTATGCCACTTTCTGGTTTTGCTGCAGGCCTGGGGAAGCTAAATGTTAATTCCGGTCTGGGTGAGCCGCTTAAAGCGGAAATCGAACTTTTATCCGTAACGCCAGAAGAGCTTTCAACATTGTCTGCGACGATTGCCTCTGAAGAAGCTTATTCGGTACAAGGCATCACCCGTCTTGGTATTCACAATAATATCAAAGTAGAGTTGGCAAAAAATGCAGATGGATCGCCCGTCTTGAAGGTGCGATCCAGTCAGCCTATCAGTGACCCGTACCTGGATATGCTTATCCAGGTGGACTGGGCATCTGGCCGTTTGCTGCGTGAATATACTGTCTTGCTTGACCCCCCTGAATACAAGCAAGCTATCAACGAAGCGCCTGTTTCAGCATCCATAATTAATAAGCCATCAATAACCAGTAGGGCAACTGCAGCGAGTAAGGAACGAGTTGCGGCCGAAGTGGATTCAAATGCTATTGCTGATGCGCAGCAGGTTACAAAAAAATCTAAAAAATCGAAAAAAGTAAGTAATCAAGCTGCTGAGCAACAAGCTGAATCCAGCACACCGACAGACACGCCTCAACTAATGACAGTACGCGGTGATACGTTAAATTCAATCGCAAAAGAAATGCAAATAGAGGGTGTAAGTCTGGATCAAATGCTTGTTGGTTTATATGAAAACAACAAGAGTGCTTTTGTCGATGGCAATATGAATCGATTGAAAGTTGGTCAGATTGTCAAGGCACCGCCCAAAGATACTTTAACGGCAATAAGTCCCCAGCAAGCCAGGCAATCAGTGAAAGTGCATTCTGCAAACTGGAATACATATCGTAACAACTTGGCTGGCAATGTCTTGGCGGCGCCGGTGGACGAAGAAGCCGGACAAAAACAATCGGCATCAGGAAAAATAGCCTCAGCTGAAGACAAAGCTGCTCCGATCAAGCCTGGCTCGCAAGATGTTGTAAAATTGTCAGCCGGCGATAAAGTACCAACAAAAGATGGTAAAGCCGGTGCTAATTTCGACTCGAAAATCATGGCTTTGCAAGAAGAAGCTACAGCACGCGAAAAAGCACTAAAAGAGTCACAAGAACGCACAGCCGCTTTAGAAACGCAAATTGCAGATATGCAAAAATTGCTGGCATTAAAAAACCAGACATTGACGGATTTGCAGAAGAACGCTGAAACAGTTGCCAAGCCT
>Ga0255338_1004165_pt1 | contig 15579 bp, 14 predicted proteins | sample MeOH1_35cm_T4_19_FD_203715 | JGI IMG/M metagenome (GOLD analysis project Ga0255338, IMG submission 203715) | Sandy soil microbial communities from University of British Columbia, Vancouver, Canada - MeOH1_35cm_T4_195 | ecosystem: Engineered > Artificial ecosystem > Sand microcosm > Unclassified ...
CCATGATACTGTAGAACAGTCGACATCTCGTCAGATCTCCAGGCGCTGCGGCTGCTGCGCCTCATGCGGATGGTTCGCGCCCGCGTACACCTTGAGCTTCCGGCGCATCAGGCGACCGAGGTTGTTCTTCGGCAGCATGCCCTTCACCGCCAGCTCGATCACCCGGTCCGGGTGCTTCTCGATCATGTCCTTGAACGGAATGAACTTCTCGCCACCCATGTAACCGGTATGACGGAAGTACATCTTGTCCTCCGCCTTGTTGCCGGTCAGGCGGATCTTGTCGGCGTTGATCACGACGACGAAATCGCCCGTATCCAGGTGCGGGGTGAACATCGGCTTGTGCTTGCCGCGCAGAATCTGGGCGATCTGGCTCGCCAGACGCCCGAGCACCTGCCCCTCGGCATCGACGACCCACCAGCGGCGCTGGATCTCGGTCAGCTTCGGCGTATAGGTCTTCATGGTACCCTTGGAAAAACGAGGCCCTGCGAGAAATTCCGCAGGGCGGACAGCTTTCAAGGATACCTAGAATGCTGGCCTGTGTCAACTCAGTGCATTAACCGCTTTTCTGCGCACCCCCCGCTGATGTGGGAGCAGGCGGCACGGGTCGGTCAGCGCTTCTGCCCTGTCAGCTGATGTGGGAGCGTTGCTGCAGGCGGCACGGATCGGTCAGCGCCTCTGCCTTGTCAGCTGATGTGGGAGCGTTGCTGCCGCCTCTGCGGCGGGTCGACGTCTTCGCCCTCTCAATTGATAGCGGTTACCTGCCGCGTACCTGAAGCTCGGCTCCGCTTTAGCGTACCGGTTTGTCTACCCGCCTGCGCGGGTCCGGTTCAGCGACCATCGAGGCGCTCGCCAATCCCGCATGAATTTCCAGGGCAATAGTGCCGTCCCACCCAGGCGGCGGCAGCAACGCTCCCACTTCAATTTCCAGGGCCGAAGCACAGAACCAGCCCAGGAAGGCGGCAAGCGCAGGACCAGCCCAGGCGGCGGCAGTAACGCTCCCACATCAACCGAATGAGGCAGAAGCGCTGATCGGCAAGGGCGCAGAGAGCGCCGCCAAGCCGGCCGCACGGCTACTGGTTCATGAAAGTCTCGAGAAACCGGGACCTGGAAGCGTGCCTCAACCGGACCAGTGCCTTCTCCTTGATCTGTCGCACGCGCTCGCGCGTGATGCCGAGAAGCGAGCCGATCTCTTCGAGCGTCATCGGATCCTGACCGTCGAGGCCGAAGTAGAGGCGGAGGACCTTGGCTTCCCGCTCCTTCAGGGTGCCGAGCGCTTCCTCGATCGTATTGGAGAGGGCGCGCTCGTAGGTCTCGTCATCGGGCCCGGACGAGAACTGATCGGGCAGGTAGTCGAGGAGGCGGTTGTCTTCGCCGGGTGTGAGTGGTGCGTCGAGAGAAAGGTGCGTCTGGGAGATTGCGAGCGTGCGCTCGACTTCGTCGTGGGAGATATCGAGTTCTTCGGCGATCTCGTCGACGGTCGGCTCGCGTCCCAGCTCCTGGAGTAACGCGGAGGTGCGTTTGCCGATCCTGTGCAGCGCGCCGGCGCGGTTGAGCGGGACACGCACAATCCGGCTTTGCTCGGCCAGGGCCTGCAGAATCGCCTGGCGTATCCACCACACGGCGTACGAGATGAATTTGATGCCCTTCGTCTCGTCGAATTTGTGGGCGGCCCGGATCAGGCCGAGGTTGCCCTCGTTGATCAGGTCACCGAGGGCGACGCCCTGGTTCTGGTACTTCTTGGCGACGGAGACGACGAAGCGGAGGTTGGAGCGCACGAGTTTGTTGAGCGCTTCCTCTTCGCCATCGCGAATGCGTTTGGCGAGGTCGATTTCGTCCTCGCGGGTCAGCAGCGGATAGGCGCTGATCTCCTTGAGGTATTGGTCGAGCGAGCTCTCGTCGTACGTACCGCGGCGGGTGTGAAAGCTCATACGGCGCTCCACGTGGCGACGCTTTCGTCAACGGTTCCGGTGATGCCGAACTCTGCCCTGCTCACCTAACTGATCACACCGCCGATACGGTTCCAGCGGATCTCGCGGACCCACGGCATCGCGTGCAAACTGGCGGCGTTGAACGAGTAGTAGATGAAGAGCGGTTTTCCCTTTATGGCCGAACGATCGACGAACCCCCAGTAACGGGAGTCCTCCGAGTCATCGCGATTGTCACCCAGTACCATATAACGGGCATCCGGAATTACGATCGGTCCCCAGTTGTCGCGCGTCGGCCGGCAGTCGCTGGTGTCGATGCCGGCGGGCAGGTAGTCACACTGCCACGTCATGCCCGGTGCGTAGATATCGCCCTCATCGGAGAAGCGAGCGTACGGCTCAGGTTCAGGCCGGCCGTTGATGAACAACTTCTTGTCGCGCATCTCGACGGTGTCGCCGGGTAACGCAACGAGTCGCTTGACGTAGTTCTTGCCTGGCTCGTGGGGCGGCACAAAGACGATGACATCGCCGCGCCGGGGTTCCGCGAAGGCCGGGAGGTGCATGTCCGTCAGAGGGACCTTCGCACCAAAGATGGCCTTGTTGACCAACAGGAAATCGCCCACGAGGAGCGTGTTCTCCATGCTGCCGGTCGGAATGCGGAACGCCTCCACGAGGAAGGTTCGAATGATGAGAAAGAGGGTGAAGGCGCCCAGGAGGGACCTGGTCCACTCCCAGGCCCAGCGCGCCGTCGTCGCAGAGCGCGAAGCGAGTGGTTGCGCCGCTTCGGCGCGAGACTGATCGATCGACCAGTCGACCTCATGCTGTGCAGCCACTCGCAGAATCCTACCTCGGAGTCACGCAGGGTGTCAAACCAGGATCCGCTGTTGCCCGGACGGGCGACTCGTCTGGTTAATACGGTGCCGCGCTGTACGTGTCAATCTGTGCGCGCTGGAGGCGACCGGAGAAGTCGACGTAGACGACCTTGGTTTCCGAGTAGAACTCGTACACTTCCCAGCCGCCTTCGCGGTGACCGTTGCCGGTCTTCTTGACGCCGCCAAACGGCAGGTGCGCCTCGGCGCCGATGGTCGGCGCGTTCACGTACGTAATGCCGTTGTCCAGTTCCGTCATCGCGCGGAACGCAACCAGCACGTCGCGCGTGTAGATCGAACTCGAGAGGCCGTACTCGGTTTCGTTGTTGATCGCGATCGCTTCCTCGAGACTCGAGAAGCGGATCACGCTCAACACCGGGCCGAACACTTCTTCGCACGCGAGCCGGCTGCCGGGGCGGACACCGCGCAGGATCGTCGGCTCGAAGAAGAAGCCATCATCCAGTCCGCGACCGGTTGCGCGCTGGCCGCCGCACAGGACTTCGTCGCCTTCGGCGCGTGCGATTTCGACGTAACGCGCGACCTTGTCGAGTGCGGCCTGATTGATGAGCGGGCCGACATCGACACCGTCCTCGAGACCGTCACCGAGGCGAAGCTGACGAGTGCGCTCAACGAGCTTCTCGAGGAACGCGTCGTGGATGCTCTCGTGCAGCAGCAGTCGGCTGGTCGCAGTGCAGCGCTGACCGGTGGTGCCGAACGCGCCCCACAACACGCCATCGAGCGCAAGCTCCTGATCCGCATCGGACATGACGATCTGCGCGTTCTTGCCGCCCATCTCGAGCGAAAGGCGCTTGTGCATGCGGCCGCAGGTTTCGCCGATCGACGAGCCGACCGAGGTCGAGCCGGTGAACGAAATCACCGGGATGCCGGGATGCTTCACCATCTCCGACCCGACTTCCTCGCCGAAGCCGTGGACCAGCTGAAGGACTTCCGGCGGCAGCCCGGCTTCGAGCAGGGTCTCGACCAGCAGCGTCGAGGAGTGCGGCACATCTTCGGCCGGCTTCAGGATGACGGCGTTCCCGCACACGAGCGCCGGGAACATCTTCCACGTCGGAATCGCGAGCGGGAAGTTGAATGGCGTGATCAGGCCGGCTACACCGATCGGACGACGGTACGACATCGCCCATTTGTCGCGCAGCTCACTCGGAACCGTGTGGCCGAAGAGCTGGCGTCCTTCCGTACCGGCGTAAAACGCGGTGTCGATGCCTTCCTGCACATCGCCGCGCGTTTCGTTCAGCACCTTGCCCATGTCGCGCGTCATGGCGCGCGCGATCTCTTCCTTGCGCTTGACGAGCAGTTCGCCCGTGCGCCGGATCACATCCCCACGCAGCGGCGCGGGCGTGCGGCGCCAGATCTCGAAACCCTTCTTCGCGGATTCGACCGCGCGCGCGACATCATCGCGACCCGACCGCGGCCACAGCCCGATCAGGTCATCGTTGTTCGCCGGGTTGCGGTTCTCGAAGTAATCGCCCGTGGTGGGTTCGACCCACTGACCGCCGATGAAGTTCTTGAACTTTTTGGCCATTGCCTGCCGGAAGTGCAGCATTCGTAGAGGTGCGGCAGGTCGCACTGATCGGCACGACCCGCCGCGCGTTCGTATTAGACTACGCCGCCGGACGCGGGCGGCAACCCCTGGCGAAGATTGATTGGAAGATGACCGTTACGCGGACACTCACCAGAGCCCGCGATCAGACGCCTTCTTCGCGGACCAGGTTGTACCGCTCGATCTTCTTGTACAGGTTCGACCGCGGCATGTCGACGGCGCGCGCGGTCTCGCTGACGTTCCAGTCGTGTTCGCGCAGCTTGGCGAGGATGAACGCGCGCTCCGCGCGCTCCTTGAATTCGGCAAAGGTACGCGCACCGAGCATGTCGGTCGAAAGCGACGCGGTTGCGGGCACGGCGCCGACGAGTCGGTCGACATCCTGCAAGGTGACGTCGGTCGAGCGCGCGAGAATCAGCAGGCGCTCGACGGTGTTGCGCAGTTCGCGCACATTGCCGGGCCACTCCATGCGGCAGAGGCGATCGACCGCCTCGTTGTTGAAGACGCGAACCGGGAGGCGCTGCTCCTGGATCGCCTTGTCAGTGAAATGCCGCACGAGCATGGAAACGTCTTCACGGCGCTCGCGCAAAGGTGGCACGTGAATCGGCACGACGTTGAGGCGGAAGTACAGGTCCTCGCGAAAGCGGCCGGCCTCGATTTCCTTCTCGAGATCCTTGTTGGTCGCGGCGAGAACACGCACATCGACGCGGATCGGCTTTTCGCCGCCCACACGCGTAACGATTCCCTCCTGCAGCGCGCGCAACACCTTGGCCTGCGCAGTGAGGCTCATGTCACCGATCTCGTCCAGGAACAGCGTGCCGTGATCGGCCTGCTCGAACTTGCCGGCGCGATCGGCGTGCGCGCCGGTGAAGGATCCCTTCATGTGACCGAAGAGTTCACTCTCGATCAACTCGGACGGAATTGCGGCGCAGTTGACTTCGACGAACGACTGATCGGCACGCGCGGACAGGCGGTGGATCGCGCGGGCAACGAGTTCCTTGCCCGTGCCGTTCTCGCCCGTGATGAGCACACGCGCGTCCGTGGGCGCGACCTTCTCGATGCGATCCACGAGTGCGCGAATGGCAAAGCTGCGCCCGACGATCTCGTAGTGGCTCTCGATTTCACCGCGCAGGCGTGCGTTCTCGCGCTCCAGCCCACGGTGCTGCAGCGCGTTGCGGATGGTGACGAGCAGACGGTCCGTATCGAGCGGCTTCTCGAGGAAGTCATACGCGCCGCGGCGCGTCGCTTCGACGGCGGTCTCGATGCTGCCGTGACCGCTGATCATGACGACGACAGCCGTATCGTCCTCGGCGCGGATGCGGTCGAGAACTTCCAGCCCGTCCATACGGGCCATCTTCACATCGAGGAACGTGAGGTCCGGTCTGAACTCGGAATACAGCGTCAGCGCCTCGCCGCCACCACCGGCGGTGCGTACTTCGTGACCTTCGTACTCGAGGACCTGATGCAGGATCTTGCGGATCCCTTCCTCATCATCGACGACAAGGATTCGCGACATTGCTCTCTTTTCTTAATTGCGTGCGGCCCTGGCTTGAGCCAGGAGGTGCAGCGAGTCGTCTCGTACATAGGCGGAAGCCGCGCCCGGGGGCAGTGGAAGCGCAAGGGCCTCGCGCGGCAGGCCGGGTTCGTCCTTGCGGCCGAGACGGCGCAGCGCACCGGGTATCAAGCGATCCGGCAGCGGAATCCGCGAAGCGCTCACTTCATCAACCGCCAAGGCAACACGACCGGTGCCGAGCGGCAGGATCGAGCCGGTCATGCCTACTTCCGTCGTGTCCGGCAGGAAACCCGCCGCATCGCCGAGTTCACTGAGGTTGGGCATGCTCTCGATCGGCACGCGCGCAGTCACGTGAATGCGATCACCTTCGAGGGCGATCTTCGGTGAATCGACGAACGCCGGCAGCAGCTGCGGATAACGATACTGCAGCAAGCTCTGGAGTTCTTCACCGCTCAGCGCGACACGTTCTTCCCGGCCGCTTTCGAGATCCTCCAGCTTCTTCCCCGCCTGATCGGCGAGTTCTTCCGATGGCGCCGCCTCTTCGGCAGACGTGTTGCGCATGCCCCGAACGACGTCGGAAATGCGGTCCCGGTTCAACCACGCGAGACCACCGACCGCAACGAGTACAATCAGCAGGAACAGCTTCCGCACCAGTTCTCTCAACCCTCTCCGCCGCCAAGTCCCGCGGACGCGACGACGGAATACTTTGCCCCGTTCGGGGTCGTGTCACTCTGCATCAACTCGACCGTGTCGATCCGCACCAGCTCCGAATATCCGAAACGCTCGGCGCTGCGCGCGAGTTCGGTCGCGTCTCTTCGGGACAGGTCCCGATTCGCCCGCCCCAGCGTTACATGCGGATGGAAAGGTCGTGCCTCACCGGGGAAACCCAGCGGTGCGATCCGATCTTCTACCACCTTTTGCAGCTGGAGGATTCCCGGCGCCTCGGCGCCGATCCACAGGACGCGCGGCCGGCGCCAGTCCGGGAAGGCGCCAAAACCGTGCAAGCTGAGGTCAAAAGGCTGCGATTCACCGGCCGCCTGCTGCAGCGCGTCAGCCAGATCCGGGACGCGCTGCGCATCGGCGTTGCCGAGGAACTTCATCGTGATATGAAGATTCTCCGGCGCGGTCCATCGTACGCCCGCGGTCCTGCGGAACGCGGACGTTGCCCTGGCAATCCGCTCGCGTTCGTCCGCCGGGAGGTTAACGGCAACGAACAGTCTCAAGCGCGTGGTCAGTGGCCGGAGGGCACCGGCACGACGGTGCCGGCGTCAACGACGCGGGCAACCGATTCGATGGCGTAGTCGACGTCTTCCTCGGTGGTGCACCAGCCGAGGGAGAAGCGAACGGCGCCGGTCTTCATGCTGCCGAGCACCTTGTGCGCTTCGGGCGCGCAATGGATGCCGGCGCGAATGAGTACACCGAAGTCGCGGTCGAGTCGGGTCGCGAAGGTCGGCACGTCCATGGAAACGGGCACGAGCGTCACGAGCGCCACGCCTTCGGGTGCGGGCGGCGAAAGCAGGCGCACACCTGAAATCGAAGAGAGGCCGTCGTACAGGCGTGCCTTCAGAGCACTGCCGTGATCGTGCAGTTCCGCAACGCCGCGCTTCGCGACCCATTCGATGCCGGCCAGGAGTCCTGCGATGCCGGGCGCGTTGGGTGTTCCGGCTTCGAGGCGGTCCGGGAACGCGGGCGGCATCGGGCGCTGCGTCGAATCACCGCCGGTTCCACCGGTGAGGAGCGGTTCGATGTCGAGACCTTCGCGCACCCACAGCGCGCCCGTGCCCTGCGGACCAAGCAGCCCCTTGTGGCCGGTGAAGGCGACGATGTCGAACTCGTCGGCTGCGACGTTCATCGGCACGTGGCCGGCCGCCTGCGCTGCGTCGATGAGAACCAGCGCGCCGGCCTCATGCGCAAGCTTCGTCAGTTCACGGATCGGCAGCAGTGTGCCGAGCAGGTTGGAAGCCGCGTTGATGACGATGAGCTTCGCGCCCTGGAGCTGTTGGCGTGCGTGCTCCAGATCGATGCTGCCATCCGGCGCACCGGGCAGCATGCGCACGTCGACGTTGCGTTCGCGGGACAGGTAGTGCGTGGGACGGAGGACGGCGTTGTGATCGTATGCCGTGATGACCACGGCATCGCCGTGGCCGAGAACACCCCAGAGTGCGGTGTTCAGCGCGTGGGTTGCGTTGAGCATGAAGCTGATGCGGCCGGGATCGCCGGGAATGGCGACCAGCCGCGCGAGCGCCATTCGACATCGCAGCGCGGTGCGCGCGGCATCGACGGCGAGGCGGTGTCCGCCCCGGCCGGGTGTCGCGCCACAGCCTTCCAGGAACTCGGCCACCGCGCGGCCGACCTCGGGCGGACGGATCGCCGATGTCGCGGCAAAATCCATATACACGAAATTGCGATCCTTCACGAATCCTCCGAGGTCGTCAGCTCCAGAGTAACATAACGAAATCCGAGCGCACGGATGTCGGCCGACAGGCGCTGCACGTCGGCCAGGCGATCCGCCGGCGCGGCGATCGCGATGACATCCCCGGCGTGCCCGGCTCGATGCACCGCGGCTGTAATACCGTGACGCTCGAGCAGCAGGACCACAGCGGCGACCGCCTCGTCAGCCACGAAGCTGCACCAGTCGCAGGCCCTCGTTCAGCGCGCCGCGGCGGTAACCATCCACGTCGAGCAGAACGCGCTCGAAGCCGGCCGCGCGGACGACCCGAGCGAGCGCAGGCGCTTCGGCGGCCGCACGTTCCAGTTCATCGGGCGCAAACTCCAGCCGGGCAGCGTCCCCGTGGTGGCGAACCCGGAATTCGCGGTAGCCGCGCGCGCGCAGCCCGTCCTCCGCCGTTTCGACCTGTCGCAGCCGCTCGGGCGTAACCCCTACGCCGTACGGCAGCCGGCTCGCCAGGCATGGCGACGCGGGCGCGTTCCACGTCGGCAGGCCGCGCGCGTGGGATGCGCTTCGGATCATCGCCTTCGTCAGCCCCGCCTCGAGTAGCGGCGACCGAACGCCGTGCTCCGAGCCGGCGCGCGTGCCCGGCCGGTGATCACCCACGTCATCGGCGTTCGTGCCGTCGATCAGAGCACCGAGCCCGCGTTCTCGCGCAATCGGCGCCAGCGTCGACCACAACTCCGTTTTGCAGTAGTAGCACCGATCAGTCGGGTTGGCCGCGTAGCGCGGGTCCGCAACTTCGCCCGTGTCGACGATCAGGTGCGGAATCCCGAAGTCCCTCGCGATGCCGATCGCCATATCCAGCTGCACCCGCGGCACCGATGCACTGCGGCCCGTCACCGCAAGCACGTTCGATGCACCAAGGACGTCCACGGCGACCGTGGCCAGAAACGCGGAGTCCACCCCGCCGGAGTACCCCACACACACCGACCCGAGTTCGCCAAGAAGCGTCTCGAGCTTCGTCAGGCTGGTTGATTCGCTCATGAGTTCCTGTTGTGCGGCAAGGTATGAGCCCGGCAGGCTGGTTGCAAAGTGGGTTCGCGGGCCTTCGTGCTGCGGTTGGCTGTTCCAGGTCAAATACCGTGTACGTGGACGTTTACGGGGACGTGTACGTGTACGAAACGGATTCGAACGGACGAACTGCCGTTTACGGGGACGTTGACGTTTACGTTTACGGCGCGGTCGTCCGATGCGCCGAAGATCCCAATCGCGCGATGAAAAAAGTCCGCTTGGGGAATTGGGTGGTCCCCAGCGTACTAAGATCCCAATCGTTTGGCGCGCACCCAAGCGATTGGGACATTGGCTGTTCCAGGACCGCTCAATTCCCCAACGGCACCGGAGATGGGGCGCGTTTGGGACGTTCATGCTTCCAGGCTGACCTGAATCGGTCAACCGATGCGTTCAGTTCGTTCATGTACGCGTCCCCGAAACATCCACGTACACGAAAGTTTGGCTTTTCCAGGAAACAGCACGCATGAATCCAGTCTTCACGATCGGCCACTCGACCCGCAGCATTGAGGACTTCCTCGAGTTGCTGCAACAGGCGGGCGTTACGACGCTCGTTGACGTGCGGCGCTACCCGGGATCCAAGCGCTACCCGCACTTCAGCAGCGATGCGTTGGCGGAGCGGCTGGCGGAATCCGGCATCGGGTACGTCCACGAAGTCGACATGGGCGGCCGCAGGAAGCCGGCGGCCGATTCACCGAACGTGTACTGGCGCAACGAGCAGTTTCGTGGTTACGCCGACCACATGAACACGCCGGCGTTCCGCGCCGCACTCGATCGCGTGATGCAGCGCGCGGAATCGGAGCGGCAGGCGCTGATGTGCTCCGAAGCGGTGCCGTGGCGCTGTCATCGGCAACTCGTTGCGGATGCACTCGTGGCACACGGGTTCGAGGTGTTCGACCTGTACGATGGCGGCCGAGCCGAGGCGCACCGGTTGAACCCCGCTGCACGGCCTCAGCCGGACGGCGTACTGGTTTACCGCGACTGAACTGCCTTTCGAACGGATGAACGGACGTTGACGTTGACGTTTGACGTTTGACGTTGACGGGGACGTTGACGACGACGGGAACGACCTTGCGCGGTCGCTGGGCGTGGCCGTTTCCGTACACGTACACGTCCCCGTTACGTCCCCGTAAACGTCCACGTACACGGCCGTTGAAGTTTCGAGCACTGCCCCGCGCCGGTCTTTCTGCAAATCCCAGGGAATCCCTCGAACCAAAACTCTTGCGACCACCCGTTGAAACCTTTTCCTTTCGAACATCGAAAGGAGAGCATGACCAAACCGAAAGGCGACGTGCTGCAGGGCACGCTCGACATGCTGGTGCTGAAGGCGCTGGCGCTGGAGCCGATGCACGGGTGGGGCATCACCGATCGCATCGAGCAGTGGTCCGAGAACGTGCTGCAACTGGGACAGGGGACGCTGTACCCGGCGCTGTACCGGCTGGAGCGGCAGAAGCTGATCCGCTCGGAGTGGCGGGTGACGGAGAACAACCGTCGGGCGCGCTACTACTCGCTGACGGCAGCGGGGCGGAAACACTTCGTTGCGGAACTGGATCACTGGCAGCGGCTGTCGAGGGCGATCAACCTGGTACTGCAAGTAACAACGACGTGAGGATTCCAATGGAGAAGCCGGTCGAATTGTGGCGTCGCGTGAGGCGACTGTTCACCCGTGGCGCGGTGGAGAGCGGACTCGACGAAGAGATCGCGTTCCACATCGAGCAGCAGACGCAGAAGAACGTGCGAACAGGGATGACGCCGGAAGAAGCGCGGCGGGCCGCCCTGGTCCGTTTCGGTGGCGTCGAACGGACGCGCGAGCGGACGCGCGACGAGTATCGACCGATCGTTCTCGATGACCTCGTGCGCGACATCCGGTACGGGGTGCGATCGCTGCTGCGCGCGCCCGGCTTTGCGTTCACCTCGATCCTCACGCTCGGCCTCGGGATCGGTGCGGCCGTGGCGGTGTTCAGCATGGTGAACGGGATCCTGCTGAAGGCGCTTCCCTACCCCGAGTCAGACCGCATCGTCCGCTTGTTGCAGGTCAGCGAGAAGGGCGAGAAAGGCGCGCGGGTTTCCGAGCCCAACTTCAAGGACTGGCAGGCGGAGAGCCGCAGCTTCAGCGCTATGGCGGAGATGGCGCCGCAGGGGCTGGTCTCGGTTCACGGCAGCATCGCGCCGAACCGTGCAACAATGTCATTGGTCTCACGGGACTTCTTTGACGTGATGCAGGTGCATCCTGCGATCGGCCGCGGGTTTGCCGAAGATGAATTGCACGTTGGTGCCACGCCGACCTTGATTGTGAGTGATGCGTACGCGCGGCGGTGGTTCGGCGATGCGCGCTCGGCATTAAACGCAACACTGACGTCGGGCCCGCTGACGGCCACCATCATCGGTGTAATGCCGGCCGGATTCGACTATCCAGCGAAAACGGAATTGTGGTTCCCGCGCGAGTTGGAGGAACCGTCGACATCGCGGACCGCGCACAACTTCCAGGTCGTGGCGCGGCTTACGCCGGGCATCACACTGGAGCAGGCGCAACGCGACATCAGCACGATCTCGCGTGCGATGAAGGCGAGGTACGGCGAGGAGACGTGGATGTCGGATGGCGCGGTTGTGAGTCTGCGCGATCAGATGACGCAGTACATCCGGCCGACGCTCTACCTGCTGATTTCCGCGGCTGCACTGCTGTTCGTAATCACGTGCGCGAACGTATCGAACCTGCTGCTCGCGCGTGCGGCAACGCGTCGGCGCGAACTCGCGGTTCGCCTGGCGATCGGCGCCGGTCGCACACACATCGTGCGGCAGCTGTTCTGTGAATCACTCGTATTGTGCACGGCGGGCGGTGCAGTTGGCGTGCTGATCGCGTATGCCGGCGTCAAAGGCCTGCTCGCGATCGATCCCGGCAACCTGCCGCGCGCGGACGAGATCGCCGTCGACTGGACAGTTCTCGCCTTTGCGTTCGCGGTTTCGACGATTACAGCGCTCGTGCTTGGGCTGGTTACCACGCTGCGGGTTGGACAGCGCGATCTGCGCAGCTCCTTTGTCGAAGACCAGCGCACGATGGCCGGCGGGCGGCACGCGCAGCGTGTACGCGACGGTCTCGTCGTCGCGCAGATCGCACTCACGCTGGTGCTGCTCACCGGTGCGGGCCTGCTCACGCGCAGCTTCCTCGGGCTGCTCGCGGTGGACACCGGGTTCCGCACCGATGACGCACTGGTGCTCGATATAGCGCTGCCGACGGGGAACGAAACACACCTTACGCGCAACGCCGATTTCCGCGACCGGCTGCTCGCGCAACTCGAATCTCTGCCGGGCGTAACCGGCGTGGGCCTCATCAACGACTTCCCGCTGGGCGGCGCGTGGTACGCCAACGGCACGTTCATCGAGATGACACGCCCCGACGAGGTCACGACACCCGAGGACTTCGGCAGGGTTATGCAAACTGCAAAAGAACGGACCGGAACTGCAGGGTACCGCGTCGCGAGCGAGGATTACTTTCGAGCGATGGGCATTCCGCTCATACACGGGCGGCTCTTTGAAGACCGCGATGGCCCCGACGCCACACACGTCGCGGTGATCAGCAAATCGCTTGCGGACAGGAAGTGGCCGAACCAGAACCCGATCGGGCGGCTGATCCAGTTCGGCAACATGGACGGCGATCTGCGGCCGCTGCACATCGTCGGCATCGTCGGCGATGTACGGGAGATTTCGCCGGAGAACGTACCGGCGCCGCTGCTCTATACGAACCACCGCCAGCGGCGCAGTGCCAACCAGTTCAGCGTGATCGTGCGCGGGCCGAAGCCGGCCGCGATTGCGTCAACAGCGCAGCGCATCGTACGCGAGCTCGATCCGCAGGTGCCGGTGAACGTGCGAACCGTGGAACAGGCTCTCGAACAATCGATGGCCGGGCGGCGGTTCAGCCTGGTCCTGCTCGGCGTCTTTGCCGTCGCCGCACTCACGCTGGCTACACTCGGCATCTACGGCGTGATCTCGTATCTGGTCGCGCAGCGCACGCGCGAGATCGGCATTCGCATGGCGCTCGGCGCCGACCGCCGCGACGTCATGAGAATGATCGTCGGTAAGGGCGCCGCGCTGGCCGGTATCGGCGGCGCGATCGGCCTGGCAGCCGCGCTCGTGTTCACTCGTGTGCTGCAGGGCATGCTGTTCAACGTGAAAGCGACCGACCCGATCTCGTTTGCGGTCGTGCTCGCAACTGTTGGGTCTGCTGTGCTGCTGGCGAGTTACATCCCGGCGCGGCGCGCGTCGCGGGTGGCGCCGTCGCTGACTTTGCGGGACTAGGAGATGTAATCGCACGCAGGGTCGCAGAGACGCGGAGGGGCGCACGTCGGTTGTGACGTGCGCCCCCTCCGCGTCTCTGCGACTCTGCGTGAGATTACGAGTTATCTTCTGTTCCGAAACGGGTAGGCCACTCAGCAGGTAGCGCATACATTAGCGCACGCCAATACACAAAGCCCGGCAGGATGAGGATGAACTCGAAAGCGAACACGCTGGTAGACCTGAGCCACGTCATCGAACACGGCATGATCACCTACAAGGGTCTGCCGGCGCCGATCATCTGTGACTACCTGAGCAGAGAGGATTCACGCAAGCTCTACGCGCCGGGCACCGAATTCCACATCGGCAAAATCGAAATGGTCGCGAATACGGGGACGTACGTGGACGCGCCGTTCCACCGGTTCGAATCGGGCAAGGACCTGTCGGAGCTGCCGCTCGAGTCGCTCGCGCACCTCGATGGCGTCGTAATCCGCACACCCGGCGTGCGGGCGATCGGGCCCGAACTGTTTGAAGGACCGAAGCTCTCCGGGAAGGCGGTGCTGGTGCATACGGGCTGGTCGCGGCACTGGCGGACCGACCAGTACTTCGAGGGCCACCCGTTCCTGACGGAGGACGCCGCGGTGTATCTGCGGGATGCGGGCGCCGCGCTGGTCGGCATCGATTCGCACAACATCGACGACACGTCCGGCAAACAACGTCCCGTGCACACGGTCCTGCTGGGAAGCGACATCCCGATCGTCGAGCACATGACCGGGCTCGATGCACTGCCGGATACAGGCTTCCGGTTCTATGCGGTGCCGGCCAAGGTCAAGGCGTTCGGTACCTTCCCCGTGCGAGCCTTCGGGTTACTGGAGGCGCGGTGAACGTTGTCTCACGCAGAGTCGCAGAGGCGCCGGGACGAGGGTTCGGGCAGGCGAGCTTTTGTGTTTACCTACACGAGCCGCACCCGCCGATCGAGCGAGCGGTACTGAATCGCCTCGGCCACATGCTCGCTTCGGATCGCTTCCACGCCTTCCACATCTGCAATCGTGCGTGACAGCCGCAGCACGCGATGATACGCACGCGCCGATAGCCCGAGCCGATGCATTGCGGATCGCAGCAGCGCTTCCGCATCCGGCGGAATCCTGCAGTAGACGCGCACATCGCGCGCGCTCATGTGTGCGTTCGCGAACACACCGGGTTTACCTGTAAACCGTTCGAGCTGGCGGTTGCGTGCGGCGACGACGCGCGTGCGAATCGCCGCGCTTGGTTCGGCGGTCTCCTTCGATGACAGCTGTTCGGGCGCGAGTGCGGGCACGTGGATGTGCAGGTCGATGCGATCGAGGAGTGGGCCGGAAATACGCGCGGCGTATCGGTCGACCTGGTTCGCCGTGCACACACATCGCCCGACACCATCGCCATAGTAGCCACAGGGGCACGGGTTCATCGCCGCGGCGAGCTGGAAGCGCGCGGGGTACGTTACGGACGTGCGCGCGCGGCCGATCACGCTCACGCCATCCTCGAGCGGCTGACGCAGCGCTTCGAGCACGTGTTTCCTGAACTCCGGCACTTCATCGAGAAACAACACGCCGTGATGCGCCAACGACACCTCGCCGGGTCGCGGCGATGTGCCGCCGCCAACCAGGCCGGCATCCGACGTCGTGTGATGCGGCGCGCGGAAGGGGCGCTGCGAAATCAGAGCCTGCCCGGGGCGCAGTCGTCCGGCGACGGAGTGGACCTTCGTCGCATCGAGCGCTTCTTCGGCGGTGAGCGGCGGCAGGATCGTCGGCAGGCGACGTGCGAGCATCGACTTCCCCGCCCCGGGCGGGCCGATCATCACGATGTTGTGCATGCCGGCCGCCGCGATTTCGAGCGCCCGCTTCGCGAGCGCCTGCCCCTGCACGTCCGCAAAATCGACGTCGTGCACGATCCTGTGTTCCTGCATCGCATCCTGAAGCGATACACGAACGGGGTCGATGCGCGTCGTG
>Ga0255338_1004167_pt1 | contig 15574 bp, 10 predicted proteins | sample MeOH1_35cm_T4_19_FD_203715 | JGI IMG/M metagenome (GOLD analysis project Ga0255338, IMG submission 203715) | Sandy soil microbial communities from University of British Columbia, Vancouver, Canada - MeOH1_35cm_T4_195 | ecosystem: Engineered > Artificial ecosystem > Sand microcosm > Unclassified ...
CTCGGGTGGGGATGCAGCCCAAGTCTCCCCTTCTATAAACCGGACTTCGGCAAGCAACCGCCTGGCATCCATAGGCCGGGAGCTATCCGGCTAAGGCGGGACACATTTGGGGCACGGAAGGCAGGGAGATTCCGGTATACTTCGGGTAGATCATCTAGCCCGGAACGGGCACTGGCGGGCATGCGGTCGGTGGCTGTGGAAGCCCGCCCCTCGCGTGAAGGCTAGAGTTAGAGGAGAGGCACGATGTCCCACGAATGCGAACGCTCCACCGCGCCCCAGAATGGGGACCTGCTGGAGATCACTCGCCGGCACTTTTTCCGCGAGTGCGGCGTCGGCCTCGGCAAGATCGCCCTCGCCTCTCTTCTGACGGACGGTTTGGCGCGGGGCGCCTCGGCGGCGCCCGAAGCCCGCCCAATGGCGCCGAAGAAGCCACACTTCACGCCCAAGGCGAAACGGGTCATCCACCTCTTCATGTCCGGCGCACCCAGCCAGCTCGACCTGTTCGACTACAAGCCGAAGCTGATCGAGTACGAAGGCAAGCCGATCCCGCCCTCGGTGATCAAGGGACAGCGGTACGCGTTTATCCGCTCGGACGCGGCGGTGTTGGGGCCGCGCTTCAAGTTTGCGAAGTATGGCCAGTCCGGCGCGGAGCTCTCCGAGATGCTGCCGCAACTGGCGAAGGTGGTGGACGATATCTGCCTGGTGAAGTCCGTCCACACGGATCAGTTCAATCATGCGCCGGCCCAGATCTTCTTTAATACCGGTTTCGCGCAGCCGGGCCGGCCCAGCATGGGCTCGTGGGTCACCTACGGCCTGGGCTCGGAGACGACCGATCTGCCGGCGTTCATCGTGATGTCCACCGGCGCAGGCATCAGCGGCGGCGCGGCGAACTGGTCCAGCGGCTTCCTGCCCACCGTATACTCCGGCGTGCGCTTCCGCAACCAGGGCGATCCGATTCTCGACGTCACCAGTCCCGCGGGGGTGGACGCGAAGCTCCAGCGCGACTCCCTGGACCTGATCGGCAACCTGAACCGGCGGCGGCTGCAGGAAGTCGGCGACCCGGAGATCGAGACACGCATCTCCTCTTATGAGCTGGCTTACCGCCTCCAGAGCTCCGCGCCGGAATTGATGGACCTGAAGCAGGAGAACAAAGCGACGCTCGACCTGTATGGCGCGGACCCGGACAAGCCCTCATTCGCACGTGCCTGCCTGCTGGCGCGGCGGATGCTGGAGCGCGGCGTGCGCTACGTGAACATCTACCACGAGGGCTGGGACGCCCACTCCGACGTGGCAGGAAACCTCCGGAACAACTGCGCGACCACCGACCGCGCCTGTGCCGCATTGATCATGGACCTGAAGCAGCGCGGCATGCTGGAAGACACGCTGGTGGTCTGGGGCGGAGAGTTCGGCCGCACTCCAATGGTGGAGACGAACCCGGCGCTTGGCCGCAGCCTGGGCCGCGATCACCACCCGCAGGCGTACACGATGTGGATGGCGGGCGGTGGCATCAAGCCCGGCATCACCTACGGCGGCACCGACGAACTGGGCTTCAATGCGGTGGAGAATCCGGTCCACATCCACGACCTCCAGGCGACGATCCTCCACCTCCTCGGCCTGGACCACGAGCGCCTCACCTACCGCTACGCCGGCCGCGACTTCCGGCTCACCGACGTGCACGGGCAATTGGTGAAGGACATCCTGGCCTGACGTCATCAGGTCGATTTAGTCCGCTCCGGGATGACGGGGTATCGAAAGGATGAAGGCAGAAGGATCCGTCCAAGTCCTGACTGCCTCATCAGCCCGGACGTACCCACTCCCGAATTCCTGACCCCCAACCCCGCGACCACCGGGAGCCTGAATACCCTTCCGCCCGCGAAAGTGACTGCTCCATCCGTAAGGAGTTATCATTCTGCGGCGCGCGGGCGGGATGTTGCGAGTGCGCCGGGGACCGACGGCCAGGCGCCGAGGGAAGGAAAACGCCGATGAAGGCTCTGCTGCTCAAAGAATACAAGCAACTGGAAGTCACCGATTGCCCCACACCGGAGATCGGCGACAACGAAGTTCTGGTGCACGTGCGGGCGTGCGGCATCTGTGGGAGCGACGTGCATGGGTATGACGGCAGCAGCGGCCGCCGCCAGCCGCCGCTGATCATGGGCCACGAGGCCTCCGGAGTGGTGGCGGCGGCCGGTAAGAACGTGACCCGCTTCAAAGAGGGCGACCGCGTCACCTTCGACTCCACCGTTTACTGCGGCGAGTGCTGGTTCTGCCGCCGTGGCGACATCAATTTGTGCGACAACCGGAACGTCCTCGGCGTTTCCACGGGCGAGTATCGACGGCACGGCGCCTTCGCGGAGTACATCGCGGTGCCGCAGCACATCGTCTACGCGCTGCCGGACAATCTCAGCTTCGAAGAGGCGGCGCTCATCGAGTCCGTCTCCATCGCCTTCCACGCGGTCAGCCGCACGCCGATCCACCTGGGCGATACGGCGGTGGTCGTCGGCACCGGCATGATCGGTTCGCTGGTGATCCAGACGCTCCGCAACGCGGGCTGCGCCAAGATCATCGCGGTAGACATTGACGATTACAAACTGGAGCGCGCCCTGGAGTGGGGCGCGGATGAAGGGCTAAATTCCAAGAAGGTCGACGTAGTCGCCGAGGTCCAGGCGCGCACCGAAGGCCGCGGCGCCGAACTGGCCTTCGAGGTAGTGGGCGCGACGGCACCACTCAACACTGCCATTTCCGTGGTCCGAAAGGGCGGTTCCGTGACGCTAGTGGGCAACCTCACCCAGAAGGTGGAGATGCCCTTGCAAGCCGTGGTGACCCGCGAGATCACGATGTACGGCTCCTGCTCTTCCTCTGGCGAGTATCCCGCCTGCATCGCCATGATGGCGCGCGGCGACATCAACGTGAAGCCGCTCATCAGCGTCCTCGCCCCCCTGGAGCAGGGCCCCGAATGGTTCGACCGCCTTTACAACCACGAGCCGGGCGTGATGAAGGTCATCCTGCAGCCCAGCGCGTAGACCGCCATCAGGAGCAGCTTTGTTACGCATCATGTAATACGCATTACGTGATGCGTAACGCTTCTTCGGCATTTCGCAAATCCAACTTCGCTATATGAGTAATCTATTCGACCTAACCGGCAAAGTCGCCATCGTCACCGGGGCAAGCCGGGGCCTGGGGCAGATCTTCAGCCGCGCGCTCGCCAAGGCAGGCGCTGATCTGGTAATCACCGCCCGCGACCGGGACTCGCTCCTGCCCTTCCAGCAGGAGATTGAGGGGCTGGGCCGCCGCTGCGTGCCCGTGGCGATGGACCTGCGCAACCACGACAGCATCCAGCGCGGCATCGACGCTGCTTTCGAGGCGTACCCGGACATCGACATCCTGGTGAACAACGCAGGCTGCAACGTGCGCAAGCCGGCCCTGGAAGTGACTTGGGACGACTGGAACCTGGTGCTGGATACCAACCTCCGCGGCACGTTCTTCGTGGCGCAGGCGGTGGCGCGCCGGATGGTGCCGCGCCAGTACGGGCGCATCATCAACATCGGCTCCGTCACCTCCGTGAACGGTTACGCGGGCCTGGGGCCATACGGCGCCAGCCGCGGTGGGGTGAAGCAGCTCACCATGAGCCTGGCGGACGATTGGGGTCCCCACGGCGTTACCGTCAACTGCCTCGCGCCGGGCTGGTTCAAGACCGAACAGAACAAGGTAATGTACGAAGACACCGAGTGGGTAGCTTACCTCTCGGATCGTATCCCGCTAAAACGACCCGGTAAGCCCACCGACCTGGAGGGTATCGTGGTCTTCCTCGCTTCCGACGCGAGTGAGTACATGACAGGACAGACCGTACTGGTAGACGGCGGCATCTCCACCGGTGCCGTCCGCGCGGTGCCGAAGAAGAAGTAGCGAGCGTCAATGGGGAAATGAGTAAATGAAGGAAACGATCCGGGCGTCTGGCGTCCGTTTCCCCAGTTACTTATTTCCTCGTTTGCCGCGACCTTACTGCCGCGTCAGCCACACTTCCGAAACCTGGAGGCTGTGGCCGTTCCCGCCCCGGCCCGGTTCCGGCTGGAACTCCAGGTCCAGTTCGCCGTCGGCGGTAGCCTCGCTCGGAACGGAGAACACGAGGCGCTCCAGAGGCTTTCGCAGGAATGGGTGGATCTCGTGTGTGCCATCGGCAACCAGGCGCACCGGACCACCACGCTCGTAGGCGCCGTAGACAACCTCGACGCGATACCGGGCGGTCCGATCCAGATCGGCATAGCGCATCCGAATGCCGCGGTCATAGAGGCCTTCGACCCACGTGCTGGCCGAAAGCGGGAGCGCCTTTCCGTTAAGCTCCCGCGACCCCATCGCGGTCAGCGGGGTCTGCCATCCACCGGGGTCTAGCTCCACGCCCCTGCCGCGCACCAGGTGCGGCTGGCGGTCCAGGTCGCCCAGGTCGTCATAGAACCCGCCGGGGCCGGGGCTGCGCCGGCGGGTGATGCGATCGATCGCCGGCAACTGCTGATCGAGAGGCAAGTCGCGGATGATGGCGAACTGTTCCTCCAGCCAGATGCGGTCATTGAGCGGTACATCGGCGGTATCCAGGTTGGCGCCTCGCCCAACGGCAATGGCGCCATATTTCTCCACGCTGAGCTGCATCCGGATGCTCTGGTAGAGCGCTTCCGCCAGTTCGGATAACCGCTGCCGAAGTCGAAGCTCAGCCGGGCTCGGCACTGTGGAGCTCAGGGCTTGCTCCGCCTGACCGAGCGCTTTTCCCACGTCGTTTCGGGTCGCACCTCGCAGCGCCTCGAGCGCTTGCTCCTCGGCGGCGGCTTCTCGTATGCGACGCGCCCGGACGAACGAGTCGTAATAGGCGCGATAGAGCGCCTGCTGGAAGCGCCAGTTGAGCCGTTGTGCCGGGGTTGCATCCCGCTCCATCGCCTGGAAGTCACGGAGGGTGGCTTCAATCCCACGGTTCTCGGTTACCGCGCCATGCCAGTTTCGCTCCAGCGCCAACATCCCGGCCGCAAACCGCTCTGCATAGCCGGGGCCGATGAAGTAGCGGCTGTAGTCGTGCAGCACCTCGGTCACGTCTGCGTCCCGGTTCCAGCCGAGGGCGCTCCACACCGCCTTGTTCACGTCGTCGTTGCAGCCTTCGGAGTACGTGAGGAACCCATACATCGAGGGCGCCTCCGAGCGGAAGATCCGGGCGGTCCCCAGCGGGCGAGGGTTGATCGTCTCCCGGGCCTCGGTCACGTTGAACGACCAGTCCCACTCCGGGACCGGATACTGGCAGCTCTTGCTGTGGGTGATGTCCGGATAGGAGCGGATCGGGTAACGCTTCGGCACGGCCGCCCGGAGTTCCGACAGCGGCATGCGCACTTGCGGGCCGTATACCACTCCCGTAAGCCAGCGTGGTTGGGCGCGGAGCAACTCCAGGAATTCCGCCGTCCATTGCGGATCGAAGCTCTGCGGCGAGACCCACATCCCGCCCTTCGGGTGATAGCGATGCAGGCTTGCGGTCTGCGCTTCCAGCAGCGGCAGCAGGTACTTCGGCTGGGTATGGCCCGGGTCGCCACCGGGCACGAAGACGGCGTCCACGCGCGGTAGGCGGCGGAAAACCTCCGCCCACTCCTTCACCGCGCGCTGCACGGTCTCCGGGTGCTCATAGTCCGGGTCCATCGCCGGATACCAGATCCAGACGTCCAACCCGTAATCGTCCGCCAGCCGGGACATCTCCGCCATCATCTCAAGCTGCGGGAGCGGGAAGTGGGGGCTGTCCGGAGCGTCGTCCGAGCGCGGCGGAATCAACTCGACCGCGTTGCAACCGAAGAGGATCAGGTCGCGATAGTACTGCTCCCACATCGCCACTGTCCAGGCGTCATAGGAGTTCGTTTTGGGACGGTAGCCGAGTTGGTGGCCGCGGAGCGGAAACTGCGGGGCGGTGTCCACGTTCAGACCGGACGGCACGGTCACCCGATCTCGATCCAGGGAGAGCTTGCGGAGGAAGTGCCCCACTCCGAACAGCACCCCGCGGGAATCGTTCCCGGAGATCCAGACCACTGGAGCCGCGCCGGCTTCCACCCGCAGGCGATATCCCTCTGCTTTACCGCCGGCGGGAGTACCGCCCGGGTCATGGTGCGAGGAAAGCCGCTTCAAGCGCGCCGCGCGACCCAGCGCGATCACCGGGGTGCCCTCCTCGGGCCAGCGCTCCAAGTGCCGCCAGCGCACGCGGCTCCGCTTCTCGACTTCCTCCAACAGCATGCGGACCGCGCTCCGCTCCTGCCGGGAGGCGCCGGGCGGCGTGACGACCACGGCCTGCGTGATGTCCACCTCAGCGGTCGCCGGAGCAGCGACAACATGCGCCAAACCGAGACAGGCACAGAGAAGGACGAGCAAAACGGCTCGAGCAGGCATAGTCGGTCACCCGGGGCAAGCGGAAGCAGCAATGGGTTTCGCTAGTGCGTTCGGGAACGCCGGGCGGAACACCTCGGCCATCAGATCTCCATACGGGTTTGCACCTCGGATTCACGCACGCGCCGGTCCTGGTACTGCCGGCACCCTACCTTGGGTCGGAAGGACATCTAAGAGAGCACCGACGATTAGGGTTGGTACATGACTCTGCCGGCTGATGTCGCCTTGGGATCGCAAGTCGAGGGCACGAACGTACCCGGGGTGATACAGCCAGTGGCGGTGCAACAAAAAGAAGGGGCCGCACACCCTCGGTGCAGCCCCTTCTCCAGGCAACGTTCGATTTTCCAGGGCGCAAATCTCACGAATTCGCGCTCGGTGGTCCGTCCCTACTTGGGCGCGGCGGCCGTAGTAGCGGTGGGCGCCGTCTCCCAGCCGCTCACGATGTCCACCGTAGGCAGCGCCTGCTTGAGCTTGGCAACTCCAGCGGCGGTAACCTTGGTCTGCCAGACGTAGAGGTTCTTCAGCTTGGAGAGGCCTTTGAGCTGCTCCAATCCAGCGTCGGTAACGGCGGTGCCGTACAGGTTCAAGTACTCCAGGTTGGCGAGCCCCTTCAGGTCCGCCAGTCCTTTGTCCGTGACCTTGGTGTTTTCCAGGTGAAGCTTCACCAGGTCCGTCATCCCCTTGATGTTGGCGAGGCCGGCGTCCGTGACGCTGGTACCACCCAGGTGGAGACTGACGACCTTCTTCAGGGCCTTGACGGGGACCAGGGCAGCATCGTTAACGGACGCGCCCTGCAGGTGATAGCTGACGTCCAGGTGATCGTCGTTCTGCGCGATCGGCTGGACGGAGCCGCCGTGCTTCTCGATCTCGGCGATGGCCGCATCCGGCTTGGCGGCGGCAGGGGCTGCCGGCTTAGCGGCGGGCGCCGCCTTCGGCTTGGCGGCGGGTTGCTTCTTGGCGGGCGCGGCGGAGGCTCCCGTAGCCAGTAATAGGCCGGAGAGTGCGGTGCCACCCTTGAGCAGCAGGTGAGCTCGATTGAGGCGCATTGACCAGTATCCTTTCCCGCTAAAGGTGCGAGTAACGATTGCGACCCGGGAAGGAAGTCGCGGCGGATCGGACGGAACAGAGGACGGGGTCATCCGACCTGGAGACGTCGCCCGATCCGGGACACAGCCCCCGGGGCGCGGTCCTGGGTCACCTCGGTGAGGCGCCCCACATATTACTTAGGATCGAACAGTCGTCGCTCGGTTGTCAACTCTAGTTACGATCCTAAGTGCATGAGCGCCTCCCTCGTTCTCAGCGTTCCCTTTCACCTATGAAAGTCCTTATGCTATCCGCATCGCTCCTCCTCTCCGGGCTCCCCGCAGCAGGGCAGGCCGCCACGTATGCCTACGTCTCCCTGGCCGGGGAAAAGAAGATCGCCATCTACCGGGTGGACGAGAAAACGGGAGCACTCACACGCACCGGTGAGGTTGCCGTAAAGGGGGCGCCGGGCTCGCTCACCACGGACGCCGCGCACCGGCACCTGTACGTGGCGGTACGCGAGGCCATGACGCTGGCCAGCTTCCGCATCGATCCGGCGACCGGTGGGCTTACGCCCATCAGCACGGTTTCGGTGGATGCCAATCCCAGCTTTGTGGGACTTGACCGGACGGAGCAGTACCTGCTCTCCGCCTACTACCTGCCGGGCAAGGTGATGGTCCATGCCGTCGGGAAGGACGGCACGCTCGACCCCACGCCTCGCGTCGATCGCACCACCGCCAAGAACGCGCACTGCGCGATTCCCGATCCATCCAACCGCTTCGTTTTCGTACCGCACGTGGGCCCAAACGCGGTCTTCCAGTTCCTGTTCGACCCTGCAACGGGTCAACTGACACCTAACGCGGCCCCGACCGTTAGCGGACCGGAGGGCGCCGGACCGCGGCACCTGCGCTTCCATCCGAATGGGAAATGGGTGTACACCTCTAACGAATCCGGCAGTTCCGTGAGCCTCTACGCCTTCGATCCGGAGCGAGGCACCCTCGCCCTCACGCAGACGCTCTCTACCCTGCCGCCCGGCTTTACGGGTGAGAACACCACCGCGGAGGTGAAGCTGCACCCGTCCGGCAAGTTTCTCTACGTCTCTAACCGTGGCCATGACAGCCTGGCGGCCTTCGCCATCGATGCCGCCACCGGCCGTCTCACCGCGCACGGCCAGGTGCCGACGGAGCACACGCCCCGCTCCTTCGATTTCGATCCCACCGGCCGCTATCTGTACGCGGCGGGCGAGGGTGGAACGCGCGTGGCATCTTATCGGATCGATCCGGCTACCGGTGCGCTCGCGCGGCTGGAGACCTACGAAATCGGCAAGACCCCGTTCTGGATCCTGGTAGTGCCGGTGCCGTGACATTTGACTTCGCTTTCAGAAGGGATGCACGGAATTGGCAGCGGGACTCTTTATCGCCTTCTGGCAGCGCAACCGGCCGATTTCAAGCTGCATGATCGTGTAGTAACGTCCATCCCGTTCATCATGTCTAAACACCGCTCTGGAGACCTCCGTGAACCGTAGAATGCTGCTCATCTCGCTGGCGGGATTGCCCGCTCTCGCAGCCGCTGCCGAGGCGAAAGAGCGCCGGCTGCTGTACGTGGCCTCGCCGGGCATCCGGAACTATGTGGAGTTCGGCGGGGTGGGCGTGCTGGTGTTCGACATCGAACAGGGGCACCGCTTCGTGAAGCGCATCCCCACGTTCGGGGAGACGCCGGGGGTGGAAGCAGAAAACGTGAAGGGCATCTGCGCCAGTGCCCGCACCGGCCGCCTGTACGTGAGCACCATCAAGCGCCTCCTCTGCCTGGACCTGGTTACCGAGAAGCCGCTCTGGAATCGCGAGTATGCCGGCGGCTGCGATCGGATGGCCCTCTCACCGAACGGCAAGCTGATCTACCTGCCCTCGCTGGAAAAGGAGTTCTGGAACGTGATCGACGCGGGCACGGGAGATGTCATAACGAAGATCACCACCAACTCCGGCTCCCACAACACGGTGTACGGTCCCGACGGCGCTCGCGTCTACCTGGGCGGGTTGAAATCGCCGTATCTCTTCGTGGCCGACACTCGTTCTCATACCGCGGAGCCGAAGGTCGGGCCGTTCGGCGGCGTGATTCGTCCCTTCACGGTGAACGGAGCCCAGACCCTAGCCTACGTCTGCGTGAACGATCTGCTGGGGTTCGAAATCGGCGACCTGAAGACAGGAAAGGTGCTGCACCGGATCGAGATCCCCGGCTTCAAGCCCGGGCCGGTGAAGCGGCATGGCTGCCCAAGCCACGGGGTGGGTCTGACCCCGGACGAGCGGGAAGTTTGGGTCTGTGACGGCTTCAACGAGCGGGTCCACGTGTTCGATAACCGCACCCTCCCGCCGCGTTACCTAACCAGCCTGAAGCTGCGGGAACAGCCGGGCTGGGTGACCTTCAGCATCGACGGCAAGTACGCCTATCCTTCCACCGGCGAGGTGTTCGATACGAAGTCGAAGGAGCTGCGGGTAGCGCTTTCGGATGAGCAGGGGCGACCGGTGCACAGCGAGAAACTGCTGGAGATCGACTTCCGGGACGGCAAACCGGTACGCACCGGCGATCAGTTCGGAATTGGACACCAGCGATAGGCGCAAAGGTGAAGAGGTAGTCGATGCAGTCGTGGTATCGCCGGAACGGTGGCTGGTTTTGGGGTGGACTGTTCGTCCTCGCCTTTTCGGCGACCGGCATCTGGCTGCTGTGGGCGATCGGCGACCGGCAGCACGGACGCCTGTTTACCTTCGCCTACTCTCCGTTGATCGGACGGTCGGGACCGCGAGGAGCCGCGCCCGCCGTGATGGGCGGACAGATGACCCAACGGCTCCAGAGCGCGGGCGCGACCATGGGCGGTGATCTGGAAGTGAGCCTCGCCTGGGACGGCTTGTCCGACTTCGACCTCGAAGTGCAGGGTCCTTCCGGTGAGCGAATCAATGCGGAGCACTGGCAGGGTGCGGACGGCGGGGTTCAGGACGTGGACGCCAACCCCACGCTGATCGATGCGACCGGTCAACTGCGCGTCAATGCGGGACAGATCCCGGGAGCGGATACCATTCAGCCCCTGCCCGAGATCCTGGTGGACATGGACCGTCTGGCCGGCCTGCCGGAAGGAACGGTAAGCCTACCGGCAATGCCCGGAGAGAACGGTAAGGCGCCCACACGGTTCTCCCGGCATCCGGTAGAGCACACCTATTACGTGCACGCGACCCGCGGGATGTACGCCGTCTACGTCCATTGCTACTCCTGGCGAGAGGCGAGCCGCGCTCCCCTACCATTCATCGTCCAGGCGCGCTCGCACGGAAAGGTCTTTTACGAACAACCCGGCACCCTGGGTCCCGCGAGTTACGCAGTGGACGGCGCCATACCTGTATTAGCCTGTCGCCTGAACTTGCCCTGAACCCAGCCGCCCCGCGAATCAACCCCTCGCAACCAGATACAAAGAGGGCGAGGAGGAAGCGGTAATGGCAGACCGAGTGGTGCTCCCGGGCGGCTCCGGATTCTTGGGTCGGCACCTTGCGCACCACTTCGCCAACCAGGGGCGCGAAGTGGTGATCCTCTCCCGAGATGCCTATCCCCCGCAGGCGGGTGTGCGCTGGGTGCAGTGGGATGGCACAACCCTCGGCGCGTGGTGCCGGGAACTGGATAGCGCCGCTGCGGTGATCAACCTCGCGGGGCGGAGCGTCAACTGCCGCTACGACGCGCGCCACCGGCGCGAGATCTACGAGTCGCGGCTGCGCTCCACGTCCGTGCTGGGTGAAGCGATAGCGGGGTGCGCCGCGCCCCCGCCCGTCTGGATCAACTCCAGTTCCGCCACGATCTACCGAGACGCCCGCGATCGCCCGATGGACGAGGCGGCCGGCGAACACGGCACCGGCTTCTCGGTCGACGTGTGCGAGCAGTGGGAGCGGACCTTCTTCGACGCACCCACACCCTCCACGCGCCGGGTGGCCCTGCGCTCGGCCCTGGTCCTGGGACACGGCGATGGCGTGATGGAGGCGTTCGAGCGGATCGTCCGGCTGGGCCTGGGCGGCACCCTCGGCCGAGGCGACCAGAGGGTGAGTTGGGTGCACGTGGAGGACTTCACCCGCGCGGTGGAATGGCTGCTGGAGCACGCACTGGACGGCCCAGTCAACTGCGCCTCCCCGAACCCGCTCCCGAACCGGGAGTTCATGGCCGCGCTGCGGAAGGCCTTTCGCCAGCCGGTGGGTCTCCCGGCCGCGGCGTGGATGCTGGAGATCGGCGCCTTCGTCCTGCGCACGGAGACGGAACTGCTGCTCAAGAGCCGCTGGGTGCTGCCGCAGCGGCTCCTAGAAGCGGGGTTCACCTTTCGTTATCCGGACCTGGCTTCAGCCCTCGCGGCAATTGCAGGTGATTAGGGACGCGTAAGGGAGCAACCGACAGGCCGCATGATTGCAAACTAACGTTTTGGCGCCGTGGCAACCCCTCCGACGACAGGTAACCCAGAACTCTGCGAACAAAGGCTACCTGTCGTCGGACGGGATCGCCACGCTTCGCTCGCGATGACTCGTCTTACGGCCCGCGTCGCCCCACTGCTCGTCGCGACTGAATTCTTAACCCGCATGTCGTTGCCATAGACACGGCATGGGCAATCACGAAGGCGCGCGCTAAGTTCCCGTAAGAGGTTGGTGCTGATGTGGCGTGCGCTTCAGTAGCGCCGGCCATCAGGAACATCTGGCCGGCGTGATACTCGCTCTTGCGCTCGCGGGCACGCTCGATCTCGAGGTATTGCCCGGGGGTGAGATAGCTTTCCCCGATAGGAACGCCTGTCTCTCCTAAAGGTGCTTCCCGAGCCACTCCCAGGCGGTGGCGTCGTTGAACTCGTGGCCGCCTTCGAAGACCACGAATCGGAAGTTGTCCTTCTTCCCGAGCTTTTTGTAGTACTCCGCCGTGCGGGGAGCGAGTTGCTTACCCATCTCCCGGTGGCTGGCGTTGTCCTTGGCTCCGGCCTGGATCTCCAGTGCACGGGGGCAGATGAGGGCGGCAATGTCCGCGTCGTTGAAGAGGGTGAAGCGGTCCATGAAGCGGAAGTCGCTGGGGACGGTGAGCTCTCCCTGCTCGTAGCGTCCTTCCTGCACGCCGAAGTAACAGCTCGAAACAGCGGCTTTGATGCGCGGCTCTAAAGCCGGCGTGACCAGTGCGTAGTAACCGCCGTAGGAGAGGCCGACCATTCCGACGCGCTTGGGGTCCACTTCGGGGCGCTGGAGGATCACGTCCAGGCTGCGGGTGATCTTGGCGATCTCCACCGCGGTGAGGCTCGTGCCGACCAATCGCAGGCGATCATCGATCTGGTTGCGGACATCCGGCGGGTAGCCGTCCGCACGAAACAGGTGGGTAGGTGCCCAGACCACGTAGCCCTTCTTGACGCCGCCGCGGACCATGTCGTGGTAGTTCGCGCCGCCGTGGAACAGCGCCACCTCGGGTGAGCCGCCGCCGCCGTGCATGGAGACGATCAGCGGCGCTTTGCCCTTGAGGCCTTTCGGCACGATGTAGATGCCCACCGAGTTCACACCCGGCAACACGGGGATGGTCGCGCGGTAGTAGGTGCCGAGGCTATCTTCACCCAGGCGGTTGAAGGTCGGCGCCTTCGCGTCCGGCTTCCCGGGAGGCGGATAGCCAATGCTCCGCTCGAACGCCGCCCGGAGCGGTTTGGTCGAGGCCTCATACGCCTTCACGGAAGAGTAGTCCGGCTTGAACAGCGCCTTCAGGCGGCTGTCGTCCTTCTTGAGGCGGTTGACGTAGGCATCCAATTCCCGTGCTTGCTCGGTGCGGATGGGGTTGGAGGCCGGGACGTCTTCCTCATAGTAGGGCGAGGTCCCATTCTGACCCTGGGTGCGAGCCGCACCGAGGAGCAGCAGGGGCAGCGCGAGGGTGGCAATGACGGTGGTTTGGAGGCGGGGCAGCGGCATCGGGGTTCTCCGGAGGCGTGAGGGAACATACCGCTGTTGGCGATGCGCGCGGCGGGGTCCTGCGTAATGCGTATTACGTAACGCGTAAAAGAACCGGCTGGTGGTGCCCAGGGCATTACGCATTACGACCGTCACTTCAGGCTGCGGATCCATTCTTCCATGAGCTGCACTGCGCGGTCGTCGACGCGGGACGTGGCGAGCGGCGGCATGTGGCCTTTCTCGCGGTGGGAGAGGCGCTTGAGGAGGACGCTCCGCTCGGGTGCGCCGGGGGCGATGAGACGCGGGTTAGAGATTCCGAAGGCGTCATGCACCGGCTTGGTATCGAAGATCCGCATCTTGTCGAGCGGAGTGGCGAACTCCAATTCCATCTGCGCGTTCCCGCCGCCCGCCTCGATGTGGCAATTGGCGCAATTCGCCTGCAAGTAGGACTTCGCGCGAGCGGTGAGGTCCGCACGCTGGTCGTACGGATCAGCGAGGTGTGGGATGCGATCGGGTGTGACCGGGAGCAGCGAGGCGGAGGTGACCGGCCGCTGATCACCTTGCGGGGAGTGCTGATCGACCTGGATGTTGGCGGCGTTTTCGTCCAGGCCTTTCGCTTTGAACGCCTCGCGGAGGGCCGTGCGGGCGGCGTTGTTCCAGTCCAGGCGCAGCACACCGAGGCGCTCCAGCACTTGCAACTGGTTCTGCTTCACCTTCCCGTACGCGTGCTCCCGGTTCATCTGCAGCGTGGTAAGACCCAGCACGAAGTTGGCGGCGCGGCTGTGGCACGACATGCACTCGGCCCGGCTAGGATAGTGCCAGGTCTGCTTGCGGACGCCATCCGGGTTGTCGGAAGAGCGGGGCACGCGGATCGAGTACTCCTGGTCGGCGCCCTTGGCCTCAACGAGGGTGGCTTCGGTCTGGGTCTCGTTCCACTGGTAGGAGTAGCCGACCCACTCCCCCTCCTGCTTCGTGAGGAAGCGTGTCTCCACCCAGCGCTGGGATTTCGGATCGCCTTCCTTCCGCTCCAGCGCAAACGACTTCACCAGCACGGTCTGGTCCGGGAAGTTCCAGCCGCGGCTGTCGGTGACGTCGATCTTCGCGCCCGCGCCGGGGAGCGCGATGAACCGCTCCTTGTAAGCGTTGTCCGACCAGAGCGGAGCGTTCACCTCGTAGGGGATCAGGCCCGCTTCCACGCGGTGCCCCTTCACGGACGCGAAGAGGCCGCTCTCGCTGAGTTTGCGGGGGAAGGTGGAAGGACCGACCTGCTTCGGTGTAGGGTCCAGCGTGTAGAAGCCGCCCTCGCCGTTGCCGCGCATGTCCACGATGAGCAACTCGCCGTGGGAGTCAGTGCCGAAGCCGGTGATCTGGAGGGTGGTGTCGGCCAACTCGCGGTGCCAGAGGATCTTCTGGCCGTCGTGCTTCACGCCCCAGATCTTGCCGGTGGAGTAATCGCCGTAGATGTACGCACCCTGCAGCTCCGGATACCGCTGGCCGTGGTAGACCACGCCACCGGTGAGGGAGCGCGCTTCGGAGTGCGGATGCTCCACGGTGGGCGGGACGTGCGGCGTGGGGCCGAGCTTGCGGTTGGGGTAGAACGGGTGGCTGCCTTCAAAAACGCTCCAACCGTAGTTAGCACCCTTCTGCACCAGGTACGCCTGCTCCCAGAGGTCCTGGCCGTTGTTGCCCACCCAGATTTGCCCGCTCTCGCGGTCCACGGTCATGCGCCACGGGTTCCGAAAGCCGTAGGCCCACGTCTCCGGCCGGACGCCGGGCATCCCCACGAACGGGTTGTCTTTTGGGACACTGTACGCCTGCCCGGGCGCGGGATGGTCCACGTCGAGGCGGAGCAGCTTGGAGAGCAGCAGCGACATGTCCTGGCCCCGCATCGGCAGGTCCGAGTCAGAGGTGCTGTCGCCGGAAGTGACGTAGAAGAGGCCGGCCCGATCAAAGCCCATCGCAGCGCCGTCGTGACCGTTCGAATTCCAGTCGATGATCGTCCGGGCGGAGGCGGGATCGAGGGGGTTCGTGCCATTCCGCTTCAGCGTGTACCGGACCACGCTCACTTTCCGATCTGCGTCGGCGGCGGAGAAGGGGCCGCGCATGCTGAAGTAAAGGTAGCCGTTCTGCGCGTAGTCCGGATGGAAAGTGAGGTCGTAGCCGAGTTGATCGACGCTCAACAGCTCTTCATAACGATCGACGTCCGGGTTGTCCTGAAAACGGATCAGCGTGGT
>Ga0255338_1004168_pt1 | contig 15569 bp, 15 predicted proteins | sample MeOH1_35cm_T4_19_FD_203715 | JGI IMG/M metagenome (GOLD analysis project Ga0255338, IMG submission 203715) | Sandy soil microbial communities from University of British Columbia, Vancouver, Canada - MeOH1_35cm_T4_195 | ecosystem: Engineered > Artificial ecosystem > Sand microcosm > Unclassified ...
CCTGTTGTCCCATGCGGTGATTATATATTTTAATGCCGGGACATGAAGAGAGTGGTCGTTAAGCGTCCGGGCGGGCATGAGGCGCTGACTCTCGTCGAGGAAGCCGATCCTGTTCCTCTTCCCGGCCAGGTGCGCGTGAGGGTCCGCGCGGCGGGCATCAATTACGCCGACACCATCGTGCGCGAGGGCTGGTATGAGGCGGCGCGCGGTCACTATCCCATCACGCCGGGGTTCGAGTTCGCGGGCGTCGTGGACAACCACGCCGGGGGCTTCAAGCCGGGGGACCGCGTGTTCGGCTTCACTCGCTTCGGGGGCTACGCCTCCGTTCAGGTCGCGATGTCGGGCAAGCTTCGGCCGATGCCTGACGACTGGTCCTTCGCCGACTGCGCGGGGGTTCCCGCGGTCCACTTCACGGCGTATCACGCGCTTCATCAGGTGGCGAAGGTTTCCTCCGGTGAGACCTTGCTGGTCCATTCGGCCGCGGGTGGGGTGGGCACGGCGCTCCTTCAACAGGCGAAGCTGGCGGGGTGCAAAACGGTCGGGGTGGTGGGGTCCGCGGCCAAGGCGAATGTGGCTCGCGCGTATGGGGCTGATGCGGTCGTCGTGCGGGGGCCTTCGCTCTGGAAGGACATCGATAAGGTCGCGCCGGAGGGGTTCGACGCGATCTTCGACGCGAACGGCGTGACGACGCCTCGTCCGGGGTTCAAGAGGCTTCGCTTGGGCGGGCGATTGGTGATCTATGGGTTCGCGGAGATGTTCCCGCGGGGGAAGCGGCCGTCGAAGCTGTCGCTCGCGTGGAACTGGCTGCGGGTGCCGAGGTTCTCCCCCCTGGAGATGACGGCGACGAACCGGGCGGTGATGGGGTTCAATGTGGTGTTTCTCACGGATAAGGCGGAGCTCGCGCGGGATGGGTTTGATGCGATCGCGGGGTGGCTGAAGAAGGGGCTGCTCAAGAAGGCGCCGGTGAAGGAGTTTCCTGTTGAGCGCGCCGCGGATGCGCACCGGGAACTCGAGGCGGGCGATACGGTCGGGAAGCTCGTCCTCACATTCCCTGAAAATTAGGCGCGAATCGGCCTCCATGGCCATGCTTCGTTTGCTCTGTTTCGGGGCTGGCGGAGGGTAGGGTTTCGCCTTATAATCCGACAATACTGCTAGTCCGGTCGACATGTTAGGCTGATCAGCCTATAACTAGTTGGGTGGGTAGATGGTAAGAGGAGAATAGATGTCAAATCAGGACGAGCATGTAACGATAACGGAAAATATTGGCGGGTTCCCACTCTACTTTCAACGACGCCAGCCGCGCATCGTCACCGCAGATGTGTGGGCATTTTTACGTAATCTGGTAATTGAGCGCCTGGGCAAGCGGGAGTCAGAGAGAGCTCTCGCATACCTGGATCAGGCACGTGATTTTTATGAAGCAGCACGCAATCCGGCATTACGTTCCAAGCCTCTCCTGTATTACTACTCCTTTTTGAATTTGGCCAAAGTAGCGGTTCTTGTCAAAAAAATCGATCTCCCCCCGGCACCGCGCCACGGGATTACAGATCCACATGAAAATTCACGAGAGCGCATTCGACTGGAGGGTCAAAAAGTCCGAGTTCGCGCTACCACTGAGGCGAATCAGCTTTTTCCTCAATTTATGGCACTCTTCGGAGCGGAGAGTGAAACGACACGTGACTATAGGGTAATAGACATCCTTGGGCAAATCCCATCAATTCATCGTCCCTTCTGCCGAGTCGCGAATGTGTCTCCGCTATTCGTTCCCATCCAATCCTTTTCAGTTCATAGGAATTCCACTCATGTCTGGAGTCGCATGGTGTTAGATCCGAAGGATAAAGATGTTTCTTCCGCGCTGCCTAGAATCGAGCGAAGCCACCGGTTTAGGCGAGAGTTCCCTGAGTGCGAGGAAAATGCGGAGGCGCTGTCTTACAAGTCTGTTCAGGAGCCCGGTCGCAAAAATGGAATTGATCGGGGCATCTATCGGATTTCCCAACGAATTCAGACGGTCGGGCTTTCGGGGATTCTCACTGGAAGTGGCTTTCGATATTATTTGAATGCTCACCCACCTCGGGAAATTTTGCCTCCTTTGGCCGCAGTATACGCCGCATTCTTTTATTTCGGATCGATCAGCAGGTATAAACCGCAAGACTTCGATGGGATATTGGATGGGGGTTATTCGTGGGTTGTTGGAGAACTCCTGACTACGCAGCCGACCCAGTTTTTGTACGGTTTAGCCAGTTTTTTGGCGGGTACAGAGGTAATCCGGCCGTTCGCAATGATTGGCTAGACTCCCGACCCATTCGCTTATGCCGTAGCGCTTCGCGCGCAGCACAGCGTCTGGGTTAGGCATCCAATAAAAATATGAAGCCTCTCGAATATACACCACATCAAAAAAAGAGAGCCAGCACCCTTATGGCTCTGGGCACCGCGGAAAGAGACGCAGCGGAGAAATTAATTGCAGCGGAGCTTTACAGAGAAGCCGTCGTCCATCTATATTTCACGTGCTTTTACATTTCCCAGGCACTGCTCTGCGCGTTTATTAAGGCCAATCCCAGCCACAAGCATTTGGAATCACAGCTCCACAGAACTTACGGCCGAAAACATGATTTCCCAAGGCGTTATGTGAAGCTTCACACAGCTTTGCATAACCAGAGAAACGAATTTAATTATGGCACTACGCATGCACCTGACCCCGATGACTTGAGGCAGCAACTCAGGACGCTGACTTCCTATGTGAAATTCTGTCAGCGGATAGTGCCAGTTGTTAAGGCGGCGGATCTGTTGAAAAGCTTGCTCGCTGACAACCCGAAATTTATCAAGGACTTCTCCTTCGATATCTATTGCCCAAAAACCTATTCGCATCACACCAGGCTTTCTTTTTGGCAGCCACCATTTTATTTGGAAATTTTCGGACTCAAGGAACTCGCGCGCGAAGCAATCCGCATGCTGGGCCGATTAAAGGTGAATCGCGCCGAAGATTATGTCGTGGGTCTAAATAGCCGCGTCAATCAGTATGACGATGATCACCTCATCATGATTGACATTGATGCTGTGAACCCCGCAGTAGAATCCATCCTCAAGCCGCTAGGCGGCGTGCTCGTAAAGAGCGGGCGGGGATATCACTTTATCGGGAGAAAGGTTGTATCTGGCGTCCGCGAGTGGCGCAGAAGAATGCGGGCGTTAACGCGGCATAAGAAATTGCGGGCGCATGTGGACAAAGCCCATATAGAAATATCACTCAAGCGTGGATATTCCACGCTCCGAATGACCGCGAGCCCGGTAAAGCCGGTGGCACCGTATTTCTATAAGGAATTCTGATGCCTAACCATCGGATTCCTCCGACCGCGGCCTCGTTTGATTGGACTCATGTTGCGGCGGCGGCAGATTCTCGTCGTTGGACACACTATTGCGTTTAGGAAACCTATGTCAGCTTCAGGGATTTTACGCTCGGCAAAACGTCGGCAATCAAAGCTGCGTTCGCCGCTCACTTCATGGATCGACCGTAAGCACCCTCTTCCGGCACGATTCTATACTCCTGGACATGTTGATATCCCCGACGACAAATGGGCAACATGGCTGGGTCTCGAGGAAGTAAGCCCATTACATTTGGCGGATTCATTGGAATGGCTCGGGCTTAAGGAAAGTCGTCGAATAACTGCTCAGTATCTAAGCGACGCGGGTAGTTTAATCTCAGGGCTTTCTGGAGCATGGCTCGATGGGGAAGAGCGCGAATGGATACTCGAAGACCTTGGTGCGCCACCTGAACCCTGCCTTCCGATTTATATCATCACTACAGGAGACGGAAATTCCGAGCAAGCAGTGTACATCGGCAAGAGCAAAACCAATTCCCGCTTCAGCGGAGGCCATTCTGCAGCACTCAAACTGCATGCGCCGGTATATCGAAGGCTCCGTAAGAGAATCTATCGTTGTTCGATTTGGTTCCATGACAACAGGGACTATATAGCGCTGGAATGGATGGAGCCAGAATCATTGGCCCTGGAATTCTTGGACAGTATTGAGTCCCAGTTGATCTTCAAGTTCAAACCACCACTAAACACGCTCAAGAAGAACAATTATTGCGCGACAAAACCCGTGTTGCTCCATATTCAAAATTTTTCAGGGCGGAGATTCATCGACGACACGATCATCTCGCCTTATTAGGGCGACCAACCATGCGCATCTTTCGATGCGAAGTTGAAGGAGGTTCTGAATCGCACGCGGCAGGCCGTGGCGGTAGGAAAAATGCGTAGGGATGGCAGCAAGGAGAATGTAGATGGCAAATGCTGAGCAGGCGAACTTGGACCGCGCAGGACTTAATGAGCTTCTCCAAGAACTTGGCAATGTAAAGACGGCTGATTATGTCCGCGAGGGAGATCTGGGGGCGGCGCTCAGTTTTAAAGAAGCTATTCCGCACATCGAAGCATTGCTTGGCCTGTATTCGGATTTGGCGCGGTTTGATTTGAAAATCGTTCCAGACGCTGTTATAAAAAATCACCGCGCTCTCGCGTTCGAAGTTAAACAACTTATTGACCGGATGCGGCAGTTTACTCCTGCGCAGGCTAATCCGAAGTCTGATCGAGACGCTGTAATCGAAAGGGCTAGAGCAATCTACGATGGGCAGTGGCAGAAAATCGCGCCTACACTCGCTTACTGCACCAGTAAAGGTGGGAATTTCGATGGCCTCCGCAAGCAAGTGGAAAGCGCTGAGGTGGTGTTTCGTAAGGCAACTGAAGATGCCCAGGCAAGCTACAAGGCGACAGATGAGCGCGCCAAGCAAATTTTACGAAGCATGGAGGAGGCCGCAGCTAATGTTGGCGTCGACAACCATGCGATTCAATTCAATCGGCAAGCCGATGAACACAAAGCGTCAGCATACTTCTGGATGAGCTCCACCATAGTGCTGGCAGCCGTAGGTGGCTATCTCCTTCACTTCCTCTTCATCGGAGGAGGTAAGCCTGAATTGCTGAATGCAAAGGACGCAAGCACCGGGTTAATTGTATTTGAGGTAGTTACTCGATTAATGGTGTTTTCATTCCTCTCATTTGGCATGTACTGGTCCGCGAAGAATTACGCAGCGCATCGCCACAATTACGTTGTAAACCGACATCGCCAGAATGCGCTGTCTACGTTCAAAGCATTCGTCGCTGCCGCGGGCGTGGACCAATCCACAAAAAATGCAGTTCTGCTTCAGGCTTCTCAGGCAATTTATCTTCCTCAAACTAGTGGATATACGGACCCCGCCGGTGTTGCACAACAAACCACAGGAATATTCGAGATCATCAAGAGTGTCACCAACAAGCCCGATTAGGAGGGGATTATGGTTAGCGAAGAAGGCTACATACTTATGGCCGCTGCTGAGCTAGTTCACGCGGAAGCCCGCAGATCGGGGTTGGATCTCGACAGCATGATTACTAAGACGATCAAGACATTTATCAAGCTCCGAACTGAACTCGCTAAACCGGAGAACATATAGCGAAATGGAATTGCCTAACTGAAAAGCTGAAATGGCAAGAAATCTAACTAAAGCGATAGAAGCGGCCCATCGGCGTCAGGTCCGGGACGCTCAAAAGCGTCAGCGCGAATTGGCCCGGCAAGCGAAAGAACAGGCGAAGCTGTCTGCGCTCGAGCAGGCTCGCTTAGAGGTGGACGCTTACGAAAATCAGATTGAGGTCCTGATGTCGGTTCATAAGGAGTCGGGAGAGATTTGGGATTGGGCTGCCGAGGCGGTTTCCCTCCCTCCCCCCCCGCCTTCAAGGCGTTGCCACCACGAGTTGCGAGCGAAACAGGACGTCCTTTTGATGTATCCGGATCAGCAGAAATCACTGAAAGACGTTGTCGAACTGGCGGTAAAGAGGGACGACCGCGAATTCGCCGAAGAGCAGACGGCGCACGGTCAGACTAAGGCGGAATCTACCCGTCTCGTTTCTTTGGCGCGCCGAATCTGCGCTCTGGATTCAAATGCCTTCCTGGAAGCATTCGACGAAGTTGCTCCGCTCTCGGAGCTTTCTGACTACGGGGCTTCGGCCAAGTTGTCGATAATCAACCCTACGGTCGCTAGCTGCGAGCTTTCGGTTAGCGGGATTGATGCGATTCCTTCGGAAGTAAAATCCCTGACTTCGACCGGAAAGCTGTCTGTAAAAGCGATGCCGCGTGCCTTGTTTCATGAGGTGCATCAGGACTATATCTCCAGTTGCATGCTTCGTGCAGCGCGTGAGATATTCACGCTGCTCCCCATCCAAACGCTTATTGTCACCGCGTCGTCCGCCCACTCTGATGGAGTCGCTCGGCCTGTCCTGTCTGCCGCCTTTAGCCGAAAAGCGCTCGCTGCCCTGGAATTCGACACATTGGACCCATCTACGGCTGTCGAATCATTTCCCCACCGAGGAGACTTTAAGGCCTCTCGAAAATCGGGCGCGTTCTTGGCCATCATCCCGTTGTCGCCCGCTGATTTTGCCGCAACAGAGGTTAGTAGCGAAACTCCATTTGCGGACCTTATGGCTACGATCAGTAGCATGAGAAGCGACATAAAAAGCGCCATCGATGAACTCGGGGCGCCAGTTGGCCAAGGAAACCCATGAATTCACCCCTGGACTTGATTCTCGGTGGGGCCACCATAATAGCGACGATCATGTATCTATTTGCCCGCGCCCAGAATAAGCGGTTGGAGCAATCCGAGGCTGAGGCCAAGGCTGCGGCCGTAAAGGCCCATGTAGATGCCAAAGACGCGTTGGCCAAAGCTCAAAAAATTGTCGACCAACAACTCGCGGAGATTAAGCTTGAAGGTGAGCGGACCAAACAGCATTACGAGGCGGAGGCTCTAAAGGTACAGGCTACGTCGGATGCCCTCCTCTCGGGGACCCGGAAGGAATTGGAGTCCCTCAAAAAATATAGCACGCTGGTTGACGCCGAGTCTCAGACCCGCGGCATGCTCGCGGAAGCTGTCCGAGAAGCAACCTCACTCAAGGCGGAAGCTCAGGCGCTGTTGGATCGGTCTAAGGAGGCGGCGGCGGAAGTGCGCTCCGCGGCAACGCAGAAGGCTAAGGAGATTCGTGAGGACGCCGACGCGATATTGGATCAGGCGACTCGCGATTCCGCAAAAATGGCGGCGGATGCCCATGCGAACGCGGAAAAGATCGCAGGTGACGCTTATACCGCCTTACGGGACAAGGAGAAGCTCGAAGGTGCTGCGAAGGCCATTAAGAACATCATCGATGGATACGGCGATCGTTACATCATCCCTACGCGCAGCTTGGTCGACGACCTTGCCGCCGACTTTGGCCACACCGAGGCCGGCCGCGCTCTTGCGGCTGCGCGCGAGCAAAGCCGTCGGATTGTGGAAGAGGGCCATGCGTCTGAGTGTGATTATTCCGAGGCAAACCGGCGAGAAACGGCGATTCGCTTCGTCGTCGATGCGTTTAACGGCCGTGTTGATGCGATCCTCTCTCGGAGTAAAAACGACAACTTCGGAACGCTCGAGCAGGAGATCCGCGACGCCTTTAGTTTGGTTAACCTAAACGGCAAGGCGTTTCGAGATGCCCGAATCCTCCCCAGCTATCTCGATTCCCGATTGGCTGAATTGAAATGGGCCGTTGTCGTTCAGGAACTTAGACACAAAGAACGGGAAGAGCAGCGGCGCATCAAGGAGCAGATGCGTGAAGAAGAAAAGGCTCGCCGGGAGTATGAGCGGGCCATCCAGGAATCTGAGCAAGAAGAATTGACGATTAAGCGTGCTTTGGAAAAAGCCCGCCTTGAAGTGGAGCAGGCAAGCGTGGAGCAACGGGCAAAATTTGAGCAGGAGATCGCGCTCCTTAATCAGCGCCTGATTGAGGCCGAGGCGAAGAATCAACGGGCATTGTCTATGGCCCAGCAGACCCGGAAAGGCAATGTGTATGTCGTCTCCAACGCCGGGTCGTTTGGCGAGGGCGTGTTCAAAATCGGCATGACCCGTCGTTTGGAGCCGCTCGATAGAATCAAGGAATTGGGAGATGCTTCAGTCCCTTTTGAATTCGACATACACGCGATGATAGCCAGCGATGACGCCCCCGCCCTTGAGAAGCTCCTCCATGCTGAATTCGACGGCGGACGCATCAATAAGGTCAATTATCGGAAGGAATTCTTCAGAGTAGCGCTTGATCAGGTTCGAAGCGTAATCGCTGCGAAGGGCATCGAGGCATCATTCACGATGCTGGCCGAAGCTCAGGAGTTCCGCGAGACGCAGGTCCTGAATAAAATGACACCTGAGGAGCGGGAGAAGTACCACCTCAGCCGTGATTCTGAGAGTGGTTCTTCCTACGATTGAACCGCTGTCCAATTTGGGCCCCACTCAGCAACTTTCGATATCGTACGATTCGGGTAGTCGGCGTTTTCTCGTATGCCTTTCGCCTGGAGTGAACAAATGAAGAACTGGATTGGATTGCTCGCCTTAAGTCTTTTGGCGGGGTGCGTCACTGCCGACAAAATCAACAAGATGACGCTGAGTCGCGATAGCTACTTCATTGCTTCGGTCAATAACGGGAATCTCGAGGTGGTTAAGGAGCTCGTAAAAGGCGGGATGAACGTCAACACCGTGTCTAACGGAAATACGGCGCTCGGTGTCGCCGTATCACGCGGCAACTATGAAATGGCCAAGTTCCTCCTCGAGAACCATGCCGACACGCGCCAGGCGATATCCGATGGCGGTCCGGTGATTTTTGACGCCGTTGAGAAGGGAAATGTCCGAATGCTCGAACTCGTCCTCTCACTCGGCGTTTCGCCTAATACGAGGATCGAGACGGCCGAGGGTGTCATTACTCCACTTGTTATCGCAGCTCGCAAGGGAGACGTCGAACTCGTCAAGCTTCTACTCAAGAATGGAGCGGATGTCAGCGCTCCGGCTATAAGAGTCGCCGAGGACTTTGGATACGTGGCTCTTGCTGCACTTCTCAGGAAGTCCGCTGAGTTGCAAACCGCACGTTTGTTAGGCGAAGCCCCTTCACCGGGGATTCAAAATACCGTGGGAACGCCGCTTCGGGGCGTTTCGGTCGATTCTGATGTGGACAACCCTGGGTATAAACTCCCCTCCCGTAACGACGATTTCGCGATCGTCGTAGGGATTGAAGAGTATAAGGCGCTTCCCCGCGCCTCCTTCGCTAACCACGACGCAGAGGCTGTGAAGAAGCATCTACTATCCTTGGGTATCCCGGAACGGAATATAATCAGCCTTACGAACGAGAACGCTGGCCGGTCATCTCTTACGAAGTACCTCGATGAGTGGCTGCCTCGGAATGTGAAGCCGTCCTCCAGAGTCGTCTTCTATTATTCTGGGCATGGAGCCCCTGACCCTAAAACCGGCCAGGCATATCTCGTTCCCTGGGACGGCGACGCCATGTTCCTCCAGTCGACCGCGTATCCCGTCAAACACCTTTACTCCCAACTCTCAAAGCTCCACGTAAAACATGTTCTTGTGGCGCTCGACGCTTGTTTCTCGGGGGCGGGCGGAAGATCCGTGTTGGCCCAGGGCGCGCGTCCGTTGGTGACTCTCGTCGAAGACCTCAAGCCGGCGGATAATCTCTCCGTGCTGGCGGCTGCGTCGGGCGGTGAGATCACCGGCACTTTGGATGGCGAGGGCCATGGGATGTTCACCTATTTCTTCCTCAAAGCGCTGTCGGAAGGAAACCGCTCGTCGAAGAAAATATTCGAATACCTCAAGCCGCACGTGCAGGACGAGGCTCGTCGACAGAATCGGGAGCAGACCCCGGTCCAATTCGGAACTGAGGTATCCTTTTAGCGTGCTCCGGCATCGAATGCGGCAGGCGATCCAAGTCTCGTCTCTGGTCGTAGCCATCCTGATTGCTTCAGGGTGTAGCACGACTGCCCGGTTGTATCCTGTCCAAGGGCCAAGTTCTGAGATGAAGCCGCCTCCTGTAATCAGCGCGAAGGTCTCGGGGATTATGGGTAACAACGGGAAAATGACCTTTTCTCTTCCAGACGGGACGGCTTGCAAGGGCGAGTGGTCCTCCGCCGCTGGATCTGGCGTGAGCTTCGCCTCGGGAAGCCTGATCGGTCAGTACGGAGCTGCGCATCTGTCTGGGTTCAGCGTCAGCCCTGGACAGGGGCAAAACCCGGGTAGCGCCATCACGTTGTGCGATGATGGGACTCGTTTCGAAATCGAGTTTATCACTGGAGCTGGTACGGCCAATGGATTTGGCATGGCGAGGGACACCAAAGGGAATATTTACAAGCTTCTGTTCTGAGGGCACGTATTCTCCCGGCATTTCCCGTCGAAATACATGATCGATATCGTAATATTCCGTTAGCCGCCGCCCCACAGAGAGGCCCCCACATGAAATACCTCACCTACATCCTCCTCGCCCTCATCCCCCTCCTCCCCGCCTGCGCCACCCAGCAGAACGGCGGCGGCCTCGGCTCCTCCAGCATGGTCCAAGCCCGCCCCAACACCGGCACCTTCGTCTACCTCCCCACGACAGCCCCCGGCGCCCGCCTCCCCGCCGGCCTCCCCCGCCTCATGGTCGGTAAAGTCGCCGACGAGAGCGGCGGCGGCGAATTCCGCGGCCCCACCGGCTACAACCTGAACGTCCGCTGGTCCGATGTCGTCTCCGACGCCCTCCACACCGAGCTCGGACGAGTGAACTGGCCCGTGACGAGGAGCAAGGACCTCGCCGGCGCCACCCTGAAGGCCACCGTGAGCAAGGTCTACGCCCAATGGAACGCCGGCTTCATGGTGAAGGTCACCGGCGAGATCCGCATCGACCTGATCCTGCGCGACGCCAACAACGTGGACGTGTGGGAAGGCGTGCTGGTCGGCCACGGCCTGGGTACGGCCGGCGGAGGAGGAGTCCCCGGCAACGGCATCAAGCAGGCGCTGAGCGCCGCGTTCAACGACGCCATCGGCAAGCTCGGCGGAGTGCTGGAGTCGGAGCGGCCGTGGGACATGATCGGCAAGGATCGGTCCCCCGCGGTGGCCCAGGCGCCCGCGCGGATGGATAACGCGCCGAGCGCGCCCGGCTGGTCGGATGTGGACCAGGTGCCCTCGCCGCGAGCGAAGAGAAAGGGACATGCCGTCATCATCGGCATCGAGCGCTACCGCACCAAGCTCCCCCTCGCGGACTTCGCCGCGGGAGACGCCAACCTCATGGGCAAGTACGCCACCGCGGTGCTCGGCTACCCCGAGGAGAACGTGGTCGTGTTGAGCAATGACGCCGCCGCGAAAAGCGACTTCGACAAGTATTTCGACAAGTGGCTGCCCAACCGTGTCGAGAAGGACGACGAGGTCCTGGTTTATTTTTCCGGCCACGGCTCGCCCAACGCGACGACCGGCGATGCCTTCCTGGTGCCCTACGACGGCGATCCCACTTACCTGGAAGAGACCGGCTACCCCCTCGCCAAGCTGTACACGGCGCTGGGCAAGCTGCCGACGAAGAAGGTGACCGTCGTGCTCGATTCGTGCTTCTCGGGCGCGGGCGGACGCTCGGTTCTGGCCAAGGGCGCGCGCCCCCTCGTGGCGGTGAAGACCGCGGAGGCCGGGGCCGGGATCACGGTGATCGCCGCGTCGTCGGCCGATCAGATCAGCAACTCGTATCAAGAGAAGGGCCACGGCCTGTTCACCTACTTCTTCCTGAAAGGGCTGAAGGAAAAGGGCGCGGACATGAAAGCCGCCTTCGAGTACCTCAAGCCCGAGGTGGCGAAGGTGGCGCGGCGCCAGTACAACACCGAACAGGAACCGCAATGGCGCGAGGGTCGCTGACGCTCCGCGACGCGAAGGCCTCCGACATCCCCGTTCTGTACAAGTTCCAGTCGGACCCCGAGGCCAACCGGTTGGCCGGGTTCGTGCCCCGCAGCCGGCCGGACTTCGTGAAGCACTGGCGCAAGATCCTGAAGGATGAGACCGTCGAGAGGAAGATGATCCTGCTCGGCGGCGAGGTCGCCGGCTATCTCGTGTGCTTTACTCGTATCCGCCCCGACCGCGAGGTGGGCTACTGGATCGGTCGGGAGCACTGGGGCAAGGGCGTGGCCACGAAGGCGCTGAAGACTTTTTTGAGGGAGTACAAGTTCCGCCCCTTGTTCGCGCGCGTCGCCAAGCACAACGCCGCGTCCCTGCGGGTCGTGAAGAAGAACGGATTTGTGATCACCGGCGAGGATAAGTTCTCCAACGCCGCCGGCGAGAAGTACGAGGAGTTCGTGCTGAAGCTGAGCGCACCGAGGTCACGATGAGGATGCTCCTGCTGGCGACGGTCCTGCTGCCGTTGTTCGCCGCGGCCTGCCGCACCCCCGCGACGAGCGACCCGAACGTGGAGGCGACCCCCACCGGGCCGTGCCGCGACGACGAGAGGCTGGAGAACGGGCGCTGCGTCACGCGCATGCCCGGCGACAACCGCTGAGATGACCGGGACGAGGCCGCGACTCGGGGCCCTGGCCGTCCTGGCGGCCGCCGCGGTCGTCGCGGTGTTCCGTCACGCGCCGATACCTCAGGATCAGTCGTATCACGCCTTCGCCGACGCGCGGGCGTGGCTGGGCATCCCGAATTTCGGGGATGTGATGTCGAACCTCGTGTTCCTGGTCGTCGGAGCGTACGGCCTGCGGCGGTCTCCGGCGGCGAACCGCCCGGCGTATCTCACCCTCTGCGTCGGGGTCCTGCTGGTGAGCCTCGGCTCGGCGTATTATCATTGGTCCCCCTCCGACGCGACGCTTCTGTGGGATCGCCTGCCCATGACCGTCGCCTTCATGGGTCTTTTCGCGATGTTGTTGGAGGAGCGCGTCACGGACTTCAAGACCTTGCCGGTGCTCGTCGCCTTGGGCGTCGCGAGCGCTTTGTATTGGCGCGAGACCGGTGACCTGCGGGCATACATTTTGGTGCAATTCTTGCCGTTGATGCTGATGCCGTTGATTCTGCTGCTGTTCCCACGAAGGTATCTCGACGGCCGATTGCTGATGACCGCCGTTTTCTTTTATGTCCTGGCGAAGGTCCTCGAGACCTGCGACCGCCAGGTGTTCTCATCGTTTGTGTTGAGCGGCCACACGCTCAAGCACCTGTCCGCCGGCGTCGCGTCGTTCTTCGTCATCCAAGCCGTACCCGCGAAGGAGGATCCATGCTGCTCGGTCTGAGGACGGCCATCTATCCGGTGAACGATCTGGCGAAGGGCAAGGCCTGGTACGAGAAGGTGTCCGGCGTGAAGCCCTACTTCGACCAGCCCTTCTATGTCGGGTTCGCGGTCGGCGGCTTCGAGCTGGGGCTCATCCCCGACGGTCAGCCCGGGACGGGCGGGCCCCAGCCGCTGTGGGGCGTGGCGAACATCGAGGAAGCTCATAAGCGCCTGCTGGCGCTCGGGGCGACCGCGCTCGAGCCGGTGCTCGAGACGGGAGACGGCATCAAGGTGGCGGCGGTGAAGGATCCCTTCGGCAACCGCCTCGGGCTCATCGAGAACCCGCTGTTCAAGCCGTCCGAAGTCAGGTAACGGACGACAAGAGAGGATGCCGGGGATGCGATGGCCGCCTTGAATCGCAGGCAGCCATCGCAACGGAGCGATATTCGGTGACCTCTTTCTATCGCGCCCGCTCCCATAGTTGATAAACTCCCTCCCACGATGAGAAACACCGCCCTCGCCTCGCTTTTCCTGGTCTTCTCCGCGGCGCTGTCTCACGCCGCCTCCCCCACCCTCGAGGCGCCTCCCGGCTGGAAGGATGTGTTGAATGAAGGGAAGGTGCGCAACGCCGTCATCGCGCTCAAAGGCCCGGAGATGGCGTCGTTCATCGTCCGGCGCGCCCCCAAGGCCCCGCTCGACAACCCCGCGGGCACGCGCGGCTATCTCCAGGACGTCCTGGGAGGATTGCGCGAGGGCAGCGGGAAGGATTACCGCACGAGCGGGCGCGTGGAGACGCGCGTGTTCCGCAACGGCCTGACGGCGCAGCTGATCAAGGGCCAGCTGGCGGGCGAGGACCGGGTGCTCATCGCCTTGTTCGGGGCGGGCGGCACGCCGCACCTGGCGGTGCTGATGAGCGCGGCGCCGGAGGCGATGGTGAATTCTCTTTTGGGCTCGATCCAGATAGGCCGCATCGAGGGCGCGGTGCAGAGCGCGGGCGTCGCGCGCAGCCTCGACGGACAGCTGGAGCTGGCGCTGGGCGGAGGACGGCGGTCGCGGGCGCTGCTCGATTCGGAGTCGGCCAAGGGGTTCGTTCTCGTCGTGCAGGGCTCCGGGTCCGAGGTGCTGTTCCAGAAGCTGGCGGAGGCGGACGCGACCAAGCCCGGCGAGCAGGCGGCCATCGTGCGCGAGCTGACGGCGACCTCGGCGGGCGTGGCGCCGGAGAAGATCGCGCCGGTGAAGGCCGCGGCGACGGCGGCGGGGCCCGTGGCGGTGTACTCCTGGGCGGCGTCGGGGCCCAACGAGAAGCTCTCGGTGGGCTATCTGCCGTGGGGTTACTGGGGCTATCAATTGTTCGGGCGCGGGCCGGCCGCCGACGAGCTGATGGTCGGGGCCTTGGCGGCGCTCAAGGCGGGGCCGACGGCGGTGCCGGGACTCCTGGCTTCTACGCCTCGCATACCGATCGAGAAGCAGGGTCCGTCGCGCAAGCTCGTGCTCGGGGTGTTCGCCGCTTTGGCGGCGCTGGCCGCGGCGGGGCTGGTGACCTGGAGCCTGAAGCGCAAAAACAGGTAGATTACCCTCATGAGCGAGTCCAAGGACGACGTCAAGAAGGCGGCGCGGCTGCGCGAGGCGCGGGCGGCCATACTCGATCAGCTGGGGCGCGTGATCGTCGGCCAGGAAGGGACGGTCGAGGAGGTGCTCATCGCCCTGTTCGCGCGAGGGCATTGCCTGCTCCAGGGCGTGCCGGGCTTGGCGAAGACCTTGCTCGTGACGAGCCTGGCGCGCATCTTGGACCTGCAGAGCTCGCGCGTGCAGTTCACGCCCGACCTGATGCCCTCCGACGTGACGGGCACCGAGATCCTGCAGGAGGACCCGGTCACGCGCGCGCGCACCTTGCGCTTCGTGAAGGGGCCGGTGTTCGCCAACTTCGTGCTGGCCGACGAGATCAACCGCACCCCGCCCAAGACGCAGGCCGCCTTGCTCCAGGCGATGCAGGAAGGCCAGGTCACGGCCGGATCTCAGACCTTCGCGCTGCCGCGGCCTTTCTTCGTGATGGCGACGCAAAACCCCATCGAGCAGGAAGGGACCTACCCCCTCCCCGAGGCCCAGCTCGACCGCTTCTTCCTGCAGTCGCTCCTGGGCTACCCCACTTTGGAGGAAGAGCGGCGCATCGTCACCGAGACGACGGGCGCGTCCTTGCCCGACCTCAAGCCGGTGCTGACCGCGGCCGAGGTTCTGGACCTTCAGGACCTGGTGCGGCGCGTGCCGGTGCCGGGGCCGGTCGTGGACCTGGCGGTGAACCTGGTGCGGGCGACGCGGCCCAAGGACGCGCTGGCGACGGACAGCGTCAAGCAGTGGGTGTCGTGGGGCGCCTCCCCCCGCGCGTCGCAGGCGCTGGTGCTGGGCGCCAAGGCGCGGGCCTTGCTCGAGGGAAGGCTCGTCGCGTCGAAGGAGGACCTCGTGCGCGTGGCCAAGCCCGTGCTGAGGCATCGA
>Ga0255338_1004169_pt1 | contig 15554 bp, 15 predicted proteins | sample MeOH1_35cm_T4_19_FD_203715 | JGI IMG/M metagenome (GOLD analysis project Ga0255338, IMG submission 203715) | Sandy soil microbial communities from University of British Columbia, Vancouver, Canada - MeOH1_35cm_T4_195 | ecosystem: Engineered > Artificial ecosystem > Sand microcosm > Unclassified ...
CCGTCGCCGCCGTGATCTTCGTGCTGCGGCCGCTCGGGGCGGTCTCGGGCGAGCTGGAGCGGCGCGGCCCCGGCGAACTGGCGCCGCTGGCGGCGGCGGACCTGCCGGCCGACGTGCGGCCGCTGGTGCAGGCCATGAACCACCACATGCACCGCGTGGAGCAGCTCGCCGGCCGCCAGCGCGCCTTCCTCGACGATGCCTCGCACCAGTTGCGCACGCACCTGACCACGCTGCGCATGCAGGTCGACTTCGCGCTGCGGGAGCCCGACCCGGCCCAGGTCCGCGCCACCCTGGCCGCGCTCTCGGCCGAACTGCAGCGCGCCGTCCGCAGCACCAACCAGCTGCTGGCCCTGGCGCGCAGCGACACCGCCCAGCTGGAGCCGGGCTGGTTCGCGCTGCGGGACCTGCTGGACGAGGTGGCGCGCCAGTTCCTGCCGCCGGCACGCGCCAAGGGGCTGGACCTCGGCATCGAGGCCGAGCCGCAGCAGGCCCGTGGCGACGCCGGCCTGCTGCGCGAAGCGCTGTCCAACCTCCTGGCCAACGCCATCGCCTACGTGCCGCGGGGCAGCGTGACCCTCGCGGCCGCCGGTGACGCACTGGGCTGGAGCCTGAGCGTCGAGGACACGGGCCCGGGCCTGCCGGCAGACCTGCGCACCAGTGCGGGCAGCCGTTTTGTCCGCAGTGGCCACGCCACCGGCGGCGGCTCTGGCCTGGGCCTGGCCATCGCGCGCTCCGTCGCCCAGCGGCATGGCGGGGTGTTGCGGCTGGAGCCGGGGCGCCATGGAAGCGGGCTGCGGGCGACCCTGTGGTGGCCCCGCGGCGAACGGGCGCACGGCGATTGAGATGCGACGGCGCGACCTGCTCCTGCTGTTGTCCGCGTTGCACGCGCAGGCGCGCTCCGCGGCACTGCCGCGCGTGGAATGCATCGCTCCCGCCAAGCCGGGCGGGGGCTTCGACCTGACCTGCCGCCTGCTGGGCGAGATGCTGCGGCTGCCGCTGCCGCACCCGGTCGCCGACGTCGACGTGAAATACCTTCCCGGGGGAATCGGCGCGCTCGCGTTCGATCGCGCCGTGTCGCAGCGCTGGAGCGATCCGCGCAGCTTCGTGGCCTTCTCCACGGGATCGCTGCTGAACCTGGCGCAGGGCAAGTTCGGGCCGCACGGCCCGCAAGACGTGCGCTGGCTCGCCACCCTGGGCACCGAATACGGCGCGATCGCCGTCCGCAAGGACTCGCCGATCCAGTCGCTGGCCGGCCTGCGGCACATGCTGCGGCGCAATCCGGCGGCGGCGGTGTTCGGCGCCGGGGGCACCGTGGGCAGCCAGGACTGGGTCAAGGCAGCCCTGCTGGTGAAGGCGGCGGGGGGCGACCACAGGGCCATGCGCTTCGTGGCGTTCGAAGGAGGCGGACAGGCGCTCGCGGCGCTCAAAGGCGGGCACGTCGACGTCTTCTGCGGCGACATGCTGGAAGCCTCCGAGGCCATGGGAGGAGGCGAGTTGAAGCTCATCGCGGTGCTGGCGCCGCAGCGCCTGGGCGGGCGTTTCGCGACGGTCCCGACCGCGCGCGAGCAGGGCATCGACCTCGTCTGGTCCACGGTCCGCGGCCTCTACATGGGGCCGGCCGTGCCGGACCGCGACCACGCGGAATGGACGCGAACGCTGCGCCGCATCATGCAGCGGCCGGAGTACGGACAGCTGCTCGCGAAATACGGACTGCAGCCGCACCCGCTGGCCGGGCCCGAGCTGGATGCGTACGTCGGCGCGCAGGTCGCGCACTTCGCCGGGCTGGCGCGCTCGCTGCACCTGCGCGTGCGCTGAGCCTGGCGGCCCGGCAGCACCGCCGGAATATGACCATTGTCATATGATGGTCATCATATTCATCGTATCGTGGCCCCGACATCCAACCGGGAGATCCTTCGATGGAAACCACGCCCAGCCGCAAGCAGCTCACGCACGAGCGCATCGTGGACGCGGCGGCGCGCGCGCTGCGCGACACCGGCTTCGCCGGGGTCGGCGTCGCCGGCGTCATGCAACAGGCCGGGCTCACGCACGGGGGCTTCTACGCGCACTTCGCGTCGCGCGAGGCGCTGCTGGCCGAGGCCCTGGAGCACGCCGGCCGCCACAGCGCGCAGCGGCTGCGGCGCACCATCGCCGCCGGCGAAGCGCGCGGCCTGACGGCGTTCCAGGCGCTGGTGGAAGGCTATCTGTCGGAACGCCACCTGAGGGCGCCGGAAGCCGGCTGTCCGGTCGCGGCGCTGGCGTCGGAGATGCCGCGCCAGCCCGAGGCGGTGCGCCGGGCCGCGGCGATGCGCGTCGAGTCGCTGCTGGCCACGGTCGAGGCGACGCTGCCCGAGGGATGCCCCCGGGACATGGCCGCCGCGGTGGCCGGTCAGCTGGTCGGCTCGCTGCAACTGGCGCGCGCGCTCGGCGACGGCGCGCAGGGACACCGACATCTCGCGACCGCACGCCGCCTGCTGCTCGAGCAGGTTGCCGCATCCGCCGGCCGCCCGAAGGAGCGGAATCCCTCTCGCAGCGACAGCACCGACGATGCGGGGGTGCGCCAGTGAGCGCCGCGGCGGGCGCCGTGTCGGCGGCGACGCACAGGATGCTGGCCGGCCCGGTGCTGGCGACGCTGCTGCGCCTGGCGACGCCCAACGTCCTCGGGTTGTTCGCCACCACGGTGATGATCGGATTCGACGGCTACATCGTCGGCCGGCTCGGGCCGGACGCGCTGGCCGGGGTCGCCATGGTCCTGCCGCTGGCGATGCTGATGCTGCAGATGTCGGCGGGCGCCCTGGGCGGCAGCACCACCGCGGTGGTGGCGCGGTCCCTCGGTGCCGGCGACACGGCACTGGCGACCCGGCTCGCACGGCACGCGCTCGTGGTCGGCCTCGCCGCGTCGCTGGTCTTCACCCTGGTCGCCACCCGGCCCTGGTTGTATGCGCTGATGGGCGCGCGCGACGGCACGCTGGTCCAGGCAACGCGGTACGCGACGGTGCTCTTCGCCGGCGCCGCGGCGGTCTGGTCCGTCAGCGTGCTGGGCGGCGTGGCGCGTGGCGCCGGCGACATGCTGGCCGCCTCGCTCGCGCTGATCGGCACGACGGCCATGCATCTGCTGCTGTGTCCGGTGCTCGTGTTCGGCGCCGGTCCGGTGCCGCCGTTCGGCGTGGCCGGCGCGGCGGCGAGCACCGTCGCCTGCAACGCGGTGTCCGCCGTCGTGCTCCTGGCGTGGTTGAGCCGGCGCGGCGGGTCGCTGCGCGTGCTCGGCGGGCCCTGGCAGTTGCAGCGCGCCACCTTCGGCCGCATCCTGGACCTGGCGCTGCCGTCCGCGGTGAATCCCATGCTGAGCAACGCGTCGATTGCGCTCACCACGGCCTATGTCGGCACCTTCGGCACCCTGGCCGTGGCGGCCTACGGCATCGCGGCGCGGCTGGAGTACATCCTGGTGCCCATCGCCTTCGGCATGGGAAGCGCGCTGACAGCCATGGTGGCCACGAACATGGGTGCGCGCCAGGCGGCGCGGGCCAAGCGGACCACCTGGGTCGGCGCCGGCCTCGTCGTGGGCATCACGGGCGCGATCGGCATCGCCGCCGCCATCTGGCCCCAGGCGTGGATGGCCCTGTTCACCTCCGACGCCACGGTTCAGGGCGCCGGCAGCACCTACCTGCGCATCGTCGGCGGCTGCTACGGCTTCTTCGGCCTGGGCCTGGCGCTGTTCTTCGCGTCCCAGGGCGCCGGCCGGCTCGCCTGGCCGCTGGTGGCCAGCAGCTTGCGGCTGGCCGTCGTCGCGGTCGGCGGCTGGCTGGTGGTGCATGCCTTCGGGGCGCCCCCGCAGGCGCTCTATGCGGTCGTCGCGCTGAGCCTGTGCGGGCTCGGGCTGACGCTGGCGACGGCCGTCCATGCCGCGGACTGGGACAGGGCGCAGCGCTCCTGACCGCGGAGCGCTTCAGGCGGCTTGGGCGGCGCCCTCGAGCACCGCCAGGACGTTGCCCACGGCGCCCACGGCCATGTGAACGTAGGCATCGGCGGTCACGCCGCCGATGTGCGGGGTCAGGATGATATTGGGCTCGCCGCGGAAGGGATGCTGGGCCGTGAGCGGCTCCTGCGCGAAACTGTCCAGGCCGGCCGCGCCGACCTGCCCCGAACGCACCGCATCGAGCAGGGCTGCCTCGTCCACCAGGCCGCCGCGGGCGGTGTTCACCAGCAGGACGCCCGGCTTGCAGGCTGCCAGCGTCCGGCTGTTCACGAACGCCCGGTTCTCCGGTGTCAACGGGCAATGCAGCGAGATCGCGTCGGACTCGCGCCAGATGGCCGCCAGGTCCACCGGCCGCACGAACGCCGGCAGCGAGGAAGCGTAGGGGTCGTAGCCCAGCACCGTCATGCCCATGGCGTCGCACTGGCGGGCGAAGCGCTGCCCGATGGCGCCGAGGCCCACCAGCCCGATGGTGCGCCCGTTCAGCTCCACGCTCTTGTGGGTGGCCTTGTCCCAGTGCCCGGCATGCATGCGTGCGTCGAGGCGGGCGAGCGACTTCGCGCAGGCGAGCAGCAAGGCCATCGCGTGCTCGGCCACCGCCGCCGCGTTGGCGCCGGCGGCGGCCCGCACCTCGATGCCGCGGGCCTGGGCGGCAGCCTTGTCGATGGTGTCGGTGCCGCTGCCGTGCTTGGAGATCACCCGCAGCGAGCGCGCGGCGTCCATGACGGCCGCGCCCACCTTTCCGTACCGGACGATGATTGCGACCGGGTCGTGGCGGCGGCACAGCGCGACCAGGTCCTGCTCCTGGGGCGTCTTGCCCGCATAGACGATCTCGAATCCGGCCAGCAGCGCGACGGCCTGCGGGGCGAGGTCGGCGCCGGTGACGAGAATGGCACCGCGTCCCGTCACAGGCTTTCTCCTTCCCGCAGCACGCCGGCGGTGCGCAACGCGGCGGCCAGCCACGGCGCGCTCGTTGCGCCCTGCTTGATCTGGGCGATGCGCGCCGCTTCGTCCGCCACCTTCTTACGGGCCTGCGGCAGCAGCGGCTCGACCCGCTCGCGCTCGATGACGACGACGCCGTCGCCATCGGCCAGCACCAGGTCGCCCGGGCGCACGTGGACACCGCCGCAACTGATCGCGTGCCCGATGCGTCCTGGGACGTTCTTGGTCGGCCCGTTGGGATTGGTGCCGACGCAGAACACCGGGAAGTCCATCTCGTCGATCTCGAGGCTGTCGCGCACCGCACCGTCGACGACCACGCCCGCGAGGCCCAGTTGCTTGCAGGCGGTCATCATGATCGTCCCCATCAGCGCCGACGTGCGGTCGCCCTTGCCGTCGATCACGAGCACGTCGCCCGGTTTCGCCACGGCGATGGCGGCATGGATCATCAGGTTGTCGCCCGGGCGAACGTCGACGGTCAGGGCCGGCCCGGCGAGCTTCATGCGCGGGCGCAGGGCGGCGATGCGGCCATGCATGGCGCCGCGCCGTCCAGCCACGTCGGCCAGGATGGCGGCCTGGAACGCTGCGGCCTGCCGCACGAGATCGGGGGACACGCGTTCGTGTTCGCGAAGGATGTCGGTGTTCATGGTGGATGGATTTGGCGAATGGACGTCCCGGCCGGCGGCGAGGGCCGGCTTGGCGGAGGCTGTGGCGGTGGCGGGGCAGACGCCCCGCTCAGGGGCGAAGGCTCAATCGATCTTGGCGCCCGATTCGCGGACGGCCCGTCCCCAGCGCACCATGTCGTCGCGGATCAGTTTCGCGAACTGCTCCGGCGTGCTGCCCGCCACGTCGGCGCCCTGGTCGCCCAGCTTCTTGCGCAGATCCGGATCCTTCAGCGCCTTGTTGATGTCCGCGTTGAGCTTGGCCACCACGTCCTTGGGCAGGTTGGCCGGGCCCGCGATGCCGAACCAGGTGACCGCCTCGAAGTCCTTGTAGGACTCCGCGATCGCCGGCACCTGCGGCAGGTCGTCGGCACGCCTGAGCGAGGTGACGGCGATCGGCCGCATCTTGCCGCTCTTGATGTGGCCGATCAGCGTCGGGATGGACGAGATGTAGAGATGCACCTGGCCGCTCATCACGTCGGTGGCGCCCTGGGCCGCCCCCTTGTACGGGATGTGGGTGAGCTTGACGTTGGCCACCTTCTGGAACGACTCGGCAGCCAGGTGGGCGACCGTGCCGTTGCCGGACGTCGCATAGTTGATGCTGCCGGGTTGCGCCCTGGCGGCGTTCACGACGTCCGCGAGCGTCTTGTAGGGCGAGGCCGCCCCGACCACGACGACGAGCGGCGCGCTCGCGACCAGGCTGACCGGCGTCAGGTCTTTCACCGGGTCGTAGGGCAGCTTGGCGTACAAGGTGGGATTGATCGCCAGGTTGCTGGTCTGCCCCATCACCAGGGTGTAGCCGTCGGCCGGCGCCTTGGCCGCCGTGTCGACGCCGATGTTCCCGCCGGAGCCGGGCCTGTTCTCGACGACGAAGGTGTAGCCGGAGTTCATCACCTTGTTGGCCACTTCGCGGGCGATCAGGTCGGTGCCGCCGCCGGCCGGGAACGGCACGATCAGGCGGACCGGCTTGCCGGGCCAGGTCTGGGCCTGCAGGCTCGCGGCGAGCGCGCAGCCGGCGAGGGTCATCAGCAGAGGGCGGGAAAACTTCATCGATCTGTCTCCAGGGAGGGCGCGCGGGAGGGGCGCGACGTCCGCACTGTAGGTGCGCGTTGCGCTCAGTACAATACCGTTTCGTACAGTGAACCACAGTGCAGGATGCGCAACGCAGCCGACAACACGGCAGGGCGACCGGACGGCGCGGTGATCGCGGTCACGCGCGCGCTCTCCCTCATGGAAGCCTTCGAGGTGGGAGAGTCGTCGCTTTCGCTGGCCGAGCTCAGCCGGCGTGCCGGCATGCACAAGACGACCGCCCTGCGACTGGCGCGCACGCTCGCGCTCACGCAGTACATGGTGCAGCGCGACGACGGGCAGTGGCGCCTGGGGCCCGCCGCCGGCTGGCTCGGTGCCCGCTACCAGGCCGGGTTCGACGTCAACAACGTCGTGGAACCCGCGCTGCACGAACTGGTCAGGGAAACCGGCGAGAGCGCTTCCTTCTACGTGCGCGAAGGCGACATCCGCTCCTGCGTGGCGCGCGTGGAAGGGCCGCATTCGGTGCGACACAATGTCCGCATCGGCGAGCGCCTCCCGCTGAACAGGGGCGCGCCCGGCCGCGTCATCCTGGCCTTCAGCGGCGCGCGGGGCGAGCCCTACGAGTCGATCCGGGAGCGCGGCTACCACATCTCCATGGGCGAGCGCGAGGCCGAGGTGTCGAGCGTCGCCGCGCCGGTGTTCGGGCTCAACTGGCGGCTGCTCGGCTCGATGTGCATTTCCGGGCCGACGTCGCGGCTGACGAAGCCGAAGCTGGACAGGCACGCCAGGAGCGTGATCCGCGCCGCCAACCAGCTGTCGTATGCGCTCGCGGGAAGCCGCTCGGCCTCCACGCCGCCGGTCGTGTCGCGGTGGCACCCCTGAGGCGGCCGGCGTTCACGCGAACCCTTCGGCCGGAGCCCTCCTGACGGTCAGCAACGGCGGCGCGGGTTCTTCGCTGCGCGGGGCGGTGCATTGCCGCGCGCCGCGCGCAGCCTGCGGCAGGTGCGCGATGCGCTCTCGAGGAAGCTGGCGAGCGCCTGGCTCGCGCTGGCGCGGCTCCACACCAGCAGCGCCGGGGACGCGGCCGGGGCGCCGCTGAGCGGCACGAAGCGCACCCCTTGCACGCGCGAGCTCGCCAGCGAACTGGGCACGAGCGACACGCCCAGCCCCTGCGCCACCATCGCGATGATCGTCAGCCACTGGCGCGCCGCATGCGCCGTGCGCGGGTGGATGCCGTCGCGGCTGAAGATCGCGATCACGTTGTCGTAGTTGGCCGGCGACACCTCGCGCGAGAACATCACGAACGGCTCGTCGACCAGGTCCCGCAGGTGCACCTCGGCCTGCCGCGCGCGGGCGTGCCCGTCCGGCAGGCACAGGACGAAGCGGTCGTCCTCCAGGGCGATCGCGTCCAGCTGCGGCGGCACCGTCGCGGCATTGACGAAGCCGGCGTGCAGCTGGCCGTGCAGCAGTTCCTGCAGCTGTTCCGCCGTGGACATCTCGCGCAGGACCAGTTCGATGCCCGGCATGGCTGCGGCGAAGTCATGCACGATGGCGGGCACCTCGCGGTACATCAGCGAGCCGGTGATCCCGATCTCCAGGCGGCCGCGCATGCCCTTGGCCACCGCCTTGGCGACGCTGCTGGCGCGTCCCACGCGCTCCAGGATCTGGCGCGCCTCCTCCAGGAACGCCGCGCCGGCCGGGGTCAGCTCCACGTGCTTGCTGCTGCGCTCCAGCAGCTGCACGCCCAGCTCCTCCTCCAGCGCCTTGAGCGCCGAACTCAGGGGCGGCTGGGTGATGGCCAGCCGCTGCGCCGCGCGGCCGAAATGAAGCTCTTCGGCGAGGACCGTGAAGTAGCGCAGGAAGTGCAGTTTCATCGCCGGGCGGCAGCGGGCCTTCGAAATCGATGATTCTAGAAAAATATCGTGCAAGCCAAAAAATGAATTGGACGCGAATCGCTTCGCCGCGCCACCATCCAGCTGCCTGCCTTCCGCTGCGCAGGCACGACATCCGAGGAGACAAACATGAAACTGATCGCCCGCACCCTGGCGGTGCTCGCCCTGGCCGGGTCCGCGTCGGCGCTCGCGCAAGGCTACCCCTCCGCTTCCGTCACCCTGGTGGTCCCGTTCGCGGCCGGCAGCGGCACGGATGCCGTCGCGCGCATCGTGGCGAAGAAGCTCGGCGAGCGGCTGAAGCAGCCGGTCGTCGTCGACAACAAGCCCGGCGCCAGCGCGCAGATCGGCGCGCTGCACGTCGCCAAGGCCAAGCCCGACGGCTATACGCTGTTCATGACGACCAACACGTCGCATTCCGCCAATCCGGCCCTCTTCAGCAACCTGAAGTACGACCCGATCAAGGACTTCACGCCGGTCGCCCGGGTGGGCGAGCTTCCGTTCGCCTTGCTGGTCAATGCCAGCTTCCCGGCGAAGAACCTGCACGAGCTGATCGAGTACGCCAAGGCGCATCCCGGCAAGCTCTCGTATGCGACGCCGAACAGCACCTCGCTGGTGGGCTCCGAGACCATCAAGCGCATCGCCGGCATCCAGGTGGTGGGCGTGCCCTACAAGTCCAGTCCGCAGGCCCTGACGGATCTGATCGGCGGCCAGGTGCAGATGTACGTCGGCGACCTCGGCTCCACCGGCAGCATGATCAAGGCCGGCACCGTGCGCGCCCTGGGCACCACGACCAGGGCACCGCTGAAGAACCTGCCCGGCGTTCCCCCCGTCGCGAGCGCGATCCCGGGCTTCGACCTCACGTCGTGGAACGGTATCTTCGGCCCGGCCAGCATGCCCAGGCCGATCGTGGAGCGGCTGAGCGCCGAGATCCAGCAGGTGGTGGCCGAGAAGGAGGTGCAGGAGCAACTGGCGCAGCTCGGGTTCGAGGTCTGGCCGAGCCGCACGCCGGACGAATTCTCGAAATACGTGGCCGACCAGTTGGCGCACTGGACCAGCCTGATCAGGCAGGCCGGCATCCGCGCGGAGTGAGCATGACGCAGGAACGGGTGGCTCCCCGCCCCGGCCCGCTGTCGGGCGTGCGGATCCTGGACCTCACGTCCGTGATCATGGGGCCGTTCGCCACCCAGATCCTGGCGCAGCTCGGCGCCGACGTGATCAAGGTAGAGACGCGCGACGGCGACAACATGCGCCACGTCGGCCCGATGAACCATCCGGGCATGGGCCACATCTTCCTGCACGCCAACGCCGGCAAGCGCAGCATCGTGCTGGACCTCAAGCAGCCGCCAGGGCGCGAGGCGGCCCTGAAGCTGGCCGAAGGCTGTGACGTCTTCATCAGCAACGTGCGCCCCAACGCCATGGCGCGGCTGGGGCTGCACTACGAGGCGGTGACCGAGCGCAACCCGCGCATCATCTACGTGAGCTGCTGCGGCTTCGACCAGGAGGGGCCGGATGCGGCGCGGCCGGCCTACGACGACCTGATCCAGGGTGCCACCGGCGTGCCCTGGCTGATGCAGCGCTACGGAGCGCCCGAGCCGGCCTACGCGCCGACCACGCTGTCGGACCGGGTGACCGGCCTGCATGCGGTGTATGCCGTGACGGCCGCCCTGTACGCGCGCAGCCGGACGGGCCAGGGCCAGGCGGTGGTCGTCCCCATGTTCGAAGCCATGGCGCAGTTCATCCTGGGCGACCACATGGCGGGGCTGACCTTCGATCCGCCGCGGGGCGACCCGGGCTATGCGCGCCTGCTGACCGCGCATCGCAAGCCGTACGCCACCAGCGACGGCATGCTTTGCGTCCTGATCTACAACGACAAGCACTGGCGCAGCTTCTTCGCCGCCATCGGCGAGGCCGACGGCCTGGGCCGGGACCCGCGCTTCGCGACCCACGCCGCGCGCGCGGCGCACATCGACGCGGTCTATGCGCAGGTGTCGCGCATCATGTGCACGCGCAGCACCGCGCAATGGCGCGAGCTGCTGGACGCGGTGGACGTGCCCAACATGCCGATGAACAGCCCGGCCGACCTGCTGGCCAGCGAGCAACTGCGCGCCACCGGCTTCGTGCAGGATACGGTCCATCCCTCCGAGGGGCCGATGCACGCCCTGGCCCATCCGACCCGCTGGTCCGCCACGCCGCCGGCGCGCGCCTTCGAGCCAGCGCCGCAGCTGGGCGAGCACACCGTCGAAGTGCTGCGCGAGGCCGGCTACGCGGAGCAGCTCATCCGCGAACTGCTGGCCAGCGGCGCCTGCCGCTGCAGCCAGGAACGCGACATCGAAGGCGGCCATGCCCACTGGAGCCTGAAGTGAAACCCAAGTACCTGGTGCGCCAGGCCGACGTGCCGAGCTACCACCCTGCCAACCACCACGCCACCACCAACCAGCGGCTGGTCGGCCCCGAGACGGTCGGCGCCCGCCAGATGGAGGTGCTGCTCGGCACGCTGCGCAAGGGCGGAGGCGCCTTGCCCCATGCCCATCCCGGCATCGAGCAGGCCTGCCATCTGCTGGAAGGCACGGCCCACGTCCAGGTCGCGGGCGAGTCGTTCGACATGGTGCCGGGCGACACCTGCTTCTTTCCGGCCGGCGAGATGCACGTCTTCAGCGTGACCAGCGACGCGCCGGTCAAGCTGCTCGTGATCTACAGCCCGCCCTACGGTGAAGATCCGAAGAACGTGATCCGGGCGCCACAGGCCTGACTCGCGAGACGCCCATGAACTTCAGCCTGACCCCCGAACAGGAGCAGATCCGCGACGCCATCGAGAAGGTGTGCGCGCCGTTCGACGCCGATTTCTGGCTGCGCAAGGACCGGGAGGGCGGCTTCCCGCACGACTTCCACCGCGCGCTGGCCGACTCCGGCTGGCTGGGCATCGCGATGCCCGAGGAATACGGCGGCGCCGGTCTCGGCATCAGCGAGGCCGCCCTGATGATGCACACCATCGCTGCCACCGGAGCCGGGCTGTCCGGTGCATCGGCCGTGCACATGAACATCTTCGGACTGCACCCGGTGGTCGTGTTCGGCAGCACCGACCAGAAGCGCCGCTGGCTGCCGCCGCTGATCGCCGGTAAGGACCGCGCCTGTTTCGGCGTGACCGAGCCGGATGCCGGCCTCAACACGCTCAAGCTCAAGACGCGCGCCGTGCGCCAGGGCGACCACTACGTGGTGTCCGGGCAGAAGGTGTGGATCAGCACCGCCCAGGTCGCCACCAAGATCCTGCTGCTGGCGCGCACCACGCCGGCGGAGGAGTGCCGGGGCACCGAAGGCCTGAGCCTGTTCTACACCGACCTGGACCGCGCCACGATCGAGGTGCGAGAGATCGACAAGCTCGGCCGCAAGTGCGTGGACTCCAACCAGGTGTTCATCGACGGGCTGCGCATTCCGGTGCAGGATCGGGTGGGCGAGGAGGGCAAGGGCTTCAGCTACATCCTGCACGGCCTGAATCCCGAGCGCATCCTGATCGCCTCCGAAGCCATCGGCCTGGGCCGGGCGGCGCTGGCGCGCGCCGCCAACTATGCCGGCGAGCGCGAGGTGTTCGGCCGACCCATCGGCCAGAACCAGGCCATCCAGCATCCGCTGGCCCGGTCCTGGATGGAACTGGAGGCGGCGCACCTGATGGTGCACAAGGCCGCGTGGCTGTATGACCAGGGACTGCCCTGCGGCGCCGAGGCGAACAGCGCGAAGTTCCTGGCCGCCGAGGCGTGCTACGGTGCCTGCGAGAACGCGATCTTCACCCATGGCGGCATGGGTTACGCCAAGGAGTACCACGTGGAGCGCTACCTGCGCGAAGCCTGGATCCCGCGCCTCGCGCCGGTGAGCCCGCAACTGATCCTGTGCTTCATCGCCGAGAAGGTGCTGGGACTGCCCAAGTCCTACTGACGGCTGCGAGGACGAAGCGTCCGGCGTGCCGTGATCGCGGACGGACGCCTGGCAGACTTGCTCCGCGCTATCGGCGGTCCGCCTACCCGCTCACCCGTCACGCCGTGCTCGCGATCCCGTGGCATGAGGCGCCTGCCCGGCAGCCATCGCGCCTGGCAGGCGCCGGGCCATCGCCACCCAGCCCGGCGCGGGCAGGTCCCAGCGCCGCTGGATCTCCAGCGCCCGCGCGCCGAGCACGTCCTCGGCCGGAATCTCGCCGCAGTGCGCGATCACGACCACGTTGCCCGCCTCGGTGGGCGGGAACCGCCACAGTGCCCGCGGCTGCAGGCCGGCACGGATCCGGGCGATGCTCGCGCGCACGTCCAGCTCGCGCCCGATGAGGTTCACGGCCACGGTGGCGCCCTCGCGCAGGCTGGCGCGGCAATCGGCGTAGAACGGCCCCGCATCGAGCGCGGGCCCCTCCTCCACCGAGGCGTGATAGGCGTCGACCTGCAGCACGTCGATGCTGCGCCGGACATCGGGACCTGCGATGAAGCCGGCGCCGTCGCCATGGACCACCCGCAGTCCGTCACCATCGGGCGGCAGCATGAAATGCGTCCGCGACGCCTGGATCACGCCCTCGTCGATCTCCACGGCGGTCGCCTGCATGCCCAGCACGCGGTGGGCGAATTTGGTGAGCGAACCGGCGCCCAGCCCCAGCGTGACGAGGTGCTTGTGCGCAAGCCCGCCGGGATCGTGGAAGAGCAGCCATGCCGACATGCGCACGGCATACTCCAGCTCCAGCCGGTCCGGGGCGTCGATGTTCATCGCGCCTTGGCACCAGGACGTGCCGAAGCTCAGCAGGCGAAGGCCATCGGTTTCGGTGACCACGATTTCCATCTGCGCGAGCCTACCGCAGCCGCGGCCGCCGCAGCGGCGACCCGCGCGACACCCGGCAACGCCGGATGCATCACCCGAGCGGCGTCGCGGCCAGCGTCCGGCGGGCCGCGACCAGCGCGCGTGACGCCTCCCCGTGCAAGACGTGACGGCCGCCGTGGACCCGGCGCTGCCCGCCGGCCCAGACCGACTCGATGGCCGTGCCCCGGTGGCTGGCGAAGACATGGGCCGAAAGCATCGCGTCCGGCGAGGGCAGGCCATCGAGCAAGGGGTGCGCGGCGTCGAGCACCACGAAATCGGCGCACTGCCCCGGCGCGAGTCCGGCCACCGCACGGCCGGCGGCCCGGGCCCCGCCGGCTGTCGCCTCCAGCGTCATGGCGGTCGCGACGAAGCGCTGCGTGTCGCTGGCCCCGACATTGCGCTGGCCGGTCCGCAGCCGCTGGCTGTACTCCAGCGCCATCAGTTCCTCGGCCGCATTGACGGCGGCATGGCTGTCCGAGCCGACGCCCCAGCACCCGCCTGCCGCGCGCCAGCCGGGCACGTCGAAAATGCCATCGCCCAGATTCGCCTCGGTGGTCGGACACAGGCCCGCCACCGCGCCGCTGCGCGCGGCGCGGCCGCTTTCGGCGGGTGACATGTGCGTCGCGTGCACCAGGCACCAGCGGCCATCCACCGGGGCATGGTCCAGCAGCCAGTCCACCGGCCGCTGCCGGCTCCACGCCAGGCATGCATCCACCTCCGCCATCTGCTCCGCGACGTGGATGTGCACTGGCGCCTGCGCGTCCAGCGCCGCCAGCCCGGCCAGCGCCTCGCGCAGGCTGTCGGGCGGCACGGCGCGCAGCGAGTGCGGCGCCAGGCCCAGGCGCGCGCCCTGCGCCTCGCACAGCGGGCGCAACCGCTCCAGCAGCCGCAACATCGAGCCGGTGCTGCGGATGAAGCGGCGCTGCTCCTCGCGCGCCGGCGTCCCGCCGAAGCCGCTGGCCTGGTAGAGCACCGGCAGGAGCGTCAGGCCGATGCCCGCGCGGGCCGCCGCCCGCAGCAGGCAGTGCGAGAGCGTGGCGTCGTCGGCATACGGTCGTCCGTCATGATCGTGATGCACGTAGTGGAACTCGCAGACGCTGGTGTAGCCGCCTTCGAGCATTTCGACATAGAGGCCGGTGGCGATCGCCTCCAGCTGGTCGGGGGTGACGGCGGCCGCGAAGCGGTACATCAGCGTGCGCCAGCTCCAGAAGCTGTCCTGCGCCTGGCCGCGGTATTCGGTCAGGCCGCCGAACGCGCGCTGGAAGGCGTGCGAATGCAGGTTCGGCATCCCCGGCAGCAAGGGGCCCGCGGCGCGGCCGGTGCCCGGCAATGGCGCGGCGCCGGGGGTGACGGCGAGCAGGCGACCCGCTCCGTCCCACTGCAGCAGCACGTCGCGCGCCCAGCCGCCGGGCAGCAGCGCATGATCGGCAAAGAGCGAAGCAGCGCTGTTCATGCCGTCATGGGCCGGCGCGGTCGACGAGCACCGCGAGCAGGGCCGCAGCGCCGTCCTGCGCGCGCAGTTGCCACGCGGCGGCGGCGTCGTGCCACCACAGACCCTGCGACGGCGCCAGCGATTGCGGCTCGCCGCCGGCACTGGACGCCTGCCACCGGCCCTGGACGGCCAGCAGCATGCCGCCCGTGGCGGCCGGCAGGACGCGGTCCGAGTCGATGACGAGGACCTGCGCGCGGCAGGCGGCGCGCCGCGTCATCACGTTGAGATCGCGGCAACCCCCTCCCAGCAGTTGCGCGTCGATGGCCGCCTCGCCGGGGAAGGCGAACGGCGCCAGCGGGATCGCCAGCCGGTGCGAGATCGCGCCGTCGCGGCTGCGCAGCAGCACCCCGGCGCCGTCGAGCAGCGTGATCACCCGGTCGACGCCGGGAAAGCTCGAGAACGGGCCGGCGGCGGCGATCTCCGCGATGCTCACGCGCCAGTCGAAGGCATCCATGCCGGCGCCGGGCGGCTGGCACGCGATTTCACGCGTGACGCCGCCGCCGTTCTTCCAGGGCGTGGCCGCCAGCGCGCTGGCGTCGAATCGATACAGGCTCATGACCGCTCAGGCCCGCGCCAGCACCGCCTGCAGGAAGCCGCGGGTGCGCTCCTGCGTCGGATCGGTGAAGATCGTCGCCGGCGGCCCCGATTCGATGATGCCGCCGCCGTCCATGACGATGACGACGTCGGCCACCTCGCGCGCGAATTCCATCTCGTGCGTGACCACCATCATGGTCATGCCCTCGCTG
>Ga0255338_1004170_pt1 | contig 15548 bp, 13 predicted proteins | sample MeOH1_35cm_T4_19_FD_203715 | JGI IMG/M metagenome (GOLD analysis project Ga0255338, IMG submission 203715) | Sandy soil microbial communities from University of British Columbia, Vancouver, Canada - MeOH1_35cm_T4_195 | ecosystem: Engineered > Artificial ecosystem > Sand microcosm > Unclassified ...
GCGCGTGGGCGTCGACGACTTCTTCGTCGTCGACCCCTCCGACGGCCACATCGTCCGCGAGGCGGCGAACCCCGACCTTCGCCCGAGTGAGTGCAACTCGATCTTCTGCCTCGCCAACCGGACGCGCGGCGCGAGCAGCATCGTCCATTCGCACGCCCTGTCGGCGGTCCTCGCCGGCGACCTCGCCGACGGCGCGGACCACGTCGCGATCCGCGATCTCGAGATGCTCAAGGGGATCCGCGGGCTGACGAACCGCGACGTCCACCTCGTGCCGGTCATCCGGAACACCCCGCGCGAGCCCGAGCTCGTCGCGCAGATGACCGCCGTCCTCGAGGATCCGCGCTTCGAAAACGCCTTCGCAATCGTCGTCGCCGACCACGGCGCGTACATCTGGGGCGACGACGTGCTCGAGGCCAAGCGCCACACCGAGGTCTACCACTTCCTGTTCGAAGCGGCGGTAGCCCGCCACGACCGACGACGCCCCCGAGAGAAGGAGGACCCGCGATGAGCCACGAAGCCGAGCACCACGAGGGCCACGTCTGTCCGACCTGCCAGCAGGTCATCAGCCGGGCGAAGATCGACGTCGTCGACGTCAAGGCGGCGGTCGAAGCCGACGCGCTCACCGAGGCCGACGTCTTCAAGCGCACGTACATCGGCCACGGCACGCAGTCGAGCGTGTTCGTCTTCCAGGGCCACCCCGGCCCGTTCAAGCGGCACGTCCACACGACCCACGACGAGATCGGCTACGTCCTCAAGGGCAGCGGCTGGGTCTTCGTCGGTGGCGTCAAGCGGCCGGTCAAGCCCGGCGACGTGTGGATCATCCCGGCCAACACGCCCCACGGCGGCGAGTTCGAGGACGCCCCGCAGGTGCTCTTCATCTCGTCGCCGATCGACGACCCGGACAACCAGGACCGGGTCTGGCTGGACGACTGATGCCGAGCCTGGCCGTCCCCGCCGGCGGCCTCCTGCCGTGCCTCCTCGTCCCGCGCGGGTCGATCAGCCCGTACGTCCTGACCGTCGGTGACCCCGACCGGGCGGTCGAGATCGGGCGGCGGCTCGACGGCGGTCGCGAGCTCGGGCGGTACCGCGAGTACGTCACGTGGCAGGGCCGCTGGAACGGCGTCGACGTCACGGTCACCTCGCACGGCGTCGGCGGCGCGGGGGCGGCGGTCGCGTTCGAGGAGCTCGCCCTCGGCGGCGCCCGGACCGTCATCCGGCTCGGCACGGCCGGCTCTGCGCTCGACGCGATCGGATCCGGCGACCTGCTGATCGCGACCGGCGCGATCCGCGAGGACGGCGTCAGCCAGCAGCTCCTGCCGCTCTCGTATCCGGCGATCAGCGATCTTGCCGTCACCCAGGCCTTGATCGAGGCCGCCGACGCCCACCCGGGCGTCCGCTTCGGGACCGGGGTCGTCATGACCAAGGCCGCGTTCTACCCGGGCGCCCTCCCGGACGAGCGCGCCGTCTGGTCGCAGACCCCGCTCGTCGGCTACGAGATGGAGCTCGCTGCGCTCCTCGTCGTCGCCGCGCTCCGGCGACTCCGGGCCGGGGGAATCTTCACCGTCGACGGCAATCCGTCCGAGGGCGATCCCGAGGATGCGCGGCTGTACAACCCCCATCGCGACGTCGTGCGCGAGGGCAAGGAACGGATGATCGAGGTCGGCCTCGACGCCATCACCCGGCTCGCGTCGAGGGACGCGGCGGGATCGGAGGAAACCACCAGATGACCCATCCTCGCTCGCGCGTCGGCGCGATCCTCGGTGCGGTGGCGCTGTTCGCCGCCGCGTGCACGGGCAGCGGCTCGCCCGCACCGTCGACCGGCGGCGGCTCGGCCGCCCCATCCGCGAGCGCGGCGGCCTCCGAAGGCGCGTCGCCCAGCGCACCGGCCGCGTCGTCGAGCGGCAAGAAGGCCGTCTACGTCAGCACGGGCCCGATCGGACAGAACCCGTTCCTCGAGCTGATCGCCGAGGGCCTCCAGGCCGGCGGCACCGAGTGCGGGGTTGAGACGAAGGTCGTCGAGTCGGCCGACGTGACCGCGATGGAGGACAACCTCCAGGCCGCGATCGCGGAGGGCTACGACCTGATCGTCGCGAACTCGTTCGACTCGGTCGACGCCGTGACCCGCCTGTCGAAGGAGAACCCGGACCAGCAGTGGGCGCTGGTCGACACCACAATCGACGGCAACGACAAGGTCCGCGGGCTCGTGTTCAAGGAGCACGAGGGGACGTACCTGCTCGGAGCCACGATCGGGCTGCTCGCGACCGGCACCTACGAGGGCTTCCCGAAGTCGGACCTCATCGGCGAGATCGGCGCGGTCGACGCACCCTTCATCCGGCGCTGGTCGGTCGGGTTCGAGGAGGGCGCGAAGGCGGTCAACCCGAACCTGAAGTTCGATCTCGGCTTCGCGACCGGCTTCAACGACCCGGCGACGAGCAAGGAGCTCGCGCTGGCCCAGAACGACAAGGGCGCGAAGTACGTGTTCGCCTTCTCGGCCGCCGGCAACACCGGCATCTTCGAGGCGGCGAAGGAGCGCAACTTCTTCACGACCGGCGTCGACACGGACCAGCGCACGCTCGATCCCGACCACATCGTCGAGTCGATGGTGAAGCGCACGGACGTCGGCGTCCACGATGCCGTGTGCGACCTCGCCAAGGGCCAGTTCAGCGGCGGCCCGAAGGCCTACGGCCTCGCCGAGCGCGGCGTTGGGCCCGCCTTCATCGCCCTCGACAATCTCACCCCGCCCTCGAAGCTCCCGCAGGAGGTCCAGGACCAGGTCAAGGCACTCGCCGACAAGATCGTGTCGGGCGAGATCAAGGTCACCGACTTCCTCGCCCACGGCTGACCGGGCCCGAGGCAGCCGGCTGATGCCTCTCACCGTCGGGGCGGCCGTCCGGGCCGCCCCGACCGTCTCGCTGACCGGCATCGTCAAGCGCTACGGCCGGCTCGTGGCGCTCGACGGCGTCGATCTCGAGCTCGCGCCCGGCCGCGTCCACGCGGTCGTCGGCGAGAACGGGGCGGGCAAGAGCACGCTCATGCAGATCCTCGCCGGGCACGTCACCCGCGACGCCGGCTCGATCGCCCTCGACGGGCGCCCAGTCGCCATCGACGATGTCGCCCAGGCGCACCGGCTGGGGATCTCGATGGTCCACCAGCACTTCATGCTGTTCCCGTCGCTCAGCGTGGCCGAGAACCTGACGATCGGGCACGAGCCGCGCCGGGCTGGGCTGTTCGACCGGCGGACGGCCCGCGCGGTCGTCGCGGAGCTGTCCGAGCGGTTCGGCCTCCAGGTCGACCCCGACGCCCGCGTCGGCGACCTGTCCGTCGGGGCGCTCCAGCGCGTCGAGATCCTCCGCGCGCTCTACCGGGATGCCCGGATCGTGATCCTCGACGAACCGACCGCCGTCCTGACGCCCCAGGAAACGCGGTCGCTGTTCGAGACGATCCGGGGCCTCGCCGCGGACGGCCGGACGATCGTGTTCGTCAGCCATCACCTCGATGAGGTCCTCGACCACGCCGAGCGGGTGACCGTCCTGCGCGACGGGCGGGTGACGGCCGACCTGCCGACCGCCGAGACCGACGCCCGCGGCCTCGCCCGGGCGATGGTCGGGCGGGACGTGGTGCTGGCGCTCCGGCGGCCGCCGGCCGCGCCGGGTCGGCCCGTCCTCGAGCTCCTGGGCGTCCGCGCTGCCGGTCTGGGGCCGATCGACCTGACGGTCCGGGCCGGCGAGATCGTCGGCGTGGCCGGGGTCGCGGGCAACGGACAGGGGGAGCTGGCGGACGTCGTCGCGGGGCTCGTCCCGGCGACCGACGGGAGCATCACGATCGACGGCCGCGACGTCACCAGCGCATCCGTGGCCGACCGCCGCGGGGCTGGCCTGAGCTACATCCCCGAAGACCGCTACCGGCGCGGCCTCGCCGCCGACGCGAGCATCCGCGACAACCTCGTCGTCGGGCGGCACGCGGGCAAGGCAGGGGAGCGTCGCTGGCAACTCGACCTCGCCGGCATCGCCCGGCGCTGCGAGCGGGTCGTGCCCGCATTCCGGATCCCGGCTCGCGACCTCGACGCGCCGGTCCGGACGCTGTCCGGCGGCAATGCCCAGCGCGTGGTCGTGGGGCGCGAGCTCGCCGACCCGCACCCGCTGACCCTCGCCGCGCAGCCAACCCGCGGGATCGACGTCGCCGCGACCGAGTTCGTCCGGCGCGCCCTGCTCGACCGCCGCGCCACCGGCAGCGGGGTCCTCCTGATCAGCTCCGATCTCGAGGAGATCCGGACCCTGTCGGACCGGATCGTCGTGCTGTACGGCGGCCGGATCGCCGGCGAGCTCGCGGCGGACGAGGCGGACGACGTCGGGATCGGGCTGCTGATGGCCGGCGCGGCCGATCGCGCCGCGGCTGCATCGACCCAGGCCGCGGCGGAGTGAGCGGGCCGATGATCACGGAGGCACCCGCCCGTCGCATCCCCGGCCTCCGGCCGCTCGCCGCCGCGCTCGCCGTCCCGCTCGTCGCGATCGGGCTGGCGCTGGCCCTCGGCGCGGTCGCGATCGTCGTCGCGGGCGAGAACGTCGTCACCGCCTACGCGGAGCTCGTCCGCGGCGCGGTCGGCACGCCGCAGAACCTCGCGGCCACGGTCGTCCGGAGCATCCCGATCGTCGTCGCGGGGCTCGGGATCGGGCTCGCGTTCCGGGCCGGCGCGCTCAACCTCGGCGGCGAGGGCCAGATGATCCTCGGCGCGCTCGGCGCGGCCGTCGTCGCCAACGCGCTCCCCGGGCTGCCCGCCCCGGTCGCCCCGATCGTCGCGATCCTCGCCGGCTGTCTCGCGGGCGCGGCGTGGGCCTTCCTGCCGGGCATTCTCGACGTGCGGCTCGGCGTCCCGATGCTGATCACGACGCTGCTGCTCAACTACATCGGCGCGCTCTTCGCGTCGTGGGTCGTGACCTACCCGCTGCGCGACGCGGTCGCGGGCGGCGTGTCCCAGACGGTGACGCTGCCGGAGGCGGCCTGGCTCCCGGTCCTGGTGCCGGGTACGCGGCTCCACCTCGGCGTGCTCGCGATCGTCATCGTGCCGTTCGCGCTCCGCTGGTTCCTCGCCCGGACGGTCGCCGGGTACGAGTTCCGGATGGTCGGCCACAACCGGCTGTTCGCCGACTACGCCGGGATCGCCGCCGCCCGGCGTGTGCTTCTCGCGACGCTCCTGAGCGGCGCGATCTGCGGGCTGGCCGGCGCGCTCGTCGTCCTCGGCATCAACCATCGCTACGTCGACGGGGTCATCACGACCGCCGGTTGGGCGTGGTCCGGGTTCACCGCTGCGATCCTGACCGGCGCGGATCCCGTGCTGACCCTCGTCGCCGGCGTGTTCCTCGGCGGGCTCGAGGTCGGCGCCGCGGGCATGGCCCGCTCGACCGACGTTCCGCTTCAGCTCGTCGACGTCGTCCAGGCGACGATCATCCTCGTCGTCGCGATCCGGCTGGCGATCCGCGGCGGCGTCCGCCGCGCGCTGCGGCTCGACTGAGGGACGGGATGGACCAGCTGACCGGCGTCCTCGACCTCGCCCTCATCGCCTCGACGCTGCGGCTCGTCGCGCCGATCCTGCTCGCGGCGATGGGTGGGCTGCTCAGCGAGCGGGTCGGGATCTTCAACGTGGCGCTCGAGGGGCTCATGCTCGCCGGCGCGTTCGCTGCAGTCGCGGGGACGCACTGGACGGGTGATCCGTTCATCGGGCTGGCGCTGGCCGTCCTCGCCGCGACGGTGTTGGCGCTCGTGTTCGCGATCGTCGTCGTCGACCTCGGCGGCGACGCGATCGTCGCGGGCCTCGCGCTGAACATCCTCGCCCTCGGCCTCACGACGTACCTGATCCGGCCGGTCTTCGGGGTCCAGGGCAGCTTCTACGACCCCAACCTCCGCGGCCTGCCCGACGTCCGTCTGCCGCTCGTCGCCGACCTCCCGGTCCTGGGGCCGCTCGTATCGGGCTACTCGCCGCTCGTCTACCTCGCATTCGCCCTCGCGCTCGTCCTCCAGGTCTGGCTCTTCCGGCACCCCGGTGGGATCCGGCTGCGGGCCGTCGGGGAGGCGCCGGTCGCCGCCGCGTCGGTCGGGATCCGGGTCCGGCGGACCCGCTACCTGGCGCTCCTCGCGGCCGGGGTCCTGTGCGGGCTCGCGGGCGCGCAGCTGTCGATCTCGCTCGTGACGCAGTTCGTCCTCGGGATGACCGCCGGCCGTGGGTTCATCGCGCTCGTCGCGGTGATGTTCGGGCGGGCGCACCCGATCGGGGTGCTCGCGGCAAGCCTGCTGTTCGGCTTCATGTACGCGCTCGCGCTGCGCCTCCAGGGGAGCGCCGTCCCGCCGCAGTTCGTCGCGATGCTGCCGTACGTCGCGACGATCGTCGTCCTCGTCCTGTTCGCCGTGCGCGCCCGTCGTCGGCTTGCGGCGGCGCGAACGGCGGTCGACGAGGCGGGTGTCGCGGAGCTGCCGCCGGCCTGAGACCGGAGCGTTTCGGTCAGCCGCGCGGCAGCGGGTTCAGGTAGTGGTGCCAGAGCAGGCGCGCCGCGACGGCCCGCCACGGCCGCCACGCCTCGCCGATCGCAAGCATCTCCGCGGTCGTCGGACGGCGGTCGAGCCGGCGGATGTCCTTGATCGCGGCGGCCAGGGCGATGTCGGCCGCGGGCCATGCGTCCGGCCGGCCGAGGACCATGAGCAGGTAGATCGAGGCCGTCCAGGGGCCGATCCCCGTCCGCCCCACGAGCGCGTCGTGCGCGGCCGCATCGTCGAGCGCGACGAGGGTATCGAGATCGAGCTCGCCGCGGACGATGTCGGTGGCCAGGCACCGGACGTAGCGCGCCTTCTGGCGGCTGAACCCGATCGCGAGGAGCTCGGCGTCGGTCACTTCCAGGAAGCCGGCCGGCGTCAGCGGGTCGACCACGGCTCGGAGCCGGTCGTACGCCGCGCGTGCCGAGGCGATCGACACCTGTTGCTCGAGGATGATGTGGACGAGCGTCCCGAAGCCAGGGTCGCGGCTCCACATCGGGGGGACCCCGAGGCGGCGCGCGATCGCGGCGAGGCCGGGGTCGCGTTCGGCGAGCTGGGCGACGGCCGCTGCGAGACGCGCGTCGGTGAGCGGCCGGGGCCGCGCGGCGATCTCCTCCAGGGGTTCCTCCGTTCGTGCTGGACGTCCCGTCCCTTCAAACACTGGACCGGGCCCACCGGTTGCAATGTCCGGCAATCGTGTCTCGTGCCACGACTCACCCGTCCGCCGCCGAGACGGGGCGTTGCGGGCCCGCGGTCTGGCTGCAAGGGACGTGCAACCCGAGATCGCACGCGCGGGCCTCGCCATCAAGTCGCTCCGCCGATCCTTGCGCCACGCAGCCGGGGGGACCCGCCGATGAACCGCGCATTCCGCCGCCGCACGTCGTTGATGCTCCTCGACCGCGTGAGGGGTCGACGGAGGGCCCGCCGGTGGCCATCTCCGGCGGCAATCGGCGAGGCGTGGGCAGCGCTCGTGGCTGCACGTGCGGCGCGGCCTGTCACTGCGGGCTCGCGCGCACTTGGCCCGGCTCGCGCGATCGCCGCGCGGACCGCCGGCGAGGCGCTCCGCCGCCGCTTCAGGCGTACCGGCGGTGAAGAGCCTCGCCAGGAGGCGGGTGCGACGACCGCGAAGGTGGCGGATGGCGCCGAGCCGCCGACCCCGCCGGCCGCCGCCCGCCCGCCGCGTTTTCGGCTCGGTCGCCGCGGCCGCCAGCTCGTGGTCGCGACCGCTGTGGCCGCGGCGTTCCTCGTCGCCGACCCGAAGATCGCTCGTCGAAGGATCGGCCTCCTTCGTGACCGGATCAGCCACCTGCGCCGGACGGCGCCCGAGGCGCTGCCGAAGGCGGCCCGCGACCTCTCGAACCGGCTCCGCGGCCTCGAGGCTCGCGCCCGGATCGACCCGAGCCAGCCGGTCGACGATGACCTCCTCGAGGCCCGTATCCGGACGTCGCTCGGCCGCGTCCCCGGTCACGTCGGCGGCGTCGGCGTCCGCGTCCGCGACGGCCGGGTCACCCTGACGGGCCCGGTCCTCGTCGACGACCTCCCGACGCTCCTCGCTGCCGTCGCCGCCGTCCCGGGCGTCGTCGCCGTCGACAACCAGCTGACCGTCTACCTCGATCCCGACGGCATCCCCGCGCTCCAGGGCCCGGGCCAGCGACCCGAGCTCGGTCCGGACATCCTCCACGACAGCTGGGCACCCGCGACGCGGCTCGTCGTCGGCGCCGCGGGCATGGCAACCCTGCTCGCCTCCGTCCGCCTCCACGGGATCCGCCGGCTGCTCGCGACCCTCGGCGGCGGCGCCGTCGTCGTCCGGGCGCTGGCGAACCTGCCACTCACCCGGCTGCTCGGGCTGAGTGGCGAGCGGCGCGGGATCGATCTCGAGAAGACCCTCGAGCTCGCGGTCCCGGTCGACGCGGCGTACACGTTGTGGGATCGGTACGAGGAGTTCCCCGTGTTCATGGAGCACGTCCGCGACGTCCGGCGGAACCCCGACGAGACATCGCACTGGACGATCGTCGGCCCGGCCGGCATCCCGGTCGAGTTCGACGCCCGGGTGACGCGCCGGGTTGAGAACGAGGTCCTCGCCTGGGAGTCGGTCGAGGGCGCGCCGGTCCGTCACGAGGGCAGCGTCCGGTTCGAGTCCCGGCCGGCCAGTCGCTCGCGGGTGACGGTCCGGATGAGCTACAACCCGCCCGCCGGGGTCGCGGCCCACGCCGTCGCGACCGCGTTTGGCGCCGACCCGAAGCACGCCCTCGATGAGGACCTCCTGCGGTTCAAGTCGCTCCTCGAGACCGGCAAGACGACGGCCCACGGCGAGGAGCGCTATATCGGCGAGATCTCGGCGGACGCGGCGGCGTGGAGCCCGGTCGCGGCCGGCGCCGGGATGTCGCCGGCGGGTGTCGCGAGCGATGCGCTCGCGGCGATCCTCGTCGAGGAGCAGGACCTCCCGGTGGAGCCCGCCACTCCGTCGCGCGAGCAGGAGACTTCGCCCGACGACCTCGAGCCGCCGCCGCCGATCCTTCGCGGCTAGGCCGGCTCGTCACGCAGAGACGCGAGCCGGCGGAGCGCCGACCGCGCGGCGTGGAACCCGGACATCCCGTGGACGCCGGCGCCGGGCGGTGTCGACGCCGAGCACAGGAAGAGATCCGGGTTGGCCGTCCGGTACGGATCGAAGAGCCGATATGACGGCCGGGTGAAGAGCTGGGCGAGATCCATCCGGCCCGCCCCGATGTCGCCGCCGACGTTGTTCGGGTTGTACGTCTCGAGCTCGCGCGGCGACGTCGCCGACATCGACAGGATCCGGTCGCGGAACCCCGGCGCGAACCGCTCGATCTGGCGGAGGATCGGCTCGGTCATGTCGGCGGTCGAGCCGTTCGGCACGTGACAGTAGGCCCAGCCCGTGTGGCCGCCGGCGGGTGCGCGTGACGGATCGAAGAGGGTCTGCTGGGCGACGAGGACGAATGGCGCGGCCGGCACGCGCCCGCGCGCGACCGCGAACTCGGACCGGGCGATCTCCTCGAGCGTGCCGCCGACGTGGATCGTGCCCGCCAGGGCCAGCTCGGGTGCCCGCCACGGGATCGGTCCGTCGAGGGCCATGTCGATCTTGAAGACACCCGGACCGTAGCGGAACCGCTCGAGCGCCCGCCGGTAGCGCGCCGGGAGCCGGTCGCCGGCGATCGCGAGCAGCTGCCGCGGACTGGTGTCGAACAGGGCGACCCGGTGGGCCGGGAGGTCGGCGAGCCCGGTGACCGGTCGCCGGGTCTCGATCCGCCCGCCGAGCCGCTCGAGCTCCGCCGCGAGCGCCTCCGGGATCCGGCGCGCCCCACCCTCGACGAGCGGCCAGCCGTCGTCGTGCGCGCTCGCGAGCATGACGAGCGCACCCGCCCCGCTCGCCGGTTCGGTCAATCCGATGAGCGAGTGCGCGGCGTTGCCGGCGAGGAGCGCGCGCGCCCGCTCCGTCCGGAAGCGCCGGCCGAGCGACGTCGCCGACTGGAGCGCGAGGAGCCCGAACCCGGCGAGCAGGAGCGCCCGGCGCGGCGAGCGCGGGACATGGAACGGACCGAGGATCTCGGGGCCGAGGACGTCCCAGTGGTCGACGATCGGCGTCATCAGCCGGCGGTACGCGTCGGCGTCGGGACCGAGCTGCCGCGCCGTCGCGTCGACGTCGCGCTCGACGACGACCGCGCTGCCGTCGTCGAGCGGGTGGCCGATGCTGAACGGCGGGTCGATCCAGCGCAGCCCGAGGCCGGTCTCGCGGGCCTCGATCTCCCGGAGGAACGGCGACGTCCGCCCGAACGGATACGTCGTGCTGCACACGTCGTGGATGAACCCGGGCAGCGTCAGCTCGGCCGACCGCGTCCCGCCACCGACCGACTCGGACCCCTCGAGCAGCGCCACCGTCTGACCCGCCCGGGCGAGGGTGATCGCCGCCGCCAGACCGTTCGGGCCACCGCCGACGACAACGGCGTCGACCGGCTCCCCGCCGTCGGTGCGCGCGGGCGGGGCCTCTGCCGGGGCGGGTGTCGCGATCACCATCGGCCGGTCCGGTCGCCGCTCGATTCGGAGCGCAGGCGCATCGGTGGCACGAACTCAGCCACGCGCCGCCGGTCCCACCACGTCCCGCTCCTGCGCAGCTCCTGCCAGGACGAGAAGTGGTACTCGTACAGCTCGGCGCGGATGTGGAGCGGCGGCCGGTCGGGGAAGGGGTTGCGACGGAGCAGCCGCAGGATCGCCCGATCGCCCTGGAGGAGCCTCGCCAGGAACGCCAGGAACCAGCCCTCCCCGTAGCGTGGCGAGAGCGGCAGGAACCACATCAGCCAGTCGAGGCGGAGGTGGTAGGGCGCGATCTGGGGCGGGATCCGTCCCGGGTCGCCCGGCTTGCCGATGAACTCGTACTCGCGCCACTCGGCATCCGCACCCGGCGTCGCCGCATCGCTCCCCTCGATGATCACCTCGTAGCGCGTCCGCCCGACGGTCCCGAACGCCCCGTAGGTGTTGACGAGCCGGAAGGGATCGAACGACGCGTTCATCGCCTGGCCCCGACTGGCCATGTTCCGGACCGGGTAGTAGCTCAGGACGACGACGAGGGTCGTCACGGCGATGACGAGCACGAGGAACCACGCCGGGGTCGGACCGAACGACCCGGTCACGCCCAGGGCCTGGCGGATCCCCGCCGGGACGACCGTGTCGGAGATCGCCGCGGTCGTCACGACGATCGTCAGCCAGTTGAGCCACGCGTAGTTGCCGCTCACGACGAGGTAGAGCTGGGTGAGGATGAGGAGCACCGCGGCGATCGACGCGAGCGGCTGCGGGAGGAACAGCCCGAACGGCAGGACGAGCTGGGCGACGAAGTTGCCGATCGCCTCGATCCGGTGGATCGGCCGCGGGAGGTGGTGGAAGAACCACGAGAGCGGGTTCGGCATCGGCTGCGTCTCGTGGTGCCATTCCATGCACGTCAGCGCGCGCCAGCAGGGGTCGCCGCGGAGCTTGATCAGCCCCGCCCCGAACTCGACCCGGAAGGCGAGCCAGCGATAGAGCAGGATCGTCGGCCAGGGCGGCGCGATCTCGGCGTTGCCGAGGAAGATCGCGAGGAAGCCGGCCTCGAGCAGGAGCGTCTCCCAGCCGAAGCCGTAGAACGTCCCGCCGACGTTGACGATCGACTGGTAGAGGACCCACAGGACGAGCCAGGTCGCCATCGTGACCGGGAGCGGGGCCCGTTGCGGTAGCCCGACGACGATCGCGGCCGAGAGGACCGCCCCGATCGCCGCGACGAGGAGGAGCCGCCGGTCGGTGTAGCCGAGCTGGAAGAGGCTTGGCCGGTCGAGGAAGCGGGTCGAGCGCAGGAGGAGCGGCGCCGGCTGCAGCCCGCGCTCGCCGGACAGCGCCGGGAACTGGTGCGCCGCGACGATGAACGCGATCAGGTAGATCAGCCCGAGCCCGCGCTCCAGGAGGAATCGCGCCGTCTGGTAGTCGGGGGCGGACAGGTCGGGCATGGGCACCCCGAGGGGCGGTCGACGACGGACGCTCGACGATCACCGGGGCAGTGCGGCGCGCGCGGCGCGACCGCCCCGAGCGACCTCGAACCGGACCGGCTCCATCGGCGACAGGATGGCGGCCCGGCGGGCGAGCCGAGGCTCCACGCCATGGGGTTGCTCTTTCACGCGCCTTTCAGTGGCGCCCTCGATCGCGGCGCCCGCCGCGTCGGTGACACGCGGCTGGAAGCCGGCGGGCGGGCGCGTCCGGTATGTCGTGAGCCGCTCGCGCGCGACAGTCGAGCGACACGTCCCGATATTCCGCCAGAGGTATCCCGCCATGGCCACAACCCACCGCGAAGCGGCCTCGCGCAGCGACGCGAGCGCCCGGACGCAGGGCCGGACCCGCAACGGGCGCGGCGTCGTCGACCCGTCGCCGGAGGTCGCCCGCGAGCTCCTCGGCGTCGAGATCCAGCCGTACGGCAGCCTGCGCGACCTCCCGATCGCCCTCGATCCGAAGGCCCGCGCGGAGAGTTGCGAGCTGCTCAACCAGGTCCTCGCCGACACGTTGATCCTCTATGCGCTCTACAAGAAGCATCACTGGAACGTTGCCGGGCCGACCTTCTACCAGCTCCATCTCCTCTTCGACAAGCACGCCGCGGAGCAGCTCGAGCTGATCGACCTCCTCGCCGAGCGCGTCCAGACCCTCGGCGGGATCGCCGTCGGCGACCCGCGCCACGCCGCCGAGCTCACGAAGATCGAGCGACCGCCGAACGGCGCCGAGGAGGTCCCGGCGATGATCAGCCGGCTGCTCTCGGCGCACGAGACGGTGATCAGCGAGACCCGCGACGGGATCGACCGGACCGAGCAGAGCAAGGACTGGGGCTCGAACGACCTGCTGATGAGCGACGTCCTGCGGCGGAACGAGCTGCAGGTCTGGTTCGTCGGCGAGCACCTCGTCGACGTGCCGCTCGTCGACGGCCGGGAGTGACCGGGTCGTCAGCTACGGCGTGCCGCGGCTGACGCCGCACCCGACGCGGACGCCGGCGCAGCGTCGTCGAGCTCGGCGCCCGCCGCGCGGGCGTCCGCGACGAGCGATTCGAGCGCCTCGTCGCTCGTCGCCGAGGCCTTGAGGAGACCGATCACGCGGCTGACCCCGAGCTCCCGGTAGGCCGCGAGCCGGTCCACCCGTCGGCTCCCCGCCGACGAGAAGTCCTCGCCCCAGACGTGGACGGAGACCCTCAGCGTGGCCGGGTCCCGCCCGATCTCCTCGCACCGGCTCCGGATCAGCGGCAGCGCCTCCGCCACCTCGTCCGGGCTCATCCCGTCGACGTTGAGCTCGTCGGCGTGCTTCGCCGCGAGTCGCCACGTCACGTTCCGGCCGTTCCCGCCGACCATGATCGGCAGGTGGCGCTGAACGGGCTTGGGGACGTTCCGGGCGTCGCGGACCCGCGCGTAGCGGCCCTCCCAGGTCGCGTGCTGGTGCTTGTCGCCGTCGAGCATCCGAGTGATGACCTCGAGGTGATCGGCGAGCATCGCGAGGCGTTCCCTCGTCTCCGGAAAGCCGTAGCCGTAGGCCTCCCACTCGTCGCGCTTCCAGCCGGCGCCGATCCCGAGGTCCATTCGCCCGCCGCTGATCGTGTCCATCGTCGAGATCATCTTGGCGGTCAGCGCCGGGTTCCGGAACGCGGTGCACACGACGACATGGCCGATCCGGACGCGCGACGTCAGGGCGGCCAGGGCGGACAGCGACGTGAACGACTCGAACGTGATCTCGTCGGTCGGGCGGGGCACCGTGTGGAAGTGGTCGAAGAGCCAGATCGACTCGAACCCGAGCCGGTCGGCCTGCTGGGCGACCTCGGTCGTTCGCCGCCAGGCGTCGAGCGGCTGCCAGCCGTCGTACTCGCCGGTCCAGCCCTGGGGAACGATCACGCCGATCCGCATCCGTCGTCTCCTTGCCGTCTGATCGCCGCCGCTCGGCCCGTTGCCAGTGTGCCTCATGAGGGCCGGAGCGGGCGCCGACGGGACGTCAACGCCGGTAGAACTCGACGACGAGGCGCTCGTCGAACGGGAGCTCGATGTCCTCCCGCTGCACGTCGCGGTTCACGCTGCCGGCCGGGGTCGCGGGCGGAGCCGCGTTCTCGACGGTCAACCAGCCGGGGATCGGCCGGCGTTCGTCGATCGACTCCCGGACGCCCGGGATCGCGGCCGCGTCGGAGGTGAGCTCGATCCGCTGTCCGACATCGATCAGTGCCGAGGGAATCGACAGCCGCCGGCCGTCGACCCGGACGTGCCCGTGGACGACGAGCTGCCGCGCCATCGGCCGCGACTTGGCGAACCCGAGCCGGTAGACGACGTTGTCGAGTCGCCGCTCGAGGCGGGTGAGGAGGTTCGCACCGGTGTTGCCGGTCTGGAGGTTCGCCGCCTCGAACTGCCTCCGGAGGACGCGCTCGTCGAGGCCGTAGACGGCCTTGACCTTCTGCTTCTCGGTGAGCTGCTCGCCGTAGCGGCTCTCGCGGCGCCGGCGCCGGCGGGTGACCCCGGGCGGCGTGTTGATGCGGCGCTGGAGACTGCGGCCCCCGGTCCCGAAGACATCGAACCCGAACCGGCGGGACAGGCGGTTCTTCGGGGTCCCGGGGCGGCGCATCGTTCAGCGCCCGACCGACCGGCGTGACCGGCCGCTCTCGCCGGCGCGGTCGTCGCGGCCCGGTTCGGACGCCTCGGACGGGGTGCGGCGGACGACGAGGACCCGCGTGCCGATCCCGCCGACCGTCACGTCGCCGGGAAATCCGACACCCGACCAGAGGGCGTCGGATGCGGACGAGCGCTGCGCGTCCGTTGGCGGCTGGGGGTCGCGCTTCCTGTCAGTCATCGGATCGTCGAAGCGTCCCCGAACGCGCGCGAGTCCGTGCGGGATCGGCCGGGCGCGGCGTTGCAGGCAGTTATCGAACGACGCGCCGGAGCCGGGTCGTCCGGACGCGGTAGGAGCAACCGCACCCGGGTTCCGTTGCCGGCCGCGGCCAGGCGGCAGCACCGGCGCGCCACGGTGTCGGAGCCACCGTTGGCCGTCTTGACACCTCGGTCTATGGTTGCCCGAGGGACGAACGTCAAGCGTCATCGGTGAGCCCGGGGCGGCGGGGTTCACGTTCGCGAGCGAGGCCGGTCGGGGTTCGCAGGGGCGCTCGGAGGAGCATGGGCGACGTCCGCGAAGTTCTGGCCATCAGTGGGCCGAAACCGGTTGAGCGCGCTCGGGTGACCCCGCTGACCGACCTCCGCCTCGGTTCGTCCCGACCACCAAGTGCCACCGGCACGTGGCAGCGGCAGGGCCTTGACCCTCGGACAGGAGGGATCGTTTGATGGACGCACGCACGCGGTTTGCGCTTCCCCTCAGGACCGGCGCCCTTTTCGCGGTCCTCGTGCTCGTGCTCGCCGCGTGCAGCTCGGGTGCTCCCGTCGGATCGAGCGGTGGTGGTGCGAGCGGGCCGGCGAGCGGCTCGGGCGGCGGCGCCAGCCCGAGCGGCGCCGGGGGCGGCGCGACGAAGCACGTCTCGATCCTGA
>Ga0255338_1004171_pt1 | contig 15545 bp, 12 predicted proteins | sample MeOH1_35cm_T4_19_FD_203715 | JGI IMG/M metagenome (GOLD analysis project Ga0255338, IMG submission 203715) | Sandy soil microbial communities from University of British Columbia, Vancouver, Canada - MeOH1_35cm_T4_195 | ecosystem: Engineered > Artificial ecosystem > Sand microcosm > Unclassified ...
AGGCCGAAGAGTTCGCCCTTGGCATCGAATTCCAGATAGCCACCGGTTACCTTCTCGATCACGCTGCGCGTATTGCTCACGTCGACTGCAGGCGTGCGATTGTAGAGCCCCGTATAGGCCGCTGCCGCATCGATGTTGGGAATGATCCAGCTCGTCGTGGTTCCGGCTGGTTGACCTGCGTTCCCGAGGGTGACCGTGTCGGACAGTGCCGACGTCGCCTGGAAGCCATAGATCGCGGTTGGCCCGAATAGCGATGTCGGCGAGCAGGTGAGCGTACCCAGCACGCGATCAGCGCCGCCATTGCCGCATACCACGGTATCGCGGGTGAACCCGGCCGTATCGAAGCTGAAGCGCCGATAGACTCCGCCCGCCTTGATCTGGAAGCCGTCGGCGACGTCCCATTCGGTGCGCAACTGCACGGTCCGGAACTTGTTGGTCGTGTCCGAGGGCCGGTCGCGGATTTCGGCGAGCTGGAAATTGGCAGGGTTGGTGACGCTCGTACCGAACGACAGGAGCGGGCTTTCCATGTTGCTGTAATCATATTTGTAGCCGGCTGCGTCGCGATCGTCATAGACGAAGGTCGTCTCGACCGGGATACTCGCGTCCGACTTGGAGAAGCCGCCAAGCAGCGTGAACCGGAATTTGTCGGTGACGTCCTGGTCCCAGCTGCCGCCGAACTGATAGAATTCGGTCTGCGATTTGCGCAGATAATGTTCGGTGCGAACCCAGGCGTCGTTGAGCGTCGCCGAGATCAGGTTGTTGTTGGCATCGTAGGTGGCGTTGAGCACGTCGATCGAGCGTTCGTTGCTGCGCAGCAATACCTCGGCCCATTTCTCCTCGCGTTCTTCCTTGAAGCGAGAATAGAGGCCGTCGATCGAAATCTTGGTGGCGTCGGTCGGTGCGAACTGGATCGAGCCGGTGATGCCGAGGCGCTCGCGGCGATGATCGATTTCGCCGTAGCGCGGGATGCGCGGGTGGAACGCCAGGGCAGCCTGATTGCAGACAGCGCTGGGGATATAGGTCCCGCCGGAATTTGTCGTCGTGAAGCATGGTGTGCCATTGACGGAGTCGAACCGCGCCTGCGCCCAGCGAACCGAGTTGTTGCCGAGTTCCTGCGTGTCGAGCTTCGAATAGGCCGCCGAGATCGAGGCACCGAAAGTGCCGGCCTCGTTGCGCCATGACAGCAGGCTGGCGACCCGCGGGCCGACATTCTTGCTCAGATCATTATAGGATGCCTGGGCCGAGAGGGCGGCGGTGAAGCCGGCCTTGCCGCCAAGCGGGTTGCCCGTGTTCAGATCGACGACGGCACCAAGCGACCCTTCGTCAAGGGAGGCTTCCGCCGTCTTGTGGACCACCAGGGAACTGAACAGTTCAGACGCGAACACATTGAAATCGAAGGCGCGGTCGCGATTGGCGCTGGCGCCGTCGGTCGAGGTGGCGACCGTCTCCATGCCATTGACGCGGACGCGCGTGAACTGGGCACCAAGACCGCGGACCGTGATCGCACGGCCTTCGCCGGCGTCGCGCTGGATCGAGATACCCGGGATGCGCTGCAGCGATTCGGCGAGGTTCTGGTCGGGGAACTTGGCAATATCCTCGGCGACGATCGCATCGACGGCGGCGACCGAATCGCGCTTGAGCGTCAGGGCCTGTTCGAGCGACTTGCGGAAGCCGGTAACGATGATCTCGGGGCCGGCATCCTCGCCGGATACCGTGGCATCCTGCGGGCTTTGGGTTTGGGAGGCTTGCGCCTCACTCGATCCGGCGACGGGCTGCGTCGCAGCAGTGTCGGCAGTCGTGGATGGCGGCGCCCCGGTCTCCGTGGCGAAGGCAGCGGCGGGCAATAACAAGCCGATCGCGATGGCGCTCAGCGATGCGCCGGCGATGCTCCGGCGAAATGCGCCGCTCGACGCCTCAAATCCATTCCCCATTCGTCCACTCCCCATTCCCGCGTCGCGCCGCGACGGTGGTTGACACCGGTTGTCGATTTCCGACCGGGCATCCGGCGCGGAATCGATCCGAAAATCAGAGAGGGAGCCCCATTTCGAGAAAACTGGGCATGCATCCTCTCCGGAGCGACCAGTCTTTGCCGGCCCGCTCTTCATGTCGTTTGTCGTCTTTGGTAACCGGTGTCAATAATAATGCGAGCGCTCCCGGCGAAGTCGTCGCAACATCCGTGCGACTTTGGCCGAGGAGGGGTGCGCGATAGGTCTGTCGTATCGCAGTGAAAGCCCGGGCTTCAGGCGAAGCCCTGAGTCGCCGCCCAGTTGAGGAAGAGTTCCGGCCAGATCGCCGCCGGCCGGCCTGCCACGCGCCGCAGACCGAAGCCGTGGCCGCCATGCGTGAAGAGATGCGTCTCGACCGGTACCTCCGCTGCCTTGAGTGCGGCACGCATCAGGAGGCTGTTCTCGACCGGCACGGTATCATCGTCCTCGGCCGCTACGATGAAGGTGGACGGGCTATCTGACCGCACGTGAAGGTTGGGCGAATGCCTGTCCTCGTTCGCCGGTGACGCGTCCTTGCCGAGGAGCAGCGCGCGCGAGCCGGCATGGGCGAGCGGCGCGCGCATCGTGACGACGGGATAGATCAGGGCAGCAACGCAAGGGCGCGGGGAGAGGGTGTCCGCCTGGTCGATTCCCTCATGGATACGGGCGGCGAACCGCGCGACCAGGTCCGAGCACAGATGTCCGCCGGCAGAGAAGCCCATCGCTCCGACCCGGTCGGGCGCGATCCCAAAGTTACGGGCGCGCGATCTGATCAACCGCATGGCGCGCTGTGCGTCGGACAGGGCCACATCGGGCCCGGCCGTCCAACCATCGCCGGGGAGGCGATAGAACAGGACAAACGCCGTGATGCCGCGCGCGGCGAGCCACCGGGCGAGTTCATAGCCCTCCTTGTCGACGACGACGCGCGCATAACCGCCGCCCGGCATGATCAGGATCGCGGCGCCGTTGGCGACGCGCGGCCGGAACACGACCATTCTCGGACGCACGATGCCGGCCATGGCGCGATCATTGATCATGCTGTCGGTGCTGCGCTCCGTCACTGTTTCTACCGGGGCCTGCGCCGGCATGCCGGGCGCACCCGCGGGCCACAGATCGATCGTCTCCGTCGGCTCGGGCAGGACAGGCGGCAGATGGTTTCCGGAAACGGCAGGTGGCGCGGTCTGCGCTTCGGATCGGCCGGCGAGCAGCGCGGCGCCGATCGTCCCGGCGATGGCGGCGCGGCGGTCGATCATGGCCGTCAGGTTCCCGGCTGGATGTACGGGATGCGCGCGAACAGCTCGCGCTGCCAGCGACGCGGATCCTGCTCGACATGGCTGCGCGCATCGAAGATCATCGTCGCTCGGCCGGTCAAGTCGTAGACCGGCCATGCCGGTAACCCGGCATGGTTCGGATCGCCCGCCATGGCAAAGGCGACGAAGCTATCCTGCATCGCGGCGGACGCGGCCCGCGCGTCGGCGGCGGTGCCGGTCTGCGAGCCCCTGGCGTCGAGCGTGCCGAAGACCAGCGGGATGTCCATGGTGTGGAAGGCGCCGCGCCGGGGATCGGTGCGCGAGGTGTAATCGACCTGATAGACCCAGCTCCGGGTTCGGGCCCGTGCGCGCGCCTCTGCCTCGATGACCTGGCCGCGCCAGCTCCGCCCGGCAGTGGTGGCGGCATAGAAGATATCGGTCGGTGACCAGTCGGGGAATTGCGCGCGATATTCGGCGACGACCCATTCGGGCAGCACGTCGATGCGCAGCTCGGGGGCGATCCGCTCGGCGAGATTGTCCCAGTTCAGCGTTTGCACCCCGGGCGAATCCGGCGAGATGAAGGCGCGTGTCTCGTCATGGGCATTGCCCAGGATCATCGGAATCGTGTTCGACTGGGGATTGGCGTCGGGCCAGAAGGGGTGTCGGACCAGCCATTTCATGTCGAGCACGGGGCCGAAATAGATTCCGCCGCCCAGGATCGGGTCGGTCGCGTCGAGCGCGTCGACGAGCTTGTCGGCGGGCATGGCGAGCAAGGCGGCCGGGTTCGTGCCGAGCTTCGCGAGATAGGCCCGGGTTCGGCGCGTGGCGTTGAGCGGGCCGGAGGCGGTGACCTGCTGGCCGCTCATCGTCGCCGCGCGGTGGAACAGGCCCGAGGCGGCGGGCATGCCCATCATCGTCGCGATCTTGGCACCGCCGCCGGACTGGCCGAACACCATGACGCGGGATGGATCGCCGCCGAATGCCGCGATATTGTCGCGCACCCAGCGCAGCGCGAGGATCAGGTCGAGCTGGCCGGCGTTTCCGCTATCGGCGAAGCGCGGATCGAGATGCGCAAGGTAAAGATAACCAAAGGCATTGAGCCGGTGATTGACCGTGACGACGACCACATCGCCGCGCGCGGCGAGCGCCTGACCGTCGGTGAGCGGATCGGTGCTGCTGCCATTCGAATAGGCGCCGCCATGGATATAGACCATCACCGGCCTGTTCGCGGCCGGGTGGGTCTCGGGGGTCCAGATGTTGAGGAACAGGCAATCCTCGTTCCCCGCGCCGTAGCGGTCGCCTTGCTGCGGCGCGACCGGGCCGAAGGTGGTGGCGCGAACAAGCGTGCCGGGATTGGACTCGGGCCTCGGTGCCTGGAATCGCCCGGCACGGCCGTATCGGATGCCGCGAAAGCCATGCACGCCGCGATCGGTCGTCCCGACGAAGGTGCCCGAGGGCGCGCGGACATGCGCCGTCGCTGCCGCATGCACCCGGCTGGCGAGGGCCAATGCTGCACCGGCGCCCATTACGCCGCGCCGCGAGATGCCCTCAGCGGCGGACATCGAGGCCGCCGGCCAGGTAGGCGTCGATATCGGGCTGGCGAAACAGGCTCGCATCGCCAGGGAGAGAATGCTTGAGCGCGGTGACAGCGAGGCCGGTGCGCGCTGCTTCCGCGATATCGCCGCCGCGGCGCAACGCGTGCAGCACGCCGACCGCAAAGGCGTCGCCCGCCCCGATCCGATCGACAATCCCCGCCAGCAGGACCTCCTCCGTCTGGGCATGGTCGTCGCGACCGTCGATCCGGGCGGAGAGGCGATGGCGATCGGCATCCTCGACATGGCGCGCCGTGGACGCGATCATCTGCAGCTTCGAGAAGGCCGCGAAGGCCGCCTCGGCCGAGGCCAGCCGGCGATCCTCGCCGTCGCCACCGAAATCCCGGCCGAGCAGCAACGCGATGTCGCGGTGATTGCCGAACATGATGTCGGCGTGGCGGACGAGCTGAGTCAGGACGGCGCGCGGATCGCTGTCCCAGCGTTCCCACAGGCGGGCGCGATAGTTGCCGTCGAACGATACGGGCACGCCGCGCGCGGTGGCCGCTTCGGCAGCGGCGATCGCCGCGCTGGCCGGACCGGGACCAAGGGCAGGGGTGATCCCTGAAAGGTGCAGCCGGTCGGCACCGGCGAGCAGCCTATCCCAGTCCCAGCCATCCGCCGGCGCCTCGGCGAAGGACGAGCCGGCACGGTCGTACACCACGTCGGTGGCGCGCATGCCGGCGCCGCTGGTGACGAAATACAGGCCCATCCGCTCGCCGCCGAACTTTACGCCCGAGCAATCCACGCCATTGGCGCGCAGGCCCGCGATGGCGGCACGGCCGAGATCATTGTCGGGAACGACGCTGGCCATGCCCACATCATGCCCGAGGCGCGCGAGGCCGCTCGCCACATTCGCTTCGGCCCCGGCGATCCACACGTCGAACCTGGGGGTCTGCAGCAGCAACTCCCGGCCCGGCGGCGACAGGCGGAGCATGATCTCACCAAAGGCAACGAGCTTCGCCATTACAGATCCACTTCTCCGTTTGCCCGGGCGGGCCGCGCTTCCTCTGCCGGAAAGGGCGGCGGTTCGACAAGCTCGGCCCGAACGGAGGGCCGGTTCATCGCGCCAGCCAGCCGCCGTCGACGGCGAGAATATGGCCCTGCACATAGTCGGCAGCGGCCGAGGCTAGGAAGACCGCCGCCCCGCCGAGATCGCTCGCATCGCCCCAGCGCGCCGCCGGAATGCGGTCGAGGATCGAGCGGTTGCGCGCTTCATCCGCCTGGAGCGCGGCCGTGTTGTTGGTCGCGATATAGCCCGGGGCAATTGCGTTCACATTGACGCCCTTGGATGCCCATTCGTTGGCGAGCAACTTGGTCAGCCCGCCGATGCCCGATTTGGACGCGGTATAGCTCGGCACCCGAATGCCGCCCTGGAAGGTGAGCATCGAGGCAATGTTGATGATCTTGCCGCTACCCTGCGCGATCATGTGGCGGCCGGCCGCCTGGCACAGGAAGAACACCGATTTCAGGTTGGTGTCGATCACCGCATCCCAATCGGCTTCGGTGAAATCGACAGAATCGGCGCGGCGGATGATGCCGGCATTGTTGACCAGGATGTCGAGCCGGCCGAGCCGTGCGAGCGTCTCGTCGACGACGCGCTGGACCGGCGCGATGGTGGAGAGATCGGCGGAGACGATCTCGGCTCGGCGACCGAGCGCTCGGGCTTTGGCGATAGTCTCCTCGGCCGGGGTGCGGCCGACTGCAGCAATGTCGGCGCCGGCAGCGGCTAGGGCGAGCGCGATGGCCTGGCCGATTCCGGTGTTGGCGCCGGTGACGATCGCCACTTTGCCGCTGAGGTCGAAGGGGTTCGTCATTGAGGACTCCAATTCCCCCTCCCGCGCGCGGGAGGAGTTAGGGGAGGGCGTGCGGCGAATACGCGCTTGCGACAGGCCCTCCCAAGACCCGCTCCGCACGCGGCAGGGAGGTGCTACGCCAGCTGGCAGATATCCAGCACGCTCATGTCGGTATAATCCTGATTCTCGCCCGCCATCGCCCAGATGAACGCATAGGCCTTGGTGCCCGAGCCCATATGGATCGACCAGGGCGGGCTGATCACCGATTCCTCGTTGGCGACGACGATGTGCCGCATCGCCTCGCCTTCGCCCATGAAATGCATGACGCGGTCGTTCGGGCCGTCGAGCTCGAAGTAGAAATAAATCTCGCTGCGGCGCTCATGGATGTGCGGCGGCATGGTGTTCCACACGCTGCCCGGCTTGAGCACCGTCAGCCCCATCACCAGCTGTGCCGAATCGCATATGCCGGGAATAACGAGCTGAAAGATGGTGCGCTCGTTCGATTCCTCGAGGCTGCCGCGCTCCAGTGCGTTGGCGTCGGCGATCGAGAGCTTGCGGGTGGTGAAGCCCTTATGCGCCGGGCAGGAAGCGAGATAATAGCGCGCGCCGGTGCCGGCGAACTGCACGTCCTTCGCGCCCATCGTGACGTAGAGGCAGTCCTTGTTGCCGAGGGTGAAGCTCTCGCCATCGACCGTAACTGTCCCCTCGGCCCTGCCGATATTGACAATCGCCAGTTCGCGGCGCTCGAGGAAGGGATGGCCGGCGGCGGAAGCCGGCTCGGTCTGGTCGGGCAACTTGACCGGTGTGTCCGCCACTTCGACGCCGCCGATCACGAAGCGATCGGCATGGGTGTAGTTGAGCACGCACTCGCCCGCGCGGAACAGGCCCTGGATCAGGTAGCGGTCGCGCAGTTCTTCGTTCGAGACGCACTCCATCATGTCGGGGTGGGTGGCGTAATAGGTACGATCGAACATCACAGTCTCTCCTGGTGCGCCGTCGCCGCGCATGAGTCTTCCGGTAACCGGTGTCAGGCCGTCGCGCAATATCAGTCGCGCGGCGGCGCGACCGATCCCCGGCGGATCAGGGTGGACCGGAACATCGAGGGTTCCTCGACCATTTCGTCGCCATCGGCAGTCAATTTCAGCGCGGCGGAGCGGGCCATGGAGATGATCGGCCAGCGCACCGTCGTCAGCGGGGGCCAGATATGCGCCGCGATCGGCGTATCGTCGAAGCCGATGATCGAGAGATCGCGCGGCACGTCGATGCCGCGCTGGCGCGCCGCGTGCAGCACGCCGGCGGCCATCTCGTCGTTGCAGGCGAAGATCGCGGTCGGGCGCGGCATCAGGTCGAGCAGGCGATCGGCGGCCATCACCCCGGATTCGAAGGTATAATTCCCCTCGGCGATCATCGAGCGGGGCAGGGTGATCTTCGCTGCGCTCAAGGCCTGCTCGAAGCCCTGGCGGCGTTCGCGCGCCGAACGGAAGCCGTGCGGGCCGAGCACGAGCCCGATGCGCCGGTGCCCCTGCTCGATCAGATAGTCGACTGCGGCCGTCACCGCCTCGCAGTCGTTCGAGGCGACCATATGCGCGGAATCATCGAGTTCCGCCGAGCCCATCCGCACATAGCGGCAGCCGATATCGTTGCAGAGCTTCGCCAGTTGGTCATTCTCGCTGACCGGCGGCAGCAGCACGACACCGAACAGGCGCTGCCGTTCGAGGAAATTGCGCACATCGTCGAGCATGGTCGCTGAACCTCGGTCGATCGGGCGCACGACCAGCTCGAACTCGGTGCCGTGCAGCGATTCGAGGATGCCCTGCTGGACGTTCATCACCATCTGCGCGTTGGGATTGTCGTGGATCAGCCCGATCAGGAAGTTGCGCCGGAGCGCCAGGGCGCGCGCCTGGGGATTGGGGACATAGCCCAGCCCGCTGATCACGTCCTCGACATGCTTGCGCGTGTCGTCGCTCAACAGCGGCGAGCGATTGATCACCCGGCTGACCGTCTTTTTTGAGACGCCGGCGATTCGCGCGACGTCGTTGATCGTGGGCAGGCCGGTCTTTCGCATCATTCATCGGCATAGCGCGTAACGATCCGAATGACCAAGCGGGCATCATGGCCTGGCCCCGGAGGCCAGGATGCGAACCCAGACTTGTCATTGACACCGGTTTACCTTAGGGCGCAACAGTCGAAGCGCCGACAGCGCGTGCGGGAGGGTTGCCAGGGTGGATTCCACCGATTTCGCCCAACAAGTGGGTCACATTGCTCAATCCTTCGTCGATGCGCGTCGCGCCGGCCAGGCGTTGCCGGGCTATCCGGGCACGCTGCCGGTGGCGCTGGCGGATGCCTATGCGGTGCAGGATGCGGCGATCGCGCTGGACGAATCCGAAATCGGCGGCTGGAAGGTGGGGCGCATCAACCCGCCGATCGATGGCGTCGACCGGCTGGCCGGGCCGATTTTCACGCGCCAGATCGTCGAGGCGACGGTCGAGCCGGTGGCGATGCCGGTGTTCGTCGGCGGGTTCGCCGCCGCCGAGGCCGAGTTTCTCCTGCGGATCGGTGCGGCGCCGCCCGCCGGCAAGACACGGTTCACCCATGAAGAGGCCGCCGACCTGATCGATGCGGTTCATGTCGGGATCGAGATCGCCAGTTCGCCGCTGGCGGCGATCAACGATCTGGGGGCTGCGGTAACCATTTCCGATTTCGGCAACAATAATGGCCTGGTGATCGGTGCCGCGATTACGGACTGGCGCAACGCCGCGCTCGAGGATTGGCCACTGAGCGTCCTGATCGATGGCAAGCCGACCGGCACGGGCAAGGCGGCGGACATGCTTGACGGACCGGTGGGCGCGGCGCGTTTCCTGTTCGAACTGATGGCGGCGCGCGGCATCGTGCTCAGGCCCGGCCAATGGATTTCCAGCGGCGCGGTAACCGGGGTGCATGCGGTTGCGATCGGGGACCGGATCGAAGCGCGTTTCGGTGCCGATCTGGCCGTGGAGTGTACGATAAAGGCCTCCTGAAGAGGCTCTGCGGGAGAGAGAGATGGCGGAATCGACGATGCCGGGGGTCGTTGCGGCGGCCGAGCGGGTGGGCCGGTATCGCTGGGTGATCTGCGGGCTGCTCTTCGCCGGCACTGCGATCAACTATGTCGACCGGCAGATGATCGGCGTGCTCAAGGCACCCATCTCGCACGATCTCGGGTGGAACGAGCGTGATTTCGCCACCGTGATCATCTGGTTTCAGGCGGCCTATGCGCTCGGTTATGCCAGCTTCGGCTGGTTCATCGACCGGCTGGGCGCGCGAGTCGGCTATTCGGTGGCCTTCATCATCTGGACGGTCGGCCACACCCTGTGCGGTTTTGCCGGCAGCGCCGCACAATTTTCGGCTGCGCGATTCGTCCTCGGTGTCGGCGAATCGGGGAATTTTCCCGCTGGGATCAAGGCAGTGTCCGAGTGGTTCCCGGCCCGGGAGCGGGCGCTGGCCACCGGCATCTTCAATGCGGGCGCCAATATCGGCGCGGTCGTTACGCCTGCCGTCGTCCCGTTCATCGTGGTGACGCTTGGCCTGGGCTGGCGCATGGCCTTCATCATCACGGGCGCGGCGAGCCTGGTCTGGCTGGTGGCCTGGGCAGTGATCTACCGTCGTCCGCGTGAGCAGCCGCGCGTCTCCGCTGCCGAACTTGCCTATATCGAAAGCGATCCGGCCGATCCGGCCGAGAAGATCGGCTGGCTGCGCCTGCTGCGCTACCGCGAGACCTGGGCTTATGCGCTGGGCAAGTTCCTGATCGACCCGATCTGGTGGCTCTTCCTGTTCTGGACGCCGGATTTCCTGGCCAAGACCTATCATCTCGACCTGAAGAGCTTCGGCCCACCGCTGATCGTGATCTATCTCATCTCGGATCTTGGCAGCATCGCCGGCGGATGGTCGTCGTCGACGATGATGAAGCGCGGCTTCTCGGCCAATGTGGCGCGCAAGCTGACGATGCTTGCCTGCGCCTTCCTGGTGATGCCGATCTTCTTCGCGCAATATGTCGACAGTCTCTGGCTCGCCGTCGCGATCGTCGGGCTGGCGACCGCTGCGCACCAGGCCTTCTCGGCCAATCTCTATACGATCCCGTCGGACATGTTCCCGCGCGGCGCAGTCGGATCGGTCGTCGGGATCGGGGGCACGGTCGGCGCCGTCGGCGGCATGGGGATGGCGTGGTTCACCGGCTATATCCTGCAGACGACCGGCAGCTATACGCTGATCTTCGCGGTCGCCGGCAGCGTCTACCTGATCGCGGTCGGGGTGGTGCATCTGTTGTCGCCGCGGCTGGCGCGCGTCGAATAGCCCTCAGGCCGCGCGCTGCGGCAGCTTGACGTGGACACGCGGTGACCAGCGCGTCCGCTTCAGGATCCAGAGCGGGAGGCGCAGCAGCGGATAGAGGAAGCCGAAGCCCGGCGGAAGGCGCAGCAGCACGATATCCTCGGCCGGGATCGCGATGCGCCGGATCTGCGCCCAGGCGTCAGGCCAGTTCGAAAGCGTGAGCAGCATCGCTGCCGGCTCCACCACGGAATTCCAGCGCGTGTGGGATAGTTCGCGCGCGCCGCCGCCGGCCGCGATCACACGGAGGGACAGGGCATTGAGGAGGCGCAAGCGGACTGATCGCGGCGGTACGAAGCCGGGCGGCAGCGGGGTCCCGAGCAGCGTGTTCGCCAGCATGATCGCGGAGGCGGCAGGGCGGGCGGCACCGCTCGAGCGGGCCGATTCCCACAGGGCGCTGCCACCGTCTTCACTGTTGCCGAGAAGCGCGCCGATATCGGCGAGCCATTTCAGCCGCGCCCAGCCATGGCCAGCGCCGTGCGCGCTAAGATAGGCAAAGAGGGCCGGATCGGAGAGCGTCGAAAGCGCCAAGGTGGGGTTGATTTCCACCTGGCGCCATTCCCGGGGCGGGGGCAGAGCGGACTCATGCGCGGCGTCCGACAGCCGCCAGTGCAGTTCGATCTTGACCCCGTTCGCCGGGTTGCGATGGACGCTGTCCTTGGAGATTGTCTGGTAGGTGCGCAGCACCCCGGCCGGCAGGGCTCGCGCGGGGGCGGTCATCACATAACCCGCTTCCTCGAGCACCTGCCAGGCGCGCGGCACATCACCCGGTGCCACCACCATATCGATATCCATCGAACTGCGTACCGCGATCGAGCCATAGGCGCGGACCGCCAGCGTGGAGCCCTTCAGGAACAGCGCCGGCACCCCGGCCTTTTCCAGCTGCTGCTGGATGCGCAGCGCCTCGGCAGCCTGCCGAAGGCCGGTGTGCATGATCTGGTGCGCGCTTTGTGCGATTGCCGGCGGCACCGGCAAGCCAGCGGCAGACAACCCCTCGCGCACCAGACCCTCGATACGGTGGCGCTTCGCGATCGCCGTGACGCATTGCCAGTCGGTATCCGCCGAGCCGCAGGCGCTGATTCGCGCAGGAGACAGGGGACGCGCGATACAGGCGCAGACCAGCGCGAATTCGGGAGAAGCCTGGGGGATAATCGCGATATTTCCTGATCGTGGGGAGCGGCTTCCGTCTATCACCGCACCGGGCAAAGCGCGATTGGCAATCGTCACGTCGGGGCCGGGAAACCGCCATCGAAAGCTGTTGGCAAGCGTCATGCGAGCGCGCAAAGTCCCGGCGGGGGCGAATCATATGGTTATGCGGGGATGCAAGGGTTGAACGGCAAGAAGTTTCGTCCAGCGGCTCTAATCGGCGCCGTCTGGGCGACGATCCAGTCGAGCGTGGCGCTGGCGCAGGATTCGCTCGCCGACCCGCAGGGATCGGGGGCGATCGTCGCGGCGGTGCGCTGGCTGCAGGGAACGTTGCTCGGCACGGTCGCCACGGTCGTCGCGGTGATCGCGGTCGCTTCGGTCGGCCTGCTGATGCTGACCGGCCGGATCAACTGGCGCTACGGAGCGACGGTGATCCTGGGCTGTTTCATCCTGTTCGGCGCCGCCAGCATCGTTGCGGGAATTCAGTCCACCGCCAGCGCCGGGTATTGAGGCGTGAACGGGCTGGAGCGGGACCCGCTGTTCGTCGCGCTCACCCGGCCGCAGATGTTCGCTGGCGTGACCTACAGTTATTTCGTGTTCAACGGCGTGATCGCCACTGAGCTGTTCCTGATCTTCCACGCCTTCTGGGTGCTGGCGGTGGCGGTGATCGTCCATCTCGTCGGCGTGGTGCTGTGCGTGCGCGAGCCGCGCATCTTCGACCTGTGGCTGACTCGCCTCGGCCGCTGCCCGCGGGTGCGCAACTACGCGATCTGGCGATGCAACTCCTACCGCCCCTGACGACCGACCGGCGGGCGGTCGCCCGCGAGAAATTCGCGGGGTCTCATCTTCCCTATGCGCGGCACGTCAACGATCACACGATCGAGAGGCGTGACGGGCTGCTGATGCAGTTCATCCATCTGCGCGGGCTGCTGTTCGAAACGGCCGACACCGACGAGATCAACTACCGCAAGGTGCTGCGCGACGCGATGCTGCAGGCGATCGGATCGTCGCGCTTCGCGCTCTATCACCACGTCATCCGCCGGCGGGCGGAGGTGGAACTGCCCGCCAGCTTCCCGGACGCCTTTTCGGCGCAGCTCGATGCCGCGTGGCGGGCACGCCTCGCGACCAAGCAACTCTACGTCAACGACCTGTTCCTGACGCTGATCCGGCGCCCGTTGCAGGGGCGCGTCGGCGTGGCGGACCGCGTGCGCGGGCTGCTCGGCCGCGCCGGCACCACGCCTGGGGCAGTATCGGCGAACGAGTTGCGCCAGCTCGATGGCGCGCGCGACGCGCTGCTGGCGCAACTCGGCAGCTATGCGCCCCGCCTGCTCGGCGTGTACGAGACCAGGCAGGGCATGTGCTCGGAGCCGCTCGAGTTCCTGTCGGCGCTGTACAATGGGGAGATGCGGCCGGTGCTGCTGCCGATGCAGGACGCCGGCGATTATGTCCCGTACCGCCGGGTCAGCTTCGGGCAGGAGACGGTCGAGCTCGGGCCGGCAGGCAATACGCCGCGCGGCTTTGTCGGGGTGGTCTCGATCAAGGACTATCCCGCGCAGACCGCGCCCGGCATGCTCGATGAACTGCTGCGGCTCCCGTTCGAACTGACCGTGGCGCAATCCTTCGGTTTCGTCGACCGGCAGGCGGCGCTGGGGAAGATGAACCTCGCGCTCCGGCGCATGCGCTCGGCCGAGGATGAGGCAGTGAGCCTGCGCGGCGAGCTCTCGAGCGCGAAGGACGAGGTGGCCGCCGGCCGCGCTGGCTTCGGCGAGCATCACATGACCGTGGCGGTGCGGGGCGATACCCCCGCGGCGGTCGATGCCGGCGTGGCCGAGGTGCAGGCATCGCTGGCCGATCTCGGCATTATCGCCGTGCGCGAGGAGATCGCGCTGGAGCCGGCATTCTGGGCGCAGTTCCCCGGAAATTTCAAATATATCGCACGGCGCGGCCTGATCTCGACCGGCAATTTCGCGGGCTTTGCGAGCGGGCACAACTTCCCGCTCGGGCGCGCTTCAGGCAATCATTGGGGCGACGCGGTCACCTTGCTCGAGACGACCGCCGCCGGCCCCTATTATTTCAACTTCCATCAGGGCGACCTGGGCAATTTCACCGTGATCGGGCCCTCCGGCTCGGGCAAGACGGTGGTGCTGAATTTCCTGCTCGCCCAGGCACGGAAGTTCCATCCGCGCGTGATCTTCTTCGACAAGGATCGCGGCGCCGAGCTGTTCATCCGCGCGATCGGCGGACGCTACGACCTGCTGCGCCCCGGCGAGGCGTCGGGGCTGAACCCGCTGCAGATCGAGGACAATCCGGGCAACCGCCAGTTCCTGATCGACTGGGTCGCGCAACTCGCGGGCGGCGTGGACATCGACGACATGGCGAAGATCAAGGACGCCGTCGACGCGAACTTCGCCCAGCCGCGCGAACATCGCCGGCTGCGCCATTTCGCCGAGCTGTTCCGCGGGGGGCATCGCCCGCATGCCGCCGATCTCTGGGCGCGGCTGCGGCCCTGGTGGGGCGAGGGCGAGCGCGCCTGGCTGTTCGACAACGAAGCTGACCTGACCGACCTTTCGGCCGACGCGGTCGGCTTCGACATGACCGCGATCCTCGACGATCCGGCCGTACGCACCCCGGCGATGATGTACCTGTTCCACCGGGTCGAGGAACGGCTCGACGGCACGGCGGCGATCATCGTGGTCGACGAGGGCTGGAAGGCGCTGGACGACGAGGTGTTCGTCCGTCGCATCAAGGACTGGGAGAAGACGATCCGGAAACGGAACGGCATCGTCGGCTTCGCCACGCAGAGCGCTGAGGATGCGCTGGAGAGCAAGATCGCGAGTGCGATCATCGAGCAGGCGGCGACGCAGATCTTCATGACCAACCCCAAGGCGCGGGCGGCGGATTATGTCGACGGCTTCGGCCTGACGCCGCACGAGTACGAGATCGTGCGGACCCTGCCCGACGACGCGCATTGCTTCCTGATCAAGCACGGGACCGACAGCGTCGTCGCGCGCCTCAACCTGTCGGGCGAGCGCGACTTGCTGACGATCCTGTCGGGCCGCGAGCGCACTGTGCGGCTGCTCGACGAGATCCGGGCCGACCAGGGCGACGATCCGGCCAACTGGATCCCGCGCCTGCTGGAGCGTGCCTGATGGCATGCCCGTCAATCGCCCCGGGCAGCGCCTTCCTGACCGGCGTGCTGGGCTATGTCGACTGCCAGGCGCAGGCGATCGGGCAGGGCGGCTATCAGGCGCTGGCCGCACCGGGATCGGCGGTATCGCTGGCGCTGACCGGGCTGCTGACGATCTTCGTCGCGCTGTTCGGCTATCGCATGATCTTCGGCCAGACCCCCGATGCGCGCGACGGCGTGGTGGCGGTGGTGAAGCTCGGCGTGGTGCTGGCGCTGGCGACGAGCTGGCCGGC
>Ga0255338_1004172_pt1 | contig 15543 bp, 5 predicted proteins | sample MeOH1_35cm_T4_19_FD_203715 | JGI IMG/M metagenome (GOLD analysis project Ga0255338, IMG submission 203715) | Sandy soil microbial communities from University of British Columbia, Vancouver, Canada - MeOH1_35cm_T4_195 | ecosystem: Engineered > Artificial ecosystem > Sand microcosm > Unclassified ...
TAGGCTAGCAGTAGGCCCCCTTCGGGGATGTATTGGCGCAAGTACTCCGCGGTCCGGCGCAACTCGTCCAGCACCACCGCCTCGGTCCGGGTGGAGCCGGGGATCACTTCCACCACCAGAATCACCCGGTCGGCGGCGGGGAGGCAGTGGGACAGCGGATTCTCGCCATATTCCGCGTGCGCGGCGGCGATGTCCTGAAGCAGCAACTCCGCGTTGATGTGGCCGCGGGCGTTGAACTCCGGCGTAAAGCCCCAATGATGGGAGGCGTCCGGCGTGGTCTGCTGGAGGTGCATGATGGCCGCCTGGGCGGCGAAGCGGCGCTGCCAGGCGCGGTAGTCCAGGTCCTCGCCGGAGCCGCCGTAGTGCATCCCGGCCACGTGGCCGGTGTCCAGGGTCACCCGGATCGGTACGCCGTCCGGGTTGTCCGTGTTGCACTCCAGCAGGAAGCGCTCCATCTGCGCCAGCGTCCAGGGGACTTCGGAGGGGATGTACATCTGCTCGTTATACAGGGCGCGCATCCCCGCTTGCCGGGCGCGCACGGAGAGGTCGCGGAAGGTGTGCACCAGCCGCTGCCAGGCCGTTTCTGCGCGGTCCGCATCGGAAAGTACCTCGACCGAAAGCGCGTCCCACCGCCCACCGATCACGTCCACCCCCATCGCCGCGGCGATCTCGTAGGCGCGGTAGATCCACTCGCACATCCGCTCGCGGCAGCGCGGATCGGAGTGGGAGAGGCCGTGGAAACGGTGGGTAGCCGTGCCGGTATAGAAGTCCACGATCTCCACGCCGTACCGCACCGCCGCCTCCCGCACGGCCGCCGCCGTTTCCAGTTGGTAGGAGCGATCGCCGGAGAAGAACGGGTCCAGCACGTCGCCACAGAAGGAGTGGTAGTCGTAGCCTAGCTCGCGGGTGAGTTGCATCCAGTGCTCCGGCTCTTCCCAGCGGCGGGTCACAAACGCTCCGCACAGACCAATGTCTACCTTCAAGGGCTTCATCGCATCCAACTCCGGACGATCGGGGCAGAGGGCCGCGCGGCCTGCGACCGCTCTATTCTGAAAGGATTTCCGGCCGGTGTGCGGCAATTCTCCGAGCCACCCAACGATGCACCGCCACCCTGTTCTCAAGCCGGCCGCTTGAAGCAATTGATGGCGTACCCTTCAGCGCCGGCAAATCGTCCTTATGTCTAACGTGGTATCCCCACCTGCCGCGCGGCAGCTTTCGTCCGGATCAGTGCCCGCCCATGCGACGCCGCCCGCCCCTCCTACTCGGGGGCTCCCTCTTCGTCCTCATCATCGCGTTGGTCCTGGCTGGCTGGGGTCTGAGCCGGGAGCCGTTCGGACAGCCGGTCCGTTTGTCGACTGGGGAGGTCTTGCATCTGCGCGCCGTCACCTTCGGCACTGCCCACACGTGGACCCCGCAGAATTGGTGGCAGCGTCTGCTGGGTCCGCTGCTCCCGGCATCGCTGGCCAGCAAGCCGTACACGCCGAACTTTTACGTTCAACGCAATGCACCGCCGTCCCTGATTGCCTGGTTTACCGGACCCAGTACGCCGCTCTCCGGATCGCGCGGGAGGTCCGTGTTCGTCGCGGATGAGACGGGGCAGGAGTATGGCCGGGCCAGTGGTCTCTACGAATGGCGGCGCTCCGAGCCGCGCGTGGAGTACCTCCAGGCACCGCTTCCGAAGCGGGGACACACCGTCTCGCTGCGTTTCTACGATGGAGCCGGCCATGTTTCGGGGACCGTGACGTTCCCGGTACCGGCAAGCGCGGCACGAATGAATGCCGCGGCAACCGCAGCGAATACCTCTGATCTGCACCCTCCGGTGCCGCCCGCCAGCGCATCGCCCTGCCCGGTGGTGGGACGCGCCGGCGAGGTCTCGGCGACCCTCGTCGAAGTCACCACCGGGCTCTCCGGCGGTGGATCCACCCGTTCCCGGCCCGAGGTGCTGCTGGCCCGGCGACCCGCACCGGCCGGGCCGGGAGACATCCCCTGGACCCGCGTCGCACTGCGGTTGGCGCCGGGCAGCGAGGGGTGGACCCCGGTGATCTTGTCCCTGCGGAATGCGGAGGGCGATACGGCGCAGCGGAGCTGGCAGCGGGCGCAGAACGGCCTGTACTGGTTCGGGATCCACGGCTGGATCGGGCAGGAGGGCGGCCCGCTCGCGGCACGGGTCATGCTCCAACGACAGGATGACTCCACGTTCCGTCCGGAGCAACTGTGGCATGTTCCCGGCGTGGCGGTGCCCAGAGACGGCGCGGAGACGCCGCTGAATCTTTCGAAGACGATCGACGGCGTCTCGCTGGAGCTGCACGCGCTGGCCGCCCGCCGCACCCCGACCGGCCCGGGGCGCCGCGACTTCGAGAAATCCCCCTACCTCCGGCTGCGGGCTAACGGTCTGGGCCGGGGCCACCTGCTGACCGTCTGGGCCATCGACGAGCGCGGCCGGCGCAGCGATGCGGAGTTGAAGGCCTACGGTGGCATCCACGGACCTTACGAATACCGCATCCGCATGCCGATCTCCCGGGACGCAAAGACGGTGACTCTTCACCTCGCCATCCACGGCGGCTACGAAACGCGGCTGATGGATTTCGTGGCGCGGCCCGAGCACCGAAAGGCTGAGCCGTAGGAGTTCGGCGGGCACCGGGCATCATTCGCCACTGCCCTACCAACGCGGCAAACGTGGACATAGATCAGCATCGCACCGTTCGCTACCGGCGGAAGTGAGCTGAGTTTCTGGACAGGATTGACGGGATTATTTGGCTCTGGAATCCACAAAGCCGAAGGGCTACTGCTGACGCATTCAGGCACTGTAGCCGGGAGGTTTCCCCGGACTCACGGAGCCATCCGAGCCGGGCTTGCCGAGGGAGGGCCTTACTTCGGAGCGCGCTGTCCGAGTGGCCGCGGGGCTCCGGCAACCCTCCGTTTCCGCTACCTTAATCGTGGGGAGGTCCGGAATTCCCGATCCTTCCAATCCCGTCAATCCTGTTTAAAACTCTCTCCCGCAGCCTTTCGTCTCAGGCCAGCAGCTTCGGTTGGACGGCGGCTTTGGTGATGACCACGTCCGTGAGGCTGTCGGCACGGCCGTCGTGGGGGAAGGTGAGGCGCTGGTGGTCGAGGCCGAGGGCCTGGAGCAGCGTGGCGTGGAGGTCGTGGACGGGGACGGCGTCTTTCACCGCCGCGTAGCCGAAGGCGTCCGTTTCGCCGTGGACGTAGCCCTTCTTGAAGCCGCCGCCGGCCAGCCAGAGGGAGCTGGCGTGGCGGTTGTGGTCGCGGCCGTCCGGACCCTGGGAGATGGGCAGGCGACCGAACTCGCCGCCCCACATCACGACCGTGCGGTCCAGCAGTCCGCGCTGCTTCAGGTCCTTCACCAGTGCGGCGCTGGGGCCGTCGACCCTCCCGCAGAGGCCGCGGAGCGTCTCGGCGTTCTTGCTGTGGGTATCCCACGGCTGCCCGGCCATGAAGAGCTGCACGAAGCGCACGCCGCGCTCCACCAGCCGCCGCGCGATGAGGCAGCGGGTGCCGTACTCCGCGGTGGCGGGGTTGTCCAGCCCATACAGCTTCTTGATGCTCTCCGGTTCTTTGGAGAGGTCCAGTGCCTCCGGCACGGCGGTCTGCATCCGCGCGGCGATCTCGTAGTTGGCGATGCGCGCCTCTAGCTCGCGGTTGCCGGCGTATTGGGCGAGGTGCTCGCGGTTGAGGCGGTCCAGGTACTCCAACTGGCGGGTGCGGGCGGCGGGCGTGACCCCGGCGGGCGTGGCGAGGTTGACCACGGGCGCGGCACCGGGGCGGAACGGGGTGCCCTGGTAGGCGGCGGGGAGCCAGCCGGAGGTCCAGTTGCGCACGCCGTCCACCGGCAGCCCACCCGGATCGGCGAGGACCACGTAGGCGGGGAGGTTGCGGTTCATCGAGCCGAGGCCGTACAGCGCCCATGCGGGCCAGGTGGGGTGCCCGGCCAGGAACCGCCCGCTGTGGATGAGGCGGAGGGCCGACTCGTGGTCCACGGACTCCGTGGTCATGCTGCGGATGAGCGTCATCTCATCGGCCAGGGTGGCGATGTTTGGCAGCAGTTCGCTCATCTCGATGCCGGACTGCCCCCGCGGCGCGAACTTGAAGGGTGAGCCGAGGCAGTTCCCCTTCTGGTTGTCGAAGTGGACCTCCAGATCGCCCGCGTACGGCTGCCCGTGCCGCTTGCTCAGCTCCGGCTTGGGATCGTACAGGTCCATGTGGCTGGGGCCGCCGTGCTGGAACAGGCAGATCACCGCGTCCGCCGTGGCCGGGTGGTGCGGCGCGCGCGTCTCGGCGCCAGCGGCCTCGCCCGCCAGCATCTCGGTGAGCGCGAGGGTGCCGAGGGCGCCGGTGACGCCGCCGAGGAAGGCGCGGCGGGTGAGGAGGCTTTGCGGATCGACGCTCATGGTCTTCTTGGGGGATGGGGGAATTGACAATTGATAATTCTCAATTGCCAATTCGGGTGCCCCTGCGGGGCTATTTACATGACGTAAAGGAATTCGCTGGTGGCGAGGAGGGATTGGCAGAAGTCGGTCCAGGCGGGTTGTTGGGCCTTTTCGCCGCCGCCATATTCGGAGAGCTGGGCGGTGAGGAAAGTTTCGGCCGCAGTGAGCTCGGCGGCGCTGGGCGGGCGGCTGCGGATCAGGAGGAAGGCACGGCGGATGCGGGCCTTCGGATCATCGCCCGCTTCCTTGCGGAGGCGTTCGGCGAGGGCGGCGGAGCGGGCGCGAATGAAGGGAGAGTTCAATAAGGTGAGCGACTGCAGTGGCACCGTGGTGGGGTTGCGGAAGGTGCAGTTGAACACCACGGAAGGCGCGTCGAAGACATCCAGCAAGCCGGTTACCTGGGTGCGGCGCTGCTGCAGGTAGAGGCTGCGGCGGTGTGACCCGGGCGTGCTTTCGGCGACGATCACCTCGCCCTCGCCACTGCGGGAGGTGGGGACGTAGGGACCGCCGAGGGCGGCGTCCAGCTCTCCGCTCACGGCGAGCATGCTGTCTCGGATCGCCTCGGCGTCCAGGCGGAGCAGCGGGAAGTGGGAGAGGAGGCGGTTGTCCTCGTCCAGGCGCTTCGCGGCGGCGGTAGGGACGCTCGACTGGCGGTAGGCGGCGGAGAGCAGGATCTCGCGGTGCAGGGCTTTGGCGCTCCAGCCGCCGCGGACCAGCCGCCCGGCCAGGTACTCCAGCAACTCCGGATGAGTGGGCGGCGCGCCGGAGTAACCCAGGTTGTCCGGCGTGGTGACGAGCCCGGTGCCGAAGTGGTGCTGCCACCAGCGGTTCACCGTAACCCGAGCGAGCCGGGCCTCCGCGCGGGAGCCGGGGCGAGTGAGCCAGCGGGCCAGCGCCAGGCGGCGACCCGTGCCACCGGTGACCGCTCCGGGTGGGACCGAGAGCGGCGCGGGGTTGGCGGGCTCCGAGAGCGCGACCGGCGCGGCGGCGTCCACAAACTCACCGGGGGTCTTGTAGTCGCCGCGCACGAGGAGCGGGACCTTCGGCGGCTCGGGCGAGAGGTCGGTAACGGCGGCCAGCTTGCCGGGGCGGGCGGGCCGCTTCGCTTCCAGCGCCTTGATCGCTGCGTCCAGTTCCCCGCGCTTCTTCCGGTACGCGGCCAGTCGCGCCTGCTGCTGGGGATCGGAGGAGGGCTCACTGGCCTCGATCCGCACGTTGTCCACCACGAAGCTGCGACTGCAGCAGTACTCGAAGCCGAAGCCGCCGGTGGGGAGGTCGCGGGCGGTGAGGCGCACGGTGCCTTCTTCCGGGACCCCGTCCACCACCTGCGCCAGCTCGAACTGGCCGTCGCCGACGTTGGTGACGCGGACCCCGTAGCTGCGGCCGGGCGTGTAGCCGCTCGTGCCGATCTTCCCGCGGACGCTGGTCCGCGCCGGATAGCCGACGTGCACCACGGCCCCGCCCGCCGAATTGCCGTCGAACAAGAGATTGCCGCCCTCCAGCCCCTTTGCGCCGGAGAAGTCGCGGAGTCCGAGGAAGTAACCCACATACGGGGCGGGGGTGCCTTCCGCCACCAGGTCAAATGTGGCCTGCACCCAGGCGCCCTTGCCCTCGGGCGTCCAGTTGAACGCGCGGCGGGTGCTCAGCGCGCGGTCGCCGGGGCTGCCGGACTCGTGCAGCCGCAGCCGCCCTGCGGCGATCTGCGCGCCGGGGGCCACCGCGGAGTCCAGGTTGATGGGAGGCGTGCCGGCCGGGCTGCTGTCGCCGGGGGCGGTGTTGCTCCAGTCGTCAGCCAACTTGGCGCCGGGGGCTTCGAAGTTCGCCTGGAACAGGATCTTCCCCGTTTCCCGGTTCTGCCGCGCCCAGTCGTCTCGCTCCCGGCGCTTCGCCGCGATCTGACCCTCCACTTCCGCCTTCGCCCGCTCCCACGCGGCTACTTCGGCGGGGGTGGCGGCATCCAGTTCACGTTTGCCGGGCGTCACCCACTTCTCGATGTTGAACGCGGGATAGAGTACTGCCTGGAGCGAGTAGTAGTCCCTCTGGCTGAACGGCTCGAACTTGTGGTCGTGGCAGCGGGCGCACTGGACCGTGACGCCCAGCAGCGAGGAGCCGATGATCTGCTCCGTGCCCTCCAGTGCGGCGTACTTATCCGCCCGGCGCTCGTCCGGGTTGCCGTCGCTGCTGTCGGTGCCGTCCTGGCTGTTGCGCAGGAAGTGCGTGGCTTCCAGCGCCTCCACCATTCCGGGCTCCACCGGCGCGCCTGGATGGTAGCCCACCAGCTCATCCCCCGCCAACTGCTCCTGAATAAAGCGGCTCCACGGCTTGTCCGCGTTCAGCGAGCGGACCACGTAGTCCCGATACCGGTAGGCGAGGGGCCGGTCCGTATCCGCGTTGAAATAGCCGTTGCTGTCCGCGTACCCGGCGGCATCGAGCCAGTACTTGCCCCAGCGTTCGCCGTATTTCGGGGAGGCGAGGAGGCGGTCTACTAACTTCTCGTAAGGGGTTGGGAGATGGGAGATGGGAGATGGGGGCGGTGCGGCTGTCGCCGCGATCTTCTCCTTACCTCCCCTTTGTGCCTTCGTGTCTTTGCGGTGAATGTCTTCTCTCACCTCACGAACAAACGCCTCCACCTCTTCGGGTGTGGGAGGCACGCCGGTGAGGTCGAGGGTGACGCGGCGGATCAGGACTTCGGGGGAGGCCTCGGGGTTGAGGGTGAGTCCGTGGGCTTCGAGGCGGGACTGGATGAAGCGGTCGATGGGGGCAAGGGAAGGGTTGCGGACGGCGGGAGGCGTGACGGGGCGCAGGGGTTGGGACGCCCAGTGCTCATCGCCGTTGGGACGAGCGGAGACGTGAGTGGGGAGGCCGGGCGCGCCGGATTGGAGCCAACGGCGCAGGGTCTCTTTGTCAAGGGTGGAGAGCGGCTCCCCGGGAGGCATCTCCCCGGCGGCGACTCGGCGCCACAGGAGACTTTTCTCGAGCGCGCCGCGGGAGACCACCGGCCCCGACTTCCCGCCGCGCGCAATGCCCGTAGGCACCGCGAGGCTCAGTCCGCCGTCCTGCTTCGCCGGGCCGTGGCAGCGCACGCAGCGCGTCTTGAGCAGCGCGAACGCCTCGTCCCGCTGCCTTTCCGCAACGGCCGGCGAAGGCGGCGGCGCAGCGGCCAGGGCGGTGACGGCCAGCGCCGCGGCTCCACAGATACCCACTCCGAACAGTCGATGGACCCGGACCATACTACCTCGCCAACCGTTCCCGGCAGGCCGATTGATGCCAGGAGGACTTGGGGAGGAGTTCGGGAACGTCAGGGACGATCCCTTCGTCGCGCGTTGACGCCTGACTCATAGAAGGGGTGCCACACGGCGCCCGAAAGCAGAGTCATTGCGAGGAGTGGAGCGACGTGGCAATCCCCTCCGTGTTCAGGTAACCCAGAACCTTCCGGTCATCCGTGCAACCGATCGAGTTACACCGGCGGCGTTCTGGGCACGGTAGGAGATTCCTCGGCAGGATGTCGCGTACCGCCTGACGATAGGGCCTACCGCTCGGAATGACGGGTTGGGCGAAATGGTGTTCATCGGCGGTAGGTCCCGACCGAGGCATGATGAGCGGAATGCGGCGATGCTCTCGTGCTGAAGCAATTCTAGATCGGATGGTTCTAGGTTGCCTCCATACGGAGGGGATTGCCGCGTCGCTCCGCTCCTCGCAATGACTCTTCTGGGCAGGTGTCGCGACGGTTCGACGATGGCAATCTATCGTTTCGCCGCCGGCGCGTGGTTCAGGCGCAGGTCTGCTTCGCCGAGGCGGCGGAGGTCGTCCAGGGCGAGGCGGAGGGAGGGGAGGGTCTGGTTGTTCATCACGTCTTCGGCGATGAACTGGACGGTGGGGCCCTGGTACGCCTCGTTTCCGATGCTGAACAGGTGCGCGGAGGGTCCAAGCTGGAGTTCCGGCTTGTTGTCGTACCAGGAGCAGCCGACCAGGAAGAGGTCTACCGGCGACGCACCCTGCTGGCGGATGCGCTTGAGCTTCGGCTCCACGTAGAACTGATCCGGGCCGAAGAAGATCTGACCGTGGTAATTGCGGATGTCGAAGGTGAGGTTTTGGTTCGGATCGTCCTTCGGCACGGTGAACTCGACTTTCGCGCCCTGGATCGTGGCGCGGCCGGCCGGGTCGCCCGGGTCGCCCTCGAAGCGGTAGCCGCTGTCGGACTGCTCCACGTAGAAGTCGCTCATCACAATGCTGTGGCTGTCGCGCAGGTAGAGGCCGTAGGTCACCACGGTCGCCAGCCGGGTCTGGAAGCCGAGGAGGCCGTCTCGGCCTTTGTCCTTTCCTTCCACCACCACGGAGCCTTCGTAGCTGGTGTTGGCGAGGAGGGTGGCGCGGCCGCTATCCACGAAGTGCAGGTTCCCCTGCACGTGCGGCATCACCACCGTGTCGGCGGCGCCCAGGTTAGTGAACCAGAGGCCCTTCCGCATGGGCTGCTTCTGATACATGCCGTAGACGTAGACGCCGTCGTACGTCATGTGAGAGCCTTTCGCCGAGCCGACCTGGTGGATGTCCCGGCCGTTCTTCGTGGCGCCGTCGTCATTACCGATGGCGAGGTTCTCCAGTGTGACGTGCTGTGGATCCCGCACCTCGATCATGTCTCCGCCTTCCGCGCCGCGCCACGTCAGCCGCGTGGACCACCCGCTGCCGCCCACGTAGTAGTCGCGGCCGGTAACGCGCAGGGTCTGGCTAATGGCGTAGGTGCCCGTGGGCAGGTACGCGAGGGCGTCGCCGGAAGCGGCCGCGGCGGCGTCGATGGCCTTCTGGAGCGCGGCGGTGTCGTCCGTGGTGCCATCGCCTTTGGCGCCGAAGTCGCGCTTCGCGTCGAAAACGCGCCGGGGAATGCGAGCCTCCGCTTGCAGAAACGACTGCTCGGCGGAGCGGAGGGCGCCCTGTCGTGCGCCGTTGGGGACCTCGTATGTCTTCGGATGCGTCGCGGTCTGGAAGAGACCGGCGGCACCCTCCACGCGGTTATTGGAAACGATCACGCGCTGGCCGTCATTGTGAGCGCGGACCGGCGGCGCGCCCGTGCCCTGCGCGTCCTGCGGTGGACGGGTGAAGACGCAGTCGAACAGGAGCACGGGCGGACGCGACAGCTTGATGGCTCCAGCCGGATCGGTCCAGCCGTCCACTCGGCAGTCTTGCACGGTGAGCGGGGCGACCGTGGTGGACCGGCTGATAAACGCTTTTGAGCCTACCGAGATCGTGCGCCGGACGGAGCTGCCATGCTCGGAAGCGTCCAGGATATCCACGGTGCGGCTGCCCTCGAAGCGGCAGTTGCGCACGTAGAAGTTGCCGTGCACGCACTCGATGCCGGTGTCGCAGTGGCGGAACTCGCAGCCGTCGAAGGTGTAGTCGTAGTCGTTGAACTGCGGGAACGCCACGCCGCGGCGGCACTCTTCGAAGAGGCAGTTCTCGAACGTGGTCTCCGCGAGCGCCTGGACACGCGTGGGGTCGTTGAGCAGGCCGGCGTCCATAAAGCCCCGGAAGGCGAGGTGGCGGTGGGTCACCTCGGTCTGGAACCGCTTGTCAGACTTGTACCAGAACCCCACGGCGGCCTTGCTCCGGCCGTCCAACTCCAGGCCGGTGAAGACGGAGTACGAGATGCCGTTGAGGTGCAGCATCTTTCCGCCCGCTTCCCCGTCCCACACCAGCCGCGTGTCGCGCCCGCAGCCCACCACCAGTGCACCCACGATCGGGCCGGTAAGCGAGAGGGTGCGGGTGATCCGGTAGGTGCCGGCAGGCAGGTAAAGCGTCGTGCCGTCCGGAGACGGTGCAGCGCCTTCGCGAGCCGTGGCGGCGAGGCGGTCCAGCGCCTTTTGCAGCGCCGCGGTATCGTCCGCTTTGCCGTCGCCGACGGCGGACGGCGTCACGTCCGTCTTCACGTTGAGCCAGTCCGACCGCTCCTCCCACTGGAGCGCCGGGATCTGCGTCGCGGCGCGTGGCGGGGCCGCCAGCGCACTCGGTCGACGGGCGGAGGGCAGAACGAGGCCTGCCACCAGGAGGAGCGACCCCAAAAGGAAAGGCTTGAAACGCATCATGAGGAACTCCAAACGGCGGGGCGGACCTGGCAGACGCCTCGATCGCGGCCCATCGTCGAACAGGCCGCAGTTCTGCCGCGCCGCGCGGAACACCTCGGTGGATCCAGCGCTTTCCGAGGCAGCCTGGAACTGGTGCTTGAACCAGAGAGCGGCTTCTTGTATCCAGGGAATTGCAGCACGGAACAAAGCCGTAGATTTCATCCGGGCGGCATCGCGAGCCGCTGCGGGTCCCGAAAGGTGGATGGATGTCTTGGAGAGCGCCGCGTAGTACGGTGGTTTCGCCCGGAGCGGCGGTAGGGCTGGTGCTGGCCGGGCTGGTGACGGCCGTGCTGCCGTGCCGCTCGGGGCGCGCGGCGGATGAAGCGGCACTCCGGATCCCCATCGCGGCTTACTTCGCGGGGCTGGAGGCGCGGGCCCCAGACGCCTCGCTGGCGTCCTGGTCGCTGCAGTCGCCGTACCTGAAGGCGCAGCGGGACACCCTGACGGCACAGTTCAGGGCCTCCGCGGAGAATCACGTCCGGATCGTGAAGTGGGGCCGCACCTGGGAAGACGCGAAGGGCGCCTGGGTGCAGGTAACCTTCGACCTGGAAGCCCGGCCCGCGGCCGCGAACCAGCCGAATCCCTCGCAGGCCGAACAGCGGCGGACCTTTCAACTGGTGTCCGAGGCGGGCGCCTGGAAGATCTGGCGCACGGCAATCTCCGAGCGCATTCTCGCGGAGGGCCTCCTGGCGGCGGAGGGTAAGGAAGCCCGGGAAGCGCGCCTGCAGCTCGATGCGGGCCTGTTCTCCGCGGCACTGATCCGGCAGCTGCGCATCGTTACCAGCGGCGAAAGCAGCACCACCCCGGTGGAGGTGCAGTTGGCTCGCTACGGGTTCGCGCTGGAGCTTGCTGAACGGCTGAAGGACCCGAAAGAGATCGGCGGGGTGTACGTGGCGCGGGGCGGCGTGTACTACCAGAAGGACCGCTACGCCGAAGCCACGGCGGATTACAACCGGGCCATCGCGTTGCTGCAGACCGTCGACGAACCAGATGGCCTGGGCATTGCGCAGTTCAACCTGGCGATGGTGCTGGTGGAGCAGAACCAGTTCCGGGAGGCGCTGCCCCTCCTGGATGCTTCCGCCGCCAACGCCGGGAAGGCCGGGAATACCCAACGGGTGGCGCAGGCCCGCTACTGGATCGGCTACTCCAGGCACTCGCTGCTGGACCACGCGGGCGCCCTTCCCGCCTACCAGGCCAGCGCCGATCTCTCTCGCCAGGCGAAAGACCTGCCCGGCGAGGCGCGGGCGCTGTTTAAGGTGGGTGACATCCTCAAAGTGCTGCACCGGGATGCGGAGGCCGTGCCCGTCTGGCAGCGGAGCGCGGACCTGTATCGCGACGCGAAGCTGCCGCGCCAGGAAGCCGAGGTGCTTTACAGCCTGGGACTGACCCTGGGCGTACTGGGAGATTATGCCGGCGCGTACCAGGCGCAGTCCCGGCGCGTGAAGGTGGCGGTGGCCCTGGGCGATCCGAAGGTCCAGGCGGACAGCCTCTCCGCCCTGGCGCTCACCCTGGGCGTGCTGGGCCAGAGCGAGAGCGAGGCGACGTTCCTGGAAGCGGAGATCTCCCTGCGCAAGAAGATCGGCGACGCGGTGGGCGAGGCCAACGCGCTCCGCTCGCTGGGGGAGGCGTACCGGGACATGTCCCGCTTCGCGGACGCGGCGGAGGCGTTTCAGAAGGCGCTGGAGATCGGCCGCCGTGTGCCGGATCGGGAGCAGGAGGGGAGGGCGCTGGCGGCCCTCGCGCGATTGAGCGGCGAGCGGGGCGACTACGTGCACGCCTCGGAGCACGGCGAAGGGGCGGTCCGGATCTTCCGGGAGCTGATGCTGAAGAGCGCGGAAGCGGATGCGATCCGGGAGTTGGGAAAGCAGTACCGGGCGCAGGGCCGGCACGCGGAGGCGCTGGCCCAGTTCGACGCGAGCTTCAAGCTGGACCAGGAAGCGGAAGACGTGCTGGGTGCCGTGCGGGACCTGGATGAGACCGCGCAGGATCACCTGATTACGGGCCGCTACCAGGACGCCCTCAATCTGTACCAGGGCAGCCTGAAGGCGTATCGCGACGCCAAGCTGCGGTTGGGCGAGGCGGACATCCACAACAAGCTGGGAGCCACGCTCAAGCTGCTGGCGCGATATACGGAGGCGGAAGCCGAATACCAGCAGAGCTATGACCTCAGCAAGGAGCTGGGGCTGGAGGCGGGCCAGCAGCAGGCGCGCGCCAACCTCGCCGCGCTGCACGCCACCACGGGGCGGTACGACGAGGCGCTCATCGACTACGAAGCGGCGCTGGAGGGATTCCGCAAGCTCCGCTCCCGGTCCGCCGAGGCGACCACGATCACGAACCTGGGAAAGCTGTACTCCAGCAAGGGCGACCTGAACCGCGCCCAGGCGCAGCATGAGGCGGCGCTGGCCATCTACCGGGAGTTGAAGGACGAGCGGAGCGTGGCGCAGGAGATCTACAACCTCGCGGACCTGAACGCGGACCGCGCCCGCTACGCCGAAGCGCTGGCCGGTTTCGCGGAGGCGCTGAAGACCTTCCGCGCGGCCGGACTGAAACTGGACGAGGTGAATACCCTCAGCGCACAGGCGAACGTCTATCGCCAGTTGGCGCGGCCCGCGGAGGCACTCGCGCTGTACGAGCAGTCGCGCCAGATCCGCACGCAGATCGGCGACCGGGCGGGACTCGCCCGCGTGACCGCCAGCGTCGCCAACCTGCATCACGAAGCGGGCCGCGAGCCGGAGGCGCTGAAGGGATACGAAGAAGCGCTCGCCGCCGTGCGAGCGCTGGGGGAGAAGCCGGACGAGCCCGCGCTGCTGAACAACCTGAGTGTGGTGCTCCAGGCCCTGAAGCGTCCGGCGGAGGCGCAGAAGCGGCTGCAGGAGGCGCTGGTAGTAACCCGGAAGCTGGGCAAGCGCTCCGACGAAGCGGTGTCCATGGGGAACCTGGCCTTCCTGCAGATGCGGCAAGGCAAGCCGACGGAGGCCGAAGCAACTTACCGGGAGACGCTGAAGATTGCCGAAGAGAGCGGGCTGCCGGACATCTCGTTCCGCTGCTGGTTCGGTCTGGGGCTGCTCCACCAGGAGCAGAAGCAGTGGCGCGTCGCCGCCCGGGATCTCGCCCGGGCGACCGGGTTGATCGACCGTATCCGGGGAGACATCCGGGAGCAATCGCTCCAGACGAGCTTCCTGGAACAGTTCGTTTCGCCGTTTCATCTCCAGGCGGATTGCCTGCTCTCTGCGGGCGAGCCGGCCGCGGCCTACCTCGCCGGCGAGCGTGCCCGCGCGCGTGCGCTGGTGGACGTGCTGCGGAACGGGAAAGTGAACGTGACCAAGGCCCTGACGCCCGTGGAGCGGCAGACGGAAGAGAAGCTGGCAGGCCGCCTGACCTCCCTCACGGCGGAACTGCAGCAGGCGCGGTTCCTGCCCACCGACCAGAAGGAAGCTCGAGAGACCCAGGTGACCGAAACGCGCGCGGCGTTGGAGCAGCTCCAGCGGCAGCTGTTCCTGGCGCATCCGCAGCTCCAGGCGCAGCGCGGCGAGTTCACGCCTCCCACCCTCACCCAGCTCAACCAGACGCTGTTCCGCAGCGAGCCGAACCTCTGCGTGCTCTCCTACCTGGTGGGATACCGCGAGACGCTGCTGTTCGCCATCACGCGCGGCAAGTCGCCGACCGGTCCGGCCGCGCTGAGTGTCTACCGCGTGCCGGTCTCCCGGAAGGAGCTGGAAGAGCGCGGCCAGGGGTTCTGGATGGAGTGCTCCCAGTCCGGCGGCCAGTACCGCGCGCCCGGCCAGAAGCTGTACCACGACCTGATCGCGCCCGCCGCGAAGGACCTCGCCGGGAAGACGCAGGTGGTGCTGGTGCCGGACGGCCCCCTCCACAGCCTGCCATTCCAGGCGCTGGTGGACGCGCAGGGCAAGCACCTCGTCGAGCAGTTCGCGCTGAGCTACGCCCCCTCGGTCTCCGCGCTGCAGTCGATGACGCAGCTCGGCGAGCGTCGCCGCGCCGAGCGCCGGCAGAGCACCGCTCCGCCCCTGCTGGCGTTCGGGCGCCCCAAGCTGGACGCCGGCCTCTCCGACCTCCCCGCCACGGAAGTGGAGGTCCGCACCCTCTCCCGCCTCTTCGGCAAAGGCGCCGAGGTGGTGCTCGGCGCGGACGCCAGCGAAGAGCGCTTCAAAGCCGCGGCCTCCGGAGCGCGCTACCTGCACCTGGCGACGCACGGCCTGGTGAACGAAAAAGCGCCGATGTACTCCGCCCTGGCGCTGGCCCACGGAGCGGGCGAAGACGGCCGCCTGGAGGCGCGCGAGCTAGGCGACCTGGACCTCCACGCCGACCTGGTGGTCCTCTCCGCCTGCGAGACCGCCCTCGGCAAGAACGTGCGCGGCGAGGGCGTGCTGGGGCTCACGTGGTCGCTGTTCGTAGCCGGAACGCCTAGCACGGTCGTGAGCCACTGGCAGGTGGAGGACGAGACCACCGGCGCGCTGATGGCCGGGTTCTACCGGAAGATGCTGCCCTCCTCGCAGCCCAAGCCGGTACCCGCGCTCTCCAAAGCTGGCGCGCTCCGGGCCGCGCAGCTCTCCGTAATGCGGGATGGGAAGCACGCTCACCCGTACTTCTGGGCGCCGTTCATCCTGGTGGGAGACTGGCGGGGCGGGGTTGGGCGTTAGGCGTCGGGTATGGGGCCTCAAAACCCGCGGTGGCGCGGGGATAGGCTACTTCGTGCCGATGCAGTAGAGGAGCTTCTTCCCCTTGAGGAAGAGCCTACCGCCACTCACCGCCGGTGAAGCGGGCGCGGGATCGCCCAGGTCGCTGGTGCCGAAGACTTCGAACTGAGGGCCGGCTTTGATCACGTAGCTCTTGCCGGCGCTGGCGAGGTAGATGCGGCCGTCCGCCGTGGCGATTGGGCTGGAGTAGGTCTGGGCGCCGGGCACGCGCTCCGAGTAAACCGTCTCGCCGGTGGACCAGCGCAGGCAATCCAGCACCCCGGG
>Ga0255338_1004173_pt1 | contig 15538 bp, 13 predicted proteins | sample MeOH1_35cm_T4_19_FD_203715 | JGI IMG/M metagenome (GOLD analysis project Ga0255338, IMG submission 203715) | Sandy soil microbial communities from University of British Columbia, Vancouver, Canada - MeOH1_35cm_T4_195 | ecosystem: Engineered > Artificial ecosystem > Sand microcosm > Unclassified ...
AGCGGTTGCCGGACGGCAGCCACTTCAGCTTCACCGCGAAGACGTAGATGGTGACGAGGCCGAACCAGAAGGTCGGGATCGACAGGGCGATCATCGCGCCGACGGTCGCCAGCGTGTCGAACGCCGAGTGGCGGCGGACGGCGCCCATGACGCCGATCCAGACGCCGAGGCTGACGGCGATGAGGGTGGCGGCGAGCATCAGCTCGATGGTGGCGCCGAGATGCGAGCCGATGACGGCGAGCACCGGCTGGCCGTCGCGGTAGGAGCGGCCCCAGTCGCCGGTGAACAGGCGCGAGAACCACTCCCAGTATTGCACCGGCAGCGGCCGGTCGAGGCCCATCTGGGCGGCGATGCGGGCGATGTCGGCCTGCGACAGCCCGGGCACCAGGGCGAACTGCGCCAGCGGCCCGCCCGGCGCGAGATGCAGCACCGCGAAGCCGATCATCGAGACGAGCCAGAGCAGGATCAGGCTCTGGACGGCCCGGTTGAAGAGGAAGTTCGCCATGGCGGTGTCTCCGTCGAGGCGGGGGTGGGGTTCGGCGAGCGACGAGCCGGTCCTCTATCGAGCCGGCCTCCGTGACGCGGCGAGCCGAGAGACGACCGCCCGGGCCACCGCTCGGCGCCCCCCCTCCCCTGGAGGGGGAGGGTCGACGCGCCGCAGGCGCGGCGGGGTGGGGTGGCGCGGGCGGCGAGCCCGCGAAGAGAATCCTGCCGCGGGCACGAGTCCGCGGGGACACTCCCTTCGCGCCCTGCCGGGCGCGCCACCCCACCCCGGAACGCGTGCCGCGTTCCGACCCTCCCCCTCCAGGGAGGGTGGCGCCGCGACGGACGTCCCGCCTAGAAAGGCTCCGCCGCGGCCTCGACCGGCCCGCCCCTCAGCTCGCCCAGTACCAGGCGTTGGCGTTCCAGCAGTTCTCCTGGACGTTGACGTTCGGCGCGAAGCCTTCGAGCCCGGCCTTGGTGCCTGCGACCATGTTGTATTGGAAGATCGGCAGGTAAGGCAGGTCGGTACGGGTCACCACCTGCATGTCCTGGTAGATCTTCTTGCGCTCCTCGGTGGACACCGCCACCGCGCCCTTGGCGAGCAGCGCGTCGACCTCGGCGCTCTGGTACTGCGTGGTGTTCTGCCCGGCGCCGCCCTTGGCGCCGATCGAGCGGCTGGCGAAGAAGTCGGTGGCGTCGGGATCCGGGCCGATCATGAAGCCGATGCCGACCATCGCCGTCTCGAACTTCGACATCATCCAGTATTCGCCCCACATCACCGCCGGCGGCAGATTGTTGATCGTCATCTTGGCGCCGATCTCGGCCCAGGTCTGCTGCAGCAGCTGCTGCGCCTGCTCGCGGACGTGGTTGCCGGCGGTGGTCGAGTTGACGAACTCCAGGCGCACGCCGTTCTTCTCGCGGACGCCGTCGGCGCCCGGCTTCCAGCCGGCGGCGTCGAGGATCGCCTTGGCCTTCTCGATGCTGAACTCGTGCTTCGGCAGGTCCGGGTTGAACGCCCACGACTGCGCCGGCAGGAAGGATTCCGACGGCGTCGGCAGCCCGTAATAGATCGCCTCGATGATGCTCGCCTTGTCCATCGCCACGTACAGCGCCTGGCGCACCGCCGGGTCCTGGAACACCGGCAGGCCGAGGTTCAGCGCGATGTTCTCGATGAACGGCTGCGGCGCGGCGACGACGACGCGGTCGGCGAGCGCCTTGGCCTCGTCGTAGTGGTCGGGAGAGATCCCCTGGATGCCGACATAGTCGACGTCGCCGGCCTGGAACTGGGTATAGAGCACCGTCATGTCGGGGATGTACTTGATGACGAGGCGTTCCAGATATGGCCCGTCGCCGTGGTAGTCGGTGTAGGCGGCGAGGGTGATGTGGTCGCCGGGGACGCGCTCGACCCACTTGAACGGGCCGGTTCCGACGGGGTTCGCGGCGAAGCCGGTGGCGTTCGGATCGGCCTCCTTCTCGAGGAGGTGCTTCGGCACCAGGAAGGTCCACGACAGGATCGCCGGATAGGGCGCGTAGGCCTTCTCCATGCGCCAGGTGAGCTCCGTCGGGCTGACCACGGTGATGTCCTTGACGAGCTCGTGGCCGGCGCGCCGGCCGGCGCGGAAGTCCTTGTTGTTGATGAGCTCGATGTTGAACTTGACGTCCTCGGCGGTGAACGGCGTGCCGTCGTGCCACTTGACGTCATCGCGTAGACGAATGCGCCAGTTCAGCCCGTCGGCCGAGACGCCGCCGTTCTCCACCGAGGGGATCTCGGCGGCGAGGTCGGGGAGGAAGGTGCCCTTCGGGTCGACCCGCCACAGCGCGCTGTAGAGGTTGAAATAGACGCCCTCGTCGACCTCGATGTGCAGCATCAGCGGGTGGAACACCGTCGGCTCCTGGGAGAGGCCGACGACGGCCTGCCCGGTCGGGGCGGCGGGCGGCGTTGCCGCCCGGGCGGCCGGGATCCAGCCGAGCCTCGGCCCGGCGACGGCGAGCGCACCGGCCCCGAGGCCGGTGGCGAGGAGGCGCCGACGGGTCGGCGCGAAGGCGGTGATGGGGCCCGGCGGACCCTTGTCGTCGTTGTCTACGCTCATGATCACCTGTTCCCCTGCATTTTCAGGCTCGGCTCTTCGACCACGGGTCCGCGGCGCCGATTGCGCGGACCGGAACTTCAGATCCCTGCGATCGGGCGCGGCCGCGACCCGTCGGTGAAGCGCGAGAAGCGGAAGTCGTGCGGGTCGACGATCGGCGTCGCGCCGGTGGCGAGATCGGCGGCGAGCCGGCCGGCGGCCGGGCCGATGCCGAAGCCGTGCCCGGAGAAGCCGGTGGCGACGACGAGGCCGGCGAGAGCGTCGACCGGCGAGATGACCGGCACCGCGTCCGGCGTGACGTCGATCATGCCGGCCCATTCCTGGACGATGCGAGCGCCGGCGAAGGCCGGGAACAGCCGCTTCAGGCCGTCGAGGGCCTCGCCGAGGTAGCGGCTGTCCGGCTTCGGATCGAGGACGCGCGTCGTCTCGTAGGGCGAAGGCCGGTCGAGCGGCACCGGCGCCGCCTCCGACCACTCGGTGCGAAAGCGCCCGTCGAGGCGGAGCTTCAGGCCCTGCCACTCCATCTGCAGCGCCGGCAGGAAGTCGGCGAAGAAGGCGAAGCTGTCGGGGACGAGCGGCACGACGTTGACGTTGCCGTTGGCGATGTTGTAGCCGCCGTCGAGACGGCGGCGGAAGGCCGCCGTCTCGCACCACATCGCCGTCTCCGGCGGGCCGTCGAGGGGCGCGGTGCGAGCGACGCTGGCGCGCACCTTGAGCTGCGGCAGGCGGATGCCGAGATCCTTCAGGAAGCGGCGCGACCAGGCGCCGCCGGAGAGGATGACGGCGTTGCAGCGGATGCGGCCGCGCTCGGTGACCGCCGCGACGATCCGGCCGCCGGCCGTCTCCAGCCCGCGCACGGCGCAGTCGGGAATGACCTTCGCGCCGGCCCGCCGCGCCGCCCGGGCGATCGCCGGGGCCGCCATCTGCGGCTCGGCGCGCCCGTCGGAGGGACAGTAGAGCGCTGCCTTCCAGCGCCCGCCGGCGCCGGGCATGACGGCGTCGAGCGCCGCCCCGGAGACCATCCGCGCATCGATCTGGTAGGGCCGCGCGTGCTCCAGCCAGTTCTCGAAGCGGGCGACGTCGGCGTCGGACTCGGCGGCGAAGACGATGCCGGTGGTGCGGAAGCCGGTCTCGCCGCCGACGCGCTCATTCATCCGCTCCCACATGCGAAGGCTCTCGACGACGAGCGGGATCTCGCGCGGATCGCGCCGCGCCTTGCGCACCCAGCCCCAGTTGCGGCTCGACTGCTCGCCGGCGATGTGGCCCTTCTCGCAGAGCGCCACCGGCACGCCCTTCTCGGCGAGCGCCAGGGCGGCGCTCGTGCCGACGATGCCGCCGCCGACGATCACCACCTCGACCTCGGCCGGAAAGCCTTCCTCCGGCGCGACGACGTCGACCTGCGGCCCCATCAGCGGCTCCCCTCGGTGGCGTTCGTCGTCACAGCATGTCCTCCAGGGTCGAATTGATCGGGATCTCGGCGACGCTCGCCGTGTTCGGCAGGTCGAGAACGAAGGCGACGATGCGGGCGAGGTCGTCCGGCTGCGTCATCTCGGCGGCCGGACGGGGGGCGAGCGCGGCGGCCATGTCGGTGGCGACGAAGCCGGGGCAGATCGCCGTTGCCCGTACCCCGGCGTCCCAGCCGGCGTGGCGAACCGCGTGGGTCAGCGCCAGGGCGGCGAACTTCGAGACCGCGTAGAGCCCGGAACCCGCCGACTTCACCCGCTTGCCCGAGAGCGAGACGATGGTGACGACGCGGCCGTTGCCGGACGCCGAGAGCCACGGCCACGCGGCGCGCACGTGGCGCAGCGGGGCGTGGACGTTGACCTCGAGGAGGGCGTCGAGATCCTCGTCGGCCGCTTCGACGACGGTCTTCGGGATCATGATGCCGGCGTTGGCGACGATCGCGTCGACACGGCCGAAGGCGGCGACGGTCTCGCCGACCCAGGCCGTCTCGCCGAGGCGGTCGCGCGCGTCGTAGCGACAGGCCAGCACCGGCGCGCCACCGAGGGCGAGGGCGAGGCGGGAGGGATCGCGGACGCCGAGGGAGAGCGCCCACCCGGCATCGGCGAGGGCCTTCGCCACGGCCGCGCCGATGCCGCGGTTGGCGCCGGAGATCATCGCTACACGGCGGCTGGCGCTGCCGGCGAGGGGCTCAGAGGCCATCGACCGCCCTCCCCGTCAGCCGGCGCTCCGACCCGGCGCCGCTCATCCCGCCGCCGGTGGTACCATGTCGACATAGCCCTCGTAGACCTTGCGCAGGAGCTTCAGCAGCGCATCCTGCTCCGCGGCCGACAGCACGGCGAAGAAATCGTCCGACTGCCGGCAGATCACCTCGCGGACCCGCGGTACCAGGGCACGGCCCTTGTCGGTCAGGTAGAGCTCCCGGGCACGGCGCTCCACCGCCGAGATCTTCTGCTCGATGAAGCCGGCCCGCTCCATCTGCTCGAGTAGCTTGCCCATCGCCGAGCGGTCCTTCTGGATGAAGTGGGCGAGCACCGACGGGCGGATGCCGGGATTGGCGCCGACGAGCAGGATGGTCGAGATCTTGCCGGTGCCGCCCGAGATGCCGAGCGGCAGGGTCTGCTCGTCGAGGTCGCGGCTGACCTGCAGGTTGACCGAGCGGACGTAGAAGGAGAGCAGTGTCCCGAAGACGTCGAAGTCGATGTTGAGATAGTCCACAGTCTTCGGCGCCGACGCCTCGCTCCGCCGCCGGATCTCCGATCGCCGCTTGTCCGCCCTGCCAGGTGTCATCGCAGCCACGACCCTTTCCGTTCTGCCCCTGCGGGCGGATCTGATGGCAGTCGATCCCGTGTGGTGCAACCATTTTGGTCGGCTCTCCCCGGCGCCGCTCAAGCGGCTGGTGGTCTGACCCAGACAAATGGCTTTCCGTCTGCTCGGAGAAGTCGCACCGCCAGATGGTCCTCCGGTGGCGCGATCTTCTCAAACCCATGGGAACCATCCGTCTGAGAAAATCGCCCCCTAGTAAGTGGGTGCGTGCACGCCGGCGGCCTTGGCGAGACGCGCGTCGCGGAAGCGCGACCAGGCGAGGAACAGGCGCGGCGCGAAGGCCATGTAGCCGGGGGCGCGGGCGAGCGGCTCGAGCGGCAGGGCGAGCTCGGCGGCGGGCGTGCCGGTCGCCCACTCGGCGAGGACCGTGCCCATCATCGTGCCCGTCGGCACGCCGCGGCCGGAATAGCCGAGCGAGGCGACGACGCCGGGCGCGAGCTCGAACAGCCGCGGGATCGTCTTCGGCTGCATGTCGAGCGCCCCGACCCAGTAATATTCGAACTCGACCGCGTCGAGCTGCGGCAGCAGCCACTTCAGCTTCGCCGCCATCAGCGCCTTGGTGTAGGCGACGTCGCCGCCGCGCTTGCCCTCGACGAAGACGGAGGTGACGAGGCGACCCTCCTTGTTGAACTTGTAGATCATGGTGTCGCCGCGGCTGTCGACGACGGTGTTGTTCTCCGGCGCGATGGTGCGGCGGAGGTTGTCGCCGATCGGCTGGGTGGCGAGGATGGCGACGCCGAGGGTCGAGAAGCTCTCCCTGAGGCCGGGCCAGAAGTCGGTGGTGTAGGCGCCGGTGCCGCAGACGACCTTGTCGGCGACGACGGCGCCCGCCGCCGTCTCGACGCGCCAGCGCGCACCGTCCGCCTTGATGGCCGTCACCGGCGAGCCGGTGAAGAGCCGCGCGCCCTGCCCGATCGCCGCGCCGGCGAGGCCCCGCGAATAGCCGAGCGGGTTGAGGTGGCCGCCCTCCGGATGGAACCAGCCGCCGAAATAGCGCGGCGAGCCGGTGAGCCGCTCGGTCTCGTCGCGGTCGAGCATCCGCGTCGCCTTGCCGACCTCTTGATAGAGGCGGCAGCGAGCCTCCATCTTCGCCATCAGGGCGGGGGCGTGGGCGGCCTGGACGTAGCCGGTCTGCACCGCCTCGCAGTCGATGCCGTAGCGGCGGATGACGTCGAAGACGAGGTTCGCCGCGTCCGTCTGCCGGCGGATCAGCCGCGACGCGAACGGCTCGCCGAGCATCTTCCGGATCTGCGGGATCTCGTAGAAATGGAAGGTCGGCGTGCAGTGGCCGGCATTGCGCCCCGAGCCGCCGTTGCCGATCTCCTTGGCCTCGATGAGCACGACCGAGACGCCGCGCTCGGCGAGATGGAGCGCCGTCGACAGGCCGGTGTAGCCGCCGCCGATCACGCAGACCTCGGCCTCGGTCCGCCCGTCGAGCGGACCGGTCGGCGGCGCCGGGGCGGCCGTGGCGTACCACAGCGACGGCTCGATCGGGGCATCCTGAATCATCACCGGCCTCGCACGTGGAACGGGCGGCCTCGGGCTCGCGCTGCGGGGAAAGGCTCTCGGGGACGAACGGGGATGCTCCCGCGAGCAAAGCCGCGGGCCGGGCGCATCTTTCCGGACGCCTTTCGAATACTTAACCTCGAGCCTGATAATGGTATGTTTCCACTATCGAGGCCGTCAAGTGTCAAACGACGGCACCCTGCCCAAATCGGCGGCGTGCCCGATTGGCGTCACGCCGGGGTCGGAGGCCTCGGGCGAACGCAGCCGATCGCCGCGGACGGTGGGCGCCCCTGGACAAGATGCGGGCCAGGCCGCCGCCGCGGCGCAGCTGAGAGCCACCATCTCGCCTTGCTCCCGCCGTCAACGGGAGCCGGCGCGCGGCTCGCAGGACAACCAGCCGGGTCGATCCGCGAGTGCTCGACCGCAATGCGCCAGCTTGTCCCGCCGCCTGCCAGCTTCGTACCGCGGCCCGGCCGCGCCGCAGGGCGGTGACGTTCGCCCGCGCGGGACCCAACCTCGGGACCGCTCTGACCGCTACTCCCGGCCGGGACGTCCCGCCGCGGCGGCGGTGGCGGCGGCGGCGGGGAGCCGTCGAATGGCTCGTCTTCGACCGGCCACGCGTGCGCAACGCGATGTCGCCCGCGATGGAGGCGATGCTCGCCGAGGCGCACGCCGCCGTCGCCGTCTGGACCTGATCGAGCCTCGCCCCTGGGGCACGGTCTAAGCGACGCGGCTATCCCCACCCGACGCGAGCGCGATTTCGACTACCTGCAGGTTGGCGCTGGTCAGCCGCGAGGGGAACGTCGTCGGCAGCCGGTTCTCATGGATCGGGATGACGCGGCGCGTCTCGCCACCGACCTCCTTCAGCATTGCGGCGCTGGAGAAGATCAGGTTGGTCTGACTGCCGACCGCGAGCCCGATCGGGATGATCTGCGGCGCGTCCGGGTCGAGCCCCGTCAGGTTATCATAGGTGTAGATGAGGTCGCCGGCGAAGATCCATGTGTCGCTGCTCTGCCTTGCTCCGTCGTTGCGGACCGAGACGTACATCGAGCCGTAGGTGTGGGTGTCGGCGGCGAGGTGCACGTCGATTCCCGGCAGGACGTCCTCCTGGTCGCCGTCGATCAGCACCATGCGCCCCTCGCGCGCCGCTTCGGCCGCCTTCATGATGTCGCCGGGATCAGCACCGCCGACCAGGAAGCGGTATTCGCCGCCGAGCGACAGGGCCCAGGCCCATTTCTCGAGTTCGCGCTTCTGCACGTAGAACTTTGCCTTCGGGAACTGATCGATCGAGCCCATGTGGTCGAAGTGCGCATGGGTGATGAGGACTGCGGTAACGTCCTCCGGTCGCACGCCGCACTCGGCCAGCACCTCGGCGGGGCCGTGGTAGTTCGATACGCCGTAGCTCTCGGCGAGCGTCTTTCCGTAATTGACGTGGTCGTAACCCGTGTCGATCAGGATCGTTTCGCCATGTCCTTTGAGCAGTACATACGCATAGGGGAGCTTTCGCGTCCCCTGGTGCTGCGGGCCGTAGAGCATGACGCTTAGGGGAAATTTCTCCACCGCGGCATATTCCAGGACCCAGATCGAATATTCCGCCACGATGTTACTCCCCATTGAAGACGCTTTGGCCGCTCGCGGCCGTGCACGACAGGGCCGGCGGCGCGTGCGCCGCGCAGCAGGCCTGACGGAGGTCGACGAGCTCGAAGCCCGGCAGCAGCCGCGCGGTCGTCCGCAGGTGGTCCGTCGCCGCGCGGAGCGCCCGCATGAACTCGTCGCGTTCCCCATCGTCCGATGCCGCCGTCAGGCAGCCATAGGCGACGCCGACCGACCGGCCGAGCGCGTCGCCGGCGGCCGCCAGGTGATGGAAATGATGGGCCGCCTCACTCGGGGGCCGGAGTGCATGCAGCATCTCCAGCGCTTCCGCTGCCCGGCCCGCAGCGCTGTCGAGTGGTCCCGGGCACACCGAGGGCATGGCGCGGCGGGTCGTCAGGAGCAGGGCGAAGCCCGCAAGCTGCGTCAGGACATCACGGAAATGGGTCTGCACATCGCCGCTGGCAGCCATATACCGCATTGTTGGTTCCGCGAAGCGCGGACGACGGCTAGCCTGCACGGCGGTGGCTCCTCCCTGAGCGCATTGCGATCCGACGCGGCATCAACCATATGCGACGGGATCGTCCTTTTTTGGTACCGGTAACACATGAAATGACGTGCTGGCAAGGGAGTGCTTGCTATCGTCTTGCCCCAAGTCTTTCATGCTCGGGGCGAAGGATTTAATGCGGCCATGGCCGAAGAGACCACGAGCGCCAGAACGCGGATGGGGAGCGGCAGCGCGCGGATGCGCGACGTCGCCAAACGCGCCGGCGTGTCGACCATGACCGTCTCGCGGGCATTGCGGGACGGCGGCAAGGTGTCCGACGAGACCCGCGAGCGGGTGCTGCGCGCCGTCCGCGAAATCGGCTATCTGCCGAACCACCTCGCCAGCAGTTTGTCGTCGAGCCGCTCCACCACGATCGGGCTGATCGTGCCGAGCATCGACAATTCGATCTACACACTGGCGATCAAGGCGCTCTCCGACGTTTTGCGCCGCTCCGGCTTCCAGTTGATGATCGCCGAGTGCGGCTACGATCCGAACGAGGAGGAAGAGCTGATCACGACCTTCCTGGGTCACCGCGTCAGCGGCTTGGTGCTGCACAATACCGAGCACACGCCGCAGGCGATCGCCAAGATCCGCAAGTCCGGCGTTCCGGTGGTCGAGAACGGAAATATCCCGGTCGAACCCGTCGACATGGCGGTCAGCTATTCGAATCGGGCGGCAGCCTACGCCATGACCATGCATCTAGGGCGGCTCGGCTACCGTAACATCGCCTTTGCCTCGCTCCATTCGGTCCACAACGACCGCTCGCGCGACCGCATCGAGGGCTACCGCGACGCCCTCGTCCAGATGGGGCGGCCGCTCGATCCCCGGCTGATGATCGAGACGCCGCGCGGCCTCGCGGCCGGCGCCGAGGCCGCCTCCCGCGTCATGCAGACCGCACCGGACGTCGATGCGCTGTTCTGCGCCGGCGATGTGCTCGTCGTCGGGGCGCTGTTCGAATGCCAGAAGCGCGGCTGGGCCGTGCCCTCGCGCATCGCGCTCGCGAGCTTCGACGATGTCGACCTGCTGCGTCACGTCTCGCCCTCGGTGACGACGCTGCGCCTGCCGCGCTACGAGATCGGCGAGCGCTCGGCGCAGATGCTGCTCAGCCGCATCATCGACGGCGCCGAACACCTACGGGGCAGCATCGTCGACCTCAAGTTCGAGGTCATCCAGCGCGAAAGCGCCTGAGCCGCCAGCGGCGAATCCCCGTGTTGCGAAATCATGGCGGCGGGCCTATAGTTGCCGCTTGTTACCGGTATCATAGATAACATGGCTGGGATCTTGCGGGCGCCGATGAAAGCGACAGGCCTTACAGCTGCCCCCCCGACCGGGCCGGTCCGCGGACGGCCGGCGTCGCGCCCGGGAGCCGGCCGATGAACCGCGGCCCGCTCGCCGAGAGCGGCGTCGGGACGGCACCCTCCCCCACTCTGCGCGGCAGGTCCGCGCTGGTCACCGGCTCGACGGCCGGACTCGGGTACGCGATCGCCCGGGGCCTCGCCCGCGCCGGCTGCAACGTCGTGCTGACCGGACTGACCCCCGCGGCCGAGGCTGAGCCGGAACGCGACAAGCTGGCGCGCGAGACCGGCGTCGACGTCGCCTACCACTGCGCCGACCTGTCCAAGCCCGACGGCGTCGCTCAGCTGATCGACACCGTCGGTCGGGAGTTCGATGCGGTCGACATCCTGGTGAACAACGCCGTCGTCCGCCACTTCGCCCAGATCGTCGACTTCGCACCCGAGAACTGGGACGCGGCGCTCGCGGTGAACCTGTCGGCGGCTTTCCACGCGATCCGCCTGCTGCTCCCCGGGATGCGCGCCCGGAACTACGGCCGGATCTTCAACATGACCTCGGTCTACGGGCTGCGCGGCACGGTCGACCGGGTCGGTTACGTCACCACGAAGGCGGCGCTGCTCGGGCTCACCCGCTCGGTGGCGCTCGAGAACCTCGACGTCGACGTCACCTGCCACAGCATCTGCCCCGGCTCCATCCTGACCCCCGGCACCGATCGCCGGGTCTCCGAGCTGATGGAGGAGAGAAACCTGCCCCGCGACGCCGCCGAGCGCACCTTTCTCGAGGGTAAGCAGCCGGGCGGCCACTTCGTGTCGCCGGAAAGCGTTTCCGATCTCCTCGTCTTCCTTTGCGGACCGATCGCCCGCGACATGACGGGCTCGCTGCTGCCGGTCGAAGCAGGCTGGCTTGCCAGCTGATGCCGCCCGGATAGTCATTTTGCCACCCGAGCCGAGCAGACGGATGACCGAAACCTACCAGTTGTTCGCGATCCGGTACGGCCATCACGAGCGACTGGCGTCGGAGAACTTCATCGGCGGCGACCCGCACGACGGGCCGATGCCGCTCGATTACTACGTCTGGGCGATCGTCGGCGAGACGCGCACCTTCGTCTTCGATACCGGCTTCGACGCGAAGGTGGCGGCGCGGCGCAAGCGGCACCTGCTGCGGCCGGTCGGCGAAGGCCTGCGGATGATCGGCATCGAACCCGATGCGGTCGAGGACGTGATCCTCTCGCACCTGCACTTCGATCACTGCGGCAACCACGACCTGTTCCCGAAGGCGCGCTACCACGTCCAGGACGTGGAGATGGCCTACTGCACCGGCCGCTGCATGTGCCACGCCTATCTCAGGGCGCCGTTCGACCACGAGGATGTCGCGAACATGGTCGGCAAGCTGTTCGCCGGCCGTGTCGCCTTCCACGACGGTGTCTCGGAGATCGCGCCGAACCTGACCGTCCACCGCGTCGGCGGGCACTCCCGCGGCTTACAGGTCATCCGCGTGCTGACGCGGCGGGGCTGGGTCGTGCTCGGCTCGGACGCCGCCCACTTCTACGCCAACTTCGAGCAGTCGCGCCCCTTCCCCGTCGTCGAGAGCGTCACCGACATGCTCGAAGGCTATGCGACGATGAAGCGGCTCGCCTCGTCGCTCGGCCACATTGTCCCGGGGCACGACCCGCTCGTGCTGCGGCGCTATCCCGCCGCGCTCGACGGCGTCGACGACATCGTCCGCCTCGACCTCGACCCCATCGCCTGAGCACCCGTGCGAGGCTGGTCGCGAGCCGGGCGCGTTCATCGGGACAGGCGACGGCGGCGACGGCTTCTCCCGTCGCCGCCGTGCGCCAAGGTCAGGCCGATGCCGCCCGCTGCTCTTCCTCGATTTCCTTGAAGACGGCCTGCGCCGACTTCACCGCGTCGAGCGAGGCCGGCGCGCCGCAATAGATCGCCCCCTGCAGGATGATCTCGACGATCTCGTCCCTGGTGACGCCGTTGTTGAGCGCACCGCGCAGGTGCAGCTTGAATTCCGCCTGGCGGTTCAGCGCCATCGTCATGCCGAGGTTGAGAACGCTGCGCATGCGGCGCTCCAGGTTCGGCCGCGACCAGATCTCGCCCCAGCACCACTCGGTGATCAGCTTCTGCAGCGGCGCCGAGACGTCGTCGGCCGCGGCGAGCGAGCGCTCGACATAGGCACTGCCGAGCACCTCGCGACGGATCTGCAGGCCCTTCTCGAACTGCTCGCCCTCGAATTCGGAACGCATCGCGTTTTCCTCCCAGATCAAAGGGCCACCCGACCCGCGGCGTGGCCTACTGCGGACGCGCCGACGCCATCACCGCACCGGCGTCGACGGCGCTCTCCAGTTGCCAGAGCCGCTCCAGCAAAGGCCGGACGTCGAGGCCCGGACAGCCGTATGCGGCGAGCGCCTCGAACTTCCGGACGACGTCGGCGTCCGTCAGCGGCTTGTTCAGGCTGCCGGTCGCTTCGTCGACGACGATCTCGATCGAGCGGCCGTCGGCGAGGCCGATGGCGAGGCGCGCCCCGTCGATCGACATCGCCGGCACCACCTCGACGGCGGCGACCTTGGCACGCAGGGCGGCGATCTCGGGGGCGGCGACCGCCTCGTCGCTGAAATCGGCGGCTCCAGCCGAGCCGCGCAGCAGGCTGACGGCGATCGCATGCTGCGCGCTCACCTGGGCTTCGCGCCCCGTCGCGATCCCCGGCCGGTCGGCCCGGGCCTTCAGCAGAGGATTGCCGCAGACGGTGATGCGCTCGATCCGGTCGAGGGCGAACCACGAATGCCGCCGAGCCGCCAGCGCGGCGTCGATGACCGGGTTCAGCACGACGCCGCACGGATAGGGCTTCAGCATGTTGCGCGCGAGCTCCCAGCGCTCGCCGAGCCCCGTCACCAGCGCAGAGACGTCCGGCGCGTCGCAGGTGACCTGGAGAAAGCCCCGCGGGCCCTCCAGCGGGCATGGCGGCCCCTCGACGCCGTTCTGCGCCATCAGCGCCGCGAGGGCGCCGTTGCGGGCGGCGTTGCCGACGCCGACGCTCTTCGCCATGAAGCCGAGCGTCTCGACGAGGCCGGACGACTGGGCGGCGGCGTTGCCGAGCGCCCACAGCATCTCCCGCCGGCCGAGCCGCAGCAGCTTGCCGACGGCGGCGGCGGCGCCGAACACGCCGCAGGTCGCGGTGATGTGCCAGCCGCGGGCGTAGTGGCCGGGCGAGACGGCGTTGCCGAGCCGGCACTCCACCTCGACGCCGAGCACGAAGGCGTGGATGAGTTCCGCGCCGGTGACCGCGTAGCCCTCCGCCGCCGCGAACAGCGCGGCGGCGACCGGTGCGGTCGGATGGATGATGGTGTTCTCGTGGGTGTCGTCGAAGTCGAAGACGTTGATCGCCACGGCGTTGAGGAAGGCGGCCGTCGGCATGTCGACGCGCGGGCGCTGCCCGATCAGCGTCGCCCGCGGGCCGCTCGAGAACGGCTCCAGCGTCGTGAGAAGCCGCAGCACCGCCGCGTCGCCGGCGCCGCCTAGGGCGGTGCCGAAGCCGTTGACGATCGACCGCACGGCGTGGGCGCGAACCGGGGGCGGCACGTCCTCCCACCGCGCGGCGACGACGAAGTCGGCCAGTCGGCGGGAAACGCCGCCGGCCATTCGGGGCGCCTCGTCGGCGTCGCTTGCTGCCGGACTCATCGCAGGCCGATCCCGTTCAACGCGCCGCCTTGGAACCGCGCACCGTGATCCCGGCCCATTCTTCGATCGGCCTGATGATCTCGGTCAGGTCCGCGTCGGCGCCGAGGCGCCCCTTGGTGACGTTGATCATCTGGCGCACCGCCGAGCCGACCACCATCGGCACGCCCAGGGCGTCGGCCTCCTCGAGGCACAGCCGTGCATCCTTCGACGAGAGCCCGATGGCGAAGCCGAAATCGAAGCTCCGGTCGAGCACGAATTTCGGGATCTTGTCGGTCGTCGCGTTGGTGCGGCCGCTGCCGGCGTTGATGACGTCGAGCATCACGTCGGGGTCGAGGCCGGCCTTGACACCGAGGACCAGCGCCTCGGAGGCGATGGTCAGCGACGTGACCGACATCAGGTTGTTGATCACCTTGATCATCTGGCCCATGCCCGGCTCCTCGCCGACATGGAAGGTCTTGCCCAGGATCTGCAGGATCGGGTCGATCTCGGCGAACGTCGCCTTGTCGCAAGCCACCATCAGCGCCAGCGTGCCCTTCTCCGCCCCGCCGACGCCGCCGCTCACCGGGCAGTCGACAAGGGTGATGCCCTTCTCGCGCAGGCCGGCCGCCACCTTCTTGACGACCCGCGGGCCGGTCGTCGACAGATCGATGACCATCCGCGCTCCCGTCGCCTCGACGAGCCCGCCGGCGCCGAGCGCGACCGCCTCGACGATCTCCGGTGTCGGCAGGGAGAGGAACACGATCTCGGCTGTGCCGGCGAGCTCGGCCGGGCTCGCCGCCGCCGTGGCGCCCTCGCCGACCAGCGCCGCGACGGCGGCCGGGCTCGCATCGAAGACCGTGACCCGATGGCCGGCCGCCAGCAGCCTCCGCACCATCGGTCCGCCCATGCGGCCGCCACCTGCGAACCCGATATTCCGAGCGCTCATGCCTCGATCCCTTTTCTCGCTCACCACGGACGGCGCTCGCCGCCCGCCGGCCGATCCGGTGGCGCTCGGCTCCCTCCCCGCTCGCGCGGGGAGCCGGCGCCCCCGCGCCTCAGCCGAGATTGTCCGCGCCGGCCACGAACCCGCCTCCGTCGATGACGATCGCCTGCCCGGTGATGAAGGACGCGGCGTCCGACGACAGGAAGAGGACCAGTTGCGCGATCTCGGACGGGTCGCTGATCCGCCCCATCGGGATCATCGGCAGCACCGTGTCCTTGGCACTCTGCTCGCTGCCGAACATGCCCTTCAGCAGCGGCGTCATCACCGAGCCCGGCGCGATGGCGTTGACGCGGATGTTCTTGCGCGCCACCTCGAGGGCGACCGAGTTGGTCAGCCCGATCACGCCCCACTTGCTGGCGCAATAGACCGCCGTCGTCGCGAAGCCCATCACGCCGAACAGCGAGGAGGTGTTGACGATCGCCCCGCCGCCATTGGCGATCATGTGCGGGACCTGATGCTTCAGTCCGAGGAAAATTCCTCTTAGATTGACGTCCATGAGGAGGCTGTAATCCTCCTCCTCGAGATCTTGGACCGGTGCGGTCTTGCCCGGCACGCCCGCGTTGTTGAAGGCGACGTCGAT
>Ga0255338_1004174_pt1 | contig 15527 bp, 19 predicted proteins | sample MeOH1_35cm_T4_19_FD_203715 | JGI IMG/M metagenome (GOLD analysis project Ga0255338, IMG submission 203715) | Sandy soil microbial communities from University of British Columbia, Vancouver, Canada - MeOH1_35cm_T4_195 | ecosystem: Engineered > Artificial ecosystem > Sand microcosm > Unclassified ...
GCGACACCATCGCCACCGGCGTGATCACCGCCTGCAAGGCCGTGAACCTGTCCGTGCCGCTGGTCGTGCGCATGAAGGGCACCAACGAAGAGCTGGGCAAGAAGCTGCTGGCCGAATCGGGTCTGCCCATCATCGCCGCCGACACCATGGCCGAAGCCGCGACCAAGATCGTCGCCGCCGTCAAGTAAGCCCGGAGAACAAGCATGTCCATCTACATCAACAAAGACACCCGCGTCATCACCCAGGGCATCACTGGCAAGACCGGCCAGTTCCACACTGAGAAGTGCATCGAATACGCGAACGGCAAGAACTGCTTTGTCGCTGGCGTGAACCCCAAGAAGGCCGGCGAAAAGATTTTCGACGTGCCAATCTACGCCTCCGTCAAGGAAGCGGCCAAGGAAACCGGCGCGACCGTGTCGGTGATCTACGTGCCGCCGGCCGGTGCCGCTGCCGCCATCTGGGAAGCGGTTGAAGCCGACCTGGACCTGGCCGTCTGCATCACCGAAGGCATCCCGGTGCGCGACATGCTCGAAGTGCGCAACAAGATGAAGGCCAAGGAAGCGGCTGGCGGCAAGAAGACCCTGCTGCTGGGCCCGAACTGCCCCGGCCTGATCACGCCTGACGAAATCAAGATCGGCATCATGCCCGGTCACATCCACCGCAAGGGCCGCATCGGCGTGGTCTCGCGCTCCGGCACGCTGACCTATGAAGCCGTGGCCATGCTGACCGAAGTGGGCCTGGGCCAGTCCAGCGCCGTCGGCATCGGTGGCGACCCGATCAACGGCCTCAAGCACATCGACGTGATGAAGGCGTTCAATGACGACCCCGACACCGACGCCGTCATCATGATCGGCGAGATCGGTGGCCCGGACGAAGCCGACGCGGCGCGCTGGTGCAAGGCCAACATGAAGAAGCCGATCGTCGGCTTCATCGCGGGCGTGACCGCCCCTCCCGGCAAGCGCATGGGCCACGCCGGCGCGCTGATCGCGGGCGGCGCCGACACGGCCGAAGCCAAGCTGGCCGTGATGGAGGAGTGCGGCTTCACCGTGACGCGCAACCCGTCGGAACTGGGCAAGCTGCTCAAGAGCCTGCTGTAAGCAGAATTACGCACAGCACCGGCCGTGACGGCAGCTAAACTGCCGTTCCAACCACAAGAAGAAGCGCTGGCGATTCGCGTTGCCAGCGCTTCTTGTATTCATAACATTGGAGAATCCTGCATGGAGTTCCTGCAAAGCACCGATTTCTGGATCGGGCTCGTCAAGATCATCTGGATCAACATCATCCTGTCCGGCGACAACGCCGTGGTGATCGCCCTGGCGGCACGCTCGCTGCCGCCCGCGCAACAGAAGAAGGCCATCCTGTTCGGTTCCGGCGCCGCCGTCGTGCTGCGAATCGTGCTGACCGTCGTGGCGGCCAAGCTGCTGGAGCTGTCTTACCTGCAGGTCATCGGCGGCTGCCTGCTGCTGTGGATCGGCGTGCAGTTGCTCGGCGACGAGGAGGACGGCGACGGTGACGGCAAGGAGCACGGCAGCATGATGGCCGCCGTGCGCACCATCCTGATTGCCGATCTGGTGATGAGCCTGGACAACGTGATCGCCGTCGCCGCCGCTGCCAAGGGCAGCATGGTGCTGCTGATCCTGGGCCTGGCCATCAGCATCCCGCTGGTGATCTTCGGCAGCTCGCTGATGATCAAGCTGATGGACCGCTTCCCCATCATCGTCATGCTCGGCGCCGCGCTGATCGGCTGGGTGGGCGGCGAAACCATCGTCAGCGATGTGGCCCTCAAGTCCACGCTAGAGGCCAATCCCTGGCTGCACTATGCCGCGGCTGCGGCGGGTGCCACCCTCGTGATCGCCATCGGCAAGCTGCTGAACGCGCGCACCCGGAGGGAAGCGGTCAGTCACTGAAAGCCGTACCTGGACAGGACCGGCCCGCTCGCCGCTTGACGGGTGGTCGGTCTCTGTTACGCTGTGGCGCCTCGCCACTCCGCCAGCCATTCCGGCCACTGGCTGGCGATGTTTGAGCGATGAGCCTCTTCAGCGAGATGATGTACGAGTTCTTCAGCAGCACCGATGCCGGCCAGGTCCGTGACAACAACGAGGACGCCATCCTGGTCAACGAGATGGCGCGGCTGGCGATCCTCGCCGACGGCATGGGCGGCTCCCAGGCCGGTGAGGTCGCCAGCGGCATGGCGACCGCGCTGATCTCCGTCCGGCTCGGGACCTGGCTGGCCAAACGTGGGGCGCAGGCCTCGACCACCGAGGCACGCGGCGCCATACGGGCCAGCGTGGAACGCGCCAACCACGGCATCTTCCAGGCGGCCAGCGCGCACGGTGAATACAAGGGCATGGGCACCACCCTCGTGGTGGCCGTTTTCCGCGATGCCGAGCTGCTGCTCGGCCACGTCGGTGATTCGCGGGCCTACCGCTGGCGCGACGGCCGGCTGGCGCGCCTGACACGCGACCACTCCTGGCTCCAATCCCAGATCGACGCCGGGCTGCTCTCGCCCAGGGAGGCGATCAACTCCCCTTATAAGGGCGTCATCACCCGGGCCCTCGGCGCGGAACCCGAGGTCGAACTGGAACTGCAGACCCTCCCGCTCGAGGACGGCGACCTGTTCCTGCTTTGCTCCGACGGCCTGACCGACATGCTGGACGACGACGACCTGCGCCTGCTGCTGGCACAGGGCGGCAGCCTCCCCGAACTGGGGCAGCGACTGATGCAGCAGGCCAACGAACGCGGCGGCAACGACAACATCTCCCTCATTCTGATCCAGGCGGGCGCCGCCCCCGCCCCGACCGCCGAGTCATCCGCCGGCTAGGCGACAATAGCGGGCTCGCCAGAACCCATCGCCCAGATTCAGACCAGAGGATTGCACACATGCCGAAAGTGCTCGTGTCGCTGGATGGCTCCATCGTCAAGGAAGTGCCGCTCACCCAGCCCCGCACGACCGTGGGACGCCGCCCCTTCAACGACATCGTGATCGACCACCTCGCCGTCAGCGGCGAGCACGCCGTGCTGCAGCAGCTGGACTCAGCCGTCCTGCTGGAAGACCTCGGCAGCACCAACGGCACCCGCGTCAACGGCAAGCGCGTCAAGCTCGTTCAGCTGCACCATGGCGACACGATCGACATCGGCAAATACCAGCTGCGCTTCCTGTACGAGGCCACGGACCACGACAGTCCGACGCCCCAGCCCACCGAAACGGCCACGCCGGTTTGGCATCCGCCGGCCGTCAAGTCGGCGCCGCCCCCCCCGGAAACCGGCCCCGCCGCCGACGCCACGGGCGCGCGGCTGCGGGTGCTCGCCGGGCCGGGTGCCGGCCAGGAGCTGCCGCTGGTCAAGATCGTCACCACCTTCGGCAAGCCCGGCGCGGGCGTGCTGGCCATCACCCACCGCACCCAGGGCCATGCGCTGAGCCGCATCGAAGGCACGCCACCCACGCTCAACGGCGTCCCGGTGGGAGACGAGCCCCAGGCGCTGGCGCATGGCGACTTGATCGCCCTGTCCGACCTGAGCATGGAGTTCCTGCTGCACTGACACCACCGCCAGTCAGTCCGCGTTTCCGCCAACTACTACCTTCTTCTACGCACTTTCCATCACCCGATGGCCCGGCACTGCGGCATCATTGACGCCCCTCAAAGACTGTTGCGAAAAGTGCCGGAGAGACGCCATGAATGTCCGCGTGCTGGGTTGCTCGGGCGCCATCGCCCGCGGCAGCCGGACCACCTCGTTCCTGATTGATGACGATGTGCTGATCGATGCCGGCACCGGCGTGGGCGACCTCACGCTGGAGGAAATGAGCCGCATCGACCATGTCTTCCTCACCCACGCCCACCTCGACCACATCGCCGCCGTACCGCTGATGGTCGATGCCGTGGCTGGCCGGCGCGGCGAACCCTTGCACATCCACGCCCTGCCCGGCACGCTGGCGGCCTTGCGCGCCCACATCTTCAACGACGTCATCTGGCCCGACTTCACCCGCATCCCCTCGCCACAGCGCCCCTTCGTGCGCCTGTGCGAGGTGAGCGTCGGCCAGCAGATCCCCCTCCTGGGCCAGCGGCGCGTTGAAGTCCTGCCCGCCGTGCATTCCGTGCCCGCCGCCGGCTACGCCGTCTCGGCCGGCCGCGGCTGCTGGGTCTTCACCGGCGACACCGCCCCCAACGCAGCCCTCTGGGCCCGGCTGAACCAGCTCGACGTGGCCATGCTGGTAATCGAAACCGCCTTCGGCGAACACGACCGGGTGCTGGCCGAACGCAGCCGGCACCTCTCCCCACGCCTGCTGCTGGCCGAACTGGCCCGGCGTGCCCCCGGCACGGACTATCCCGTCTACATCACCCACCTCAAGCCCGGCCGCGCCAGCCTGATCATGCAGGAGGTGCTAGCCTTCGCCGAGGAGGGTATCGGCACCACCGAACCGGATGCCGCCACGTCCGCGCACCAGATCCACTGGCTGCGCGAGGGGCAGGTGTTCAGCCTGTAATCCCCTGCTTGGGGGACGTAGATTGTCAGAACTGAGTGACAAAAAATGACAGGTGACGAATCGTGTCGCCTTGTCGGCTACGCCTTCTCGCTCAGATGACGAACAATTTGCGACAAATCTCACAACGAGTAGCCCGCACGCCATCTGGCACGGAAGCTGCTGCCGGAGACAGCGCATCAGGCTCTCTGTGCACAATAACCTCAAAGGAGTTAACTATGAAGCGTTCCATGCAAAAGGGTTTCACCCTGATCGAACTGATGATCGTGGTGGCCATCATCGGTATTCTGGCTGCCGTGGCTCTGCCGGCTTACCAGGACTACACCAAGAAGGCCAAGATGTCTGAAGTCGTGCTGGCGCTGAGCAGCTGCCGCACCACCATCAGCGAGAAGTACCAGACCGCCGTGAACGCCAGCTCTCTGGCCGCTGGTGCCTGGGGTTGTGAGGCCTCGAACGGTTCTGGAAAGTATGTGACCAAGATTGAGACCAGTGAAAACGGCGCCGTGCGTCTGACGGTGAACGGCACCATCGACACCTCGATCAACGGCAAGTTTGTCTACCTGGAGCCCGCTACGACGGCCGAAGCCGCGTTCACGGTGGCTGGCAACCTGGGCACCGCCGTGCCGAACTGGCTGTGCGGCTCCGACGATGCCGCCGTGCGCAAGTACCTGCCGGGCTCTTGCAGCCGCAACTGGACTCCTAGCGCTTCGACGTGGGCGGCAGCGAACTAATCCAATCCGGCTCGGATTCGCTGAACGCGAGAGGCCGCTCCCGGAGCGGCCTTTTTTTTGAGGGGCGCCATGGTGATGTACGGGGCGATCGCGCTCTTCCTGATGAGCTGGCTGAGTGCCACCCATGTCCAGCCCTGGCTCAGCTGGCATGCCGAGGGTGCGGTTTTTCTCGCGGCACTGCTGGCCAATGGCGTTGGCGTGCGCCGGGCAGGCCTGGGTGGCGGTGTCGCCCTGCCGTTGCCGGCTATGCCGCTATTGGTGCTGCTGTTCGTGGCGATGCTGCAATGGTGGGGTGGACAGATTCCTTTCGGGGGTGATGCGTTCGTCCTCGGGCTCTATCTCGTGCTCAGCGTGGGCTGCCTGTGTCTGGGGTATGCGGCGGGGCGGGGGGGCGGCACCGCTCATCGTCCGTGGGATCCGCTGCCGGCATTGGCTCTTGGCCTCTTGCTGGTGGGGCTCGCTTCCGTGTTCATCGCCTTTTCGCAGGTCTTGGAGCTATGGGAGTCTTCGGGTTGGATCATGCGGATGCATGACCTGCGGCGGCCCGGTGCCAATCTGGTTCAGTCCAATCACCTGGCCACCTTGCTGGTCATGGCGATGGCGTGTACCGCTTTCTTGCATCAGCAGTCCCTGCTGGGGCGCGTGTCGACGATGATGTCCCTCCTGATGCTCGGGGCAGGCCTGGCGTTGACGGAGTCGCGTACGGGCTTGCTGAGCATGGGCGTGCTGCTGCTCTGGTGGCTGTGGAAACAGCCTCAGGTCGCACCTGGCGCGGGCCGCTCCGGCGCTGTCTTGTCAGCCGTGATGGTCGTTGGCATGTTCCTGGCATGGCCTTATCTTTATGAGGCGCTTCAATCCGGCGCGGGCGCCAAGATGGAAACGCGCCTGGTCGAGGGTAGTCTGCGGTTTCAGGTTTGGCCGCAGCTGATCGAGGCCATGTTTCAAAAGCCGTGGGGGGGCTGGGGGATATTGCAGGTACCGGTGGCGCACAATGCCGTGGCGCATGCCTACCCAGTCAGCGAGGCCTATACCTATAGCCACAATCTGGTGCTGGATCTCGCGATCTGGGTCGGACTGCCGTTGGCACTGCTGACGCTGTTGGGCGCACTGATCTGGGCGGGGGCTCGGGTGCGCGCGACGCAGACCCTGCTGCCCTGGTTTGGGTTCGCTTTGGCTTTGCCTGTGGGGATTCACTCGATGCTGGAGTATCCCCATGCTTATGCCTACTTTCTGGCTCCGCTGATGTTGGCCTTGGGCCTGATCGAGGGGGCGCTCGGCGTACCGCCCTGGCGGATGGTTGGCCGGCGATGGGCCGCGCTGGGGTTGGTCGTGTGGGCGGTCTTGCTCCTTGGAGCGGTCCGGGATTATGTGTTGGTGGAGGAGGACTTCCGCGCCGCCCGGTTCCAGATGATGGGAGTAGGCCAGACGCCAGCCGACTACAAACGTCCGAACATCCATTTGCTTACCCAGCTTGGGGCATTGACGGACAGCGCCTGGCTGGAAATCAGGCCTGGTATGAATGCCGAGGAGTTGAGCCTGCTCAGGGCCGTGGCACTCCGCCATCCTTGGACCGCGACGCAGTACCGCTACGCTCTTGCTTTGGCGCTGAATGGCCAGCCGCAGGAGTCGCAACGCCAGTTGGAGGTGATCCGTGCACAACGGGGTGATACCGCCTACCGCAAATTGCATCAGGAACTAGAGAGGAGCCGGTCCGAATGGGGCGCCACGAGGTGGGTGGCGAAGTAGAGCAGGAGTCTTGTTGGCCCTCTTCAGGGATTCAAGAAACTACCCGACTTTCCTCCGTGCTTCTCGCGCACGCGCACGTCGGTGATGACCATGCCGCGGTCCACGGCCTTGACCATGTCGTAGACGGTGAGCAGCGCCACCTGCACGGCGGTCAGCGCCTCCATTTCGACGCCGGTGGGACCCACCGTTTCCACGGTCGCCTCGCAGGTCACGACCGGGACAGGGGTTGGCCGTATGCCAAACTCGATCGCCACCCGGGTCAGGGCCAGCGGGTGGCAGAGCGGGATCAGGTCGCTGGTCTTCTTGGCCGCCTGGATGCCGGCAATGCGGGCGATGCCGAGCACGTCGCCCTTTGTTGCCGCGCCACTCTCGATCAGCGCCAGGGTTTCAGGGCGCATCTCGATGCGCCCGGTCGCCACCGCCACACGGTGCGTGGCGGCCTTGGCACCCACGTCCACCATGTGGGCCTGGCCTTGCGCATCGAAGTGAGTGAGGGGCGAGGAGTGCTGGCTCATGCCGAAAAATCCTTGTGATACAACACGTTGACACTACGTTCAACCAACTGCTGCATCATACGTCCATGATCCTCTGGCAAGACCGTCTCAAGGCGGCATCGATTCATCTCGTCCTCAGCCTGCTGGTGGCCGCGCTGGCCGCGCTGCTGGTATTCGGTCTCTGGTATCCCCCGCCCTACCGGGAGATTTCCGGGGGTCGAGAACTGTTTCTCCTCATGGTGGCGGTGGATGTGGTGCTGGGGCCGCTGATCACGCTGGCTATCTTCAACCGCGCCAAGTCGCGCCCCCATCTGCTGACGGATTTCGCCGTGATCGGACTGATCCAGCTCACAGCCTTGGGGTATGGTCTGTGGACAGTCTCCGTCGCGCGGCCGGTACATCTGGTGTTTGAGTACGACCGTTTCCGCGTGGTGCATGCGCTTGAGGTGCCTGAAGCTGAACTGCGCGACGCCCCCGTCAGCCTGCAAGCCCTGCCCTTGCGCGGGCCGACCCCGCTGGCACTGCGGCCCTTGCGCAAGGGCGAGGAGGAGTACCAGTTGACCGTGCAAGCGCTCAACGGCGTGCCGCTGAGTGCGCGCCCGGGTCTGTGGATTCCTTACGAGGCCATGCGAACCGAGGTGCTGCGGGCCGCCCGGCCTGTCGCCGAGTTGCGCCAGCGCTTTCCGTCGGGCGCCACAGTGATCGACACGGCGGTGGCGACCGCGGGGCATCCCGAGGAGGCCTTGGCTGCCGTGCCGGTGATCGGACGAAAAGCGTTCTGGACTGCGCTGGTGGACCGGCAAACCGCTCAGCCGCTGGCCTATCTGCCGCTGGACTCCTTCTGATGGCGCCGACCCTGCCCTACCCGCTTGACCCCTCCAGCCGACACTGGCCGCTGGCGGTGGTCTTGGCGCTGTCCTTGCTTATGCCAGTGGCCCAGGCGCAGGCACCACGCGCATCGCCCGCCCTGCCGGCCCTCGGCGACGGCGACGGGATGACGCTGGGCGCGGAGCGCCAGCTCGGCGAGCGCATCGCGCGCGAGCTGTACCGCGACCCGGATTACCTCGACGACGCCGTGCTCGGCGAGTACGTGCAGGGCCTCTGGCAACCGCTGCTGGCGGCGGCGCGCGCGCGCGGCGAACTGTCGCCCGAATTGGAGGAGCGCTTCGCGTGGGAGATCCTGCTGGGGCGCGACCGCTCGGTGAACGCCTTCGCCCTGCCCGGCGGCTATCTGGGCGTGCACCTGGGCCTGATCGGCGTGGTGACGCGCCGGGACGAACTGGCCTCGGTGCTGGCGCACGAACTCAGCCACGTCACGCAGCGCCACATCTCACGCCTGATCGCCCAGCAGGAGCGGCAGACGCCGCTGATGATTGGCGCGATGATCCTCGGCGCGCTGGCGGCCAGCAAGAACCCGCAAGCGGCGCAGGCCATGATCGTCGGCGGCCAGGCGGCGGCGGCGCAGACACAGCTGAATTTCTCGCGCGACATGGAGCGCGAGGCCGACCGCGTGGGCTACGGGGTGATGACCCAGGCCGGCTTCGACGGCCAGGGCTTCGTTAGCATGTTCGAGAAGCTGCAGCAGGCGTCACGACTGAACGACAACGGCGGCTACCCCTACCTGCGCAGCCACCCGCTGACCACGGAGCGCATCGCCGACATGCAGGCGCGCCAGCCACTCGGCGCACCGTCTGCGGCACCGCCGCACGATCTGGAGCACGCCATGATGGCGGCGCGCGCCCGCGTGTTGAGCCGACCCGGCGTGGACATCCTGCGCAGCTGGGTGGCCGAGGCCGACGCGCCGGGCTCGGCCAACCTGTCGGCACCGCGCCGCGTGGCCGTGCTCTATGCGGCCGCCCTGGCCAGCGCCGAATTGCGCGATCTGCCGCGCGCCGGGCCCCTTGCGGCGCGTCTGGCGCCGCTGGTGGTGGGCGATGTCCGCGCGGCGCGCCAGGCCCGGCTGCTGGCGGCTGAACTGGCCCAGCAAGGCGGTCAGCCGGCGCGCCTGGCCGAGTTGCTGCAGCCTGGCGGGATGAAGGACGGCATCGAGCCTGCCGGGCGGCCGGAGCGGCTGCTGCTGGCGGCGGCGCGTGTGCGGACCGGGCAGGCCGGTCAGGCCACCGCCTCCCTCCAGACCTGGGTCACCGACCATCCGCGCGACGCGGCCGCGTGGCAGTTGCTGGCCTCCGCCTACAGCGCCCAGGGGCAGGCCCTGCGCGCGCTGCGTGCCGAGGGCGAGGCCCGGGTGGCGCAACTGGACTTTGCGGCGGCGCGCGACCGCTTCAAGGCGGCACAGGAAGCATCACGAAAGGGCGGCGGCCAGCCGGGCGACCACATCGAGGCATCCATCGTGGACACCCGGCTGCGCCAGGTGGAGACCCTATTGCGGGAGCAGGCGCTCGAGCGCTGATTCGATCAGCAGGCCCAGAACCGAGTAGATCAGCGAGCCCAGCAGCGCGGCGCCGAAGCCGGCGACATGGAAGCCCGCCAGCAGGCCCGAGGCAGCCCAGAACATCAGCGCGTTGATGACGAACAGGAACAGGCCCAGCGTGACCACCGTCACCGGCAGGGTCAGCACCACCAGTACTGGCCGCAGCACGGTGTTGAGCAGGCCGATGACGAAGGCGGCCACCAGGGCGGCGGTGAAGCTGCTCACCTGCACCCCGCCATAGAGGTGTGCCACGGCCAGCAGGGCCAGGGCGCTGAGCAGCCACTTGAGGATCAGCTTCATGGCCGGGGAGCATAGCACCCCGGACCGGGCGTCACTCCGCTGCCAGGATCAGAACCGCCCCCAGCGTCGCCGCGCTGCCGGGCAGAATCCAACGGCTTTCGGTCGAGGCTGGCTGGTTCGCCGTCACCGGCATCATGTCCTGGCCGAACTTGGGCCGGCGCGCGTCCAGCACCCTCGCCGGCCCATACTGGGCCAGCAACTTCTCGCTCAGCCGCCCCAGATGCCCCCCGGCCACCTGCGTGTCGACCGCGTCACCCCGCTCGCGCAGGACCGGAACGACCTGCGCGAACAGCTTGTCCGCCCACTTGGCCCGCCAGCTTTCACGCGCACTGTGGCTGACCCATTTGCTGATGTGCCGCGTCATGTGCGGCGCGCAGGCCACCACGATCCACTGCGTGCGCTCGCCGGCCACCAGCATGGGCGTCAGTTGCTGCAGCGCATGCTCCGCGTCGTCCACGTACACCACGATCTTGTCCATGGCTTGTCTCCTTTCAAGAGGTTTTGAGGACAGGGAAGGCCTTCGGAATCAGGCGGCATGACCGCCTTGCTGCTGGTCGTGCTGGCGAGTGGACCACCAGCCCGCGCCCAACACGCCGACGATAGCGACCGCGTAGGTGGCCCAGCGCGCAGCGGTGTGGATGGCCTCCGGCGGATCGAACACCGCGTCCAGCCACGGCTCGCCCACGATCATCTTGGCCGCAGTGAAGGCCAGTACCGCGGCACCCAGGCGGATGATGACGGGGAAGCGCTCGACCAGCTTGAGCACGACGGAACTGCCGAACACCACGATCGGCACGCTGATCAGGAGGCCGAGGACGACCAGGTCCATCGCACCATGGGCGGCACCGGCTACGCCGAGCACGTTATCGATGCCCATCAGCGCGTCGGCGATGACGATGGTCTTCATGGCCCCCCAGAAGGTGTGGGCAACCGGGCCGGAGTGCTCATCATCGCCCGCATCGGCGAGCAGCTTGTAGGCGATCCAGAGCAGGCCCAGGCCGCCGACCAGCATCAGGCCAGGGATCTTGAGCAGCCAGACCACGCCGACCGTCATGCCTGAGCGCACGACGATGGCGCCCACGGTACCCCAGACGATGGCCTTCTTTTGCAGGTGTTGGGGCAGGTTGCGAGCGGCTAGCGCGATCACGATCGCGTTGTCACCGGCAAGCACCAGATCGATGAGAACGATGGCCAGTAGCGCGGACCACCAAGCGGCAGAAAATAACTCCATGACGAATCTCCGAGTTGTAGATGGCAACAACCAGATACGGAGACGTCAGTGGAAGGCTTGGAAGACACCGGCCAACAACCGGCGGGACCGCCACGCGCACTTCGACCTCACCCGCATCAGGTTACACGTCGAAGGTCTTGCTCGGCATGGAGTCATGCAGATATATGCCCGACAGACCGGAAGTTGTACTTCGTAATGACGGCCTGGCGATGCCTGTCGTGACGGTGCGTACGCACCTCCCTGTATCACGGCAAGCGGGAGCTACTCCCCTTCACAAGCGCATTAAAGCAGACGCCCTCTTCTCCCCGCAAGTACCAAGGTCTTTGCCCGCAGCGCGCGGGTTGTCCTGAACGGTGGGGGCCAGCTGGGCTATCATCGCCGCCCCGGATTCATCACATGGCAGGCATCCACATCACCGACATTGAGGCCGCGCTCAACCACTGGCGCGACAAAGCGCCGTCGCCCGACGGCGTGACGCTGTCGCCACAGGTGCGCGCGCTGGCCGAGGTGTACGCGCTGCTGGTGTTTCACCACGCCACCGAGACCGACGAGGCCACCCTGCCGGCCCCCGCCCACGCGGCCTGGCTGGCCTGGTACGCCACGACACCGGACACGCCCTGTATCGCGATCTGCTCGACCAGCCAAGGCGACGAGGTCTGCAAGGGCTGCGGCCGGACGTTTCCCGAAGTGCAGCGCTGGCCCGAGATGACGCCGGGCGAGAAACGCGCCGTCTGGCAGCGCATCACCCGGGAGGGCACGGCCTGGCGTTTCAACCGCTATGCCGAGCGCGCCACCGAATCGCGGCGGGCGGCCACAGCGGACACGGATTAGGGTCGGGTCACTTCCAGCGCAGCGGCTCGATGTGCACGCTGTCGCGCGAATTGCTCAGCGTCAGCATGCCGTCCTGCACCGTGGCCTGCAGCTGCATGCTGCGCTCGGCCAGCTTGGCCAGCGCCTGGGAGGCCTCGGTCGGCACGCGCCAGACCTGCAGCTTGTCCAGACGCGTGAGCTTGTTCTCGATGCCGCGCCACCAGACCTCGGCGGCATGGTGGAAGGCATAAACGACGACCTGGTCGGCCTTCTGGCAGGCCTTGGCCAGCGGTTTTTCCTCGGGCTGGCCCACCTCGATCCAGAGCCGGGTCTGGCCGGTGAAGTCGCGCAACCAGACGTCCGGCTCGTCCGGGTCGGACAAGCCGGCGCCGAAGGCCAGCGTGCCGTCGCCCTGGCAGACGGTCTGCAGCTGGTGCGCCTGCAAGGCCAGGGCCAGCAGCCGGATCATCATGCGCTCGTCGGTCTCGCTGGGGTGGCGCGCCAGCGTCAGCGCGTGGTCGGCGTAGTAGCCGTGGTCGATGTCAGCCAGCGACAGGCTGGCCTTGAAGATGGTGGACTTGATCGCCATGAATTCAGGCTGCCTGCGCGAGCGGGGTCAGCATCGGGTTGAGCTGCTGGAGGGCGATCTGGCCGGCCAGGCGCAGCGCGCCGGCATGGTCGGCAGACTGGCTGTAGGCCAGCAGCAGGTGGTTGTGCTCCAGCCGCGCCAAGTACCAGATGCCGGGCGGCGTCCAGAACATGGTTTCGGTGAAGCGCGTGTCCTGGATGAACGAGAGATCCGCGTCCACGTGCACCGACAGGCTGGCGGCGCAGGCGGCCGGGATGTCGCCGCTGAAGCGCTCGGTCGAGGCGAGCACCAGGCCGTCGTGCGTGGCCACCACGGCGCCGCGCAGTTCCGGGCAGTTGCGCGCGAACTGGGCCAGCACGTCGGGGATGGTCAGCGGCATCAGCATGACGCCCCCTCCTCGGCCAGCGGACCGCAGCCGGTCAGCAGGCGGTGCGCCAGGCGCAGCAGCGCCGGGTTCTTCAGATCGATGCGCGCATTGGCGCTCAGGTAAAAGCAGCGGGAGCCAAAGTAGAGCGGCATGATTTCGCCTTGGTGGTGACGGTGGTCCTCCGGCCGGCGCGCGGCCATGACCTCCGCCTCGTAGCGGGTCCAGCCGGCACGAGCGATGCAGAAACCGTCGGCGCCGGACAGCAGCAGGGTCTGCCCGGGCGTGGCCAGCGCGGCCAGCTCGTCACTGAGCCCCGCCAGGCCGGTCTCGGCCCAGGACTGGCGCGCCTCGGCCGGTGTCTCCAGCACCGACAGGCTCTGGTGGCGATTCAGCGCAAACAGGGTGCGCGCAACCGTGGCAGTGGGCAGGCTCAGCGCGGCGGCCAGGCCGTGCATGTCGATCGGCAGCGGGCGGCCGGCGCGCAGGATGTGCTCGAACAGGCGGCGCTCGGTGCTGGCCACCGGCCGGCCCAGCCAGGTCAGCACACCGGCCGGCGACGGGATCAGATGGCGCGCGGTGTCCAGGGTCGCCATGGCTCAGGCCTCGGCGCCGGCCGGCGCCGAGCTCGCCTGCCCCGCGGCGCAGCGCGGGCAGCTGAGCGTGCCGAGACGGCGGTGGTAGAGCACCGGCACGCCGGCATCCACCTCAGCGCCGCAATGGTCGCAGACCGTGGCTTCGGCCAGGGTCTCGACGGCGAAGCCTTCCGTGGAGACCTCCTGGTCGCCGACGCGGCGCGGCCAGGCCTTGTCCTTGACGATGTCCGGCCGGAAATGCTCCTCATGGCGAGTCCAGCGGCGGATCTGGCCCTCGCTCAGGCCGTGCTCGCGCAGGGTCTCGACCATCAGGGCCTGGCGGTGGTCGAACAGCGCGGGCGTGATGATCATCCAGTGATGGGCGTTGCGTGGGCGATCACCGAAGTACATCTTCTCGCCCGTCAGGCATTGCTTGAGGAAGGAGAACTGCTTGTCGATGGCGCGATCCATCGTAGTGCGCTCGAAGAACGGGCTCAGTTGCGGATCGGCATAGACCTTGGCGTAAAAAGCCTCCAACACGGCGCGGGCGATCCGGCCTTGACCCAGCTCCGCCCAGAGCGCCGGGTCGCTCGCCGGGGCGGGCTGCTCGGCGCCAGGCAGGGCGGCCTCGAACGGTCCACGCACCTCGAATTCATGGCCGAACGCGGCCTCGGGGCCCAGCCAGGAGGGACACGGCGAGCCAAGCGGCAGGCGCAGCGTGGCTTCCAACACCACGGCCAGCGCCGGGTCGCTGGTCAGCACCAGTTCCGGCTCGACCGCCTCGCCTGTCACCAGGCGCAGCGTCTGGCCGGCGCGGTAGTCGAAGCTGCGCAGGGGTTCGAACGCCACACGAACAACGCCGCTGCCGTGGTCACTCGTCTCGCACAGCACGCAGCGGGTGATCATGTCCTGCGGCTGCTTCGGGCCCAGCGTCATGGCGGAGATGGCCACGCACTTGCAGGGCAGCAGGTAGCGGGCCTGGCGCAGGTGCTCAGGCAGGCCGCGCTGGGCCGCCTCCGGCACGGTGCCTTCCGTGCACTGCAGCAGGCAGGTGTGGCAAGAGCCGCCCTTGCAGGAAAACGGCACGTCGGCACCGACGCGCAGCAGGGCGTCGAGCACGGTCTCGTCGGCGAAGGGCTCGACCACGCGGCTCTGATACCGCAGCGTCGTGCTCACGCGGCGCCCTCTTGCGCCGCCTTCAGTTCGACCAAGCTGCGCGCGGTCGTGCGTGTGTCGAGGATGACCTTGCCGAGGTTGGCGGCCGGACTGGCCGCCACGGCCAGCACGCCGCTGGCGCCGGCACGGGTCAGCAGCATCGGCCCCTGGGTGCCGTCCAGGATGATCTGGCGCAGGTCCCCGCGGTCCACCTCGCGCGCCGCCCGCGTGGCCAACGACAGCAGCGACGCGCACATGGCGCCGAAACGGTCCGCGTCCACCGCCGAGGACAGCACGGAGGCAATGATCAGGCCGTCATTCGACACCAGAGCTGACGCCTGGATGTGCTCGGACGACGCCTGCAGGCCGCGCAGCAGGCTGCGCGCCTTCTTGGCAAAGGCTTCTTGCGGACTCAGGTGGGCTGAGTTGGATAGGAAATCCATGGGTCAGGTGCTCCGTGCGCGCCAACGATATCGCGACAGGATTACAACGCCGCTTCGATGTCGGGCAGGGCCATGCGCGACTTGGTCAGCACCATGCCCAGGTTGGCACCCTTGCGGCAGACGAAGCAGGCCACCTGCTGCTGGCGCTTGCCGCGCAGGAACACGTGGATCAGGTTGT
>Ga0255338_1004175_pt1 | contig 15526 bp, 15 predicted proteins | sample MeOH1_35cm_T4_19_FD_203715 | JGI IMG/M metagenome (GOLD analysis project Ga0255338, IMG submission 203715) | Sandy soil microbial communities from University of British Columbia, Vancouver, Canada - MeOH1_35cm_T4_195 | ecosystem: Engineered > Artificial ecosystem > Sand microcosm > Unclassified ...
AACCCGCATAGATGAGCGGCAGCTCGACATTGGCCAGCGTGGAGGAACGCGGCAGCAGGTTGAAGGTTTGGAAAACGAAGCCGATCTCGCGATTGCGGATGTCGGCCAGTTCGTCGTCGGACATGCTGGAGACGTCCTTGGCGGTGAAGAGGTATTTGCCCGTGGTCGGGGTGTCGAGGCAGCCGAGCATGTTCATCATGGTCGACTTGCCGCTGCCCGACGGTCCCATGACCGCCAGGTATTCGTTCCGGCGGACGTGGAGTGAAACCCCGCGCAAGGCATGGATGACCTCCTCTCCCATTTGGTAGAGCTTGGTGACGCCCTCGATCTCGATGACGACGGCACCGGGCTCGCGATAGAGGCGCGGGACGGGGGAAGCGGGGGCGGGGGCGACGGTCATGGCGGGCGAAACCTGGGGGTTATTTCTTTTCCTCGGCCGGCTTGGCCTTTTCCAACATGACCGTGGCACCGTCCTTCAGGCGGCGGCTGATGGCCGCATAGGTGCCGGAAACTACCTCATCGCCGGCTTTCACGCCGCTTTTGACCTCGATATGGGTGTTGTCCGCGATGCCGGTCTCAACCTTTTGCATCCGGACCTTGTCGCCGGACTTGATGAAGACGACGCGCTGCAGCTGCTCGCGCGTCCGGCGGGCCTGGGCCTTCTCATCGGCCACCTCCAGGTCGTTGCCGGATTTCTCCCGGGCCTCCTTGGCCTTTTGCTCCTGCAGTTCCTCGCTCGTCTTCCCGCCTTCCGCACGCACGGTGACGCTCTGGATCGGCACGGCGATGACGTTTTCCACGGTCTTGGTCTCGATGTCGGCCGTGGCGCTCATGCCGGGGCGCAATTGGATGTCGCGATCGGTCACGCGGATCTTGACGAGAAAATTGGTGACCTCGGTGGACTGGGCGGCCGACTGGGAGTTGAGCAGGCCGGCGCCCTGCGCGGAGGAACTGATCTCCGACACGGTGCCCGCGAACTTCCGGTTGGGATAGGCGTCGATGCTGATGACCGCGCGGTCCTTGATCTTCACGTTCACGATGTCGTTTTCGTTGACCAGGACCCGGAGCTCCATGTTGCCGAGATCGGCAATGCGCATGATCTCGGTGCCGGCGAACTGGCCGCCGCCGATGACCCGCTCGCCCACCTCGCTGGTGAGTGAACTGATCGTGCCGTCCATCGGGGCAAACAGGGTGGTCTTCTCGAGTGAGTCGCGGGCCTGGGTCAGCGAGCCCTCGCTGCGGCGGATCTGCGCCTGCGACGAATCGTAGTCGGCTTTCGCCACATCCAGGTTGGTCTGCGCCGCAATAAAGTCGGCATCCGACACCAGTTTCTTGTCATAGAGCTCCTGCGCCTGCTTGAAGTCCTGCAAGGCCTTCGTGAGGTGGGCCTGGCTGAGCACACTGCTCGCCTTGGCGGAGGCCAGGGCAGCTTCCATCTGCTCGACCTGGGCCCGATAGAAGTCGGGCTTGATCTTGACGAGGAGCTCACCCTTTTTCACCAACGCACCCTCCAGGACGGGGATGGCGATGATCTCGCCGCCCACCTCGGGGGAAATCTTCACCTCGCTCTCGGGCTGGACCTTGCCCGTGGCGGTGACCACCTGGGTGATCGTCTTTACAAAGGCTTTCTCAGTCGTCACCGGGATGCCGGCTTCCTTGCCCTTGTTTTTGATGATGGCGCCGGCCACCACGGCCACGAGCAGCACAAGGCTGCCCACGATGATCCAGAGGCGTTTCCGGGATTTCTTCTTGGACACGGCCGGGGCCGGGGTCGAGAGAGGGGTCGCAGGTTCAGACATGGGATTCGATTGGTCGGTCAGATTGAGGGAAAGATTGCGGGCTGGGCCAACGCTTAGCCGCGCCCCGATACACTGCGAGGGATGATTTTCGCAGCCAAGTCCTTGGACGCAAAGCCCAACGGGCATGACGGGCGGGTGTGGCTGGGCATGGCCGTATCACACCCGGGCCAGGGGCAAAGTTGCAGCCTGTTTTGATGAATGGAGCCCCGGGAGGATGAGTGGCCCCGGGAGGTTACCCGGTCCCCCGGGCTAGTGCCGCCCCTGCTGCCAGGCCAGGGCCGCTCCAACGATGCCGGCGTCATTATTCAGCCGGGCCGGCACCACCCGGGCCTGGGCCCGGATGTAGCGCAGGAATTTGTCCGATTTTTTGCTCACCCCTCCGCCGATGATGATCAGGTCGGGCGAAAAGAGGCGCTCCACCACGCCGAGATACACATTCACGCGGACCGCCCATTCCGACCACTCGAGCCGGGCGCGCTTGCGCACGGCGGCGGCGGCATAACGCTCGAAGGGTTTGCCCTGCCACGGTATATGACCGAGCTCGACGTTGGGGAAAAGCTGGCCCCCGTAAAACAACCCCGAGCCGATGCCCGTGCCGAAGGTCAGCAGGATCACCGTGTCCTTCCGGCCGCGCCCCGCGCCAAAGGTCATCTCGGCCAGCCCGGCCGCGTCGGCATCGTTGAGCAACTGCACCCGGCAGCCCGTGGCCTTGCGAAACAGGGCCGCCCCGTTCCGCCCCTCCCACACGCGGCCCAGATTCCCCACCGCCCCGATGTGGCCGTCCTTGATTATTCCTGGAAAACCGAGGCCGATCGGTCCCTTCCATTTGAAATGGCGGGCGATCTTCCGGGCCGCGGCCAGACCCTCCTTGAGGGAACAGGGTGATTTGATCTCCACCCGGCAACGCTCAGCGAGGAGCCGGCCTGTCTTGGTGTCCACGGGTGCGCCCTTGAGGGCCGATCCGCCGATGTCGATGCCGAGAACTTTCATGGGGAGACCGAAGCTACGACTGCCGTCCGGTCGCTTGCAACTCTGCAGGCGTGGCCGCCCGCAGGGCCACGACCTCCACCTCGAAGTGCAACTCTTCACCCGCGAGCGGGTGATTGGCGTCGAGCAGCACCTCGTCGCCCTCGATGGCCACCACTGTCACCACCGGCGCCTGGCGGTCGGGTCCGGTCTGGAACTGGTCGCCCACCTTCACCTCGCCCACCGGCAGGTGGGCCCGGGGCACTTTTTGCAGCAACGCTTCCTCCCGCAGACCATAGCCCCGCTCCGGCGGCACCACGACATGGCGTGATTCCCCCGCCTTCATCTGCAGGAGCGGTTCCTCCAGGCCCTCGATGATCTGACCGGCGCCTTCCACGCATGACAGGGGCGTGGCGCCACGGGAGGTGTCCAGCACCCGGCCCTCGCGGTTGCGCAGGGTGTAATGGAAGGAGAGGTGGCGGGGCGTCATGTTTCCTCGCGCAGGACCGCGAGGGGCGGATGGTCGCAAATGCCGCGGTTGGACAGCAAGCCCGTCGTGACGGTCATCAGGCTGACAGCCGCCCAACCGCCCAGCAGGACCGTGAGTGACGGGGCCGTCCAGGCCACCTGGAACATGAAGAAGGCGAGCGCCCAGTTTGCCCCGATCGCCAGCACGGCGCCGACCGCCGCGCCCAGTGTGCCGAGGGCGAGGTATTCGGCCAGCATGATGCGGTTCACCTGCGCCTTGGTCGCGCCGAGGGTGCGCAGCAGCACGCTCTCGCGCACCCGCTGCGACCGGCCGATCAGCACCGCCCCAGCCAGCACGATGCCACCGGTCACTACCGTGAACAGCGCGAGGAACTCCACGACGAACGAGGCCTTGGAGTAGACCCCGTCGATGGTCCGGATGATGAGCGCCAGGTCGATGGCCGAGACATTGGGGAAGTCCCGCACGACCGCCTGCTGCACCCGGGCCGACTGGGTGGCGTCGGCGGCCCGCAACGCCACGATGTGGAACTTCGGGGCCGCATCCAGCGCGCCCTCCGGAAACACCAGGAAGAAATTGGGCTGCATCCGCCGCCAGTCCACCTGCCGCAGGCTGCCGACCCGGGCCTTCACGGGCACGCCCTGCACATCCAAGACGATCTCGTCGCCCAAGCCAACCTGAAGGTCATTCGCCAGTTTTTCCTCGACCGAGACTGGCACGATCGCCGAGTCCGCGGCCACGCGCCCTGTGAATTCACCCGCGATGACCTTCTCCGTGTCCGTGATCTGGCCCCGATACGTGGAGCGGTATTCGCGCCGGAGGGTCCAGGCTGGCACGCGCGAGGCCTTGTCCTTGAGGATGTCGGTCACCGCGCGGCCCTTGATGGACGAGATGCGCATCGTGACGATCGGGGCATGCTGGCGGACCGGGGCCCCGTTGTCCTGCAGGAGTTTCTTCAAGGGTTCGACCTGGTCGTCCTGGATATCGAAGAGCATCAGGTTGGGCCGGTCCCCGCCCCCGACCACCCGCAGCTGCCCAAGCAGGGTGTCGCGGGAGAGGTAGAGCGTCATCATGAGGAACGTGCCTATGCCGAGCGAGACCAGCAGCAGGAGGGTGCGGTTGTTCGGGCGATGGAGGTTCGCCACCCCTTGCCGCCAGGCGTAGGGCAGGCCCCGCAGGGTGGAACGCCGCGCCAGCCACGCCACGCCCTTCGCCAAGCCGGCGAGCACCCCGAACCCCGCCAGCAAAGCGGTGCCAAAACCGATGCCCCACGACCAGCGGCCCGTCTGCCAGACCGCAAAGGCAAAAACCATCACGATGATCACGCCGAAGACGACCACCTGCAGCCAATCGCGACCGGAACCGGTCGTGGCAAAGGCCGAGCGCAGGGTCAGCAGCGGGGATACGCGCCGGACTTCCAGCAAGGGCAACAGGGCGAACAGGACACTGATCACGACGCCGGCACCCAACCCGCGGGCCAGCGCCGCCCACGAGACGGACAATTCGAGGCTGAACGGCAGGAAATCCCGCAACAACCCCGGTAGGGCCAGCTGGACGGCGAGGCCGAGCGCGGCGCCAAGCATCGCACCTAGGATCCCCAAGCCGAGTCCCTGCACGAGGTAGATGGAAAAACTCGTGCGGGCCGACGCCCCCAGACACCGCAGGATGGCCACGGTGGGAATTTTCTGGCGGATGTGCGCATGGATCGCGCTGGCCACCCCGATGGCTCCGAGAAACAGCGAGGCGAAACCCACCAGACTGAGAAAGGAGTTCACGTTGCTGATGGACTGGCCGAGCTCGCGCTTGCGCTCCTCGACCGTGTCGTAGCCGAATCGTTGTTCGCTAAACCGCTCCCTCAAGCTGCGCTCCAGCTCCTGGACATCATACGCTGGGCCGAATTTGAAATACATCCGGTGCCGCGCGAGGCTGCCGGGCTGCAGCAAGCCGGTGCCGCCCACCGTCGCGAGCGGCACGAATACCCGGGGGGCCATCGTTGCGACCGCCGTGGCCTCGCCCGGAATAGCCCGCAGCCCGCCCGTCACGGTATATTCGGTCGTGCCGAGCCGAACCTTGTCCCCTGGCTTCAAGTTGAACTGGATCATCAGGCTTTCCTCGAGCACGGCGTTCATGCCGCTGCGCAGCGAGGCGCGGGCGTCACGCGGCACGGTGTCGAATTCGCCGTAGAACGGGAACCCGCCCTCGATGGCCCGCACCTGCACGAGGCGCGTAGGGCCGCCCACCGGCGGCAGGATAAGCATGGAATTGAAGGAAATCTCACGGGCGCGGTCCTCCCCCAGCCCGGCGAAATATTGCTCCACCTCAGGGGGAAAACGGCTGCGGGAGTTGACGGTCAGGTCGGCCCCGAGCAGCGACTTGGTCTGCTCCTCGATGGCCAGGCGGAGATTGTCGCGCAGGGAACCCACGGCCACGAGCGCCGCCACACCGAGCACGATGGCCAGCGAGAACAACAACAGCCGCCGGCGCGACGCCCGGGTGTCCTGCCAGGCCATTTTAAGGATGAAGTTCATGAACCGGTCGTTTCGTCGGCGATGACCGCACCGGAGCGCAGCCGGAGGATGCGCTGGGTCCGGCGGGCCAGCTCGAGGTCGTGGGTCACCAGCACCAGCGTGGTTCCGCGCTCGCGGTTCAGCCCGAAGATGAGATCCACCATGGCGTGCGCCGTGTCCCCGTCGAGATTGCCCGTCGGTTCGTCACAGAAAAGGATCCGCGGCCGGTTGATGAAGGCCCGGGCGAGCGCCACGCGCTGCTGCTCGCCGCCGGATAGCTGCGCGGGGTAGTGATCCAGCCGGTCGCCGAGACCGACCCTGTCCAGCAGGTCGGCCGCATCGGCCGCCCTGACGCCATTGCCGCGCAGTTCGAGCGGCACGAGGACGTTTTCCCGGGCGGTCAGGGTGGGAATCAACTGGAAGTTCTGGAAAACGAAACCGACGCACTCGTTGCGCACGAGGGCACGCTGGTCCTCGGTCAGCCCGCCGATCTCGCGCCCGTCCAGCTCGACCCGGCCGGTGGAAGGCTGGTCAAGTCCGGCGCAGAGGCCAAGCAAGGTAGTCTTGCCGCTGCCGGAGGGTCCGACAATCGCGCAGGTGCCGCTGGCGGGGATGGTGAAGGACACCTCGTGCAGCACCGTCAACGGCCCGGCGGCCGTGGGATACGTCTTGGTCAGGCGCTGGACATTTAGGATGGATTGGACACTCATAGTTTCGGCATCACGCAAAACACGAAATGACACGAAAACGAGTCAACCAGAGTCAAAGTGCAAGGTCCATCCTCGGGACGGTCGGGCACCGGATCGGTTGGTTTTTCGCGTGTTTCCTGTGTTTCGTGGTGGCGGCGCCGGCGGCGGAACCGAAGACCATCGTGTTCTTCGGCGACAGCCTCACCGCCGGCTACGGCGTGGACCCCGATGAGGCCTACCCCGCCCTGATCCAGAAGAAGATCGAAGAGGCCGGGCTGCCTTGGCGGGTGGTCAATGCCGGACTGAGCGGCGAAACCACGTCGGGTGGGCTGCGCCGGCTGGATTGGATTCTCCGCCAGAAGGTGGACATCTTTGTCATCGAATTGGGGGGAAACGACGGGTTGCGCGGAATAGCCCCGGCCGTCACCCGCGCCAACCTGAACCGCATGATAGAGCGCATCCGCCGGCAATCCCCCGACGTAAGAGTGGTTCTCACCGGCATGCTGCTGCCCACCAACATGGGCCCGGAACACACCCGGGACTTCGCCGCCATTTTCCCCGAGATCGCCCGGGAGAACGCAGTCGTGCTCATCCCCTTTCTGCTCGACGGGGTCGGCGGGAATCCCAGCCTGAATCTGCCCGACGGCATCCACCCGACGGCCGAGGGCCATAAAATCGTCGCGGAAACCGTATGGCACACGCTGCAACCCCTGTTATGACCCTCACCCGGCCGCTCCTGCTGTCCTTGAGTCTGCTTGGACTGTCGCTCCACGCCCAGGAGGGATCCGCAATGGGTTGGGTTGAAAACCTGCACCTGACGGCCAGTGGCACCATCTCATCCGTCAACAATCAGAGCCGCACATCCTACGAGCCCACCCGCAAGGATGCGACCACCTACGAATTCAACCTCGGGGGCAGCAAGCCCCGCCAGCTTGCGCCCAATTGGCTATTGGTCGGGAGCGGCGAGATCAGTTCCCTGACCGTGTCGAAATACAAGCTGGCTGATAATCTCAAGGCCGGTGGCCGTCTTTCTCTCCAGCGTAAGTTTGGCCTCGGCCCGCTGGCTCCCGTGCTGCAATTCCATGCCGGCGCCACCTACAAATCCGCCCGGCTCGCCGATGACGAGGGCTGGACAACGGAAGCTGGCGTCCGGCTGGCGCAGCGTGTGCTGCCCAACCTGCGGTTGGGTGTCGAAGCACAGTGGCTCGAACACAACGCCCATAGTTCCGTCTTTGATCTCAACCAACGCACTTACTCCTTTGATGCCAGCTGGGATATCAACGAACGCTGGAGCCTGAATGGCAGCGTCAGCCGGCTACAGGGGGACATCGTGGCCAACGCCGCCTATTCGGTCTGGTGGCAGGCGATCACCGGCGGATTCGGTCCGACGGTCAAAAATTACTATACGGCTCGGCCGTGGTCCGAGACCGGCATCTACGGCCCGGAGTGGGTTTCCTACAACGTCGAGGCCGATGTTGACCTCTGGTCGGTTGCCCTCGCCTACGCCGTGTCAGACCACACCGCGCTGGAGTTGCGTCATGGCGGCGCCTATGTTGTAAACCGGATCGGGATCGCCTATCCGACCGACACCTGGAGCCTCAGCCTGAACCATCGCTTCTAATCCCGCATGAAACCGGCCGTCCTGCTGCTGCTCGCCACCGCCCTGTCCGCAACGGCCGCCGAGTACTCGTGCACCCTCACCGGCAGCAAGCGTGAGCCCGTCACCGACGCCGTGGTGTCGCTGATCCCGCTCGACGCCGCCCCGCCGCCCGTGCCGGCCAATGCCTCGGTCGAGATCGCCCAGCAGGATCAGGAGTTCACCGCCTACGTCACCGTGGTGCAAACCGGGACCAAAGTGGTGTTTCCCAATCATGACACGGTGCAGCATCACGTCTACTCCCTCTCCAAGCCCAAGAAATTCGAGCTGCCGCTCTACAATCCCGGCCAGGCGGAGTCCTTGGTTTTCGACCTGCCGGGACTCGTGACCGTCGGCTGCAACATCCATGACTGGATGATCACCCATCTCGTCGTCGTACCCACGCCCTGGTTCGCCAAATCCGATAGCCAGGGATTGGCCAGGATCACCGCCCCGGCCGGCCGCTACCGGCTGGAGATCTGGCACCCGCGGGGCGCCGCGGCGGCGAAGGAATTGACCCTCGCCGACAACGTTCCCGTCCAGGAAGCCATCACCCTCGCCCTGAAGCCGGACCGCCGCGTGCGCCGCCCCCTCGGCTCCAAGTCCGGCGGCTACTAATCCCCGTGGCCCTCCGGATTTTCCGTTTCCGGCGCTTCAGCACCCAATTGCTCCTCCTGCTGGCGGGGTTGTTTGCCGCGGTACAGATCTCGGTCTACCTGCTCGTCTCCCGGGCCAACGAGAGCAACGCCCGCGAGCACATCCGGCAAAACCTCCAGACCGGCGCCAGGATCTTCCGGCAGAACCTCAGTGAGCGCATCGATTTCCTTGCCGGCAGCGCGAAGGTCCTGAGCAACGATTACCAGATCCGGAAGCTGATCATGCAGGATCCCCTCGATCGCGAGACCCTGCGTTCCAACCTGAACAGCTACGCCGACCGGGTGAAACTCGGGGCCAACTCCCAGCCGCCGCTGATCTCGCTGTTCTCCCCCGAGGGCGAGATGCTGGCCCTCAGCGTCGACAACATGAAGCTGGGGGCCGAGAACATCGGCCCGTTCCAGCATTTGATCCGGCGCGCGGCCGAGGCGGAGATGGAGCAGGCCAGCGATTACTCGTACCTCGACAACCGGCTCCACGTGCTGGTGGTGGTGCCGCTCTACGCCCCCTACCCCAACGTCGCCGGCTGGTTCGGCCTCGCTTATCCCATCGACACCAACATCACGCAGCCCATCAAGCAGAACACCCTGCTGGAGTTCACCTTCACCTCGGACCCCAACGAGCCGGACCACCGGGTGCTTTCCTCGACCCTGCCGGATGCCATGGCCCGGGAAATCCTGACCCATCATGCCGGCCACAGGGAGCAAAAGCCTGGAGGCGACGGGCGCATCCCGGACAGCGAGGTGCTCACCATCGCCGGCCAGCCCTACGTCACCCGCTTTGAAACCCTGGAACTGCTGGGCGAGGCGCCGGTGCGCATCGCCCTGCAGCGTTCCCTGACCGAGGAACTTGCCCCGGCGGAGGCACTCAACCGCCGGGTGCTGCAGATTTCCGTGGCCGCCCTTGTCGCCGCCACGCTGGTCGCCTTTGGCATCGCCCGGGGGGTGAGTCGCCCGATGCAGCAACTCGCCCGGCACACGAAACTGGTCGCCACCGGCGACTATACCCAGCGCATCGAGCTGCCCCGGGAGGATGAACTGGGCCAGCTCGCCACCGCCTTCAACCAGATGACCGCCGGCCTCGCCGAGCGCGACCGGGTGCGCAATCTCCTCGGCATGGTCGTATCGCCCGAGATCGCCACCCAGCTGCTCCATTCCGACCTGAAGCTCGGCGGCGAGGAACGCGAGGTCACCATCCTGTTCTGCGACCTCCGTGACTTCACCAGTTTCAGCGAGAAGATGCCGCCCTCGGAGGTGCTGGCCCTGCTCAACCGCTACCTCGACCGCATGAGCGGCATCATCGAGCAGCACGGCGGGGTCATCGACAAGTTCATCGGTGACGCGATCATGGCCCTCTTCGGCGCGCCGGTGGCGGCACCGGATGCCGCCGGCCGCGCCATCGATGCCGCCCGCGACATGGCCCGGGCGCTGGAAAACCTGAATGCCGAGCTGCGCGTCGAGGGCAAACCCGAGCTGGCCTTTGGCATCGGCATCAACACCGCCCGGGTGGTCGCGGGCAACATGGGTTCCAAGACCCGGCTCAACTACACGGTCATCGGCGACGGCGTGAACCTGGCCTCCCGGCTGGAAGGCCTCACCAAGGATCCCGCCTACGCCACGCCCATCATTGTCAGCGAGGCCACCCTCGCGGCCGTCACTCCCCGGCCCGCCGCCCGCCCCCTCGGCGAGGTCCGCGTCAAGGGCAAGGCCGATGCCGTGAGGATCTTTGCCCTCTCGGCCCGCGGCGAAACCAACCCGCCCTACTCGGTTTGAAGCCCGGAGCTCGCACGATCCCCGGTGATACGCCTTGAGCGACCGCTGATCGCGGTGCAAGCTGCGCGGGCATGAAATTCCCGCTGGCCTCCCTGTTGTGTCTGGTCCTGCTTGGGACGACCCGGGCCGGAGAAGCGGCAGCGGGGATTTCCCCCATCCTTCCAGCCACGCTGCAAACATTCGCGCATGAGGCGGAGCAGGAACTGCGCGGCAACATCCTGCCCTTCTGGCTCAAGCATGCCCGCAATCCGGATCGCGGTGACTTCCATGCCTTCATTGGTGAAGACATGCGCGTCCGGGACGATCAGCCCCGGGGTGCCCTGCTGACCAGCCGGATCCTCTGGACTTTTTCCGCCGTCCAGCGTCGTCACCCCGATCCCGCCTATCTGGAGATGGCGCGCTATGCCTACGAGGACCTGACCAGGCGTTTCGTGGATCCCACCCATGGCGGGGTCTTCTGGTCGGTCAACGCCGTCCACACGCCGGCGGACATGCGCAAACAGATATACGGGCAGGTCTTCGCGATCTACGGTCTGGCGGAATATTTTCGTACGACGGGTGACCAAACCGCCCTGGCACAGGCAATCTCGATCTATCGCCTGGTCGATCAGCATGCCCGGGATCCGGTTCACGGCGGATATTTCGATGCCCTGGACCGGGAGTGGCGGCGCATGGGGGTGAACCTGCTCGGCCCGGCACCCAAAACCCAGAATTCCCACATTCATATCCTCGAGGCGTTCACCAACCTGCTGCGCGTCTGGCCTGATGGCGGCCTGCGGGTGCGACAGCGGGAGCTCATTGAGCTCATCATGCAGCGGATCATCGACCCCCGGACCCACCATCTCGTGCTGTTCATGCAGGACGACTGGACCCCGGTGGGCGACGAGGTCTCCTACGGACATGACATCGAGCTCAGCTGGCTGCTGGTGGAAGCCGCGGAGGTTTTGGGCGACCAGGAATTGCTGGCCCGGGTCAAGGCCAAGGCACTGGCCGTGGCTGCGGTCACCCTGGAGCAGGGTTTGGACAAGGATGGGGGCATGTACAACGAGGGCACGAACCACGGGCCAACCGATACCCGCAAGGATTGGTGGGAGCAGGCCGAGGCGGCGGTGGGCTTTCTCAATGCCTACCAGCTATCGGGCGATTCGCGCTACTTCACCCAGGCCCAGGCGAGCTGGAAATTCATCCAGACTTACCTCGTCGACCGGCAGCAGGGCGATTGGCACAGCCAGCTGCGGCGGGATGGATCGCCCGTCCTCGAGGTCAACCTGCCCAGCGGGCAGAAGATGCCCTACGCCAAGCTGAGCACGTGGAAGTGTCCTTATCACAACAGCCGGGCCTGTCTCGAACTGGCCGAGCGCCTGGAAGCACTCGCCGGGCATGCAGCCTCCAGCGGCCGGCCGTGATCAATCCTTAAACGCGGCGGGCGGAGCAACCTCCAGCTTGGCCTTGACGTCCGGCGGGATCGGCTGGGCCACCATCTTGCCCGCAGCATCCGTCGTGACGCAGACAGCAGCGATCTCCCCCTGGGCCATGACTGCCGGCAGTACGCGGCCCTCCACGACCTGGCGAAACTGGAAAACATAGATGACCCCGCGGTTCCGGACCTCCTTGACCAGGAGCCGGACTTCCACCGTGTCGTTGAACCGCAGCGGCGCCTTGTATTGGCACGAGGCGCTGACCCGGGGCCAGCCCACGACCTGACCGGGCACGAACGAGATCAGGGGCAGTCCCAGCGAACGGTAAAAGGCCGTCTCACAGGCTTCCATCCAGTGGAAGAAATTCGAGAAGTGCATGATGCCGGCCATGTCGGTCTCGCCAAACTCCACGGTTCGGTTGAGGCGGAATTCAGAAGGCATATGACGAGGATTTCCCGCCCGGCAGGCTTGGCAACCCGTTTCATTCTTACCCTCCAGTCCCGCGGGGGATATTTACCGCCCGTAAATCTCGATTGCCACCTTCAACGGCGGCTTGAATCAGCGCCCGCAGGCCGTAATCTTGGCCCATGAACCCCCTCCTCAGACTCTTCGTCGCGGGCAGTTTGCTCGCTGCCGGCACATCCTTCGCCGCCGACTCCTTCCAAGGCAAGGTCAGCCTCGCCATCTCCGCCGCCAAGGGCCAGGCGCAGACCCTGAACTACTCCATCAAGGACCAGAAGCTCCGGATGGACATGGAGGCCGAGGGCAAGTCGGTCATCAGCATCACCGATCTGGGCAAAATGGAGATGCTGATGCTCATGCCCGAGCAGAAAATGTACATGGTCATGCCGATCAAGAAACCGGTTGAGAAGGCCATGGAAAAACAGGGGGAAAGCACCGCCGACATCGAGGTCACCGGCAAGACCGACACCATCCTCGGCTATAAGTGCAACCAGATCCTCGTGAAGGACAAGGGCACGGTCACCGACATGTGGGTGGCCGAGGGCTTGGGCGTCTTCATGGGTCTGGGCAACGGCGGCGGCGGTGGCGGGCCGTTTGGCGGCCGCAAGGGTGCCGCTGCGGCGGCCAAGTGGGAGGAAGCTCTCAAGGGCAAGGGCGGGTTTCCCCTGCGCGTGAGTTCCCGGGATGCCAAGGGCAAGGAGACCTTCAAGATGGAGGCCACCAAGATCGAGCCCGGCTCCCTGCCCGACTCGCTGTTCGTGCCCCCGGCCGGCTATCAGAAATTCCAGATGCCCGACCTCGGCAGCATGATGAAGGGCCTCGGCGGCGGCCAGTAAGCGGCTCTGCCAGCTTTCTTGTAGGTCGGGCTTTATGCCCGACATCTCCGCCTGCCATTCATGCCGGATCCCCACAAAGGTTTCGGTGCTTTGCGCAAGGGTCGTCATTCATCCCCGGGGGCCGATTACTTCCTTACCATTTGCCTGCAAAGACCGTCCTCAGCCCTGAATCAGACTGAAATCGGCCAACAGTGCCTGTCCGAACTTCTCCGCTTGGAGGCGGAGATGGCCTTGCTGCTGCGTTGCGGCGTGATCATGCCCGACCACCTGCATCTTTTGGTCAGTCTCGGACAAACCCTCGACTTGTCCTCCGTGATTCGACTGTTCAAGGGCCGGATGACTCCGCTCCTGCGTCAGCATCAAGCCGCATGGCAGCAAAGCTTTTACGATCATCGCCTGCATCCCGGGGAGGACCTTCTGCCCATCTTCCTCTACATTTTTCTCAACCCATATCACAAGAATCTCATCCCGTTGGATCGGCCGTGGCCGGGTTATTACTGTTCCACCGAGGACTGGAACTGGTTTGGACCATTGACCAAGGAGAATTGTCCTGAGCCTGCCTGGCTGCGCTGAAGTGTCGGGCGTAAAGCCCGACCTACACCAGATATGTCCTTTCCGGTATATCGGGCTATATGCCAGAGCCACTGTAGGTCGGGCTTTACGCCCGACATGTACGAGATGCCTCTTCCCCTGTAATATGGGCTTTATGCCCAACAGGGGCGATAATCGCCTCTACCTCAGTTGCCGACCTTCATGAGTTCCTCAACCGTCCAAGGGGCCGTGCGGCCAGCCACCTCGGCGCGAATCCGGGAAACGGTCTCGGGTTTGACCTCGGGTGCGTTGTTGCCCCATTCCGAACGGACGTAGGTCAGGGCATTGGCAATCTGCTCGTCCTTCAGGACGCCGCCCAGGGAGGCCATGGCGCTGTTGAAATCCTTGCCGGCAACCGTGATCGGGCCGTGCAGGCCCAGCAGCACGATGCGGATGATGCGCTCCTCGGAACCGGCGACCCACTCCGAGCCGGCCAGCGGGGGGAAGGCCCCGGGGACGCCCATGCCATTGGCCTGGTGGCAGGCCATGCAGGTGTTGGTGAAGACGCGCTTGCCCAGGTCGCGGGGCGAGGCCACGGCGACAGCCATGGTGCCCGGCTTCTCGCGCTTGGCGTGCTCGTTGACCACCAGCGGGTCGAAGCGGACGGCATTGTGCGCCATGTAGATCGAGCCGAAGAACACCGCGGAGCACATGACGCCCAACAGCACGAGCGGCAGCATCGAGTAGCCGTCCTTTTTCTCCGGCTTCTGCGACAGCAACTGCGCATGTACCTGCTGGATGCTGTCGTCGCTGGCGCGGGCCTGCTCGACCTTGAATTGGTTGTCGGATGACGGGCTCATCTTAGTGGCCGCCTCCCTTCGGTTTCTCCGCGGGGGCGTTCAGGATGCGCTCGGTGGGATAATCGTAGGTGTCCTTCAAACTCTGGAGGTAGGCCACCAGCGCTTCCGCCCGGGCGGTGGGCACCACCTCGAACCCGGGGCCCGGGGAGTACTTGGTCGGAAGCTTGATCGCCTTGTAGGACGCCTGATTGCCGGCCAGCGGCCTCACTTCATAGAGGAAGGTGTGCGCCGGCATGTTGGTGCCGGGGGCCACGGAGGTCGGGGCGTAAAGCATGCTGTGGAAGAACTCGGCGTTCGCGTAGGTGCGCGCGCCGACATTCCGCAGGTCGGGCCCGAGGCGGCTCTGGCCGATGAGCACTGTCTGGTCGCGGATGTAGTCGCGGGCATAGCTGGCGCGTTCGCCCCAGCCGCGCTTGAGATCAACCTCGAGGTAGCGGACCTGTTGGGAGTGGCAGGTGACGCAGCCGAGGTCCTGGTAAACCTCGCGTCCCTGGTTGGCTAGGCCGGAGAGCGGCAGCGGATTGATGGTTTCCTCGATGGGGTCCTTGAACTGGCCGAGGCTGCCAATCTGCCGGTGGGCGGCCAGCAGCAGGCCGGCCCAGGAGATGGCGAGGGTGGCGAAGACGCCCAGGAGCAGGGTCAGTCCGTTTTTCATGCGTGGCCCTCCTTGGCCGCCAGGGCCAGCGCGGGGGGATTATTGATCTGCGCCAGCGGCGTGCCCTGCGAATTGAACGGGCAGGCCAGCCAGAAGAAATTGATCAGGAAAGCCAGATGGCCGACCAACAGGACCCCGAGCGACACGGAATGGAAGGTGTGCCAGCCGGCCAGGGCCTTGGTGATCTCCGCGAACGGCACGGCCGGATCGTGCAGCAAATGGGCCTGCTGCCAGCCGGCACCCAATGCGCCGAC
>Ga0255338_1004176_pt1 | contig 15525 bp, 12 predicted proteins | sample MeOH1_35cm_T4_19_FD_203715 | JGI IMG/M metagenome (GOLD analysis project Ga0255338, IMG submission 203715) | Sandy soil microbial communities from University of British Columbia, Vancouver, Canada - MeOH1_35cm_T4_195 | ecosystem: Engineered > Artificial ecosystem > Sand microcosm > Unclassified ...
GTGCGTTCCGGATACAAGGCTTTCACCGGCATATTGGGATCGACCACCGGCACCACAAACAGCTGCTGGCGTCGCGCATCATCCTGCGCGCGCTGAAGCGCGACTGATGCGATTTCCAGCTGCTTGCCGGCCATTTCCTGTCGAACCTTGATGCCTTCATAAGCGCCCAATCCTGCCGCGACGTTCCCGGGCCCCTGTGACAGCTTCGCTGCTTCCGCTCCGACCTGACGTGACAAGGCGGCTACGCGCTTGCGCAGGGCGACCAGCTGCGGACTATTGGCCCCAACGACAGCGGCCATGGAGGCTTCTTGTGCACGCGCGACAGCAAGCTGACCCTGAAGATCAGATACCATGCTGGTTCGCGACGCCCCGGTGACTTGCGGGTTGAAATCCTGTTCGTTGCGCCGGAACTGAGTAATTTGTCGCTGCGTCTGAGACAGGCTGTTCTCGGCTTCCTGCACGCGCCGCTCTGCCATACTGATGGCGTTGGCATAATTGCGCTGGTTGAGCGTGTTCACCCGTGCTTCACTCAGCTTGAGCAATTCCTGGATGATACGATAGGAATCCTCGGGTCGGAAGCTCCGCACCTTCAGGGTTGTAATGCCCGTTTCGGTGCTGACGTCCACATCGACCTTCCCCTTGAAATATTTCTGGAGTTGCTCGGGGCTCGGGTTCACGAACCATAGCCGTGACCAGGGATCAGCTTCATGCCTGCGAAATCGATCGCTCAGCCTTATTCTCGACTGCAGAGCTGCCACAGCGTCATGCGATTCCAGATAATCTGCAACCACCAAGGCATCGCGCTCGGAAGAAGCGCCGCCTACCATGGTGAGAGCTTGACTCAGGCCGCTGGGAGCAGCCGTCGGCGTTTCGGATGTACGAACGACGAAGTGGGCTTCCGACTGATATTGATCGGCCGCGATCAGATAATAATAGATAGCGACAGCTATGGTAGGTAGCAGGACAATTAGGCACCAGTTGCGATGCCTACGCAGCCACCCGAGCAGATTCGGCCCGGCCGTTGAAGGGGAATGATCCAAAATCTACAACCTTATTGAAGATGAATGTGACGTCTGGTCGCCTTGATAGACAAGAGCCCCGCATATGTCAGCAACAAGCACCACCCAATGAGGTAAGGGATGTCGACATAGGTGTCTTTGGCAGCATGGAACTGGCCGTAGCGCAAAAGCTCAAAAATGGTGGCCAACGGAAACCAAGTTAGCCAAGTTTGATAAGGCTCAGGTATCCAAGAAATTTGAAAGAATGCTCCTGACAAAGGCATCAAAATGTAAGTAATTGGATGAACAAATCTGGCTATCAATCTGTTATCATGTGTCCATGCACAGATCAAAAGCGACATGGCGAATGATATCCAGAACAATAAGGCTATACCAATAATCAATTCAAATAGTCTTGCGGGAGGCTCGGATATTCCCAATACCATAACGAAACTCATCAATACCCCGAACGCCATCAATGAACCCACTGCCTCTAGCAAGGCTCGGGCCAGCATCATGTCAAAAATTGTGACCCGACGATGATAGAGAAGGGGCATATTGGATTCCAGCGCGCCATCGGCGCGCGTCACCATGCCCCGGAACATGATGAATAATGCATATCCAAGGATCGAAAAGGGAACAGGATGGATGCCGCCATGTGGCAATCCATGCCCGACATGGAGCAATGCAACCGCGCTTGCCAGGCTGAGAGGTTCCAGGAAAACCCAGAGATAGCCTATATTTTCTCGTCCGTAGCGCGTGTGAAGTTCGCGCATAAGCAACGCGCCAATCACATTGCCTTGTACTTTTAGGCCACGCCAGAATCCGCGATCGCCGGTCGCGCCAGTAACATCTGAAATCATCGTCATGCGGTTGCTTCTATAACGGGAGGGAACGTTATAGAACATAAATTCGTGCCCCATCTGCCGTCGGGAAAAATGGAATCCGTAACCGCCCGCTTGCCGATAAATTTGATCCCCAAGTCGATTACAAGGTGACCATGAAAGGGCAGTCGCCTTGTGTCCAGGTTTGACCTATAGGACCGCCTCATGACACACTTACCTTCTCTTTCCAGCATTCAGTCCCGATTTCGTCGCCGTTCTGTGAGCGACAGCGGCACCAAACTGTTTCATCTTGAGCATCTCCTCTCTTACCCACGCCATCGTAATGAAGCTGTGATCCGCCAGCTCTGTGGCAATGCCTATTTAGGGCAAGGGCGGTCATTATGCCGGGTGCTAGGTCGATATAAAATGATTGTCGATACCACAGATGTGGGCCTGTCGAGCCATCTGCTTCTCGATGGTTATTGGGAGATGTGGTTAACAGAATTATTGGTGCAATTGGTGAAGCCAGGTATGAAGGTTGTTGATGTCGGCGCAAACCTCGGTTATTTTTCTCTCCTAATGGCCGATCTTGTCGGCCCAACCGGGCAAGTGCATGCCTTTGAACCCAATACCGACCTAGCGCGGCGGATGGCGCAGAGCTTGGCGATTAACGGGTTCGAAGGCATTGCCACAGTGCATGAGCAGGCGCTGGCGGATGCTGAGGCCGACGTATTGCTGGTCGTGCCGACCGATGAACCCAAAAACGCCCATTTGCTACCTGCTGATCACCCGGTTTCGAACGATTTGCAGACCGAAAGTCGCCTCATGCGTACTCGCCGGCTTGATAGCTATCTTGAACTGCATGACGCGGATATCATCAAGGTTGATGCAGATACGTCGGAAATGACGATCTGGCATGGCATGTCGGGAATCTTGGAAAAGGGTCGTTCGCTGACCATTGTTCTAGAATTCGCTCGAATCCGCTATGATGATCCGGGTGCGTTCATCGACCGGATTCTCTCAGATGGCTTCGCCATGTCAGTCATCACTTTGGAAGGGGGCGTTCATCCAATAAGTCGGGATGCTGTTCTTTCTGCGCCTCCCACGGAAGATGTGATGTTGCTGTTGGTGCGCTAGAGAGCGTGAGAATCGATCCGCCTGCCACATGTGATTTTAAACCTTTCCACCAAAAGCCCTTGGCCTGACGGCGTTAGCGTAACCTGAACCGGACCAGGTACGGGGGGTAAAGTGAGAGAAATAGTAAAAGCGCTTCCGTCCGTGTTGTGGATCTCCTGAAAGGCGCCGTTGATCCCGACGATGACTGGAAAGGCGTTGTGGGGGGCGGCAGCATAGATATGCAACTGCGCGCTGGAGGATCCCGACCAGTGGAAGCACAGCGCAGCGTCGCTGCCGTCGATCCCACATCCGGCCACGGTTGGTGACAGCCAGCCATGGCCGTGGCGCAGGGGTTCGCCAATCATGGCTTTGTCATCGGTAGGTCTTTGAAGCGATAAAGACCAGTCTCCCGCACCGGCGACTTGTGGCAGGGTATTTTGCGCGCGGGGAGCCACAATCTTTGCCTTACTCACCAGATCCTGCGCGATCTGCCCCCACGTCCGGGGCGTATAATCCCGGCTGATTACCGCTTCGGCTGCGTGTCGCTTCTCGTCATTTAGTAGCGCCAGCACGGTTGCGGCAATGGTGTCGACATCATACGGGTTGAAATAGCTGGCATAGCAACCCCCGGCTTCTGGCAGCGAAGACATCTCCGAAATCGCAGGGACCTTGCCATACGATAATGCTTCCGAAACTGGTAGCCCCCATCCTTCGTAGAAACTGGGATACAGCGCGAACAGACAATGCTCGTACAGGGTTGCCAACCTGTCGTCCGGCACGCCGTGCAGGATGCGCACCATCCGCCGCAGTTGAGGGTGGTCGTCAAGCATCGAGTGGAGATTGTCGTTGAGCCATCCTCGACCGCCTACGCAGACCAATGGCGGTACTGCAGCTTCTCCCAGCACGTCGGCCAGCTTAAGCCAAGCGCGGAAAGCTCCGATATGGTTTTTCCGGGGCTCAAGCGTCGACACCAGAAGGACATAGCCCAACGATTGCAGATCATAATCGCGCAATATGTCGACTATAGCCGCGTCCTGCCGGAAATCACCATTAAGCTGCACCACCGGGATGGCGTCCGCTGGCATGGGCGCATTCCATTGCGCTGACTTCTTAATCAGGTCTTTGTGTGTAGCTTGAGAAATGGCAATGCAGCCGTCGGCCGAATGGAGCACGGCACCGAACCAGGCACGATAATCACGCACCAGCGACTTGGCGAACCAATCCGGTCCGATCAGCGGAATCAAGTCGAACACCAACGGGACGTAGACCAACTCGCCGCGAGCCCGGGCGGTGCGGACATCAAGCAGATAGTTACGATCCGACCAGGATGTGCCCAGATTGACGAGCACGGTTGCAGGCGCAAACAAAATCGTGCGTGAAATCGCGATGATCCGGTACATTTGGTCTAGTTGGCCCGTCCAGACTGGATCATCGACATCATCGCTCTGGCGTGCGAGCTGACAAAGCGCTTGGAAAGCTTCACGAGGCAGTCTGATCCAGCCCCGCCGCGCACTGGAATAGAGACAGAATATCGGTTGAAGTTCCGGATCGCCTGCAAACAACGCCAATGATATCTCGATCTGCACGCGCTGAATGCCGGTAGGCAAACGGCGCTGCCCAAAAAAGGCGAGGAGGTCTGTCACGTCGAACAGGATTGATCGTTGCGGCAGAAAGCCGGTTGCCTCCGCCGGCACCAGCGTCGTTGAGGTAATCCCTAAAACATTTAATGCCGCCGACCAGAAACTCGGGTCTACATTGCTACGATCAGGCATCAGGCGCGCGAGTTCGGCGACGGCCTGCAGATTGCCTCGATCGCGTTGCAAGGCTCTTATGAAATAGGCTGTTGCCTCTGTGGGTTGGCGCCAAGCCTTCGTCATATGCCCGAGATGCAGTAAAGGTTCTGCATCGCCGGGTCGCAGCCGCGCCGCCTCCTCATAGGCGGCCGCAGCCGCATTGATCGAACCGGCCTCCTTCTTCATATGGCCGACCTGAATCCACAGATGATGCAGATGCGGTTCTTTGGCCAATGCCAGTTCATAACCTGAAGCTGCAGCAACCCAGTCCTGCCGGGCGCGCGCCAAGTCGGCCGACCTGATATGAGCCGCCGTGTCACGGCGCACTGGCACGCCGTTGGATCTCGGCCTGATCCTGCGGGATATGCCGGTCCACCAGCTTTTAAATGCCTTCATCGAGTCGATCTAACGTGCCTGACAGAAAGGTGAAATGATTTTTACGGTAGATGGTCTGCAAGGATTAGTGTTCATAGCACATGACCCTTTCAGTTGCCTTCCAGCGTCTCTGAAATAACCCCGTTAGCTGTGGATTGGGACAGTGGGCGCGTGGATGTCTTGAAGATGCGCTAGAAGCCCAATCCTATCGGCCCGCTTCCACATACTGTGGACCGGAAAACGCCTTCTTGCGCAGTGCGACAATCGAATCGTAGAAACAGATGCTTTTTGTGGTTCTGGCAAGGCTGTTTTCCTGAACAGCAGGTGCATGATACCAGCTATGCAAATCGTCAATTGCAGCCTTCATAAATTCGATAAAACTGTCTGACCGCATAAGACCGCCACCAAACTCGGCATGGTATGATGTGTGCACATCCTCACAAAGATAAGCCCCCCCCTCCTTGACGAAAGGGTATATCTCCTTGAACGTGTTGATCTGCTGAATCATGGTATGGCCGCCATCGTCAAGCACAGCATCGAAAGGCCCATATTGCGATGCAATATTGCGCAGAAATTCGATATCTTCTTGATCGCCAATAACGATTTCAACTTGGTCATCCGCAAATCTAGTCGCATCGGGATTGATATCGACGCCGATGATCCTAGCTTGTGGTCCAAAATACTGCTTCCACATGGAAACAGACCCGCCCTGACTCACTCCAATTTCCATGAAGGTACAAGCCCGTCCACGAATAAATGAGAAGTTTTCCTCATATATCTCGAAATAGTGGGCCCATTTTTGGCAGATCGGATGATCGCCTTCATAAAATATCTTCTCGATGTCACTTCGCATTAACCAGCCCCATAAATATTCAAGCCATGTTTGTAAATTCATTGCCATCAAGGTTTCGTCAAGCCTTCTCATCAGGGATGGAGCTTAATTTCCTGTTTTCCATGCCTCGGTGCCTCCCAAGACATTTCCGGGCGGTTGGCTATGACTCTGGAAGCGGATAGATTTGATGGTCGTGGCCCAACAGGTGGTGTAGCTTCTCATTGCCACCGCACATCGGGATCGATTTGGGACGCTTATGCGCCGGGTACAGCCGATAGCGTGACGATGGGGCTGTCGCTTAGGGAGCCATGGTTTCGAGCGTCATATAGCGGGCGCGCTGGACGGCCCATTCGTCGCTTTGTTCCATGAGGATGGCGCCGATTCGGCGCGTGATCGCGGCCTCGTTCTGGAAGGTGCCGACGACCTCGCTGCTGGGCTTAATCTCACCATTCAGCCGCTCTGTAGGGTTCTTGCTGTGCAGCTTGGCCCGTCGATCCTTCGAGAACGTCATCCGCACCGCTGGCCTGCCGCTACAGCGCCATTTGGAAAGCGCGCGTCCGTCCGACAGTGCAACCATCGGAACCTACTCCATAACTCAGGGCACGACCGATTTGATTGAACGACACAAAACAAGTTTCAATGACAGCGGCAGATTGTTATGCGGTTCATCACAGGCCTGTAAATCGTCTTCTGCCCTTTCAGGCAAGCTGACGGGTTATCAATAATTCTAACACGAGGATGAACTTGGTTGTGAATGATTTTCTGAACGCGCCCTGCGATGAGGATACAGTAAATTTTCTTTATAATATCTTCGTGGGTCGTGATCCAGAAAAAGATCATCCTTGGATTGGGTTTAGAAAGATAGATCTCATAAGAGGTTTGGTTGGATCAGAAGAATTCAACGCAAAATGTGAAGAAATAATTCGTAAAGGTATATATTCTCTTTTTGAGAATCGTAATAACGATATCATTAAATATATTTCAGACTTTATTGTTGATATGGGTGGTCAATCTCCCCGCTCCAAGACTTGGCCGGATTTTCTTCTGTCTGGAATAGAGGCTTTAAAATCGATCGTTGATCATGATGAGATTCCAGAAAACGCCACTATTGTTGCATCTATAATATCGGATGACTACAAGGCGAAAGTCGACGAAGCGGAATTAATCAATGATATCATCGGTTTTGATGAAGACTGGTTCCTTCGCTTCAACCAGAATGTTCCAACGTTGCGGGATATTCCGCAATCAGAATTAAAAATATTGGCGGCCTTAATGGTCGTTAACGGCGAAGCCGAAATTTCGCCTTTCTTCCAGATTAGTGGAGGGTCGAATAGCGATCTACGGCGTACGGTGTTCGGTAGCGATAAAAGGCTGGTCGAATTTACGCTGGAAGACGTTATTTTTCGGCTAAAACTGGCTTTTAAGAGAGGATTTCTATCTCATTGGCTGTTTGACGCCAATTATTACGAGAAACAACGGAATGTCGCATTTTCCGCCGGCCATATTAGTCAGTGGGCGCCTCATTCCAATCCGTATATTGATTTTCTGCAAAATGGAGATCGGCATAATCTTCGGCCGCATTGGTTGTTCTGCCCTACCGCCTATACCGTGTTCAATGGCGATATCGAGCAGAAGCATTCATTATTCCGGCATTTCATCACCTACGGCCAGTTTCAGGAAAGACGAACGTCGGCCCTGTTTGATCCCGAATTTTATCAGATAATGAATCCAGTCATGCGTTTGCGCGTAAGAAATGGCGACTATACATCTTTACTGGAAAGTTTTTGTCGTGAAACATATGTTCAGGACGTACCTTTCTCTCCTGACTTTGATGTTAATTTTTACAAGAACGAAAATAGAGATGTTGTACCCGATGGTGAAAATGTTCAGAGTATAGGGCATCATTTCCTTCTATTTGGCGTATTCGAAGGTCGAATGCCAAACCGTTATTTCGATCATTCATATTTTGCACGACGCTACCCTTGGGTTAGCGAGAAATCCAACAAGCTTAGACTATCACTGCTGGAGTATTTTCTGCTGATAGGCCGGCATGAAAATATGCGGGCGACGCAACCGCTGGCGGAACGTAGCATCGATATTCTTCAGGCGAAGGCACTATACGAACGCCGATCTCAAGATGCTTTGATTCGTAGCCTACGCCGTCCCGTTGATTTTACGCCCTTGATAGACACATTGCCAGTATTGTCAGTCATTGTACCCGTGCATAACCAAGCTAGTTTCACGGCCCGTTTTCTGGAACTTGCGTTCCACGCCGCAGTGGAACTCAGACGGCGCACCGGGCGGACGATGGAGGTGATAGTCGTCAGCAACGGCAGCACGGACACCACTGCAGATCTGCTTTTCGCGACCAAGGGTATCAAATATGTCGACGAACCCAAGGCGCTGGGCTATCCCGGAGCGGCCAATCTGGGTGCGAGACTGGCGGCCGGCGAGCTGGTGGTCGTAGTCAACAATGATATTGAATTTGAACCTAACGTTTTCGCTGACATTGTTGAGAGCTATCAGAAGGTGCCTGATTGCGGTGCCATCGGTCCTCGCATTCTGTCGATGGACCTAACAATCCAGGAAATAGGGGCGTTTGTCGCTGGAGATGGCAATTCTTTCGGCTTCGGCCGAGGTGAGCGCTCGAGCTATAATGCGATTGAACAGATACAAGCAGTTGATTATGTCTCCGGCTGTTTTCTTTGTCTGTCGCTTGAGGATTTCAACAAACTCGGTGGTTTCGATGATGCTTTTTCACCGGGCTATTACGAAGAGGTCGATCTTTGCTTCCGCTTGGCGGACCGGCTTGGCAAGCAGGTGTTTGTCGATACGGCGATCACTATTACACATTATGAACACGCTAGCTTTATGAAGGGGCGACCGCCGACGGTCAGCTATCCCACTATTCTGCGCAATCGCAAACGGCTGCTCAAGAAACATGCCAAGTTTGCAAACAGACCAACGGTCGATATGATGATGGGGGCTGCCGGCTTGGCGCGGCTAGGCATGCCCAAAAGCCGAGTTCTCGTGATTGAAGACTTGGTGCCTGATGCGCGGCTCGGATCCGGTTTTGGTCGGGCGGCTGAGATATTGCGAACATTCCATAAAATGGGCGTGGCTTATGATGTCCTTGCGGTGAATCCGACGGTCAAGGTTGACGATTATGAGTTTGACGATGTCATGCTTTATCGCAACTGGATGCCAGGGGAGTCGCTCGACGCAGTGTTAAGCCGTTCATCCGGAACCTATTCGCATATTTGGGTCTGCCGGTCCCATAACCTGACGCGTTTCTATGAGACATTCAAAAGCTACAAGAATAAATGGGGCGCTAAAATCATCTGCGATACCGAGGCCGTTAGTGTTCAACGCACGATTGAACTGGCGAAGTTGCAGGGGTCTGCGCCATCCGAAGATGAAGTGGTTGATCTAGTATCGGCAGAATTCAATGGATCGGCCATCGTGGATCATTTCATCGTCGTCAACGAGCGTGACGAACATTTCATCAGGTCCATTGGCTTGAATAATGTGTCAATCATCGCTCATACAGCTAGCGGAATTACGCGTTCGAACAGGTCGCGCGCTGACCGCACCCGATTGTTGTTCGTTGGAGCGGTGCATTCTCCGCTAGCACCGAATTTTGACAGCTTAAAATGGTTTCTGAGCGGAGCTTCGGGCATGTTTGCCAAACATGGTCAGCGGCTGACATTCGTCGGTTATTGGGACGAAGCAATCCTACGGGATTTTCGCGCAAATAATCTTGATGCACAGGTGGATTTCCTGGGCATGGTTTCGGAAGAACGGCTTTCTGAATTGTATGAAGAGGCGATTGTCGCACTAGCGCCGACGCGTTATTCTGCCGGTATACCCTGTAAGGTAGTAGAATCCATGTTAACCGGTACTCCGATTGTGATGACTGAGCTTTTGGCCGAACAGATGGGCGTCATTGGCGAAATACGACAAAGGCTCGCGGTTGCGAAGATTGACCCTAAAGCGGACGAGTTTTGCAATTCGGTGAACCGCCTGATCGAGGACGAATCTTGGTGGAATATGGTACGTCAGACCCAGATCGCCTATGCGGATGATAAATTCAGCCATACATACTTCGATATGCAGGTCAGGTCCGTACTAGAGGCTACGAATGTGAACTGGGCATATCAACAGTGACATGTCGCGCATGCATGCTGGCTATGACGTGCTTTCCTAATTATTACCAGTCAGGGGTAGAATGTGGCTCCTTCATGATAATTGTTTGAGGAAGGGCAATGTGTCTGGGGGCATACCCTAGACACATTGGCCGGCGATCTTGGTGGGCGTGTTCCCACCCAGTTTCGAGCGCGGCCGGACGTGGCCGTGATATGCCGCCAGACATCGAGCACGAACAGGGCATGCGTCAGCGACTTTAACACCTCTGCTTCAGGTAAGATTGCTGCTCAAGATGGCGATCGAGCGGCCCACTCACGTCGGGACCATGCCGGTTGACCACCTATTGCAATACTAGACTAGGCGTCCGCACTCGGGCCTCGCTGGGAGAACCCTGCTCGAGGTCTATCGACGGACCGGACGATCAGATCATGGGGAGCATGCCCCCCCTGATCTGATGATCAAACAGGCTGCATAACGACAACCGGGATTAGCTTCACTCAGCCACCTAATACCGACCTGCATTGACTACGACCCACGAGCCCATTTGCGGCGTAAGCGGGGTCTGACGGCCGCCTTGCACGCCGCGCATCCGGCGGGATGATTGCCGCTCTTTGAGCGGGGTTGCCGGTGTCGGACGAGATTGAAGATTCAGCGCGCGATACAGCGACTGCTCATACGAGCGGTCGTATGAGCAGTCGGATAGAGATCGTTAACCGGGTGTCGGGCCGACGGGGCTGGACGGTGGAGCAGAAGCTCACCGTGCTGCGGGATGCATTCGGCCCGGAGGGTTGCGTGCGTGCGGCCTGTGAACGCCATGACGTCGGCAGCGGACTGATCTACACATGGCGGCGACAGGCGATGTCTGGCGAGCTGGCCGGGGTGCGCAAGTCGATCGAGCCTGCATTTGCGGAGGTGCAGATCAGCGAGCAGCTAGCCTTGCCCGCCCCGACGATTGCGTCACGCAGCGGCGGAGTGATCGGTATCGAGCTGCCGTTGGGCATCAAGGTGAGCGTGGACGCCACGGTCGATGCCGATGCCCTATCCCGGGTGATCGGTATCCTGACGCGATGATCCCGCTGCCGCCCTCAACGCGGATATTCCTGGCCTGCGGCGCGACAGACATGCGCAACTATGCGGCGACCATGATTATGCGGAGCTCAGGGCGCTGGCGGACCAATTTCTGGCCTGAGGGCGTCAATCAACTCCGCATAACTATGAACTATTCCGACGACGCCAGCATCGCGATCAATTTGTCTGGCGGGCGGAATTTGCCTGGTTTTATGCCGAGCGGCGCCAAAGCGTCGAGCATCTCGAGTTTTTCGGTCGGGTCAGCGCGCAGGTAGATCTCTGTGCTCTGGAGCGTGGCATGACCGAGCCACAGCGCTACCTTGCGAATGTCGCGCGTCGCTTGAAGCATGTGCATGGCGCAGCTGTGTCGTAGTACATGGGGTGATATCGACTTTGTCGCCAGCGTGGGCGCGACTCTGGCCGCGGCTGAGGCGTGCTTTTCGAGGATGTATTCGAAGCCGGAGCGCGTCATCATCCGGCCGGCGTTGTTCAGGAAAAGCGCCGTGTCGCCATCCTTGGGTCTGGCCGCGATCCAGGCGCGGATCGCGGCAGCGGTCTCCTGCCAGAGCGGCAGCACGCGCTCGCGTCGTCCTTTGCCGATGATATGGATGCTGGCCGGCGACCGCCCGTCGAACTGGTCGAGCGCGAGCCCGACGAGTTCAGAAACGCGCAGGCCGCCGGCGAAAGCCAGATGCAGCATGGCTCGATCGCGGATGCCCGATAATGTCCGCCGATCCGGTGCATCGAGCAGCGCTTGCACCTCGGTACGCGAAAGCGAAGCCACGAGCGCCTCGTCAATCTTCTTCATCGGAATGGCGTGGACCCGAAAGGCCTGATCCAGCACTGCAGGTACGCGGTGCTCGAGATAGCGGAAGAAGGACTTCACTGCCGCCAGTCTTGCGTTGCGCGAACGGGCCTTGTTACCGCGAGCTTCCTCGACATGTTCGAGGAAGGCAAGGATCGTTGGCACGTCGATATCCTCGATCTGTAGCAGGCAGGGTCGCGTGCCCAATCGTCGGGCGGCGAACGTCACCAGCAACTGAAAGCTGTAAGCATAGGCATCGCAGGTATGAACGCTGGCGCGTCGTTCGCGGGGAAGATGTTCTCGAAGGAAGGCGGTGAGGTGCGGGGCGAGTTGGGTCATGCCGGCACTCCTCGATGCAAGGCCTCGCCGGCCGCCGCCATGTGGACCATCAGTTCCGGCGTTGCCTGGAGATACCAGTATGTATCGGTCACATGGGCGTGGCCCAGATAGGTGCTCAGCGCGGTGATATGCCGCGCCACCGCCTCGGCATCGTTCGCACAACGTTCGAGAGATCGGACGGCGAACGTGTGGCGAAGATCGTGGATCCGGGGCCTTCGCAATCCCGCACCGGCGCGCAAGCCGATAGATCGAATGATCTGTAGGAAAACTGTTATTACAGTCGGATAGGCGAGCGGTGTTCCTTGATGCGATATGAAAAGTGCATCGCTCGCGCTTGCTTCCTTCAGACGAGTCGCGAGGTATCCGTCCAACGCGCGCCGTGTCGTTGAATGGAGCGGCAGCAACCGGCTCTTCTTGAACTTGGTCTGGGCAATGATCAGCCCATCGTCGGTCACGTCCTGCAGCCGAATGGCGAGCGCTTCGGAAACGCGCATGCCGGTGGCCGCTATCAGCCCGAACATCGTGGCATAGGTAATCGGTCGGATCGAGCCCTCGGGCCCAAGGCGAAGCGCGGCATCGATCAGCCGCCGAATGTCCCCGGGATCGTAGATATAGGGTGTGCGGCGCCGATGACTGGCGCGGCCGAAGAGGTCCGCCGAGGGCACCTCATGGCGCGGATCTTCCGCGTGCAGCGCGATCGCGAATCGGCGCACCGTCAGCAGACGGTTACGTCGTTGCTCAGGCGATGGCGCCTGAAGCGCCCACTCATGCACAGTCGCCGTCGTTACGACATGCTCACCGCGATGCTCGGCGAAGGTGACAAAGTTGCGCAGGAGGATGCCCGGGGTCCGGAACTTGAATCCCAGTGCGCGGCGCAACGCTGCGTGGTCGGCGAGGAGCTGACTCAGCATGCCAGCTCTCCCGGCCAAGGCTGGGCAATCTGCTCCAGCATCGCAATGTCGACCTTGGCGTAATGCGCGGTCATATCGAGCGAGCGGTGACGCAGCACCGTGCCGACAGCCTCGAGCGTGGCGCCCGATCGCAGCATCGAGGTTGCTGCGGAGTGGCGCAGCAGACTTGCTCCGGTCGATGGAGGATCGGAAATGCCCGCACGCTTCAGCGCCAGCGCTACGATCGTGGAGACATGGCTGGACTGCGCAAATGACCGGTAGGGTGCGACCATCATGAGAAATACCGCCTCTTGATGCACGCGCGGGCGTTCCTGCTCGATGTACGCGAGAAGCGCATCTCCAACGTCCTGCGGCAGCGGCAATCGAACCTGGCGACGCGCTTTGCCACTCAAGCGGAGCATGCCAGACGTCCAGTCGACATCGCTGAGTCTGAGCCCAGCTACATCCCCGGCCCGCAGTCCCAGGCGTGCCAGCAGTAGCAGGATCGCGCGATCCCGCAGGCGCCCTCTGGTGAGTTGATCGCAGGATGCAATAACCCGTTCGACATCGGCGGAGGTAAGATACCGTGGCAACGACGAAAGGCGCCATTGCAAGACGGGCGGGATGGCGTGGTCGAGGTTGGGCCGACACAGGCCGACGCCCGCGAGGAAGCGAAGATAGCTGCGCAAGGCGCTCGTTATGGTCCTCAGGTCGGCCGATCCGGTACGCTCGCGCCACTCGCGGACAACATTACGGATCCGGGCGGCATCATAGTCGTGGGTCGCCGTACCAAGCTCCGGTAACAGCTTATGCAGGTGGTAAAGATGCCGAGCGATAGTCCGTTCCGACAGTCCCCGGTGAACGCGCAACCAGCTCCGATAATCTTCAAGCAGGGGATATGGTGACGCGGCCATCACGGGTGGTCGCGCGACACCCGCCTTTTGCAGGAAAACAACGAACCGCCCGACACGGCGCGAATATTTTTGTGAAACACGCGACCATTGCCGCCCACCGGGACATCGACACCGATGGTCGGCAAAGCGGCGAACGACGTCGTCATCAATGAAGTCGACCGAGATGCCTGCGATGCCAAGCCAGGCCGCAAAATGACGAGCCGCGTCCGTGTAGTTCCCGATGGTCAGAGGTGTGTATCTCTGAGCGGCAAGATCGGCTGCGAAACGATCGATCCATGGCAACAAAGGTCCCGGATCGAGGAACCAGTGATTACGTTTATCGGCGTCCATCTTGCTCTCCTCACGATGCTGAACCATCACGAGGGAGTATAGTTATGCGGAGTGCTGGCAGACTCGCCGCTGTAGTAAATGCATGTAAAATCTGCCTAATATATCAATAAGCGCCTGAGCTCCGCATAATCATGGTCGCCGCATAGTTCCTGTTATGTGGTGCACCACATAACAGGAAGGGCTTTGACGGCCTTGCCGTGATGACGCAGCAGGTTCTGGAGCAGAGCCCGCATTCCGGTGCGCTGTTCGCCTTTCGCGGCAAGCGCGGCGATCTGGTGAAGCTACTCTGGTATGACGGCCAAGGCATGTGCCTGTTTTCCAAGCGGATGGACCGCGGCCGGTTCGTATGGCCATCGACCAAGACCGGGTCGGTAGTGATGACCGCAGCCCAGCTTTTCATGCTGTTGGAAGGCATAGATTGGCGGCGGCCCGAGCGCACGTTCACCCCGTCCTTAGCGGGATAAATGCCCATTTTCCGGCGCTTTTTCTGGCATTACGGCCGCTGTTCCGCTATAGGATCGCGGTGTCGGACGCAGGCCTTTCTACCGCTGACAAAGATGCTCGGATCGCCGAGCTCGAAGCTGCATTGGCGGCTGCCACGCCGATATTTCTGCCCGCGACATCTGATCGACACGCTGCGCGTGCAGATCGCGCGCCTCAAGCGGATGCAGTTCGGCAAGTCGTCCGAGAAGCTCGACACCCAGATCGCCCAGCTTGAGCTGGCGCTTGAGGAACTGGAAGGTGAGGCCATCGTCGCCGCCGCGCGTCGAGGCGATCCAGTAGCCGTCGGTCGGCCATCGCCGGTTCGGGTGCTGCCCGTCCATCTGCCGCGCGAGGAACAGCGGATCGAGCCTGAGCAGGGCATCTGCACCTGCCCCGACTGCGGCGGGACGTTGCGGCCGTTGGGACAGGATAGCGATGAGATGCTCGATGCCGTGCCGGTGCAATGGCGTGTCATTCGGACCATCGGGACTGTCAGGAATTTCGTGTGCGGCGAGGCATAATGGGCAACAAGGAGACCCAGTATGTCACGACGGAAAGAACCCTCGATACCGAACGATATTCTCGACCAGCTGCTGGCCGGCACTGACGCTA
>Ga0255338_1004177_pt1 | contig 15522 bp, 11 predicted proteins | sample MeOH1_35cm_T4_19_FD_203715 | JGI IMG/M metagenome (GOLD analysis project Ga0255338, IMG submission 203715) | Sandy soil microbial communities from University of British Columbia, Vancouver, Canada - MeOH1_35cm_T4_195 | ecosystem: Engineered > Artificial ecosystem > Sand microcosm > Unclassified ...
GCGATCCCTCGCTCTGTCATCCGTGCCAGAGCCGCGCCCGATACCGGATGAAGGGAGACAATGGTACGAATCCCCTGTTCGTGAAGCCAATCAATGGCTTCCGGGGTCTCGGGCACGCCGGAGAGGGCTACCCTCCCCGCTTCTTCGTAGCGAAAGTTCTTGACCATCAGAATCTATATCGGTCTGTTCCGCCCTGCAGCATGACGCAGCCTTGCGAACATGAGTCGAATCTATCGCATCCCTAGGGTGGACGCTTCGTCGCCTCGCATTCGCGCCGGTTCGTCTCCGCTTAAATTCGGCGAACAGGCAGAGTGTTCAACGAGCTTCTTCGTAAGCGGAGGCCGGGCCGAGACGGAGCGCCGGGCCTAGGCACTCCCGCCAATTCCTCCGTAACACGTAAGGCTATGGCCGGATTCCCGCTACGTTCAACCGGATTCGGTAGAGACCGGTCTGCGCCGTCATGTAGAGCGTTTTGCCGTCGTCACCCCAGTGGCAATTGGCGGGGACTTCCGTAGGCTTCAGAGTGCCGAGGTGCTTGCCATCCGGGCTGAAGATCCATACGCCGCCAGGGGCCGTACAATACAGGTTACCCCGACGATCCACCTTCATCCCATCCGGAAGACCCGGATCTTTGCTGGCGGTGACGTCGAAGAAGACCTTCCCTGCCTCCAGCGTGCCATCAGACTTGACCGGGTAGGCCATCCAGATCTTCCGCGCGGCATCCGAATTGGCCACGTAGAGCGTCTTCTCGTCCGGAGAAAAGGCCAGGCCGTTGGGGCGCTTCAGCTCCGTGGTCAGGAGCGTGATTTTGCCGTCCTTCAACCGGTAGACGCCGTTGTGGGCCTGCTCCTTGGCCGGGTCCTCGTCTTGCTTCGCCAGGCCGTAAGGCGGATCGGTGAAATACATGGCGCCGTCCGACTTGAAGATCACGTCGTTCGGGCTGTTCAGCCGCTTTCCTTCGTAGCGGTCCACCACCGTGACCACGGTGCCGTCTTTCTCTCGACGGGAGACCCGCCGGCCTGCATGCTCGCAGCTCACGAGGCGGCCCTGCGAATCCAGTGTGTTGCCGTTGGCGCCCGCGGAGGGCTTGCGGTAATCGGAGACCTGCCCGGACTTGGGATCCCATTTCAAGATCGTGTCGTTCGGGATGTCGCTGAAGAGCAGGAATCCCTCTCGGGTCCAGACCGGCCCTTCCGTGAACTTGAACCCGCCGGCCAGCTTCTCAATGATGGCGCCCTCGGGCACCAACCGCTTCAAATCCGGCGAGACACTCTCTACCCTTCCGGCCGACTCCGCGCCTCCGGAAACCCCAGCCCCGATCCCCAAAAGTACCATCCCCATTGCCAGTAGAGCCGCGCCGCGCATCTTGACCCCTCTCCTGCCCGTCATTGGGCAGGAGTAAATTGGCAGTACGGCGGCGGCATCCCTCCGATGCAGCGCACATCCGGAGAACGCGAGGCACCGCGACCACCCGAGCCGGGAGGCAGTGGGCTTATCCCGGGTTCGAACGTTGAGCGTTCTCCCGGTAACCCTGCATACCGCTAACGGGAGAAACAGCAAAGATCGAACGGCGCACGAGGCACCTGCCTACCGGCTTGGGGGGAGGTAACTTCCCCTAAAAACCGGGAGGCAGAGGGTTTATCCCTCGTTCGATCTTTGATCCTGTTCCGAGAAGCAGCGCTGGAACTGGGTGCGCCGCACCGGCGCACCCACAGCTACACCAGCTCTTCGAGCGGTTTGTGCCCCGCCATGAGGTACTGCGGGCGGTTCTCCGCGTCGTAGAGCGGCGTGGACTCGAGGTTGATGCCGAGGTTGTGGTAGAGGGTGGCGAACACGTCCCGGAAGTGGACCGGCCGCTCATCCGCCTGCTCGCCGAACTTGTCGGTGGAGCCGATGACCTGGCCGGTACGCATGCCGCCGCCAGCCAGGAATCCGAAGGAGACCGCGGGCCAATGGTCGCGACCGCCATCTTTGTTGAAGCGCGGCGTGCGGCCGAAGTCGCCCCAGCAGACGACGGACACGTCTTTATCCATGCCGCGATCATGCAGGTCCTGCACCAGGGCGCTGAGGGCCTGGTCCAGTCGCTCCGCCTGGGCGCCCGGCTTCGGGTCCCAGAACTGGTGGTAGTCCCAGCCGCCGAAGCCGAGGGTGACGCACCGGACGCCCGCTTCCACCAGCCTCCGCGCCACGAGAAACTGATCGTTCCAGTCCGGGGCGGCATCCGTAATGGCGGCGGAGGAGCCCTTCCCGTAGCGATCGCGGACCTTCGGATCTTCCTGGGTCACGTCCAGCGCCTTCGCGAACCGGTCCGACATGATCAGGTCGAACGCGCGGGCGCTGACACCGTCGAGCTGCTCCAGCTTACCGGAGGCGTCCATCACCTGGCGGTGGCGATCCACTGCCTGCAGCAGGCGGCGGCGGTCCGAGAGGCGAGAGAGGGTGACGCCCTTCAGCTCCATGTCCGCCATCATCGCGCCGGAGGGTCGCACCGAGCTGTGCGCCAGGCCGAGGAAGCCGGGGTCGCCCGGGTTGGAGTACGGCGCATGCTGGGTCTTGGGGGTGAGCTCGACGAACGGCGGGATGTTCCGATCCGAAGTGCCCTGCACCTTGGAGACCACGGAGCCGAGTGACGGCCAGAAGTTGTTGCGGTTCTCGCCGATGGGGTAGCCGGTAAGGCAAAGGTTGGAGGCGTGCTCATCGCGTGCGCCGACCAGGGAGCGGATCAGCGCGAACTTGTCCATCATCTTCGCGATCTGGGGCATGTGCTCCGTGATCTGGATGCCGGAGACCTTGGTCTCGATCGGCTTGTACGGCCCCCGGATCTCCACCGGCGCGTCCGGCTTCATATCCACCAGGTCGATGTGCGGCGGTCCGCCCGGAAGGTAGATCATGATGACCGCCTTGTTGGACGACTTCAGTCCCGCCTGCGCTTCCGCGGCCAGCAGGTCTGTAAGCGTCAGCCCGCCCATCGCGAGGCCGCCGATCTTCAGGAACTCGCGGCGGTTGAGGCCATCGCAGAACGGCATCCGTCTTCCGTGGATCGTCAACATCGGCGAACACTCCCCCAGGGTAAAATCACAGGCACACCACACCCGGATTAGGACAACGGCACTCCCCTTCTAGTTACGCCAATTGCCGACCCTCCGTCCGAAGGCAAGTCGGTGGATTATCCCGCAACCGCTCTGTCATCCGAAACCTTGTGATGGTGCGATCAGGCCAGGATCTCCCGGATGGGCAGGCCGTAATCGATCTCCAGGCGCTTCCGGCCCGGGATATTGAGGCGGCGGGAGTCGAGGCCGAGCAGGTGCAGGACCGTCGAGTGGAGATCCGTGACGTAGTGCCCTGGCTCGGAGGCGTGGAAGCCCAGTTCGTCCGTGGAGCCGTGAACGGTGCCGCCCTTGATCCCTGCGCCGGAGAGCCACACCGTAAAGCCATGCGGGTGGTGATCCCGGCCGTCGCCGCCTTCCTGGCCGGGAGTGCGGCCGAACTCCGTGCAGAGGACGACGACGACTTCATCAGAGAGGCCGCGCCGCTTCAGGTCTTTCAACAAGCCCGCAATCGGGCGGTCGACCTGCCCGCAGAGGCGGGAGTGGTTCACCTGCAGTTGGCCGTGCGAGTCCCACAGACCGTACGGCATCGGGTAGACCTGTACGAAGCGTACCCCGTCCTCCACCAGCCGGCGCGCCGCCAAAAGTCGCTGACCGGCTAAGTTCGTCGGGGCTTGATCCAGGCCATACAGCGCCTTGGTCTCCGCGCTCTCAGCCGAGAGGTCCAGCACCTTCGGGATGGCCATCTGCATCCGGAACGCCAACTCGTAAGCGCGGATGCGGGCGCGCAGAGCGGGGTCGTCCGGGTACTCTACGCCGGAGAGGCCGTTCAGGCGGGAGATGAGGGAGAACTGGTCCGCCTGCTCCTCCGGCAGCACGTCCGCGCCGCGGCTCCCGTATGGCAGCGGGTTCTTCGGGTCGAGCGCCAGCGGGATGCCCGCATGCTCCGGACCGAGATAGTAGGAGTTGATGGAGTCCCGCGTGTCCGGACGCGTGGGGCCGCCCAGTACCACGAACTGCGGCAGGTTCTCATTCAGGGTACCGAGGCCGTGATGAACCCATGACCCGACGCTGGGCTGCACCTCGTCCAGCTTGTGGCGGCCGGTGTGCATCTGGTTCTCGGCCGCGTGGTCATTGTCAGTGGTCCACATGTTGCGCACGAACGCGATGTCGTCTACGCAGCCGGCCAGGTGCGGCCACCAGTCCGTGATCTCCACGCCGCACTGGCCATGCTTCTTGAAGCCGACCTGCAGCGGGAAGATCTTGGGAAGCGTGGGGCGCTTGGCCGGGAAGACGGAGCGGGAGCGGAGGTCATGCAGCGGCGACTTCAGCGGGTCAGCAATCGGCGTCTCCTGATACGTCTTGCCCGCGTACTTCGTGAGCGCCGGCTTTGGGTCAAACGTCTCCACATGGCTGTAGCCACCGGAGAGGAAAACCCAGATCACCGACTTCGCCTTCGGCGCGAAGTGCGGCCGGCCCGGACGAGCAGCGACGGCCGGCAAGCCGGCAGCCCGAGCGATCCCATCGCCGTTCAACATCGCGCCCAGCGCGAGACCGGTGAAGCCCATCCCCACATCGGAGAGGAACATACGCCGGGATACCCGCCCGCAAGCGGGGCCGGCGGCCTCGGCGATTGGTTTTCGCTGGCTCATCGTCTCGTGTTCTCCCGACCCGGTCCGGAGGTCCAATATTCCAAAAGTAGTGTCATCGCGAGACGCACGCGACGTCTCGATCCCGAAAACGGAGTCATCGCGAGGAGCAAAGCGACGTGGCGATCCCGCTCGACAACGGGTAGTCACTGGGCGCAGGGATTTGGATTGCCTGGACTCGGTCGGGATTGCCACTCTGCGCTTCGCTCCGTTCGCAATGACCCTTCTGGTCGAAGGCCCCGGCGCATTCGTCACGTAAACAGTGCATGGCACGCTTGCCTATCGCTCCGTTACTCCAACTGCGTCAATGCGGATAACCGCCCACCCTATAACCGCACCTATCGGATCATCAAGAACTCGTTATGGCTGAACAGCGCCTGGACCAGGCTCTCGCCGGCCCGGATTGCTGGATCCGGGGAGGGAGCGACGCCGGGGCCGGCTACCGGGGGACCGCTGGAGCGGAAGCGCTCCGACTGGGTGTGTAAGAACTCTCGGCAGGCGGCGAGCTCCGCAGTCTTGGGTTTTCGCGTCAGGAGCTGCTCGAAGGCGGCGGTAATGAACGCCGCCTCTCGATCCGCCGGAGCTGAGGCGGTCGCTTCCCAGAGTTTACGGGCGAGGAGGCGGCCCTGGTCCAGGGTCAGGCGGCTGTTCACCATCGCCAGCGCCTGCTGCGGCACCACGCTCTCCGTGCGTTTGTAGGCGTCGCAGGTATCCGGCGCGTCGAAGGTGGTCAGGAAGCGCATCGCGCCGCCATCCTCCGCGTAGACGCTGTAGTAGAGACTGCGGCGGCGGGTGTTCTCCTGGGTGTTGTCCAACTCCGGCCCGCCGCGGGTGAGGTCCAGCGTCCCAGCCGTGCTCAGGAGGCTGTCCCGCACCACTTCCGCCTCGATCCGGCGCGCGTTGTAGCGCCACAGGTACCGGTTATCCCGGTCCCGCGCCGCGTTCACCGCATCGGACCGGGAGTCCATCCGGTACGTGCTGCTGGTGACGAGGAGGCGGTGGAGTCTTTTCATCGACCAGGGCTTCGCCCGAGTGGAGAGTGGAGAGGAAAGAGGAGGGAGGGGAGAGGGAAAGACCCCACTACTCTCTCCTCTTTCCTCTCCACTGAATTCACACGCTAGCCAATCAAGAAGTGCGGGGTGCGAGGGGAGCTTGCCGTTGCGGCCGAAGTCGAAGACGGAGTCGACGAGCGGACGGCCGAAGTGGCGGAGCCAGAGGTGGTTCACGGCTACGCGGGCGGTGAGCGGGTTCTCCCGGGAGGCGATCCATTCCGCCAGGGCGCGTCGACGGCCGGTACTGGTCTGCGGATAGACCGGGCTCAGCGGCGAGTAGTTTCCGTCAACTGCCTCCGCCGCTTTACTTGCGGCTTCCACGGCGGCGCGCGCCGCTGCGGCATTTGCCTCGGCCTGCTTCAGGGCGGCCAGCGGGGCAGCGGCGCCACCGGTAGCCTTCGTGCGCGCCGCTTCCAGCGCCTTCGCGGCGGTGTCAGCAGCGGCCTCGGCGGTGCGCAGCTTCAGGAGGCGCTCGGCGCGGCCCGCCGTCTGAGACAGCTCGGTCGCGTTGCCCTGCGTCAAGCCATAACGCGCGTTGTCCGCGTCGATCCGTGCGCGCACGGCGGCCAACTCGCACTCCGCAACGGCCAGCCGCAGCGGATCGGGTGGACTCGCGGACTTCGCGGCCGCCAGCGCTTTCTCGCACCGGGCCAGCTCTTCCTGCTGGATGAACGGCTTCACGGCCGGGTAGTAAGCCTGGGGAGGAAGCGCGACCGGGGAGATCTTAACTCGATCCCCACCCACGACGGCGGGCGCTCCGGGCTCCACCGGCGGGTCCCCCTCCACGCGATTGCGCTCGTCTCCGCGCTGGTACATGAACGTCTTCGCGTCCAGCTTCTCGTCGAAGACGCGGATCATGCCGCTCTTCAAGGCGGCGGTGCTGCCACCATAGATGTACTTCTTGAAGGGACCGGGATCCGTGTCGCCGGGCCAGCGGTCGTGACGCAGCTCCAGCGGCTCGAAGAAGGCGCGGAAGCGGAAGTACTCTTTCTGGGTGAGCGGATCGTACTTGTGGTCGTGGCAATGGGCACAGTTGAGGGTGAGCCCCAGGAACGCTTTGGAGGTGTGTTCCACGTTGTCCCGCATCCACTGGCTGTAATTGAGGGAGTACCAGTTGCGGACCAGGTAGCCGGTGGCGACGATCGCTTTGTCGTCGCCGGGGGCGATCTCGTCGGCGGCCAGCATCTCCTGCACCATCCGGTCGTAGCCCTTGTCGTCGTTCAGGGAGTCGACGATCCAGTCGCGCCAGCGCCAGAGTTGTCCGTAGCTGTTGCGCACGTCGTTCTGAATGCGGCGGCCGTACCAGTCGCTGTAACGCCAAACGTCCATCCAATGCCGGCCCCAACGCTCCCCATACGCGGGGGAGGCGAGGAGGCGGTCGACCACCTTCTCATACGCGTCCGGGCTGCGGTCCGCCAGGAAGGCGTGCAGCGCTTCGCGGGAGGGCGGGAGCCCGGTGAGGTCCAGGTAAACGCGCCGCAGCAGCACCTCACGCGGGGCAGGCGGCGCGGGCTTCAGGCCGCGCTTCTCCTGCTCCGCCAGCACGAACAGATCGACCGGGTTCCGCGCCCAGGCGGCGTTCTTCACCTTCGGCAGCGGAGCGCGAACGGGCGGCTGGAACGACCAGTGCTTCCGCGGATCGCTCTCCGGCTTCTCTCCGGCCGGTGAGGGTGCACCCGCGTCGATCCAGGCGCGCAGCATCGCGATCTCCTCCGGCTTGAGCGCCTCCCCTTCGGGCGGCATCCGCACCGGCGGCTTCTCTGCTGTAATTCGCTGGATCAGGCGGCTGGAAGCAGCCTTTCCCGGCAGGATGACCGGACCATGGGCGGTACCCTTTCGGATCAGGGAACCGGTATCCAGGCGCAGGCCGCCCAGTTGCTGCAGCCCGCCATGGCAGGAGTAGCAGCGCTGCGTGAGGAGCGGCTTGACCTGGCGGGCATAGTCCGGAGCACTCGCCGCAGAGGCGGCGGCAGGAGCGAGGAGGACAAGGAAGAGCCAGAAACCGGATCGCTGTCGCTTGGGGCGCATGACTTCTCAAACGGCGGGTCGAGGGACGCCTCTGTCCCAGAAGAGCAGCGAAGCTGAGTTATGGGACCGCCGCCGCGACGAGAAGTTTCAGGCCTGCGAGCTCCATTGCCGTTCTTGACCAAAGCACCATGAGCCGCAAGTCTCGTCCGAAACCGGTCCCATCGAGCCAACGCGCCAACGAATCGCTCCGTGTGGGCGCTGTAATCTCGTCAAGACGGCGTCTCGATCACGGCGGAGGAGAGCCAGCAGGAGTGCGCCAATGATCGAAATGAGGCACACGGTGAAGGCGGTCCCGTTTTGCCGCTCCAGTCGACAGATATCGAGGCAGCGATGCAGGTCATTGAAGACGAAGGCGAGTTCGACCGTCACCAACTGCAACTGGTCCGGGAGATCGCCCGGTTGGTCAAACAGGTGCTCGACCGGAAGGGCGTAGCCGCGGACCTGGTACCGGACCTCACCGAACAGCTTACTTTCCAGCTCGCCACGCTCCTGGATGGAGACTCGATGCTTGAGTTCGAAGGACGTCCCTTCGTGCCTGCCATCGCGTTTGCGCTGAACGACGAGCGAACCCAGGTGCTCGGCGCGGCCGGCGGAAGCTGGATGCACGAGTATGCCATCGGCATCGCCGAGAGCGTCTGCGCCGAAGGCGGCTGAATCCCGTCAGGAGTAACCCCGATCGGGATACACCGCGCTCGCAGAGCCGCCTCTCACCGCACGGTGGCAGCGTCCACGAGGATTTGCAACTGCGCCAACTTTTCGTCCCGCTCCTCAGTGGTAGGGTAGCGCAGCGTGAGGTGGCCCAACTTGCGGCCAGGGGCGGGGCTCTTGCCGTAGAGGTGGAGGTGGGCGCCGGGGACGCGCAGCACCTCCGCGAGGTCTGGCGTGCCGCCGATCAGGTTCAGCATCGCCACGGAGCCCACCATCGCGGTGGGGCCGAGCGGCAGGCCGGCGACGGCGCGGAGGTGGTTCTCGAACTGGCTCGTCTCCGCGCCTTCGATGCTCCAGTGGCCCGAGTTGTGGACCCGCGGCGCCATCTCGTTGGCGAGGAGCTGATCGCCGGACTGGAACAGCTCCAGGGCCAGCACGCCGACGTAGTCGAGGCGCTCCAGGATCGACTGCGCGTACCGCTCCGCCTGTGCCTGCAACTCCGGCGAGACGTCCGGGGCGGGGGCGAGGGTCAGGCCGAGGATGCCGCCGGGGTGATGGTTCTGCACCAGCGGGTAAAACGCGATCTCACCGGCGCGGCTTCGGACGGACAGGATCGATAGCTCCCGCTCGAACGAGACGAAAGCTTCCAGGATCAGCGGCAAGCCGTCCTTCAGCTCCTCCCATGCCGCGTTGATGTCCACCACCTCGCGCAGCACGAACTGGCCCTTGCCATCGTAGCCGAGGCGACGGGTCTTGAGCACGGAGGGCACGCCGATCCGGGCGACGGCCGCATCCAGCTCGGCGCGGGAGTTGATGTCCGCGAAGTGCGGGGTGGGAATCTCCAGGCTCTGGAAGAAGGTCTTCTCCGTCAGGCGATCTTGCGCCGCCTCCAGCGCCGCGGGTGGCGGGAAGACCGGACAATGTGCCTCCAGCCGGCGCGCCGCTTCCACTGGGACGTTTTCGAACTCGTAGGTCACCACGTCCACGCCGTCTACGAAGCGGTCGAGGGACTCGGCGTCCTCGAAGCTGGGCGCGACGACCAACTCGCCGAGGTGCCCGCCGGGGGCCTCGGGGGTGGTGTCCAGGAACCGGAAACGGAAGCCCAGCGGGTAGCCGGAGAGCGCGAGCATGCGGCCGAGCTGGCCGCCTCCCAAGATGCCGATCGTCATCCGTTACGCCTCTTCCCGGGGATCGGAGTGGTCCAGCACCGCCTGGGTTTGCGCCGCGCGGAAGGCGTGCAGGCTCTCCCGGATCTCCGGATACTTGTTGGCCAGGATGGCCGCGGCGAGGAGCGCGGCGTTCACGGCGCCGGCCCGGCCGATGGCGAGGGTGGCGACTGGAATCCCGGCGGGCATCTGGACGATGGAGAGGAGGGAGTCCATCCCGTTCAGCGCCTTCGACTGCACCGGCACACCGAGCACCGGGAGCGCGGTCTTGGCGGCGGCCATTCCCGGCAGGTGTGCAGCGCCCCCCGCTCCGGCGACGATCACCTCGATGCCGCGGTCCTGGGCACCCTCCGCGTACTCGAACAGGAGGTCCGGCGTGCGGTGGGCGGAGACCACGCGCGTCTCGTACGGCACCCCCAGCTTCTCCAGGGTCTGCACCGTGTGAGACATCGTCTCCCAATCGGAGCGAGAGCCCATGATGACGCCCACCAGCGGCGACGGCGCGTTCGCTTCAGCCAAGAATCCACCTCCGGGCGGTCCACCCCGCCGCGTGCCGCACGGACCACCCGCGGGCACGCCAAGTATCCTCCATCCGCGCCCGGGGCGTCAGACGGCGGCCGGTTCTCTCCCGAGGCAGTACTCTCGCTGGGCTCTGTCCAACATCTGGCATGCCAATCCAAGCTCCACACAGAGGGATCGCTATGAATCCGAGGTATGCGCTCTACTGGTCACTACCCGCGCTCGCGACGCTGCTCGCGGCAGCGCCGGGGCAGGCGTCACCCAGGGTGCGGGTGACACGGGTCGCCCAGGAGAAGCCGGCTGAAAAGAAACCCGCGCCTCCGGCGGATCTCGGAGCGCTGTTCCGGTTCCACTACCAGGTGCGCACGCAGTCATTCCAGGAGCAGAACCAGGCGTACCGGAACCTGGTCCTGGTGGGTGATAGCATCACCGAAGGGTTCGAGGTGCCGAAGTACTTCCCCGGGCGGCGCGTGCTGAACCGCGGCATCGGCGGCGACGTGATCGGCAACGACCTGCCCAAGGAGGACCCGCGCGGCCTGCTGCGGCGGCTGGACAGCTCCATCTTCGACTGCGCCGCCACGGACGTTTTCCTGATGATCGGCATCAACGACCTGAACTCCGGTCACACCGTCGACACGATGGAGACCGGATACCGGGAGCTACTGCGGCGGATCAAAGCCGAGACCCCACGCGTGCGGGTGCACGTTCAATCGCTCCTCCCCACTCGCGGCGGCTTCACAGCTCGCAACCCATCCGTGCGGGAGTTCAACACGCGACTGCGAAAGCTGGCCGCGGAGTTCGGCTACGACTACCTGGACGTGCACGCTCTTTTTTCGGATGCCCAGGGCGAGCTAAAAGCGGAGCTTACGGCCGATGGCCTCCACCTGTTGCCCGCCGGTTACGCGATCTGGCGGCGCGAGGTCCTGCGGGTGATGAACTGGGGAGACGCCGCCGGTCCGGCCCAGGCAGCGCAGTAACCAGCCTGTGCTAGGCGCCGCTTTGGAGCCGACGGCAGCGCTTCCAAAGCGTGCGCGCCACGCCGGTGATCCCCGCGGCCGCACTGCCCAGCGGCAGCCAATAGAGCAGTTCAACCTGCCAGAAAAACGGCTGTAGCCCCACCGGATCATCTCCGGGTACCAGGGTGGCGATCAACGCCGTGACCGCTGCCACCACCATTACCGCGGCGGCGGCACCCAGTGCGCGGCGACCTCGCGACTGAATCCCCACCGCTATTCCCGCCAGAATGGGCGCCCCGAGAACACTGGTGACAGTCAACAGGTCGCGAAGCGGGACGAAGGCCGATCCGCTAACCGAAAGACGGGCGGCAGTCAGGAGCATGACCAGGCTAATGACGGCCGCTCCCAAGAATCGGGCGAATGCCAGTTGAAAGGTCTTCCGAAACGGCTCCGTGCGCCTCGACAACCAATAGCGCTCCCACCGCTGGCCCAGCTTGGACGGATCGCCCAGGCTGCGGCAGGCGCTGGTGATAGCCTGCTCCGGTGTCTCGCCCAACTCTTCGTAGGCGTTAGCGGTGCACGCCAAGTGGCACCCAAGCTCCGCGCGGAGGTCGGCCACCCACGCTTCGGGGGCGTGTGTGCTGACCCGGGCACAGACCGTATCCAGGTAAGGGGAAAAGGCCAGCTCTTCGCGTGGCAACTCAACGGGCGGGGTCTGGACGGAGGGGGAATGCTCCGGCTCCGGGCCGTGATCGCTCAGGTTCAGGGGTCCCGCCATCGCCGCTTCCTCCCAGCACGCGCTGCACCGCGTTCACGAACTCTCCCCAGTTACGCGCTCGCTGCTCCAGGGCTCCCAGCCCCTCCGGCGTAAGGGTGTACACCTTGCGCGCCCGCTCCCCGCCAAGCTGCCACTCGCTCACGATGAGCCCCTCCTCTTCCAGGGCGCGCAGCACCGGATAGAGGGTCCCCTCTTTGCACTGGAGCGACTGCTCGCTCCGCGCCTCGATCTCCCGCGCGATCCCGTAGCCATGCAAAGGCGTGTCTCGCAGCACGGCGAGGACCAGGGTGGGGGTACTCCCCCGTAGCAGCTCCCGTTGGGCATCCATACTCACCCTATACCTCGCCACGTAGCATATATCCTCTGGCGAGGCGATAGAATCTGAACAGGATTTGCTGGATCTCCTGCAGGACCGTGGCGCGCGGGTGCGTTTCACGATCCGGGCCAGCCGGTAGAGCGGGGACCTCGCGGCGCTACTGATCGCGTAATCGGTGCTGCGTAATGCGTGCTGCGTAAAGACTGGCCCTCGGCAGCACGGATTACGCAGTACTCCCGCCCCGCTCCGGTGGCCCGGATCATGGATCGCACCCGTGGCGCGCCAGGCAGGACTGCACCCGGTCGCCTGGCTTCAAGCGGGCGACAACCCAGCACCCGGTCCTCAATCCAGCCCCCGAGAGCCGTGCAGACGGCCACTCGGGGGCTGGACAAAGAGCGTAACGACCGACCGCGCAGACGGCCACGGGGTCAGGCTAGTGGGCCAAGATGGAATGGCCCAGGGGTAACCGGTGCTACGTATCCGCCCGGCCGCCGATGGGGCGAAGCTCCACCTCGTCCAGGAACTGGGTGTGGAGCATGTCCTGCTGCCCTTCCACTGCCGCGGTTACATCGGCCGGAGAACGCACGCGGTCCGGATCGGCAGGCTCGACGCGCCCCGTCGGATTCGAGAGCCACGCGTGGGGAGCCGTGGGAAGACCCGGCGAGAGGTCGAATTCGGGGTTGGCGCCGATCTGTTCGTCGTAATGGTGCAGTCCGATGGGCTGTGCCCGGTTGAGCGCCACTTCCGCCTCGATGAAGCTTCCGCCGGGGTGGACCACCACGATCGTCTGGCCTTCCCGGAGGGCTCGGTCGAGCTCTTCCGCGGCGTGGCGTGGGAGGCCGAGGCCGACCAGCGCGCCGATGAAGCCACCCAGCGACGCCCCGCTGACGGCGCCGACCAGTGCGCCGGCGAACGGCCCGGCGGCCAGGACGATCCCCGCTCCGGGAATCAGGAGTCCGGTCAGTCCCGCCAACCAACCGGCCACGCCGCCCAATACTCCGCCGGCGGCCACGCCCAGGCCGCCGGCCTGGATCACGCGCACGCCCAGCTCGTCTGCGTATCCTTCCGCCTCGCGAGGGTCCGGCGAGAGGATGCTGATCTGCGGAGCCTGAAAGCCCGCCCGCCGCAGCTCATCCACCCCGTGGATCGCGGCCGTGTGCGTATCGAAAACCGCGACTACCGTTTGCGCCATCGTTCCCCTCCCTGAGCCAGGCTCCGTTCGCTACCAGGACAGTTACTACTTTAAGGGTTGCCCGAATTTGCAAATGCAAAACGGCAGCCGCCTGGTCAGGGGATCAGGGACGATCCGGATGACGGGCCCGCGGAACACGCGGAAGAACGCGGAAAGGGAAAGGCAGAGGGTTTTTAGACAGGATAGACAGGATCTCTTGGATAGGAAATCCCCTGTCGACCCTGGGGCATCTTTCTTGACCCCCGATTGGGCTGCAGCCCATTTTGGCTTCACGGTTGCAACCCGCCCCGGCGAAGCAGCAGTCTCCACTTCTCTCCCATTTTCCGCGCCCTTCCGCGTGTTCCGCGGGCAGACTTCTGGCAGGCTCGTTATTGGCGGGCGCCGAGGGCCTGCATGATCTTGTCCGTCTCGCGGTAGGCCTCGTCGACCCACTCCACGATCTTGTCGGGCTCGGGGGAGAACTCCAGCTCGATGCTCACCACGCCGTCGAAGCCGGTCTGCTGGATGGCGGCGAGGTACTCCTGCACGGGGGTGATGCCTCGACCGGGCGGGAGATCACCGTGCACCTTACCGTCACAGTCGGAGAGGTGCACGTGGCCAATGAGCCCCTTCAGCTTGGCGACGTCCTCGAACGGGGTGCGGACGAGGTGCATGTGACTGATGTCGCAGTTGGCGCGGACGGTTTGCGGCATTCCCACGTCGTGCAGGAAGCGGACCGTCTCGTCCACACTGTTGAGCAGGGAGAGCTTGAACGGCTCCAGCTCCATGACGATCTCCAGGCCCAACGTGCGGGCGTACTCGCCCACCAGGCGGGTGTTCTCCACGCCGATGCGCCACTGCTCCGCGGGCGGGATCACCTGCTGCTCCCAGATGTACTCACCTAGAACCAACAGTAAGTTCTGCGCTTCCAGCTCGTAGCAGAGATCGAGGTGGCGCTTCACGCGGTCCACGTGGAACCGCTGGATGCTCGGGTTGAAGTCCACCAGCCCGACCGCGACACAGGTCACGGAGACGATCGGCAGGTCCAGTTCGTCCGCCGTATCCTTGATCAGCTTGCGCTCGCACACGTCGATGTCGAGCGGGTCGGCCCCGATGTCGATGGTGTCGAAGCCGATCTGCTTGGTCTGCTGGATTCCCCACCCGGTCTCGCGCCCGGCCTGGGCCCACGCGGAATTAATCAGGCCTAACTTCATCTGAATCTCCTGGAACTGGCGGTAGTACGAGGGCTGGTTCGACCGGCAACGTGGGATATCCCTCCCAGGCGCGAGTTTTCCCGGAGGCCTCAAGAACCTGCGCAGGCAGGAAGCGCGGGTCGCCGTGGCGGACGGGTGGAGTGAGAGCAGCGAGAAGCGGGGCGAAGCGATGAATCTTGAGCAGTGCTGGGTGAGCCATCCCACCGAGTGGCAGGACCAGTTGGCGAACTGGGCGGAGGCGTCCGCTGCTGCCACGGTTCACGAATGGACCCAGTACGGGGGCAGCCAGGTGTGCGGGGTGACGCTGGGGAAGGGTGACAAGAACCGCCCAGTGCGGCTGCTGGCAGCAGTGCCGCACGCCCACGAGCCAGCGCCGACCGCCGCCCTGGTGAACCTGGCGTCGGTGCTGTTGCGCGGGTGCTTCGTAGACGGCACGCCCGTCGCCTCCGGAGCGGACGCGCTGCCGATCTCCACAGCGTTGATCGAGACCGTCCGCGAACGGTTCCTGCTCACGCTGATCCCGGACAGCAATAGTCAGGGTCGATTGGGCAGCCCACGGCGCATCTGGGATGGTGAGCTCTCGAACGACGAGTTCCTCAAAGTCGCGTTCGGCGAGGCGGCGGACGGCGAGCGGTTCGGCCGCTACCCGGAGTGGAGCTGGAGCGTGCACCGGGCGCGCAAGGCGGGCGTGGTGTACGAGCAACTGGACGAAGAATGCTGGGTGGAGCCGAACACCAGCCGCCGCTCCACCCACACCCGCGCCGTGGACGAGTTGTTCCGGCAGTACTGCTACACGCACCACCTCGACATGCACCAGCACGAAGGGGACGAGGCCACCCTCTTCCCCGCCGACTTCGACGACCTACCACCTGCCGAGCACGCAGAGGTCGAAGCGTGGGCCGCCGCGGTCCGCAGCGCCTGGGAGGCCGCCGGCATCCGGCACAAGGGCGGCTACGTCCCGTACCAGGGCCTCCCGCG
>Ga0255338_1004178_pt1 | contig 15521 bp, 20 predicted proteins | sample MeOH1_35cm_T4_19_FD_203715 | JGI IMG/M metagenome (GOLD analysis project Ga0255338, IMG submission 203715) | Sandy soil microbial communities from University of British Columbia, Vancouver, Canada - MeOH1_35cm_T4_195 | ecosystem: Engineered > Artificial ecosystem > Sand microcosm > Unclassified ...
GACGTGCAGGTCGATGCGGTCCAGCAGCGGCCCGCTCAGCTTGCCTTGATAGCGGGCGACTTGATCGGGCGTGCAGCGGCAGGCCCTCTGGGGCGAACCGAGATAGCCGCACGGACAGGGGTTCATCGCCCCGATGAACTGGAATCGGGCCGGGAATTCGGCGCGCCGGGCGGCCCGCGAGATCGTGATCTGGCCGGTCTCCAGCGGCTCGCGCAGCGCTTCCAGCGCGGCGCGGGGAAACTCGGGCAACTCGTCCAGGAAGAGCACGCCATGGTGCGCCAGCGAAATTTCGCCGGGTGGGCAGCACCAAAGTTAGGCCTAAAAAGCACCAGAGTTAAGGTCCAACTTTGGATGCGGATTGAAAATCCGCGTGTCGGTGGTTCGATTCCGCCCCAGGCCACCACTCCTTCTTCTCAGACGATCCCAAGACAGCCCATAAGTCCTTGTACATCAAGGACTTAGCTCGAAAGAGCGGCTCAAGCGGTGTCTTGAATCCCAAGTCGTCCCATCTTTGCGTGTACCCCTAGGTGTACCCCAGACTGTTTTCTAACTTCAGTCTCTCTGGGGGTACACCATGGGACAGCTCAACGAGCTGCAGATAAAGGCGGCGCAGCCGCGCGACAAGGAATACATGCTTTCGGACGGGGAGGGCTTGTACCTTCGCGTCAGGCCTAACGGCAAGGTCTGGATCTACCGCTACAAGCAGGCGCGAGAGCAGGCCAAGCTGAGCTTAGGCTCCTATCCGACCGTCACCCTGGCGATGGCGCGCAGGAAGGCCCGTGATGAGGCCGAGAAGCGTGCCGGCGGCATTGATCCTAGGGACGCCCGCCGCGAGCAGCAGGAGCGCGATAAGGTGGCTCGCCTCAACACCTTCGAGTTGACGGCGCGCGCTTGGCATGCCCAGGCGCAGAAGGACCGGCAATGGTCTGCCAACTACGCCGAAAAGGTCATGCGGCACCTGGAGCTGCACGTCTTCCCGTGGATCGGTTCGCTGGCCATGGAGGCGATCAAGCCGACCGAACTTGTGCGCTGCCTGCATCGCATCTGGGATCGCGGCAACCTGGAGACAGCTCAGCGCGTCCGGGAGGCCGTTCAGCACGTGTTCCAGTACGCGGTCGACGTGGGCGCGTTGGAGCCGGCCAGGAACTTCGTGAACGGCCGCACCGGCGGCTTGCCACCGCCGCGTGCCCGCCACTATCCCGCCATCACCGACCCGGAGAAGCTTGGACAGCTGCTGCGAGACATTCGGGCCTACAACGGCAATGTCATCACGCGTGCCGCCCTGCAACTTTCGCCGCTGCTGTTTCAGCGGCCAGGGCAACTGCGCCTGGCCGACTGGGAGGACATCGACCTCGAGCAGATGCTGTGGCGTTGCCCTCCGGAGAAGATGAAGCTGCGGGAATGGATGAAGCGAGACATCCGCACGCCTGCGCATCTCGTGCCGCTGCCGACGCAAGCCGTCGAAATCTTGCGCGACATTTTTCCACTGACCGGGCCCACTGGGCGATCTTTCGCAGCGTGTCCAAGAGATCGGAGAAGTCGCGCTACATGAGCGACAACACGGTCAACAGCGCGCTGCGAACGCTCGGCTACGACACGAAGGAGCAGATCACTGGCCATGGATTTCGGGCCACGGCAAGGACGCTAATCCGGGAACTGCTGGGCTGGGATCGGGAGGTGATCGAGCGGCACATGGCTCACGTTTCCGACGAGGAATTGGGCGACAGCTATGACCGAGCCACCTTCCTGGATCAGCGCCGCCAGATGATTCAGCTGTGGGCCAACCTGCTCGACGACTTGGCTGCAGGCAAACCGGTCGCGCCGCCCGCCCACTTGCGGCGGGGCGCCCTTGCAGAGCGTTCAAGCGGCGGATGGGAAGGCGTCAGCGAGCCATCAGTCAGCCTTGCGGCATAGGTACGCCATAGCCTTCGGGATTGTCGATCCACTGCTGCAGCGCCGCACTTGGCCAAGCCGATGCGCGGCCGCCCAGATGGACGGGGGCTGGAAACCGGCCTTCCGAGATCCGTCGATAGATCGTCGAACGACTGAGCGCGGTGATGCGGATCACATCGCGCAGCCGGTAAAACGCCGGCGGAGCTTTTGACGTCGAGGGCTTGGGCAACGGCCTGTGGAGAAACATGGCGAGTCCTTCGGTGGGCTATTCCGAAAGGATGCGTCTCAAGAAGGCCCAGACAAACCCGCGCTGGCGTACTGCGGCGTAGCTCGGGCAATGCAAATGCAGCGCGGTCGACCATCAGTTGCACAGCCATTGGTTGTCAGTTGACAACCAGCCCAAAAATCCGTATTCTGGAGACCTGAAGATGACTCGTGCTGCTCACCCCAAGAAGGAGGTGGAAGAGGCGCTCAAGCACGCGGAGGCCAACGGCTGGCGCGTTCACGCGGGAGGCTCGCATGCGTGGGGAAAGATTTACTGTCCATACAACGACCAGGAATGTCGCTGCGGCGAGTTCTGCATTACCAGCATCTGGAGCACGCCGAAGAATCCGGGAACCATGCGCGAGCGTTGAAGCGTGTTGTGGACAACTGCACCACGCATCGGCAGCAGTGCGAAGGTTCCGCGGACGACCCGTCAAAGGAATAGGCCATGGAATACACCTTCACTCTGAAGTACCAGCTTTCCGAAGAGGACAGCGACCACGATGAAATCGTGGAGCGCCTGGGTGCGGCCGGTTGCGATGATGCACTGGTGGGCGTAGGCCAGCCTGGAAGAATGGCGCTGGAATTCACGCGCGAAGCGGACAGTGCGGAAGCGGCGTTGGTGAGCGCACTGACGGACATCAAGCGTGCAGTGCCTTCGGCGAGGCTGATCGAGGCCGCGCCCGATTTCGTGGGCTTGACGGACGCTGCGGATGTCGTGGGCGTCAGCCGCCAAAACATGCGCAAGCTGATGGTGAACTATCCGACGAGCTTTCCTCCGCCCGTGCACGAGGGCAGTACGGCAGTTTGGCACCTGGCCGATCTACTCGCTTGGCTGCAGGCAAAAGGCGGCTACAACGTGGATCGTTCGACGGCCGACGTGGCTACTGCAGCAATGCAGATCAATCTCGCCAAAGCGGCCACTCAGATCGCGCGGCGAGTCCAGCGAGAAGTGCGCGAGTACGTAATCTGATGGGGGCGAGGTCCTGGCCTGCAGCTAGCAGCTGAGGCTCCATCAGGCGGCTTGTTCGAACGCTGCCGCAAGCGGACGGCGCCTGAGGCGTAGACCCTAGACGCCGCGCACTTAAAGTTGCGCGGCGTCGGCGCGGCGCTTGCGAGCGTCTTTGTGCATGGTCACGGGGGTGGTCGCGAGCACGCGGTCCACCATCGCAGCGAGGAAACGACCGGGCATCAGCTCCTCGGGTGTGGCGTCCAAGCGGACCTTCACCTTGGGCAGGCGCGCGATGGTCCGGTCCACATCGGCGTCGGCGGCCGGCACGCCGTCTTCCTCGGGCTCCACGCCTGGCTCGCGCGAGATGTCCTCGACGGGTTCTTCACCGTTGTCCACCACCGCCGCGGCGCTTGAATATTCCATCAAGACGAGTGCGGTCGAGTGGTAAGCGTCGTCCTCGCGCCCCAGCTTGACGAGCAGGTCGAAGAGCCACTCCGCCGTCGCCGGCTCCTTGTCAAGGATGTCGGAGCGCAGGCCGAACACGAAACCCAGTGCGGCGAGCGGATGGCGAAGCCTCAGGTTCTTCGCGTCGCCGTAGGACTCCTCAACGCGGTTCGGCGCATTCTTCCCGTAAGAGGAGTCCATGCGCTTCGTCGAAATCAGCAACTCCGGACCCGTGGCCCAGTCCGTAATGATCACGTCCACCTGTTTGAGGTAGTTTTTGCCGAGGATGGTCGCGCTCGAGGAGGTGACGCCCGAGATCGCGCCGTCGCGCTCGATCCTCGCCCTGAGCGGATCGGCCTCGTTCCGCGGCAGCGCGTCCAGCAGCTTCGCGACCGACGCGGGGAGGATGCGCGGGTGCTTCGGACGCGGCCATGTCTGATCCGTCCCGAAGCCCGCGCGCCTCAGTTCATAGCTAAGCCACACGTCGAGGGCCAGCGCTGGCACGCCGGATTGGGTGTTGGCCACCAGGAAAAGCGGAACGCCGAGAAGTTGAGAAAGCGTGACGTAGTCGGGCTCGAATCGGCGGTGGCCTTGCTGGTCCTTCACCCAAGGGTTGGTGTGGGCGCCACCGGGAGCCGCACGGTCCACGATTCGATCGTAGATGGCCCAAGCCTTCGCTTTGGCGGATTGCTCAGTTGCCACTGCTCGACCTCGCCTCGCGCCGATTCGCGAGCAGCGCGCGCGCAGCTCGGAATCGCTCAATTTGCGTTTGAGATACAACGCCGGCTTCCGTCAGAAGAGCGCGGTCGACGAGTTCGACCGCCCCGAGCAAATCGCCTTCGCTCAGCAAGTCCGCGACCAATTGCTTCACGGAGCGCAAGGCCATCGCGCGCGAGCGCACAAGCGCGCTTGACGGCATTGCCCAGAGGTCGGCTTCCTTGGGCTCCAATTTCAGGATGCCGCCGCCATACGCGCGGCCGACCATTTCTGCGTGCATCAGCGTCGCGGAATTCAGGCTCGCCAACGGAAGGAGCTCGCGGCCGATCTCGCGATCCTCGGCATTGAAGTAAACGCCATGCACGGAATTGAGGTGATAAGCGTTCGCTTCGTTCGAAGTTAAGCGCGGCGTGTCCGCGTTCATGCACGTCAAAAGAAGGTCGGCGGGCGCCACCAAAGGCACCCGATACCAAATCTTGCGGACGCGGCATTTGTAGGCCGTGTCGACGCCGGTCCGGTGTCCATCCTCGATGTAGGCCGCGGCCTCCGCCGATGGGTTCGCGCCCGGATAGAAGAGCAGGGTCGACTGGCCATCTTTGCCCAGCTTCGCCAGGAGCTCGGAAGTCAGCGCGAGTCCTCGCAGATGGGAGCTGCCAGGCGGCGACAGGCGCAACAACTCGCTGCGGCGCAAGCCCAACTCCTTCGCGCGCGTCGGCGACACGGCAAAGTATTTGTTGTTGCCGGTGACAATGCCCAGCGTGGTGTCTCCCCACGCTTCCAATGGCGCGAACTGCCCGCTCCGCATGAGTTCGCGAAGAGGCTCAATCGCGCGGGGATCGACAAGGCTTCCCGTCCACTTTCCAGCGGGGTCCGCCGGGGTCCACGACTGCCCGGCCTCTAAAGTTGCAAGACTGCTCGCGTTCTTCGCTTGGCGGATGACCGCATGCCCAGCCGGTCCCTCCCCATAGCCTTCGGCCAATAGCAGCACCACGTCCGCTTCGGCCTCCGGGAAAACCTGCTCGGCGAACAGCACCAAGTGCACCTGCCGGAACCGGTCGAAGAGGAACTGGCGCACCGGAGCCGCGTAGTTCACCGACAGCAGTTCCGCCGGCAACACGAGGCCGAGACGCCCACCAGGTTTTAAGAACAGCGCCGAATGGACGGTAAAGGCGGCCCAACTCGACGCCAGGCCCGTGAGCGCGACACCGCCTCTTAGCGCAGCCTCGCGAGCTTTAGCGCGAGATTCGCCCGAGAAGTTTTGATAGCGGATGTATGGGGGGTTGCCGATGACCGCGTCGTAGACCGGCGAGGGCGCGATGTCAAAGAAGTCGCTCTGGCGGATGTTGGCCTTGCCGCCGGCCTCGCGCACGCGCCGGCGGGCGACTCGCGCGCTGTGAGCGTGGATCTCGATTCCGTCGACCTCAGGCTCGGCGCCTTTACCCCGGCGAAGCTTCGCAAGGCGCGCCACGGCGGCGACTAGGAAAGCTGCGTCTCCCGCCGAGGGCTCCATGACGCGGTCCCCAGTGCCCCTGATAGCCCAACTGGCGACGAAATCGGTGATGTCGGAAGGCGTGAAGAACGCCCCCCGTTCCTTGCGGATTTCAGGGGTGTCGCTGAAATGTATCAAGCTCTTCAAGGCCACCGTGGCATTCTATGTGTAACAGCACCTTCTTCGTTCGAAGGCAAGGCGTAAGTTGTCAGGTGACTTCGCCGGGGGGGAGGCGGCAGGCTCGTCGGCTCGGGCGATGTCGTGGGCGGTGGAGGGTGGTGGGCGCGCCACGCCATCGGCGCCGAAATCCCATGCCGGCCAGCCGCGCTGGTTTCAGGGCCTTTTCAGCCGCTGCTGGACATGGTCCGGGAGCACTGAGTCCCTGTACTCGTCGGAAAGCGGAGCACGGTCGGCAGGTATGTCACCGTAGACCTCTTGCTGGTACTCCATGCGCGAGTGCTCCATCATCGCTTCGGCCTCGGAGGCGCTGACGACATGACCCCAATCCACGGGTTTGTCTTTACTGCCTTCGTACGGAACGAACATGTTTTTGCGCGCGCTCCAGACCTCCAGCGGGACACCCCGAGCGGGGCCGCGGAACAATGCTCCTTCGTTCTCGATGTAGATCATCGCCCGGTCCTCTCGTTTGGCTATGACAGCTCGGCGAGCCTGGCGCCCGCTTCTCGTTTGCCCAATGTGCGAAGTGCGGAAATCGCCGGAAGGTACTTGGCGCGGGGACGTGCTTGGCCGCCTTCCCACTTATAGACGGTGAGCGCGCTCACGCCAAGCAGCTTTCCACAGTCCACGGCGGAGAGCCCCAGGCGCTTGCGGTGCTGAGCGAACCCCGCTGCGCGCCAGCGGTGCTGACCGTCGCTCCCAGCGTCTTCTAGCGTCTTCGGGGCAGGCATCCGCTTTGCGGTCTGTTTCTGCTGACGCTCCAGGTGCTCGATACGCCGCTTGAGGGCAGCAATCTCGGACCGGTAAGTTGAGACTGCCTTCTTGAGGCTCTCCGTGTTCGCACGCAACTCCTTGCGGGCAAGACGGGCAATTTCTTCTTTGAGAACGCTTGCGATGTTAGGCATGGCGCGGATTCTGCCCTACTCTGCCGAAAAGATTACAACTCCATAGGGAAGCGCCAATGACAACTTCGACTTTTGAGATAGACCCGCCGCTTCAGGCGTTTTACATCCACGGCATGCTTCGTAACGCGGAGGCTGCAATGCGTTGTTCGATTCGACTTGACGAGTTGTTGGCCCCGGTTCGCGATGACCCATCCGAAGCGGCCCATGCGAAGCTGGACATGAGAGCGGTTCTTGACGAGATCCAGACACTAGTCACTTTCGCTGCCGCCTTGGCCCGGTATTTTTGGCCTGCGCAGAAACCGTACAAAGCTCGCGGCGCCTATCTGCGGGACAAGTTTGGCCTTGACGATACCAGTCCGCTTGCGAACAAGGAGCTGCGCAACGCTCTGGAGCACTACGACGAGCGTTTGGACGACTACTTGAAGGTCGGCATGTTCGGCTTCATGATCGTGGACTACGTGGGACTTGCGCCAGGCCAAGACGAGGTTCCAGCGCACATCATGCGCGCCTACTACACGGACACGACTCGCTTCGTGGTGTTGAACAAGGAGTTTGAAATACGGGAACTGCACGACGAAGTGCTGAGGCTGTACGTGCGACTCAAGGAAATGGATCGCAATGGGGCGGTCTTCCGGTAGCAGTCCCACTGGAGGGATTTCAGAAATGCGGTTTGCCGAATGAGGTGGGGCTTGCGAATTTGTTCAGCGGGGGAACAGGTCGCGGATGCGCTCGAAGGGCAGGCCCGTTTCGGCCGCCCGCCGCACCTTTCGATCAAGAGCGAGATTCAGCGGAAGCTCGCGGTCGAGCGTGTCGAAGAGGTCCAGTCCGTCCAGGCAGATGACCTTCTTGCCGCGCCCGAACGCGAACAATCCTTCATCCGTGAAGCCGCTGATGCTGACGAACAACCCGCGCGCCCACGCCGCCTTTTGATCGAGCTTGCCCTGAAAGCCGTGCAAGTCTGCTGCGGGCGTCTTCGCGGATTCCCATTTCGCCTCCAAGAGGTAGGTCTCGCCCTGGAGAACAAAGCTGCCATCGATCTGTTCGCCCCTGTTTCGAAACGCCTCGCGCGCCTCCAAGCCGTAGAAATTAAAGGCGTCGCGCAGCCAGGCTTCAAGAGCGTAGCCGCGCGGGTGCGGCTCCAAGGCCGTCAGATCGATCAGCCTTTGCTTCAACGCAAGGATCTTCGGCCTGTCGTAGGCTGCCTTCGGCGGCTCTTTGGGCGCTGCAGCCGTGTCGGGAACGCCCTGCATCCGGTTGAGGAGCGAGAAGAATCTTCCTTCCGCGTTCGGCACCCACTCTTCCCGCCCTTGGCCCCTGCGCAGCTCCTCCCGGTACTTCCATAAAGCGCGAAGCGCTTTTACGGCTGTCGGAAGATCGACTTTGTTCAAGTAGCAACGGAGTCTTTTTGCTTTGGACGTTCCATGCTCGCGATACGCATCGTTGTCGATGTCGACATTGAGCTCCTCTGCAAAAAACGAAGACATCGTTCGATCGGAGAAATTGAGCACGTAGCCGTCGCCCATCTCGAACAAGTCGTCGACGAGGGTCATGTCTAGCGTGCGAATGTTGGCCATCTCTCCGCCTCCTTGATAGTTTTCCAAGGATTCTAGGATGCGCTGGGTGTATCGTCAGAAACCTATGAAAGATCAATCACCGCCCGCGTTAGCCGCGGCCCCAGGACCTGCAGTGCCCACAGCCGTGTCAGTCGGCGCGCCGTTGACGAGCGTGCGTCCGATCGCCACCCGCTCCGCCCAGATGTCTCCAGAGGAGTTGGCGGAGCTTGTCCGCGCCATCGGTTCCGTCGTGACCCATCCCGAGTTCTTGAGGGGTGTCAGGGCAGTCGTCGCGCAGGTCAAAGACCTCTGGAATGTGGTGCGGCCTGCCCTTGCCGCTGTCGGCTCGGTTGTCATGTTCTTCGGCGAAGCACTGCTACGTCTGCCCGCGGAGCTGCGCACCTCCGTGCTTTCGCTCGCCAATCGGGGCTGGTTTTTCGATCCAAACATGCCGCTGCAAAGCATGTGGCATACCAAGGCGTTGATCGAATCGGGCCAACACGAGGAGGCAGACGCCTTCATGGCCGCGCATTTCGAGGCGCGCCTGGACGATATCGAGGCGCAGCTCGCGGCTGCTCTCCCCGCTCGCGCGCCCAAGTTCAAGTCCGCCTTCGCCGCGCATCGCCGCGGCGAATACGATCTGTCAATCCTCGCATTCATGGCGCAGGCCGACGGCGTCAGCGCCCAACTTCGAGGCGGCCACTTCTTCCTCAAGAACCGCTCTACCCAAAAGCCCGAGACGGCTGCCTACGCCGCCGACTTCGACGCGAACTTCATAGACCAGATCGCGCACTTGGCGCTCATCGAGGACTTGCCGATACGCGAGCAAATGCGCCGCAGGGCGGTCAGTGGATCGACGGGCCTTAACCGGCACGCCGTGATGCACGGCGAATCGCTCGACTACGACACGAAGGAAAACAGTTTGCGGGCGCTCTCGCTTCTCAACTACGTAGCGCTCGGCCTGAACCTTGGAGAGGGTTCGGCCCTGGGCCAGGCCGCTAAAGCGCCTTTGGCGTCGCTCGCCCAAATAGCGAACCAATCGACCTCTGGCGGCAAGACGACCGCGTCCTGACAGCTGTCAAGCCTTTGCAAGCTAGTCCAGGATGGTGCGCCCGCCATCGAGCCGAAAGCTCGGGAGCGAAAGCAACCTCACCGCTACGGAGATTGCAAAGGTCGCATCGTTGAGCAAATGCTGATGCGGCGGTACTGCGGTGTCGATCGCCCTGCGAGAGAGATTCGAAGCGTCGTTGACGTCCCGATAGTGGGACAGCGGATTGCGCAGGGACATGAGTTTTCTTAGGTCCTCCGCGAGATCCTCGGAAGTTACTCCCTCGTCGACCGACCGTTTGAGCGTGTCCTTGAATTGCACCCTGACCGGGAGCGGCGTCGCATCCAAGCCCATCGAGAGGTGCGAAGCCAGAACGTGTTCCGCGAGCCCTTGGCAAAGCATCACCACGGCGATGAAGTTTCCATGCACGAAACTCGAGCGCGCCTCCAACCACGTGACGTGGCTGGTCTCGCCCGGGATCATGGTGCCGGCCGCTCCCATTCCCATTGATAGGTCCGCGAGCTGTCTGAAACGCGCGACCTTTCCGGCGAGGTCGTCGTGAAGATCGACGATCAGGTGCCGAAAGAAGTCGACATCGGCCAGCGGCGAAAACAAGCTCTCTTGAGATGCCATGGCGCGACCTCCGGACGCAAGTTGTGACACTGGTCAAATGTACAGCTTCGTTGTATGCTGCCTCTCGTGCCTCTCGTGCATGACGCTCTCGAAGATCGGCTGCTCGTAGCCGACCCGCAAATCGACGAGGTAATGGATCTCGCGACGGGCGAGGTCGCGCCGGCCGAGTCCTGGGTCTCCGGCGACTACCAGCAGGTCTTGGAACTCAGGATGCGTCTGATGCAGGAGCTGCAGGCCGGCCGTCCGGTCCTCGCCTGCCCCTTGTGCGCCGTCCCCGTGCACCTGGTTAGCCTCGCGGCCGAGCGCCGCTTCTACTTCCGCCACGAGACAGAGGACGGCCGCTGCCCTGCGCGCACGAAGGGTCGGCTGTCGGGCGAGCAAATCCTGGCGCTGAAATACGACGGAGCACGCGAGTCGCGCGCTCACCTTGAAATGAAGGAGTTGATCGCGGCGAGCCTGCGCAGCGACCCCGACTTCTCCCAAGTCGAGATCGAGCCAATCTGGAAGGGAATCGACGCCAACTCCCGAAGGCGCCCCGACGTGAGAGCGATCTGGCGCGCGAAACTGCCCGTGGCATTCGAGGTCCAGCTATCGACGACGTTTCTGCGGGTCATTGCGCAGCGCCGGCAGTTCTACCTGCGAAACGGCGGGCTGTTGCTGTGGGTCTTCAAGGACTTCGACGTGGGCGACGCCAGGCTCACCCAGGATGACATCTTCTACAACAACAGCCGCAACGCCTTCGTCGCGTCGCGCGAGACCCTCGAAGCCTCGCGCTCGGCCAGCAAGCTCGTCTTCGACTGCGTCTGGTCCGAGCCCTCCATCGAGCGCGGCCAGCTCGGATGGCGGCAGTTCCACCGCCATGCCGGCTTCGACGAGCTGACGATCGACCAAGCGACGCAGCGCGTCTTCCTATTCGACGCCGATGGCGAGAAGGCCCGCATCTCGGGCGAGTACGCGGACGGAGAGCTCCGCGGCGCCTTTCGCTCCTACTGGCTCAGGCAACCCAACGCATACGACGAGGAGCTGTGGACCGACCTTCGGGAGCGGTTCGAGGCGCGCGGCATCGGGCTACCTATCCATCCTGGCGTCGGCCACAACCTCTACGCCTTGCTCGACACCCTCTATACCGTCCGCGAGGGCCGCATGGTGGGCTGGCGGTACGAGAACTTGGTCAAGCTCGCACACGGAGTCTTCGATCGCCACAAGGGATTGCTGTGGGCGTTCAAGTTGATGCTCGCCGCCCACGACCGCGGCGCCGAGATCGTGCGATCGGACTCGACGCGCAAGTGGCGGGCGAAGGTGGCGTCGTATCGCGAAGCTTGGGCGTCCGGCGACGAAGCCTTCGATCACGACGACACTCACGACGAACTGGTGGCTTTTTTGTTCCCCGAGATCGCCAAGGATCTCCGAATCACGCCCCACTGACCTGACCGATTCCAACGACGAGCAAGGAGCTCACCATGGCCACAGCGAAGAAGACCCACACCCCTCAGGGATTGAAGCAAGACCGCGCGAAGGTCAACGCCTCGCAGCCCTATGAGGTCGCTTACGTCGCTAAGAAAACGGGCTCGTCGAAAGCCGCGGTGAAGGCGGCGTCGAAAGCCGTTGGCCCTTCGCGCAAGGCGATTGAGAAGGCGTTGAAGAAGTAGACTGAGAAGCGGCGACGCAAATCGCGCCTATGCTTGCTTCACAAGAAACTCGGCATAGGTGGAAAACGAGCGCTGTCCCTTGGAAGCATTCAGCTTTGCCAAGATCGTCTTGGCGATACGTTGCTGCAGATAAGCGCACACGGGGTCGAACTTTTCGATTGGCAGCAGCTTCCATGGTGCCCCGAACTGAGTTTGAATATTTGCGGACACGGCCCCGTAGCTGAACTTCGTGGTTCGGGTCTTGTCGGCGCCGGCAAAATCGTTGTACCGCTTAATCAGATACTGCACATATCGGCTCAACTGCTGGTCTGCGCCGAGGGTGCCCGGTGGCGCATTGACGAGAACCGAGCGCCTGCTGGTCTTCACTGTGACTGTATGGGCCTGTATCGCTCCAGGACTGTTGATCGCGACATTGCCCGTGTTGTTGGTGACGATGATTCGCCTTAGATCATTCAGAAGTACTTTCGCGAAGAAGGCGTCTGTTGCTTGCTCGGGCCGGCCCGCAACGTCCTCGTGAATCGCCTTTATTTCTAGGAGAGCATCGGCACTGTACAGATCGGGTTCGGAGTCCACAACTTTGTGGTGATGTCTGCACAGTAGGATCAAGTTGGCGAAGGCTTGCCGAGCATCTTCTGATTGCGCCGGGTCGAACCGCGGGCCTCCAGCGTTCCTGGCTTTGATGTGGCAAATCTCGCCCGTTATGGTGCCCGCACTCTCGACGATGGGCAGTGTGCACCCAGGATAGGCGCAAACATTGCCGGAAAGCGCGAACAGGCGTTTGATGGTCTTATCGCTAGGCTCTGCCAATCAGGCTCCTTGGGTTGTGGACCATATCTGAGTGCTCGTTCCTGGTAGTCCGCCTACGCGCCCTCGAGTTTGGGCGTGTAGTGCGCGAACTCGATCTGTGCGTCATAGAGCGCGGAGAACCAGTTGGACGTGATGGGGTTGGAATTGACGGCGGGCGCGAGCGCCAGAACCGCGGCCCGCACCGCCGGCGCATAGAAGCGCTCTTCGGCGTCCGTCAGCGCGCGCTTCTCGCCCGACACCGTGCCTGCCGTGGCGGCTCGCCTCAGGTCCTCTTTCAACACCCGATAGAGTTCCTCGACTTGCGCGCGGTCTTCTCGCGGCAAGTGTTTCCTGTCGCCCAACAGGGTCATGAGCGCTTCGCATCGGACGTCGAAGCTGGCCAACTTGTCCCGAATCGACTGCAGTTCGTGAGTGTCCAATCGTTCCACCATTTCCTCTCTCAGAGATCTCTGGCAAGCCAGGCGTCCATCGAGAATCGGCAATCGTCCGGCACCTGCAGGACAGCGCGGACCGCAGCCGTTGCCGCCGCGCTCGCCTGTAGCAAGGACGCCCGCGCAGGCCCTTGCGCATCCTCTGACGCAGCAATCAGGCACAACTCGGTTGTCCGGTCGACTCCACCCAGGATCGCTTCCAGTTCTCGGGCATACCCGGCTTCCAGCGCCATCCGCTGGGACTGGCTGCAACTTGGCGCCTCGGCACGAACGGTGTAGTAGCCCTTCATCAATACTCCGATACTGTATTAATATACAGCAAATGAGGTGGAGGCTGCGCGGCCATCCAGCCCGACCAAGTCCATGACAACCCCGTTTCTCGGACAGATGGGAGCGTCCCGGCGTGCCGCCGTCGGGCTCGCGGGCTTTGCCCCGCGCCTTGTCGTCGCGGCCATTCGGCTTTGATCCCTGACGCCTCCGCCGGCTTCGCCGGCTGTGCGTGGCGGTGGCAAGCGTCCTCCGGGCTCGACCTGGGGTTGCGCCACTTGTTCCGAACGACATAACTCCAAGGTAGTTGCACCGGACGCGACCCGGTGCATTCTTTTGCGTAAAGAGGAACAACCGTCTAGGAACGGTCGATGCGAATCCGATCCCTCATACAAGTGGAGGTAGACAGCGCGAACAATTTGTGACATATACGAACCCATTCGGGAGGAGGGCCCACAAGTGTTCGATCTGTGCTTATTTGATTTGGACGATACGCTCGTCAGAACTTCTGACCTTGACGAAGTCCGCCGCGCGGGCAAGAACGACAATTCTGCGGGCTACTTGGCACGGCTAACCAGTGAACTCGGCAAAGTTGCGCCGCGGCTGATTTATTCCGAAAGCCTTCTGGATGAGATCAGGGCCGCCAATCCGGGGATGCGGCTCGGCGTTTTTACGCGTTCGCCTCGCAGCTACGCGAGCTTGGTTCTCGAAAAGGCGTATCCCAACACCCAGTGGGATGTCCTCATTGCTTACGAAGACGTGCAATGGACGAAACCGAAGGGACACGGAGTTCACGCCGCGATGAAGCAGCTGAAAATTAGCGACCCGGCAAGAGTGGTGTTGGTCGGCGACAACGACGTCGACGTCTGCGCCGCGTACCACGCTGGCTGCGCGATCGTCGTGGACAGATCCGCCTGGCCTTACACCAACACGCGAGATCACTGGGACGCACTGGGTCATGTGCCGGACGCCTTCATCAACAAGCCGCGCGACTTGTTGGACGTGTTGGAGTCGCCCGAGCGCCACCTCCCGGAACTGGAGCGCCTCCTTGCCGGCGCGCCCGCCGGCCCGACTGTTCGCTTCGACGAGATCGGTCATTTCAAGCCATGGGGATTCGAAGCGCCAAGAGGGCCGGTTCGCATATCGGTTTGCGGCCGGTCGTTCTCGAACCATAAGTCGGTTGGCTGGCGTCGTAAGGGCCACGCACTGACGGCCGCCATCGAGGACAACAAGGAATCGACCGAGTTTCCAGACGAATGGGTTGAAGCTGTGCTGACCTTCGCCAAGAAGCGTTATCCCTTGCTGCTGTGGACGGGAACGCTGGTCATCACCGTCATTCCGCACCGTCCGGGGCGCGAGCCCAGACTGGAGCACTTCCTCAAGCAGCTCTCTGATGCGGTCGCTAGCTCCCGCCGCCTCCGCAACGTTGTTGTTGAACCGGAACTCTTGGCATTCAAGGACGGTGTCAGGTCGCAGCATGGCGATATGCTGGGGCAAACCGAGCGGTTCGTGAACGTCCGGGACCACCTCTACGTGAACCGGCCAGACCTGGTCAACAGCAAAGCCCACTACCTGGTCATTGACGACGTCACCACGACCGGTGCATCGCTCATCTACGCCCACGAATATCTTCTTGCCGCCGGCGCCCAGCATGTGGCCTGCCTGTCGATCACGAAAAACATCGGCGATCTGTTCTGGAAAGAAAAGTGAGGGAGCCGATAGCTCAGGAGTGGCCCCCTCCGGTGAATATTCAAGAAAGTCAGCGATCGTGCGGATTGCCCCTATAAACTACGCCCTAGGACGAAGGAGACGACCATGCTATGGATGAAGCGCAAGCCTACTGCTGAAGAATTGCAGCGCGAGTTGGAGGCGCAGTACCAGTCATGGCAGGAGCAGACTGAAAGGGCGTGCAGACCCGAGTCGGCCGATGGTGCCACCGACTTTGGTTCTCTTGATTGCGAGCAGGAGCTCGCCGTCTCAGACCGTCCAGGAATGAGTCAGCGTCGGGCTTGACTGGCTGACCCGGGGTTGCGGGGGCCGCTAACAGCTCGCACCCTCCGAAATACTCCTCTTTCCGAAGAGCTTTAGACTGTGCACTTAATCCGTCCTATCAGACCGATACCGCCCAGTGCCAGTCGCCTCCGAGCCCACTCTACGCCTGCTCACGCTCTCCGCTTTGCGGGGCATAGGGCCGGCTGCGCTCAAGAAGATCGCATCGATTCCTCAGTTCGCGACTGCTGACCCCCTAGACCTGGCTGAACACGTCCCCGCCTTGAAGAAGGCTCTCTCGGC
>Ga0255338_1004179_pt1 | contig 15521 bp, 10 predicted proteins | sample MeOH1_35cm_T4_19_FD_203715 | JGI IMG/M metagenome (GOLD analysis project Ga0255338, IMG submission 203715) | Sandy soil microbial communities from University of British Columbia, Vancouver, Canada - MeOH1_35cm_T4_195 | ecosystem: Engineered > Artificial ecosystem > Sand microcosm > Unclassified ...
CGACGACAACATGATCGTCAGGTTCCACTCCCGGACGAGCCTCTTCAGGAGCGCGAGCAGCTCGTCGACGCCGGATGGGTCGATCGCGATCGTCGGCTCGTCGAGGATGAGGACGCTCGGGTCCTTCACGAGCGCATCGGCGATCCCGAGGCGCTGGCGCATCCCGCGCGAGTACGTGTCGACCCGCCGGTCGGCGGCATCGGTCAGCCGGACGTCGTCCAGGAGCTGCTCGATGCGAGCGTCCGAGGCGGCACGCGGGAGGCCGTTGAGCCGCCCGGTGTAGCGGAGGTTCTCGCGTCCCGTCATCGTCCCGTAGAAGCCGACGTTATCCGGCAGATAGCCGACCCGCCGCTTCACCTCTAGCGGCTGACGGGCCGGATCGAGACCGACGACCCGGGCGATCCCGCTCGTCGGCTCGGAGAGTCCAAGCAGCATGAGCACGGTCGTCGTCTTGCCGGCGCCGTTCGGCCCGAGCAGGCCGAAGACCTCGCCCGGACGGATTGCCAGGTCGAGCGAATCGACCGCCGTGAACGTTCCGTAGCGCTTCGTGAGGCCGCGGGCGAGGATGACGGCATCGGCCGCTTCGGGGTCGGTGGTCGCCGGCCGCGGACCCGTCGAGCCCTGCTCGACCGGCCGGCGAGGCCGCGCGCACAATGGCTTCGCTCGAAGGGGTCGTCCCGGCGAGCGCCCGGGGTCGGGCGAGGACGTCATCGTCAGCGCCGGCCGTAGCGCTGGAAGACCCAGCCGAGCCCGACGACCGTCAACCCGATCAGCCCGATCCCGACGAGGCCCCACGACAGCGACGTGTCGACCGTGACCCGCATCTGGATCGACTGGGTGACGCTGTCGGCGGTCCGCGCGGTGAAGGTCACCTGGTAGTCGCCGGCGATCGCCGACCCCGACGGAGTCAGATGGGCTGTGACGGTCTCGGTCTTCTGGGGCGGGATCTCGGCGATGGTTGCCTTGTCGAACGCGATGTCCCAGCCGGTGGGACCCGTCCCGCTCAGCGCGACGTTCGCGAGCGGCGCCGTGCCCTGGTTGGCGACAACGAGCTGGACGTCCTTGCGCGCGCCGGCCGTCGCGTTCGTGCTGAGCCGCTGGTCCGGCGTCGTCAGCTGCAGCTTCTCCTGGCCGACGATCTCGACCTGCAGGTCGATGCTCGCGGTCTGGTCGCCCGACACCGCCTGGACGGTCACGGGATAGGTGCCGGCGGCCACGTCGTCGGGCGGCTTGACCGACACGTCGACGTTCTGGCTTGACCCGGCGCCGACGACGACGCTCGCGGCCTGGTTCTGGCCGGCCGGATGCGCCGTGATGTCCCAGCCGGCCGAGCCCTGCGGACCCTCGGCGTTGAGGCTGAACGTCAGCTCCTGGGGTGTGTCGTTCTTCAGCTGGACGGTGAACGGGAACGTCGCCCCGGCGTTGTCGCGGAGGGCCGGGTTGTCGGTCGTCATCGACACGCTCCCGCCTGCCGCCGACGTCACCCGCAGGTCGAGTGGCAGCTCGTCGCTTGCGGATCCCGACACGGCCCGGACGACCACCCGCACCGTGCCTTCGGCGGCGTCCTTCGGCACGTCGACCGACAGCGTGACCGCGGGCTTCGTGCCCGGGCCTGCCTCGACCGCATCGACGACGAACCCGCCGCCGCGGAGCGTCGCGGTCCAGCCGGTCGGGACCTGCGGCACCGACAGGTTCACCCGGCGCTGATTCGTCGACGAGACGACGAGGTCGAACGAGACGCTCTTGCCCGGCTCGACGGCGACGGCCGGGAAGGGCGTGCTCAGCGCCAGGCCCTGGTCAGCGCTGACGGCGCCGGCGAGTCCGCCTCCGGCCAGCAACGCGACCAGCGCCGCCATCGTCAGCCGAGCGAGTCGCGCGCTACGCGCCCACGGGCGGCCCGCCCGCCGCGTCGATGTGTCCCTCTGCACCCACCACCTCCTGCAAGCCCACTCTCAGGCAGTCGACGCCGCGCGCCTTCCCCCGCCGTTCGTGTCGGCCGGGCGTGACGTGCCGAGCTGCCCGACGCGACGCGCGGCAGTCGACGGAGCGATCATCACCGCTCGGCCGACCCGTTCAACCAACCCGCGATGAACGCCAGGTTGCGAGTTCTGAATCTACGGGACGCCGCCGGTGCCGCGCGCGGTTCCCGTGACGCGCTTCGAAGGACTGGCGGGCTACTCCCGCGCGCTCCCGACGACCGTGACCCGCTGCTGGAGCCCCTCGGTCAGCTGCTCCTCACCGGCGGGGACGAGCACAAGCGCGGCGGCCTCCGCGGTGACGCAGCTCCGCAGCGCCTCGGCGTCGCCGTTCTCGGGCAGCCATGCGTAGGCGTCGACGCCCTGATCGCGCACCGCCCGAACCTTGTCCGCGAGCGGCCCTCGCCCGAGCGCCTCGAGATCGTTGGTCGTGAGCCGGCCGCGGAACTGCTCCTCTTCACCGTCCGCCGACCACGCGGTCGGCACCGGGCTCTCGAACAGTCGCCTGCCGGCGTCGACGTCCCACAGGATGACGGTCGCCGCACCGCGCCGGGCGTGGTCGACCGCGGTGCGCAGGACGGGGTCGAAGCGGCCGTCCTCGCCGACGACGGCGACGATCGTGTTCGGCTCGGTCTGGGTCATCGGTGTCCTCCATGTGGCTCGCCGACCGTTCGGTGGCCGATCCCATGGTTGCCGGCGGCGCATCGCACCCGCCTTGCAGCGACACGCGACCGCCGATCGATCCGCAGCCACCACGGGGAGTCGGAGCGCACGCGGTATGGCCGCGCTTGACGAATCGCCGGTTCAGAGCGCATGATCCTTGTGCCCGCCGCGCAGGCGCCGAACGTGGAGTCAATTCCGCTCCCAGCGCGCCGCCCGGGCTCTGAAATCACCGCTCCGGCCCCCAGTCATCTCGGGCCGTGGAGCGACACGGGCCGCGGTCGCGGATCGCATCCGCACCACGTGGCCGGAAAGAACGCACAGGACATGTTTTCACGATCCATCACCACGGCCGTTGCCGATCGCGCGAGCGCGAGGCGACGACAGCGCCGCCGCGCGTCCGCGGCCGAGCGCCCGTACTGCCGGACGAACGGCTGCGCCAGCTTCCTCGACGTCGATGCAGGGACCGGCGTCGCCTCCTGCCGGATCTGCGGCTACCTCCGCCGGATCGCCTGACCCCGCGAGCGCACCGGCGCCACCATTCCGTCGCCGTCGCGTCGCGCGGCGTGCGACCCGCTCGGGCCTGCGGCCGTCGGCCCCTCATCATGGCGGCATGTCGATCGCCGTCAGCCTGGATCGCTCTCGGCTCGAGGCGCTGATGAAGCGCGAGCAGGGCGCCTTCGTTGCCCGCCATCCCCGCTCCGCCGCCCTCCATGAGCGCGCCCGAGTGTCGCTCCTTGACGGGGTCCCGATGAACTGGATGGTGAAGTGGGCGGGTGCCTTCCCGCTCTTCGTCGACGAGGCGCGCGGCGCCCGGTTCACCGATGTCGACGGCCACGAGTACATCGACTTCTGCCTCGGCGACACCGGAGCGATGGCCGGTCACGGCCCCGACGCGACGATCCGCGCCGTCGAGGCGCAGCTTCGGCGCGGAATCACCCACATGCTCCCCACCGAAGACGCGATCGCCGCCGGCGACGAGCTGCGGCGGCGATTCGGCCTGCGCTGGTGGCAGTTCACGGTGACCGCCACGGACGCGAACCGGTTCTCGCTCCGGCTCGCTCGCCGGATCACCGGCCGGCGCTTCGTCGCGGTCCACGATCACTGCTACCACGGATCGGTGGACGAGACCTTCGCCACCCTGGCCCCCGATGGCCGCGTCGTCCCGAGCCGCGGGAACATCGGGCCCGCGGTTGATCCCGCGCTCACGACCCGCGTCGTCGAGTTCAACGACATCGACGGGCTCGAACGCGCGCTCGCCGATGGGCAGGTCGCCGCGCTCCTCATCGAGCCGGCCCTGACCAACGTCGGGATCGTCCTTCCCGAGCCGGGGTACCTGGACGCCATCCGCGAGGTCACCCGCCGGGCGGGGACCCTGCTGATCATCGATGAAACCCACACGATCTGCGCCGGACCGGGTGGGATGACGGGGGCGTACGGGCTCGAGCCCGACATGCTCGTGATCGGCAAGACGATCGGCGGGGGGATCCCGGCCGGCGCGTACGGGATGAGTGAAGCCGTCGGCGAACGCGTGTCGGCTGCCATCCCCGTCGAGGATTCCGACGTCGGTGGAATCGGCGGGACGCTGGCCGGGTACGCCCTGTCCATGGCCGCGATCCGGGCGACCCTCGGTGAGGTGCTGACCGACGCCGCGTTCGACCGGATGCTGCCGCTCGGTGAGCGCTGGGCAGAGGGCGTCGACGAGGTCCTCACGACGGCACCCGTCCCGTGGCACGTCACCCGGCTTGGCGCGCGCGCCGAATACCACTTCATGCCGGATCGGCCGCGAACGGGCGCCGAGCAGGCGGCCCACGCCGACTTCGAGCTCGAGCGGTTCCTCCACCTGTGGGCGATGAACCGCGGGATCCTCATGACGCCGTTCCACAACATGGCGCTCATGTCGCCGACGACGACGGTGGCCGACGTCGACCGGCACACCGAAGTCTTCGCGGAGGCGGTCGAGGCGCTCTTCGGCTAGAGGAATCAGCCGCGGCCGTCGAAGCGGGCGAGGAGCGCATCGCGGTCGATCGGGCGGCGGTGCTGGGCCGTCGTCGGCGCCTCGTTGTTGAGCCGCAGGATCGCGCGGTTCGCGGCCTCGATCAGCCGCTCCAGCTCCTCCCGTCGGCGCCGGCGACCGAGCCGCGGCGCCGGCCGAGCGCCGCCGATCAGTGCCTCGATCCGAGCGAGGAGATCGCGCGCCTCCTTGTCCGATTCGATCCACGGCGGCGCGACGCCGGCATTCCGGAGAACCCGGAACGCGAGCGCCCGGTCCCCGGCCGCCGACTCGTCGTCGATCGGCAGCCGCTCGCCGCGAAACGGCAGGTCATCGAACTGGCCTTCCTCCATCGCCTCGCGGATCAGCCGCTCGGTCAGGCTCTCCCACGTCGGGCCGACCTGGCGGTTTCCCTCGGCATCGCGGCGCATCGGACTCATGTCGGCCCATTGTCCGGCAAGACCTCCTGGCGGGCCGACGGCATCGTGACGGGCAAGCTGTCACAGCCGACCGGTATCGTTCGCGCGAGAAATGGACGGCCGAGCGCCGGGGAGGGTCGAGTGGAGCGCCGCTGCCAGGGTGATCGATGCAGCTGATCGACGGACGCCCGGTGTACGCGGCGACGGACCTCGTCGGGTATCTCGCCTGCCAGCACCTCAGCCAGCTCGAGCGCGCCGTCCTCGCCGGGCTCACCGACCGGCCGGAGCGGGTCGATCCTGAGCTCGACATCATCCGCAAGCGCGGGTTCGAGCACGAGGCGCGGTTCCTCGACGAGCTGCGCGCGGCTGGCAAGCGCGTCGTCGCGATCGAGCTCGACGGCTCGATCGCCGATCGCGGCGATCAACTGCGGGCGGCGGCGGCCGCAACCGAAGCCGCGATGGCGAACGGGCCCGACGTCGTCTATCAGGCGACGTTCTTCGACGGGACCTGGCGCGGCCATGCCGACTTCCTCCTCCGGATCGAGTCGCCGGACCGGCCGTCGCGATGGGGCTCCTACCACTACGAGGTCGCCGACACGAAGCTCGCCCGCCACGTCAAGGCGAGTGCCGTCCTTCAGATCTGCAGCTACGTCGACCAGCTCGAGCGGATCCAGGGCGTGCGACCCGAATGGATGCACGTCGCCCTCGGCGGGAGCGGGCGGACGATCGAGCGCCTCCGGGTCGACGACTTCATGGCCTATTTCCGGACCGCCCGGTCGCGGTTCCTCGGCGCGATGGGCGAGGGCACGCCTGCCTTCCCGCCGGTCGGCAGCTACCCCGAACCGGTCGACCACTGCGACGTCTGCCGCTGGGCACCCGAGTGTGTCGCCCGTCGCCGGGGCGACGATCACCTCAGCCTCGTCGCCGGGATCTCCTCTCGCCAACGAAAGGCGCTCGAGGGCCGCGGGGTCCGAACGCTCGCCGATCTCGGCCGCCTCGCGCTCCCGCTGGTGCCCCGGCTCGAGGGGACGAGTGAGCAGGCGCTGCGTCGGGTCCGCGAGCAGGCCCGCATCCAGCTCGAAGGGCGCCTCGAGGGCCGGCTGAAGTACGAGCTGCTCGTGCCGGCGCCAGGCGAGGAGATCGACCCCGAACGAGGTCTGGCCGCGCTCCCGCCGCCGTCTCCCAGCGACCTGTTCTTCGACATCGAGGGCGATCCGTATGCGCTCGATGACGGGCTCGACTACCTGTTCGGCGTGCTCGAGACCGACGGGACGTTCCACGCCTTCTGGTCGCGGGACGACGACGGGACCTTCAGCCACGAGGGCGAGAAGCGCGCCTTCGAACGGTTCATGGACTTCGTCGTCGCTCGCCTCGACGCCGACCCGTCGCTCCACGTCTACCACTACGCGCCCTACGAGCCGACGGCGCTCAAGCGGCTGATGGGCCGATACGGGACACGAGAGAACGACGTCGACCGGCTGCTCCGGGGCGGCGTCCTCGTCGACCTCCTGCGCGCGGTGCGGCAATCGCTCCGGGCGTCGGTCGAGAGCTACTCGATCAAGAAGCTCGAGCCGCTGTACGGGTTCGTCCGCGAGGTCGACCTGCGCGACGCCGGGTCGAGCATCGTCGCGTTCGAGGAGTGGCTAGAGCTCGGTGAGGGCGAGCGCCCCGCGGCGAACCACCTCGACCGGATCGAGGGCTACAACCGGGACGACGTCATCAGCAACGCCCGGCTGCGCGACTGGCTCGAGGGACGACGGGACGAGCTTGCGGCGCTGACGGGACAACCGGTCCCCCGCCCCGCCGAGCGGGCCGGCGAGCTGCCCGTGGACCTCACCGAGGCTCAGGAGCGGGTCGAGGCGCTCGCGGCGGCGCTCGCCAACGGCGTTCCAGCCGATCCGTCGGCGCGTCTGCCCGAGCAGCACGCCCGCTGGCTCCTCGCCCAGCTCCTCGGCTGGCACCGGCGCGAGGACAAGTCGACGTGGTGGGAGTTCTTCCGCTGGATGCTCGAGACAGCGCCGGAGGACCTCGTCGATGAGTCGGAGCCGCTCGGCGCGCTCGAGCCGATCGGGTTGATCGAGGATCCCGGCACCGGGAAGCAGATCTGGCGATATCGGTTCCCGGACCAGGAGTTCGATCTCGGTCGGAACGGGGCATACGACCCGGGCAAGGCATCCGCGGCACCGAGCGCGAAGCCGTTTGACTGGGGCGCCGGCGAGGTCGTCGGCCTCGACGTCGACGCCGGCACCGTCGACCTGAAGCGGTCGCCCGCCGACCCGCATCCCGAGGCGCTCGTGCCGCTGAACTGGATCCGCACGGCGGACCACCAGGCGTCGTTGTTCGAGCTCGGCGAATGGGTCCTCGGTCACGGCATCGACGCCCCCGGTCCGCACCGCGCCGCGCGGGACCTCCTCCTCGGGCGGCCGCCGCGGATCGGCCAACGGCCCGGCGAGCCGCTGCGCCGCCCGGGCGAGACCGATCTCGCCGCCGCCCGGCGCCTGGCCCTCGCCCTCGATCACACCGCCCTTGCGATCCAGGGGCCGCCCGGCTCCGGCAAGACGTACGCCGGAGCGCGGATGATCCTGTCGCTGCTCGCCGCCGGCAAGCGGGTGGGGATCACCGCGACGAGCCACAAGGTGATCGGCAACCTCGTCGCCGCCGTCCTCGACGCTGCCGCCGACCCAGCCGAACCGGACATCGACGTCCGGGTCGTCCAGCGCGGCGACAAGGAGCAGGTCCTCGACGACCCGAGAGTGACGCGTGGCAAGGACACGCCAGACGTCCGGAGCCGGCTGGACGACGGCCGGGCGAACCTCGCCGCGGGGACCTCGTGGCTCTGGGCATCGTCCAGGATGGCCGGCGCGGTCGACGTCCTGTTCGTCGACGAGGCCGGGCAGGTCTCGCTCGCGAACATCGTCGCGATCGCTCGCGGCTCGGAGAGCATCGTCCTCCTCGGTGACCCGCAGCAGCTCGACCAGCCGCTCCGGGGCTCCCATCCGCCGGGGGCCGAGCGCTCGGCGCTCGCCCACGTCCTCGACGGCGCTGCGACGATCGCCCCGGACCGTGGCCTCTTCCTGCAGACGACCTGGCGACTCCATCCGGCGCTGTGCCGGTACACGTCGGAGGTCTTCTACGACGGCCGGCTCGAGTCGGAGCCACACCTCGCCGTCCAGCGCGTCGAGGGGGCGCCGCCGCTCGACGGGGTGGGGCCGCGGTTCGTCGGCTACCGCACCGAGGGCTACGACAACGAGTCCCCGGACGAGGCCGCGGTCGTCGCCGAGCTCGCCCGGCGCCTCGTCGAGGGCGGCGGAGCGTGGATCGACGAGGCGGGCCGGGAATGCCCGATCGGGTGGGCCGACCTGCTCATCGTCGCCCCGTACAACGCCCAGGTGTCGGCGATCCGGCGGCTGCTCCCCGAGGGAGCGCGGGTCGGGACGGTCGACAAGTTCCAGGGCCAGCAGGCGCCGATCAGCCTCTACTCGATGACGACCTCCGACCCCGAGCACGCGCCCCGCGGTCTCGAGTTCCTCTACAGCCGCAACCGGCTGAACGTGGCAACCTCCCGGGCCCGATGCATCGCCGTCGTCGTCGCGTCGCCGCACCTCCTGGGCGTCCGAGCGCGGACGCCCGGCCAGATGCGGCTCGCGAACGCGCTATGCCGGTTCGTCGAACTGGCGGAGCCGTCCCTGGCGACCGATCGCGGCGGGGGCGCCGATGGGAGTCCTCCTGCACCCGGTCTGGCGTCGGTCGCGGATGCCGCGACCGGCCCGCTCGTCCTGTTTCGCGACCTCTAGCCGCGACCTTCGGGTCGGGCCACCCCGCTCTCCTTCCGGGGGTGGGCCGCGGCGACCGCCTGCTCGATCGTTGAGCCGTCAACGACCTCGCGTGTATCATTGGCGCCGATGAACGTCGAATGGGGCGGTCCGGCGGCACTCGCCGAGGACGAGCCCGCGCTCACGGCCGGCGACTCGAGGCTTGGGCCCTGGCGCGCCTTCCTGCAGGCACACGCGCGCCTGTTTCGCCGGCTTGACGAGGAGCTGCGCGACGAGCATGGGCTGTCGCTGCCGGAGTACGACGCCCTCGTGCAGCTCGCCCAGGCGCCCGATCGCCGGCTCCGCATGAGCCGCCTCGCGAACCGTCTCCTGCTGAGCAAGAGCGGCGTCACGCGCCTGATCGACCGCCTCGTCGCCGACGGCTTCGTGGAGCGCGTCCACTGCAGCCATGACGCCCGTGGCGCGGAGGCCTCCCTCACCCGGGCGGGCCTCGAGCGCCTCCGCGAGGCGTCGCGGACGCATCTCGACGGCGTCGGCCGTTATTTCGTCGATCCACTCGGACCCGGCGGGCTCGCCCAGGTCGAGAGGGCGATGCAGGCGATCTCGCGCGCCGTCGGCGACGACACCGACCAGCGTGGTGCCGTGTGCGTGCCGGCGGAGCACGGCGAGGCACGCGCCTGACCGACGCGTCTCCCGGCCGGCTGTTCGTCGGGACGAGCGGGTTCGCCTACCCCGACTGGTCGCCGCGCTTCTATCCACCCGGCCTCCGCGGTGACGCCCTGCTCCCGTGGTATGCGACGCGCTTCCCGAGCTGCGAGCTGAACAACACGTTCTACCAACGCCCGACCGAGGCCAAGGTACGGTCATGGGTCGCGGCGACCCCCGAGGGCTTCCGGTTTGCCGTGAAGGCGCAGCGGGGCGGCTCGCTCCGGGCCTTCCTCCGGGATCCCGACGGCAGCATTCCGTGGCTCAACGAGCCCCTCGCCTGGTTCGGCGACCGGCTCGGCAGCGTCCTCTTCCGCGTCCCGGGCGACGTCCGGTTCGATCTCGGCCGGCTCGAGTCCTTCCTCGCCGCCTGGCCGTCGACCATTCCGCTGACGATGGAGTTCGAGGCGGCCGACTGGGCGGTCGACGAGACGTTCGCGCGGCTTCAGGCGGCGCGCGTAGCCCTCTGCGCGACGGAGCGGCCGGAGGACCCGGACCCGCCGGCCCTCCACCTCACCGGCCGATTCCTCTACCTCCGCCTCCGGCGCCATGACTACGAGCCGGACGCGATCGAGGCCTGGGCGGCCCGAATCGTCCCGTTCCTCGACGCCGGCACGGATGCGTTCGTCTTCTTCCGTCACGACGAGGTCGGGCGAGCAACCGAGCTCGCCGCGGCTCTCGACGAAGCGGTCGGGCGGACGCGGGGCGCAGGGAGGAGCGTCGTCCGCTGACGGTCAGCGGTATCGCGGAGCGTCGGCCCCCCGCCGATGCGCCGCGTACTCCGCAGGGGCGAAGAACACCAGGATCGTCAGGTCCTCGACGATGTCGTGGAAGCGATGCGGGAGCGTCGCCGCGACATAGACGACGGAGCCGGGGCCGACCTCCTCGGTCTCCTCGTCTACCGTGATCCGGCCGCGGCCCGCGATGACGTGATAGACCTCGTCCTCGCCGTGCGGCTGCTGGCGATCGACGCCACCTGCCGGCAGCACGTACAGCCCGACCGACAGCGCCTCGTGACGGATGAACTCGAGGTATGGCGCTGCGGGATTCCGACCGGCGAGCAGATTGTCGATCCGGACCGCCTCCATGGATCTCCTCCAGCTGAACGAGACCGGGCGGTGGAGCGTATCAGCAACACGAACTCCGAACGCCCCGAGGCCACCGAAAGACATCCGCGGCAGCGCGTTCGTACGATGACGCGGCGGCTCGCGCCGCGACCCAGCGAAGGATGAGCCGACATGACACCACGCCAGCACGTCGCCGCGACCAGGCGCATCGTCCGGAGCGTCCTCACGCTCGCGACCGCCATTGCCGTGGCTGGCTGTGCTGACGCCCACGGACGGCCGCCGGCGGCACCGTCCGCAGCTGGGAGCGCGCTGCTCCCGTCGCCCATCACTGCCGAGCTCTCGCCATCGCCGTCCCGCGGCGCCCCGGGATCGGCCTCCTCGGACGCCCTGGGCTCCGTGTCGATCACCCTCGACCGCGTCGCGACGTTCCCCGGCCAGCCGCTCGGCGTCGACACGCCGCGTGACGGCAGCGGTCGCCTGTTCATCCCCGACCAGGGCGGCCGGATCTGGATCGTCCGGAACGGTCAGCGCCTCGATCAGCCGTTCCTCGACATCGCGGCGCAGGTGACCGCGGGTGGCGAGCAGGGGCTCCTCGGGCTCGCGTTCCATCCGGGCTTTCCGCGCGATCCGCGCTTCTACGTCTACTACACGGATCGGGCGCAGGACCAGGTGGTGTCGGAGTTCAAGGTCCGGGCCGACAACGCCGATCTCGCCGACTCGCTGTCGGAGCGCCAGATCCTCAAGATGGCCGACTTTGCTCCGAACCACAACGGTGGCGAGATGGTGTTCGGGCCCGACGGATTTCTCTACATCGGCACGGGCGACGGCGGTGGTGGTGGCGATCCCCAGGGCAACGGCCAGCGGCTCGGCACGCTCCTCGGCAAGATCCTCCGGATCGACGTCGACGGGACGGCACCTGGCAAGGCCTACGGGATCCCAAAGGACAATCCCTTCGTCGTCAGGGACGGCGCGATGCCCGAGATCTGGCTGTACGGGCTGCGAAACCCCTGGCGGTTCTCGTTCGACAGGGCGAACGGCGACCTGTGGATCGGCGACGTCGGCCAGAACCGGTTCGAGGAGATCGACGTCGTCCGACACGGCTCGCACGGCGGCCTGAACTTCGGCTGGAACGAGATGGAGGGGTTCCACTGCTACCCCGGCGGCGAGGTATGCGCGCTGCCGGGGCTGACCCTGCCGGTCACCGAGTACGGGCATGACCAGGGCTGCTCGCTGACGGGCGGGTCGGTCTATCGCGGCAAGGACTTCCCCGCGCTCGTCGGCGGGTACGTCTTCGCCGACTTCTGCTCCGGCAACCTGTGGCTGATCGACAGCCGGGCGAACGAGGTCCGGCCACCCCGGCTCGTCCTGAACACCGGCCACGCGATCAGCTCGTTCGGCGAGGACGAGGCAGGCGAGCTCTACGCGACCGGCCTGACGAGTGGCGAGCTGCTTCGCGTCGTCGCGCGCTGACGGCGCCGGAGCGAACGCACGGACCGGCGGCCCGCCAGCCGGGCGGACCGCCGGTTGAGGTGCCGGGTCGGCGGGATCAGCTGCCGGCTGCGGCCGGGCGCGGCTCCGGCGCCACCGGCCGCCGGATGGGCCGCAGGTAGAGCGCCAGGACGACGACCACGTAGGTGACGTGGACGAGGAGCGTGACGACCTCGGGCCGGGACGTGTAGCCGAACAGCGCGCGGAGGAACTGGCCGAAGATCACGACGAGCCCGCCGGGCGCCCCGTCGATCTCCTCGTGCGGCAGGACGGCGCTGAGATCGAAGGCCTGCTGCGCCCCCGGGATCGCGATGCCGATGTGCTCGCCGACCTCGATGAACTCATGGACCGCGTGGCTGAGGAGTCCGGCCGCGATGAAGATGAGGGCAATCCCGGTCCAGCGGAAGAACGTGGCGAGGTTGATCCGGCGCGATCCGCGGTAGAACCCGAACCCGAGGACGACCGCGACCGCGAGCCCGACCACCGCACCAGCGAGGACGGACGGCGCCGCCGACTCGGCCGATGTCGCCTGCCCGACGAGGAACAGCGAGGTCTCGATCCCCTCGCGGATGATCGCGGTGAACGCCAGGAGGGTCAGACCCCAGACCGTCCCGCCCGTCAACGCCCGGTCGATCGCGGCCTGCAGCTCACCCTTGACGTTCGCCGCCGTCCGCCGCATCCAGAACAGCATCCAGGTCACGACGGCGGCGGCGAGGAGCATCGTCACGCCCTCGAACACCTGCTCCCACGGCGCGGGGAACTCGCGAACCGTAACGAACAGGACGACGCCAGCGGCCACGCTGGCCACCAGCGCGGCTCCGGTCCCGAGCCAGATCCGCCCGAACTGTCTGGCGTTCCCGGTCTTCGCGAGGTAGGCGAGGATGATGCTGACGATGAGCGCCGCTTCGACGCCCTCACGGAGGCCGGTGAGCAGGCCACTGGAGAAAGACCCGACGTTCACGCGCGGTTGGCTCCTGTCGTGGTGGGGATGTCGCGCGGGGGATCGTAGGCTGACCAGCGTGATTTGGTCAAGCGTCCTTGAGTTAGTAGCGCAGGGCCGCTTGATCGACGTATCCCGTCGGGAGTCCGGCATCCTTTCGCCGCCTGGAACGCGCCGGGCTGCAACAGCCTTGATAGCGTCGTCCCTGCTCCTGCCGACCCGGCCGCGACGCGCTGGTGCGCACGCTGGGCGGGATGTACCCGCCTCGCGATCCCCGTCACCGCGCTGGCTCGTCCTTCTCGCCGAGCGCGGGTTCGGCGCGTCCCGGCGTCAGTGCGTGGCGGGCGCGATCGCGTCACCGGCGGACCGCCCGCTCGGGCGGGGTGGGGGCACGGGTCCTCGCGATCCTCCTGACGGTCGGACTCGTCTCGATTCTCGTCCTCGGAACGATGGTCGGCGTGTTCGGCGTCGCTGCGGTCGCGACCGTCGGCGCGCTGTCCACCGATCTCCCGGATCCCTCGAGCCTGACGTCACTGACGTTCAGCCAGCCGACGACGGTCTACGACCGGAGCGGGAAGACGCTCCTTGCGACCTTCCGCCAGGAGGAGCGTCGGGTCGTCTCGTTCGACGACATCCCGAAGCTCGTGCTCGACGCCACGACGAGCGCCGAGGACCGGACGTTCTGGACCAACGAGGGCTACGACGCGGCGGCGATCCTCCAGGCGATCAGCGAGAACATCGGCGGCCAGAGCGATCGCGGGGCATCGACGATCACCCAGCAGCTCGTCCGAGCCCGGCTCCTGCCGAAGGAGTACACGGCGCCGGGCGCCGACCGCTACCTGCGCAAGGCGAAGGAGCTCATCCAGTCGGCCCGGCTCACCGAGACGTTCCCGGGCGAGGCCGGCAAGCAGGAGATCATCACCGCCTACCTCAACGAGATCTTCTACGGCCACGACGCGTACGGGATCGCGGCCGCTGCGAGCGTCTACTTCGGGGTCGCCGACCTCGCCAAGCTGACGCCCGCGCAGGCGGCACTCCTCGCCGGGCTTCCGAAATCACCGACGACCCTCGACCCGTATCGCTACGCGACCGCCGACAAAGACGGCAAGCTGGTCGTGCCGAGGGACGCCCCGCCGGTCGTTCGGCGCGACTACATCCTCCGGAGCCTCTCGACGTCGCGCTGGACCCACCTGACGCCGGCCAGGCTCAACGCGGCGCTGGCCGAGCCCGTCGTCCTCGCCGGCGACAGGCCGACCCGCTACCTGGCGCCCCATTTCACCTGGCAGGTCCGCCGCCAGCTCGAGCAGATCCTCGGCGGCGCGGACGCGGTCGACCGGGGCGGTTACCGGGTGATCACGACGCTCGACTGGCGTGGCCAGACGCTCGCCGAGAAGTGGCTCGAAGCCGGGACGATCGCCCCGAACCTGTCGCGGAAGAACGCGAAGCGGCTCCTCGACCGCGACAAGATCCCCCAAGGCGACCGCGACTGGGTCGCCGCTCTGCGCGGGAAAGACATCCACAACGGCGCCCTGGTTGCCCTCGATTACACGTCCGGCGACGTCCTCGCCTACGTCGGCAGCGGCGGTTACTACCGCGACAGCATGGCCAACGCCGAGTTCTCGCCCAAGTTCGACGCAGCCGGCGACGGGGCCCGCCAGCCCGGCTCGGCCTTCAAGCCGATCCTCTACGCGACGGCATTCGACGACAAGGTCCTCAGTCCGGGCAGTCTCCTGCTCGACATCACGACGGAGTTCAACCGCCGCGCCAACTGGGCGCCGCGCGACGCCGACCAGCTCGATCGCGGGCCCGTCCTCGTCCGGAAGGCGCTCCAGTTCTCGCTCAATGTCCCGGCGATCCGGGCCCTCCAGCGGGTCGGCAACGAGGCAGTCGCGGACACCGCCGACAAGCTGGGGATCCGCTTCCCGGGCGGCCGAGATGCGTTCCTTCAAGCCGGGCTTGCCGGTGCGATCGGGACGGTCGAGGTCCGCCCGATCGATCTGACCTCCGCCTACGGGACGATCGCCAATGGCGGCCAGCGCGTTCCGCCGCGAATGATCCTCGAGATCATCGGGCCGGACGGCAAGGTCGTCTGGCAGCCGCCCGATCCGAAGCCGGTCAAGGCGATCAGCCCCGCGGCGGCGTTCCTCGTCTCCGACATCCTCGCCGGCAACAGCGACCCACGGGAGAACCCGATCTGGGCGGCGAAGCTGGAGATGCGCAACACGCGCGACGGTCGCCGGCGACCGCTCGCCGCGAAGACCGGCACGGCGAACGACGCGCGCGACCTCGGGACGTACGGGTTCCTCGCCCCGCCCGCCGACGACTCGCACCCCGGCCTCGCGGTCGGCCTGTGGATGGGCAACAGCGACCACTCGAGCCCGCGCACCGCGAAGCCGATGACGTCGATCGAGGCCGCCGCGCCGCTCTGGCACGCCTTCGTCCGCGACTACACCCGCAACTGGCCGGTCACCGACTTCACTCCGCCCGAGGGCGTCGTCCA
>Ga0255338_1004180_pt1 | contig 15520 bp, 18 predicted proteins | sample MeOH1_35cm_T4_19_FD_203715 | JGI IMG/M metagenome (GOLD analysis project Ga0255338, IMG submission 203715) | Sandy soil microbial communities from University of British Columbia, Vancouver, Canada - MeOH1_35cm_T4_195 | ecosystem: Engineered > Artificial ecosystem > Sand microcosm > Unclassified ...
GGCAGCCAGGCCGGCATCAGCAGCAGGCTCAGGTCGGCGCCGACCGCATGGTGGTGGCGCGGCGGCACTTCGCAGCCTTCGAGAAACATCCGCTCCAGCGCGGCGATCAGCGGCGCGAAGCCCAGGGCCTGGCGGGTACGTTCGGTGTCGAAATCTTGCATCGGCTGGCTTGGGTTGGGGGCGCGAATCGCGGGCGTCGCGCGGGCCGGCCAAGCATAGGGCCTGGGCGCGGCGCCGTTCCAGTCAAGGCTTCGGCAGGCAGGCGCCGGGGCGCGTGGCTTCCTTCAGCCAGGCGATCAGATCGGCGCGCTCGGCATCGTCCTTCACCCCCGCATAGCCCATGGCGGTGCCGGGCACCTGGTCCAGCGGGCTGCGCAGGAAGGCATCGAGCTCCCGCTCGCTCCACACGATGCGCGAACGGCGCAGCGCCGTCGAATAGGCCGCGTAGCCGGGCGCCGTGCCGGCGCGGCGCCCGAAGAGCCCGCAGTGCAGCGGGCCCGTGCGGTTCTGCTCGATCGCGTGGCAGCCGGCGCAGCGGGCATACAGCGCCTGGCCGCGCAGCAGCGCGCCGCCCTCCCCGGCGGGGCCGGCGCCGGCCAGGCCCTGGCAGAGGAGGAGGGCGAGGGCCCCCGGCATGCCGGCGCGTCTCATGACAGGAAGGCCGTGGGCACCGGGACCTCGCCCAGCGCCTGGCGCAGCACCGCCCAGTGCATCGCCTCGTCGGCCAGGATGCTGCCGGCCACCTGGGCCAGCTGCCGGTCGGCAAACAGCGGCACGGCGCCGAGATAGGCCGAGACGGCGCCGCGCTCCAGGCCGGCCGCGAAGCGCAGCACGTCCAGCTCGTTGCGGAGCTTGTCCACCGGGAACGCATAGCCGGCCTTGGGGGACACGGGCCGGCCGCCCAGCTTGGCGATCGCCGCGGCCAGCGCGTCGGCATGCTCTTTGTGGTGGCCCTGGAACTGCTGTGCCACTTTCAGCGTGCCGGCGCCGAGCAGGCCGCTCTCAGCCCCCACCTGGTAGGCCGCCACCGCCTCCAGTTCCGCGCCGAGCGCGGTGTTCAGGATGCGGGCGTCGCCCTCCAACTGGGCCGGCGTGGCCTTGAGGCCGGCAGCGAGCGCAGGACGGCCGCCGAGCAGCGCGACGGTCGCCGCCGAGAGCAGGCCGGCACCCTGCAGCAGAGTGCGCCGGCGCGAGCCCTGCGGATCGATAGGCAAGACGATATCCTGACCTCTCATGGTCATCTCCTTCGGGGTTGGGAAACGGAATCAGTGCGCGCGGATCAGCCCCCGCGCATGCAGGGCGGCGAGCACCGTGGCCACGACCGCGTCGCAGCGCGCGCCGGCAAAGGCGTAGAGCTCGTTGGCGGGCAGATTCACCTCGGCACCGAGGAAATCGCGCAACAGGGCGCGGGCACGCAGGAAGCGGGTCTTCACCACCTCGGGCGTCACCGCCAGCGTGGTGGCGGTTTCCTCCACGCTGAAGCCCTCGACGGCGCGCAGCATGAAGACGCTGCGGTAGAGCGGTGGCAGGCGGTCGATCGAGCGCTCCAGCAGCCGGCGCATCTGCGCCCGGGCGGCCTGGGCTTGCGGGTCGGAGGGGTGGTCTTCGGAGGACATCATGGCACTCTCGAGGCGGTCGTCTGCGGCGTCGTCGGGCTGGCCGAATTCGATCCAGGGCTTCTTCTTGCGCCGGACCGACAGCGCCACATGGATGGCAATGCGGGCCAGCCAGGTGGACAGCGCCGCTTCCGAGCGCCAGGCGGCGAGATTCATGAAGGCGCGCAGATAGGCCTCCTGCACCACGTCCTGGGCCTCCGCGTCATCGCCGACGATGGCGCGGGCGCTGCGGAACATCAGACGGTTGTGGCGGCGCATGATGGTTTCAAAGGCGGTAGCGTCGCCCGCCAGCAGCGAGCGCACGAGATCGCTGTCGGAGCGCGGGTCGGCGCGCAGCGGATGGGATGAAGGCGTCAGCATGTGGGGCTGCCTGGGGTGTCGATGCCCATTAGACGCGCGATGCGGAAAAAGGTGACAGGGCGCGATTGCGCCGGCCCGGCGAGGTGGCGGGGCCGCCACCCGATCGGTCAGCAAGGCAATACCTGCCCCCGCAGGCGGGCTGCCACCGGGTCTGCCAGGCTTCGCGGCGTGGCCTCTGGGGTCCCGGGCGGCGCTTGGTGCCTGCCTGGTGTCTGCCGGAAATGACGACGCCACCCGCAGGTGGCGTCGGTCCTCGGCATTTTTTGGCGCGCCCGGTTGGGATCGAACCAACAACCCCTGCCTTCGGAGGGCAGTACTCTATCCATTGAGCTACGGGCGCAGCGCGGTGCATTCTAGCAGCGCGTGGCGCAGCCCCGGCTGGAGGCCGACGGGGCGTAGATATAATCCTTGGGTTTTGCGTCTCGCAGCGACTGCGATGCGCCCGATCTATTCCTAATGCCGACGCCGACGAGGACTTCATGAGCGGAACTCAAGATCAGTTGCACGACCACGACGACGCCCACACGGGGCCGATCAAGACGCCCAAGCAACTGATCTGGGCCGTGCTGTTCGCTTTCGTGGTGCCGGTGCTGGTGATCGTGCTGCTGGCCAACTACGTGTCGTCGGACAGCAAGCCCGCTGCCGGCAGCCAGGGCCTGGACGAGCAGGCCGTGGCGGCGCGCATCCAGCCGGTGGGCTCGATCGAGATCAAGGATCTGGCCAACCCCGGAGCGATGAAGACCGGCGAGCAGGTCTTCCAGGCCCAGTGCTCGGCCTGCCATGCCACCGGTGCCGCCGGCGCTCCCAAGTTCGGCGACACCGCCGCCTGGGGCCCGCGCGTGAAGACCGGCTACGAAGCCCTGCTGACCTCGGCCCTGAAGGGCAAGGGCAATATGGGTCCCCAGGGCGGTGGCGACTTCAGCGATTTCGAGATCGGCCGCGCCGTGGTCTACATGGCCAACCAGGGCGGCGCCAAGTTCGACGAGCCGAAGGCGCCGGCGGCGGCTTCCGCAGCCTCGAACTGAGCGCTGGCGCAGCTAGCCCGAGGCATTGGCCGCGCGCCAGTGCCGAAAGAAAAACCGGGGTTCATGCCCCGGTTTTTTTTCGTCCCTGTTGTTTCCGGCTCTCGGTGCTTGCCCTAGCACCGCGCCGCGCGTGACTTCCTCCACTCCAGGCGCTGCAGCGCCGGGCCGTACAAGCTCGGCTTTCAACAATCGGAGTGCAGCCCGTGAAGCAACATTTCAGAATGCGCCTGAGTGCGCGCATGGTGGCCTTGGCCCTGGCCGGCATGGCCCCGGCGGTGGGCCTGTTGAACCCCGCCTACGCCCAGTCCAACACCACCGGCTCGGTGTTCGGTAGCGTGGCCGGCGGCGCCGGCGCGACCGTGCAGCTGGAGAACAAGGCCACCGGCGCCAAGCGCAGCGTGCCCAGCGACAGCGCGGGCCGCTTCAACTTCGCCTCGGTGGTGCCGGGCAGCTACCGGCTGCAGGTGACGCGCGACGGCCAGGTGGTCGGTGCGCGCGAGGACATCGAGCTCTCGGCCAGCCAGAACCTGGAGGTGAGCTTCAGCTCGGGCCTGGAGACCGTGCAGATCACGGGCGCGCGCAAGCTGATCGACGTCTCGGCCACCAGCAATGCCAGCACCTTCTCGGCCAGCACCCTGGCGGCCCTGCCGATGACGCCCAGCGTCAACGCCATCATCCTGCTGGCTCCCAACACCACCAAGGCCGACAGCCGCTACTCCGGCGGCGCCAGCTTCGCCGGCGGTGCGGCCTCGGAGAACGCCTACTACATCAACGGCTTCCCGGTCACCAATCCGCTGACCCAGCTGGGCGCCAGCGAGCTGCCCTTCGGCGCGATCCGCGAGGCCCAGGTCCTGACCGGCGGCTTCGGCGCCGAGTTCGGCCGCTCGGTGGGCGGCGTCGTCAACATCACGACCAAGAGCGGCACCAACGAGTGGGAGGGCGGCGTGATGGCCAGCCTCTCGCCCTCGTCGCTGCGCGCCAAGGAGCGCAACTTCCTCTACCCGATGACCGGTGCGGCCGAGAACGCGGCCACAGACGGCAAGGTCCGGCGCTACAACGCCGGCAACAAGCAGTCGCTCACCGAGCTGGGCGCCTATATCGGCGGCCCGCTGATCCAGGACAAGCTGTTCCTGTTCGCCGCCGCCCAGCGCAACTCGCTCAAGCGCGACGCGACCCGTCTGGACAACGTGCTGCAGGACAGCGACATCGCCAAATGGGGCTGGTCCGAGGCCGACACGGTCACGACCCGCTACCTGACCAAGCTGGACTGGAACCTGCACGAGAACCACCGCCTCGAATGGACCTCGATCGGTGACAACTCGGTGCGCAAGCGCAAGCTCTCCGGCTACAGCTATGCCACGCACGGCCAGACCGGCCCGGCCACCTACTCGGACTACTTCAAGAACATCGCCAACGCCACGCCCGACGGCGGCAACAGCAATATCTTCAAGTACACCGGCTATCTGACGCCCGACCTCACCCTCACCGCGCTGCTGGGCCGCACCCGCGTCGACCATGTCAACACGATCGATGGCGTCGATCTCTACGATCCCGCCAAGGCCCTGTTCGGCGCCAGCTGGAGCGCCAACGGCCGCGCCCCCGGGATCACTTATGTGAACGCCAATCCCCTGGTCGGCCTGCTGATGTCGGGCAAGGGCGCGCACGACACGGTCAACGCCAAGCGGCTGGACCTCGAGTACCAGCTGGGCGCGCATTCGCTGCGTGCGGGCATCGACGACAACAAGCTGAAGTCCGTCGCCGCCGGCGACTTCACGGCCGGCGGCGGCACCTGGCGTTTCCGCAAGGCGGCCAACCCGAGCGCCTACACGGTTGCCGGGCAGACCTTCAACCTCAACAGCGCCGGCGCCGCGCCCACCGATCTGCAGAAGCAGGGCTATGTCGTGCTGCGCACCCTGTTCGACGACCTGACCGACGCCTACTCGGACCAATCGGCCCTCTATATCGAAGACCGCTGGCAGGTGAACAAGAAGCTGCAGCTGACCTTCGGCCTGCGCACCGAGGACTACGAGAACCGCAACCACTTCAACGAAGCCTTCATCAGCCAGAAGAACCAGATCGCGCCGCGCTTCGCGGCCGCCTTCGACGCCAATGGCGATGGCTCGCTGAAGCTGTTCGGCACCATGGGGCGCTATTTCATCCAGATCCCGACCCATCTGGCGGTGCGCGGCGCCAGCCCCTCGACGACCACCGACCAGGTGTTCGGCTACACGGGCATCGATCCCCTGACCGGCGCGCCGACCGGGCTCAACAAGATCTCCGAGCCCCTGTCGGCCAACAACGAGCTGGGCCAGCGCAAGGACGTGCGCCAGGTCACCGCGACCAATCTGAAGCCGACCTATCAGGACGAGTTCACCCTGGGCCTGGAGAAGGCGCTGGCGCGTAACCTCAACTTCGGCGCGCGCCTGACCTACCGCAAGCTGCGCTCGACGATCGACGACTTCTGCGACCAGACGCCGATCGACGAATGGGCCGCTGCGCACAACGTCGACACCAGCAACTACGCCGGCTTCAACTGCGCCTCGATTAACCCGGGCCGCAACGTCGAGCTGGACGTCAACTTCAACGGCGACGGCAAGACCTACACCCATGTGGTGCTGACGCCCGAGATGATGAAGCTGCCCAAGCCGCGCCGCACCTACGCCGCACTGGACTTCTTCCTCGAGCATGCCTATAGCGACGGCTGGTACGGCAAGATCAACTACACCTGGTCGCGCAACTACGGCAACACCGAGGGTCAGACCTTGTCCGACATCGCCCAGACCGATGTGGCCGCCACCCAGACCTGGGACGCCGCCGACCTGATGGTGGGCGCCTACGGCCCGCTGGCCAACCACCGCAAGCACCAGATCAAGGCCCACGGCTTCTACGATCTGACGAGCGAGTGGCGCATCGGCGGTGTGCTGGCCCTGGCCTCGGGCCGGCCGATCAGCTGCCTGGGCACCTACACCACCGGCATCGGCGAAGGCTTCGGCTCGCCCAGCTACTGGTTCCACTACTGCGACGGCAAGCTCTCGCCCCGCGGCGCCATGGGCAATCTGCCCTGGGAGCAGCGCGTCGACCTGAACCTGGCCTACCGCCCGGCGGCCTTCAAGGGCCTGGCGCTGAAGGTGGACGTGCTCAACGTCTTCAACAAGCAGCAGGCCATCACGGTGCAGGAGAACCGCAACATCACGCGCGGCACGCAGATCGACCCGAACGCCCATGGCGTGCTGGGCACGGCCGATCCGCGCTCGGTGAAGTTCACCGTTTCCTACGACCGGAAGTTCTGAGGCCGGACCGAGGGCAGTCCCTGCGGACTGCCCGACGCCGGCCGAAGGACAGGCCGCCTGCCAGCGGCCTGGCTGAGCAAGGACGAACGGCCCCGGAACGGCGCGCAGGTGCGCCGTCCGGGGCCGTCCCCGATTGTCGAGGCCGGCCCCGTCGCTATGCTCGGGCCATGCCCCGACCGTTTCGTCTTCCGCGCACCGGCCTGCTGCTCGGCCTGCTGTCGGCCGCGGCGGCCTGGGCACAGCCCCTGCCGTCCTGGCGGGTCTGCCTGCCCGACGTGGCGGTGCCGCCCTATCTGAGCGCCGACCCGGCCCGTCCGGGCCTGATCGAACGCCGGCTGGTCGATGCCGGCCGCCGTGCCGGCCTGGACGTGCGGCTGGAGCGCATGCCCAGCAGGCGCTGCATCGCCCAGCTGGAGCGCGGGCAGTTCGAGGCCAGCATCGCGGCGCCGATACCGGCGAACCTGGCCCGCTTCCTCTTCCCCTTGCAGCAGGGGCAGCCGGACGACACGCGGCGCCTGGCGCGCGTCAAGCTGGTCTGGGTCAAGCGGCGCGACAGCGCGCTCGACTGGGATGGCCGGCAGCTGAGCGGCGCGTCCAGCGCGCCGCTGGTGGGCACGCGCCTGGGCATGGGCGTGCTGGCCGAGTCGGTCCGGGACCTGGGCCTGCCGCTGGACGATGCGGCCCTCAGCACGCCACAGCTGCTGGCCAAGCTGTCGGCGGGGCGGGTCGAGCTGGTGCTGGCGCTGGAGCATGAGGTGGCGCCCCTGCTGGCCGGACCCGGCCATGCCGATCTGGTGATGCTGGCCCGGCCGCGCCAGGCCAGCAGCTTCTACCCGGTGCTGCGGCGTTCGCTCAAGGCGCCCCAGCTGGCCCAGGCCCAGGCCTGGTGGGCCGAGATCGCCCGGCTGCGCGAGCTGCCGGACTACCGCCTGCCCGACACCAGGTCCGGCGGTGCGCCGCCGGCCTCGGGCCGCGGCTCGAGCAGCACGCGGTAGCGCGCCAGCAGCGCGGCGTGGCTGCTCGGCTCGGGCGTCCAATGCCCGGCCTCCACCATGTCGGCCGCCAGCTCCATGTCCAGGCTGTGCACCAGGCCCAGGCCCAGCGGCGTGGCGAGGAACAGCCGGTCCCGCTCGTCCAGCCAGACGGCTTCGACGCGGCCGGCCGTCAGGCCGGTGTGGCTGTCAACGCGGACCGGATCGCCCGCGCCGAGCCGCCAGACCCAGGGCGCCGCCTCCAGCTGCAGGTAGACGCGCTGCGGCCCGTTCTGGAAGAACCAGGCGCCGCGCTCGTCGGCCGCGTAATTGCGTTCGATGAAGCCGCGCAGCTTGTCATGCGTGACGCGGCTGCCCTTGACCTGGGGGAAGGGGCCGGCGGCCTGGATGCGCTCGTCGCGCATATACCAGTCGCCGCGCGCATCCAGCGCCAGCCAGCCGTAGCAATGCGGGACGTTGGGCCATTTCTTCAGGGCTGCGGCGACGATGGGGTCCATCGGCCGAGTCTAAATCCGCTCGCCCAGCCAGTCGCAGACCTGGCTCGGCATATGGCTCACGCGCGCCGGCGGCGCACCGCGCGGGAAGCCCACATGGCCGCCCTGGGCCGGCTGCCACAGCGTCACGCAGGGGCCGGCCTCGGCGGGCCGCGGCAGGCAATGGGCCGGCACGAAGGGGTCGTTCAGCGCGTTGAGCACCAGGGCCGGGATGCGGATGCGCGCCAGGTGCGGCTTGGCCGAGGCGCGCGCCCAGTAGTCCTCGGTGTCGCGGAAGCCGTGCAGCGGCGCGGTGAAGAGGTTGTCGAATTCGTAGAGGTCGCGCGCCTGGGCCAGGCGCTCGCCGTCGAACAGGCCCGGGTACTGCTGCAGCTTGCGCAGGGCCTTGGGCACCATGGTGCGCAGGAACATGCGGGTGTAGACCAGCCGGTTGAAGCCCTGGCCGATGGCGCGGCCGGCCGCGGCCAGGTCCACCGGCGAGCAGATCGAGCAGACCGCGCGCGCCGTCGCCGCGGCGCTCTCGCCCGATTCCTCGGCCCAGCGCAGCAGGGCATTGCCGCCCAGCGAGACGCCGGCGGCGATCAGCGGGCCGGCATGGCCGGCCTTGAGCCGCTCCAGCATCCAGCCGATCTCCTCGTAGTCGCCCGAGTGGTAGGCGCGCGGCGCCAGGTTCAGCTCGCCCGAGCAGCCGCGGAAATGCGGCAGCGCGAAGGCCCAGCCGCGCGCCCGCGCCACCGCGGCAAAGGCCTGCACGTACTGGCTCTCGGAATTGCCCTCCAGGCCATGGAACAGCACCAGCAGGGGCTGCTGCGGCCGTCCTTCGGTCACCAGGTGGTCGACATCGATGAAATCGCCGTCCGGCGTGGTCCAGCGCTCGCGCCGGAACAGCGGTGCTGAGCCCTCGTAGCGGCGCGCATAGAGCGCCGGCCAGATGGTCTGGGCATTGCCGCCGGGCAACCACCAGGGGGCTTGGTACTGCATGGCCCCGGCCCTTTCAGTGCAGCGTGGCCGGTTCCTCGACCACTTCCTGGATGTCGTGCGCGGTCCCCGGGCTGGCATGGTGCAGCACCATGCGCCAGCCCATGGCCGTCTTCAGATAGACATTGGTGGCGATCACCCAGGCGCTCTGCCGGCCCTCGGGGCCCTGCACCTGGACGCGCTCCAGCACCTGGTGGATCGCGGTCTCGCCGGTATGCAGGCGCCGCACCCGCTCGGGATGGACCGGCACGGCGCCCTGGCCGAACACCGACTCGAAGGCGGACCGGATCGCGCCCAGGCCGACGAGGCGCGGGCCGCCGGGGTGGACGCAGGAAACCTCGTCCTCGTCGGCCCAGACCTCCATCAGGCGCTCCAGATCGGCGTTCTGCAGCGCCTCGTAGAACTGCGCCTCGGTGTCTTCGGGCGAGGCGAGCAGGGCGGCGGTCTGGGATTTGGGGCGATGCATGAGCCGAATTGTAGGGAGCACGCATTCGAAGCGCATGACAGCATGTCGGAACGGCCCGGGAGCCGCGGCGCCCGCCGCGCCGGTGGCCCCGTTCAGGGCAGCTTGGCCAGGATCTTGTCCATCTCGGCCGCCGTGAAGGCGCGCAGCGACCTGGAGCGCACATTGCCCTGCCGGGCGATGCCGAGGCTGAAGGCCGTCAGCGCCTGTTCGTCCGGGGCCTCCAGCACGCAGACCAGATCGCATTCGCCCAGGGTCCAGAAGATCTCGCGCATGTTCACGCCGAACTTGCCGGCCACCTCCTTGGCGGCGGCGGCGCGCTGTGTCGTGCCCTTGATGTCCTGCAGGCCCTTGTCCGTGAAGCTCATCAAACCGATATAGGTGACCATCATCCAACTCCTGCCGGTTGTTTGAGGGCCTGACGATGAGCGGGGCGACGCGGCCCTCGGGGGCGTGGCGCGAGGCGCCGGTTGGCGCATGGGGAAGAGCCGCATGCTACGCCCGCGTGCCGCGAAGGCAAGCAGATGCTGGCGGCATGGGCAAAGGCCATGTGCGCGGCCCCGGGGGCGTAGCATCGATCGGCCCCCGTCGCGGGTGCGGCCGTGGGCATGCAACGCCTGTTCCGCCTAGGAGGGCTTATGAGCTACCACCTCGAAGGACGTCTGCTGGAGGTCTGCAACTGCAAGGTGCTGTGCCCTTGCTGGATCGGCGAGGATCCCGACTTCGGCACCTGCGACACCATCGTCGCCTGGCGCGTCGACAAGGGCACGATCGAGGGCACGGATGTGGGGGGCCTGACGCTGGCGGCCGTGGCCCATGTGCCCGGCAACATCCTGCAGGGCAACTGGACGGCGGCCATCTTCGTCGATGACCGTGCCAGCCCGGCCCAGGAGGCGGCGCTGCTGAAGGTCTACACCGGCCAGGCCGGCGGCCCGGTGGCCGACCTGGCCAAGCTGATCGGTACCGTGGTCTCGGTGCAGCGTGCACCGATACGCTTCGACGTCCAGGGCGGTCACGGCACGCTGGAGATCGGCGCCGACTACTACGCCGAGCTGGAGCCCTACCTCGGCGCCACCGGCGGCAAGACCACCCTGTCCGACACGGTGTTCTCCACCGTGCCCGGCGCGCCGGTGTTTGTCGGCAAGTCGCCGCGCTACCGCTCGAGGAACGCGGCCCTGGGCATCGACCTGGACATCAAGGGCCACAACGCCCTGCAGAGCACCTTCTTGTTCGATGCCTGAGCCGGTGGCCGGTCATGCGAGGGGGTGCCAGGCTGCATCGCCATGTGTTCCTGCCGGTGCTGATCGCGCTGATCGCCCTGGCCTGGGGCCTTCTTTGGGCCTGGAGCTTCAGTCCCTATGCGGCCTATCTGGCTCATGGCGACTGGGTGGCCGAGGGGCCGGTGGCAGAGCTGTGCCGGGTGCTGCCGGCCGGCCGCCTGCTGGTGCCGGCAGCCCTGTCGGCGCTGGCCTGGCTGCTGATGAGCTGCGCGATGATGCTGCCCAGCACCCTGCCGCTGTTCGAGGTGCTGGCCCGGCTGACGCGACAGCGCGCCGACCGGGGGCGGCTGCTGGGCTTGCTGGGTCTGGGCTATCTGCTGGCCTGGGGGCTGTTCGGCCTGCTGGTCCATGGTCTGCATGGCCTGCTGCTGGCCGGCATCGACCGCCTGCCCCTGCTGGCCCGCCACGCCTGGCTGCTGGGCGCGGCCAGCCTGGCCGCCGCGGGGGCCTTCCAGTTCAGCCGGCTCAAGTACCTGTGCCTGGAGCAGTGCCGCACACCGCTGAGCTTCGCAATGGCGCATTGGCATGGCGGCCGGCACCCGGGCCGGCAGGCGTTTGCGCTGGGCGCCCATCATGGACTCTTCTGCGTCGGCTGCTGCTGGGCCCTGATGCTGCTGATGTTCGTCGTCGGCATGGGCCATCTGGGCTGGATGCTGTTGCTGGCCGCGGCGATGGCGGTGGAGAAGAACTTTGCCTGGGGGCGGCGGCTCAGCCGGCCGCTGGGCTGGTTGCTGCTGGCCGGGGCCGGCGGCCTGCTGCTGCTGCGGCTGGCGGGGCCGGCATGAGCCGGGGGGACTGGCGGCTGCTGGGTCTCAGTGCTGCGGCCCTGCTGGCTTTCGCGGCCAATTCGCTGCTGTGCCGGCTGGCCTTGCAGCGCGCCAGCATCGATCCGGCCAGCTTCACCGGCCTGCGACTGGCCGCCGGAGCCCTGGTGCTGGCCCTGATCGTGCGGCAGCGGCGTCCGGCCGCCGCGGCGGCGACCGCGGACTGGCCGGCGGCCCTGATGCTGTGGACCTATATGGCCTGCTTCTCCTATGCCTACCTGAGCCTGTCGGCCGGCAGCGGGGCGCTGATCCTGTTCGCCGCGGTGCAGCTGACGATGTTCGGTGCCGGCCTGCGCGCCGGCGAGCGCTTTGCGCCGGCCGCCTGGCTGGGCCTGCTGCTGGCACTGGCGGGCCTGTTCTATCTGGTGGCGCCGGGCCTGGCCGCGCCGCCGCCGCGGGCCGCGGCCCTGATGGCGCTGGCCGGACTGGCCTGGGGGATCTACTCCCTGCGCGGGCGCAGGGCCGCCGATGCGCTGGGGGCCAGCGCCGGCAATTTCCTGCGCGCCCTGCCGCCGGCCCTGCTGTTGGGCCTGGCGGCCTGGCCGTCCCTGCATCTGCGGGGCGAGGGCATTGTTCTGGCCCTGCTGTCCGGCGGCCTGACCTCGGGCCTGGGCTATGTGCTCTGGTACGCGGCCCTGCCGGGCCTGTCGGCGATGCGTGCCGCCACCCTGCAGCTGGCCGTGCCGCCGCTGGCCGCGCTGGGCGGTGTGGCGCTGCTGGGCGAGGCCCTGTCGGCACGCCTGCTGCTGGCCTCGACCGCGATCCTGGGCGGGGTCGCGCTGGCGCTGCTGAGCCGGGCGCGGCGTGCCGGATGAGCGTGTTCTTCTTTTCTGACCAAGCGATGGAGCGATGCACATGAGCCAGAACAACGACCCCTTTGCCGAGCTGAAGCGCCGGCAGCGCGAGATGTGGGCCAGCTTTGCGCCCACCGCGATGTTCACCACGCCGGTGGCGGCCGAGCTGCTGCGCTTTGCCGGCCTACACGCCGGCGAACGGGTGCTGGACGTGGGCACCGGCACCGGCGTCGTCGCGATCACGGCGGCGCGCCTGGGCGCCCATGTCGAGGCCCTGGACCTGACGCCCGAGCTGCTGGCGCAGGCGCGCGAGAACGCGGCCATCGCGGGCTGCGGGCAGATCGTCTGGACCGAGGGCGATGCCGAGCAGCTGCCCTATGCGGATGGCAGCTTCGACCTGGTGCTGAGCCAGTTCGGCCATATGTTTGCGCCGCGTCCCGAGCGCGTGGTGGCCGAGCTGCGCCGGGTGCTGAAGCCCGGCGGCCGCGTGGCCTTCGCGACCTGGCCGCCCGAGCATTTCGTCGGCCGCATGTTCGCCTTTGTCGGCCGGCATTCGCCGCCGCTGCCCGAGGGCGCGGCACCGCCGCCGCTATGGGGCAATCCGGCGGTGGTGACGGAACGCCTGGCCGGGCATTTCGAGCCGCCCTTCTTCGGGCGCGGCACGATGCTGTTCCCGGCCCTGAGCCCGGCGCATTACCGGCTCTTCATGGAGCGCTCGGTGGGGCCGATGCAGAAGCTGGTTGAGGGCCTGGCCGACAAGCCGGCCCAGCTGGCGGCGGTGCGGGCCGAATTCGAGACCCTGCTCGCGCCCTACTACGCCGACAACCTGATGCACCAGGACTACCTGCTGACGCGCGCGCGGGCGCGCTAAGGGCGCTTCAGTGGTGCGAGTGCAGGACTTCGCCGGCCTTGAGCTTGTAGACCGTGCCGCAGTAGGGGCACTTGCCGCCGCCCTCATGGGTGATGTCGATGAAGACCTTGGGATGGTTGCTCCACAGCGCCATCTTGGGGTTGGGGCAGGCGACGACGCCGGGGCCTTGCACGTCCTGGGCCGTCACTTCGACCACGGCTTTGACTTCGTTGCTCATGATGCTCTTCTCTCTCAAACCAGGGTCAGCCACTCGGCGTACTTGGGATTGCGGCCGTTGACGATGTCGAAGAAGGCCGCCTGGATCTTCTCGGTGATCGGGCCGCGGCTGCCACTGCCGATCTCGACGCGGTCCAGCTCGCGGATCGGCGTCACTTCGGCGGCGGTGCCGGTGAAGAAGGCCTCGTCGGCGATGTAGACCTCGTCGCGGGTGATGCGCTTCTCGACGAGCTTCAGGCCCAGGTCCTGGCAGATCGCGAAGATGGTGTTGCGGGTGATGCCGTTGAGCGCGCCGGCCGACAGGTCGGGGGTGTAGACCACGCCGTTCTTGATGATGAAGATGTTCTCGCCCGCGCCCTCGGAGACGAAGCCGGCGGCGTCCAGCAGCAGGGCCTCGTCGTAGCCGTCCTCGGTGGCTTCCATGTTCGCCAGGATCGAGTTCGAGTAGTTCGACACCGCCTTGGCCTGGGTCATCGTGATGTTGACGTGGTGGCGGGTGTAGCTGCTGGTCTTGACGCGGATGCCGCGCTTCATGCCTTCCTCGCCCAGGTAGGCACCCCAGGCCCAGGCCGCGACCATCAGGTGGATCTTGTTGCCCTTGGGGCTGACGCCCAGCTTCTCGGAGCCGATCCAGGTCAGCGGGCGCAGATAGCAGCTCTCCAGCTGGTTCTCGCGCACCACGGCCTTCTGCGCCTCCTCGACCTGCTCGATCGTGAACGGGATCTTCATGCGCAGGATCTTGGCGCTGTTGAACAGGCGCTCGGTGTGCTCGCGCAGGCGGAAGATGGCCGTGCCCTTGTCCGTCTTGTAGGCGCGCACGCCCTCGAAGGCGCCGCAGCCGTAGTGCAGGGTGTGGGTCAGCACATGGATCTTGGCGTCGCGCCAATCGACCAGCTGGCCATCCATCCAAATCTTGCCGTCGCGGTCTTCCATGGACATGGGAACAACTCCTGTTGGGGGTGAGCGGGGGATTTTATGCGCGCCGGCCCGGCTTCCCGGGCTGCGACTTATGTCACGCGCACCGCACATGAGTGGGGGCCCGAGGCGCGCCAACCCCCGCGGGCGCGGGGTGGTGTGTGGGGTGGCCGGGGTCTGCCACCCCCTAAAGTGGAGCCCAGTTCACCACACATCACTCACGAGTCGCAAGCCATGAAGCACATTCTGACCGCCGCCTCCCTGATCGCCGCCCTGGGTTTTGCCACGGCCAGCCATGCTGCTCCCACCGGCCCGTCCTGCACGCTGGGCAGCACCACGGCCGCCTTCGTCGACTGCGCCGGCTCCTTCAAGGGCAATCTGGCCGGCTCGCTGAGCAGCAGCCAGATCACGGCGCTGAACAACCAATTCGGCGACAACGGCTTCAGCTGGTCCAGCAGCATGGTCTACAGCAAGAGCGACGCCATCGGCAACGGCGTGTTCACCGACGACGGCAAGGACTTCAGCCTCAGCTTCGACAACGGCCAGGTCGCCAAGGGCCTGTTCGTGATCGGCCTGAAGCAGGCCACGAACTACAGCTTCTACCTGTTCGACGGTGGCACGGCCGGCATCAACACGATCAACTTCAACGTGAACGGCGTGGTCAGCGGCCCGCAGGCCAACGGCCTCTCGCACGCGGTCTATATCGGCAATGCCCTGAGCCTGAGCCCCGCCGGCGTGCCCGCCGTGCCGGAGCCCGAGAGCTATGCCCTGATGCTGGCCGGCCTGGGTGTGGTGGGCTTCGTCGCCCGCCGCCGCGTCAAGCGCTGAGCGCTCGCGGCCGCCCGGTTCAGCGGGTGGCGTCGGAGGCGGGGCTCTCGGTCGGGCGCTGCAGCTGCCAGCGCGTGACCTTGCCGTCTTCCAGCGCCACCTCGACGCTGACGTCGCCGGCGTCGGTCCAGCGGTAGGTCTCCGGCGCGTCGCCGATCTTCTGGCCCAGGCTCTTGGCCAGGGGCAGGATGTCGATCAGGCGCATGCCGGGCTTCAGCCTGGCGTTCAGCATCACGGCGCTGTCCACATGACCGATCGGCGCATCCTTGGCCATGCGCATCACCCGCGTCAGGCGGGTGAACTGCATCAGCAGCCAGAAGATCACGCCCGACAGCGCCAGCACCACGCCCTGCCAGCCGTAGAAGACGCCGCCCATGATGAAGGCGGCAAGAGCCAGGGCCGATCCGATCCATTTGTTCATGGGCGGGATCCTAACCGCCCCCGGACCGGCCGCGCCGTCAGCCTGGTGCAGCGCCGATACCGTATCCTTCGCCTCCTGGACATCTGGCCCGCCTTGCGCGGCGGGCCGTGCGGGGTGGCGACGGTGGTGGCTTGTGGTGGTGAACGAGGACAA
>Ga0255338_1004181_pt1 | contig 15512 bp, 14 predicted proteins | sample MeOH1_35cm_T4_19_FD_203715 | JGI IMG/M metagenome (GOLD analysis project Ga0255338, IMG submission 203715) | Sandy soil microbial communities from University of British Columbia, Vancouver, Canada - MeOH1_35cm_T4_195 | ecosystem: Engineered > Artificial ecosystem > Sand microcosm > Unclassified ...
CGCCACCGGCGTGGAGGACTCCTACCAGCGGCTGATCAACGGCTTCGGCACCGAGGTCGCCTCGGTCCGGCGGCTGGCCGCGAACCAGCAGGTCCTCACCGGCCAGGTCGACGGCTCGCGCGAGCAGCTGTCGGGTGTGAACCTCGACGAGGAGATGGTCTCGATGATGTCCGCGCAACGCGCCTACGAGGCCGCGTCACGCGTGATGACCACCGTGGACTCGGTGCTCGACACCCTCATCAACCGGACAGGACTGGTGCGCTGATGGCGATCCAGCGGATCACCCAGAACATGCTGACCCAGCGCTCGCTGGGGTCGATGCAGGCCGGGCTGGGCCGGCTCGCCCGGCTCCAGGAGCAGCTCTCGACCGGGCGGGTCCTCAACCGGCCGTCGGACTCGCCGACCGACACCACGTCGGCGATGCGGCTGCGCTCCTCGCTCGCGGACGTCAAGCAGTACGGCCGCAACGCCTCCGACGGGGTGGCCTGGCTCGCCCAGATCGACTCCGCCCTCACCGCCGCCACGGACCAGACCCGGCGCGCCCGCGACCTGGCGCTGCAAGGGGCCAACCAGGGCGCGATGGGACCGGCGGCCCGTGAGGCGCTCGCCACCGAGGTCGACCAGATCCGCGAGGGCATGGTGACCACCGCGAACGCCACCTACCTGGGCCGCCCGGTCTTCGGCGGCGTCACGGCGGGCGGGACGGCGTACGACGAGACCGGCACCTACGTGGGGACTCCGGGCCCGGTCAACCGCACCGTCGGCGACGGTGTGAAGATCAGCGTGAACGTCGACGGCCAGACCGCCTTCGGTCCGACCGGGAGCTCGGTCTTCGACCACCTCGCGGCGCTGTCCACCGCCCTGCGCTCCGGCAACGAGGCCGGCATCACCGCCGGGGTCGGTGCGCTCGCGGGCGACCTGGAGCGGTTCACGACCACGCAGGCCGAGGTCGGGACCCGGCAGAAGCGCGTCGAGGACGCCCAGCAGGCGGCCGGCGACAACGAGCTCAAGCTGACCGGCTCCCTGTCGTCGGTCGAGAACGCGGACCTGCCCAAGACCATCGTCGACCTGCAGATGCAGCAGGTGGCCTACCAGGCTGCCCTGGGGGCGACGGCGCGTGTGATGCAGCCCAGCCTGATGGACTTTCTGCGATGATCGTGTGCGTGCCTGACATCCCGGCGATCGAGCTCGTCCACCCGCTTCCCGGCTTCCCCGACAAGCGTCGGTTCGCGCTCGTGCAGCTCGACGACGACGGCGTGCTCTGCCAGCTGCGCTCCCTGGAGGACCCGGCACTGCGCTTCCTCGTGATGTCCCCGGTGCCGTTCTTCCCGGACTACTCGCCCGAGGTGGGTGACGACGTGGTCGCCGACCTGCAGATCGCGTCGGCCGAGGACGTCATCGTGCTGCTCGTGCTCAACGCGGGCGAGACGCTCGACACGACGACGGCCAACCTGATGGCGCCCGTCGTGGTGAACACCGCCACCCTGCGCGCCAGCCAGGTCATCCTCGACGACCCCACCCTGCCCCTCGCCGCGCCGCTCGTGGCGTAGCGCGGGTCGTCGCGTAGGTTGGGCGCATGCTCGTCCTGAGTCGCCGTGTCGGCGAGAGTGTCGTCGTCGGCGACGACGTGACCATCACCGTCCTCGAGGTGCGTGGCGACGTCGTCCGGATCGGCATCGACGCGCCCCGGTCGGTCGCGGTGCACCGCGCCGAGCTGCTCGAGCAGCTGGAGACGATCAACCGCGAGGCGGCCTCGCCCAGTGACGACGCCGTGGAGTCGCTGAGCCAGGCCCTGCGCTCGCGCCCCGACCGCACCTCCTGACGGCGGCTCCCGAGTCCTCAGGTCCTCGGCCCCGGTGCCGATTGGTCCCACGTCGCAAGGAGGACGTGTGGACGACGATGCCGAGATCATCGCCGAGTTTCTGGTGGAGAGCCACGAGAACCTCGATCAGCTGGACCGTGACCTGGTCGAGCTCGAGAAGCAGCCCGGGTCGCGAGACCTGCTGTCGAGCATCTTCCGCACCATCCACACCATCAAGGGCACCAGCGGCTTCCTGGCCTTCAACCGCCTCGAGCAGCTGACCCACGTCGGGGAGAACCTGCTGTCGCGGCTGCGCGACGGTGAGATGGCGATGACCCCGCCGGTCACCGAGGCGCTGCTCTCGATGGTGGACACCGTCCGCGCGCTGCTGGGTGCCGTCGAGGCCACTGGCAGCGACGCCGCCGGTGACGCCGACGTGGACGGCGTCGTGGCCGCGCTCCGGGCGGTCCTCGACGGCGAGGCCGAGCCGGTCGTCGAGCCGGTCGCTGAACCGGTCGCCGAGAGCACCGCGATGGTCGAGTCCGTGGGGCCCGCGGCCGACGCACCCGGGGTCGAGGCGGTGCAGCCCACCGCCGAGACGCCCATCGCCGAGACGCCCACCGAGGAGCCGGCGGCGGAGACCGCCGCCGACGACGAGACCGCCCGCCGCGGCGTCGTCGAGTCCTCGGTCCGCGTGGACGTCGACCTCCTCGACAGCCTCGTCCAGCTGGTCGGTGAGCTGGTGCTCACCCGCAACCAGGTCCTCCAGCGCACCGAGGACCAGGACGACATCGAGCTGGTCCGCGCGGTCCAGCGGCTCGACCTGGTCGCCAGCGAGCTGCAGGAGGGGATCATGAAGACCCGGATGCAGCCGATCGGCCAGGTCTGGTCGAAGATGCCCCGGGTCGTGCGTGACCTCGCCGTCCAGCTCGGCCGCGAGGTCGACCTGCGGATGGAGGGGCACGAGACCGAGCTCGACCGCTCGCTGCTCGAGGCCCTGAAGGGCCCGCTCACGCACCTGGTCCGCAACGCGCTGGACCACGGCATCGAGAGGCCCGAGGCGCGCACCGCCGCCGGCAAGCCCGCCCAGGGGCGGCTGCAGCTGAGGGCGTTCCACGAGAGCGGCCAGGTCGTCATCGAGATCTCCGACGACGGGGCCGGCATCGACCCGGACAAGATCGCCGCCGCCGCGGTCCAGCGCGGTGTGATCACCCGCGACCAGGCCGCCCGGATGGAGACCCGCGAGATCGTGAACCTGATCTTCCGGCCCGGCTTCTCCACCGCCGCCGAGGTCACCAACGTGTCCGGCCGGGGGGTCGGCATGGACGTGGTCCGCACCAACATCGAGCGGATCGGCGGCACCGTCGACATGCACAGCCAGGTCGGGCAGGGGACCACCTGCCGGGTGCGGATCCCGCTGACCCTCGCGATCATCCCGGCGCTCGTGGTGGGGGAGAACGGCGAGACCTACGCGATCCCGCAGGCCAACCTCGTCGAGCTGGTCCGGCTCGAGGGCGAGGAGCTCGACCGCAGCGTCGAGCACCTCGCGGGTGCGCCGGTCCTCCGGTTGCGCGGCCACCTGCTGCCGCTGGTGTCGCTGGCCGAGGTGCTCGGCCGCCGGCGCCCCGATCCCGACGCCCTCACCGTCGTCGTCGTCCAGAACGACGGTCAGCGCTTCGGGCTGTGCGTCGAGGAGGTGCACGACACCCAGGAGATCGTGGTGAAGCCGATCGGCCGGCAGCTCAAGTCGCTGCCGACGTACGCCGGTGCCACGATCATGGGCGACGGCCGGGTGGCTCTGATCCTCGACGTGCCCGGCATCGCGCACGCGCACGGCGTCGCGCAGATCACCGAGGGCTCCGCCGAGAGCAGCACCTCGGAGAGCACTGACAGTACGGCGCTGCTCGTCCTGGAGGTCTCCAACGGCCGGCGCGCCGCGCTGCCGTTGCGCGAGGTCTCCCGGCTCGAGGAGTTCGACGTCGCCCGGATCGAGCGGTCCGGCGACGCCGAGGCGGTGCAGTACCGCGACGGCATCCTGCCGCTGGTCCGGCTCACCTCGGCCATCGGTCTCGCCGAGACCGTCCGCGACGACGACCAGGTGTCGGTCGTGGTGCACGAGGCGGAGAACCGCCGCGTCGGGATCGTGATCGACCGGGTGCTCGACGTCGTCGACGCGGCGATCGTCCCCAGTGACGTCGGCCGCCGTGCCGGGGTGCTGGGGTCGGCGGTGATCCAGGACCGGGTCACCGACCTGGTCGACCTCGACGCCGTCGTCGCGCTGACCGGGGTGGGTGCCTGATGGCCGCCGCCGCGTCGCAGTACTGCACCTTCTGGGTCGACGGCCTCTTCTTCGGGGTCGCCGTCTCCGAGGTGCAGGAGGTGCTGCGCTACCAGGAGCTGACCGCGGTGCCGTCCGGCCCCGAGGCCGTGCACGGGCTGATCAACCTGCGCGGACAGATCGTCACCGCGCTCGACCTGCGCTGCCGCCTGGGCCTGCCGCCGCGGCCCGAGGACGCGCTCCCCATGAACGTGATCATCCGCAGTCGCGGTGAGGTGGTCAGCCTCCTCGTCGACGACATCGGGGACGTGATCACGGTCGAGAACCGGACGGGCGGCGCCCTCGCCCTCGAGCCCGCTCCCGCCAACGTGCCGTCGATCGTGCAGGACGTGATCGTCGGGGTGCTGCCGCTCCCCGAGTCGATCCTGCTCGTGCTCGACGCCGATCGTGCAGCCGATGTCGCGGCTGCGCCCGAACCCACCGGAGGAACCGCATGACCGAGCTCGACACCGCCGCCCCTCGCCTGAACGGCAAGGTGCCGAACGGCACCGCGTCGAACGGGACTGCCTCGAACGGGAGTGCCTCCAACGGGGCCGGCAAGTCCCGCCGGACGCCCGTGCGCGGCGCGGCTCCGGACCTGACCAAGCTCCGGTCGGTGCTGGACGGCCTGCCGACGCGGGTCATGCTGGCCGACCGCGACTTCGTGATCACCTACGCGAACCAGGCGACGGTCGACGGCCTGCGGGCGTTGGCCGACTGGATCCCGGTGAGCCCGGACGAGCTGGTCGGCGCGAGCCTGGACATCTTCCACAAGGACCCGTCCTACCAGCGGCACCTCCTCGCCGACGTCTCGAACCTGCCCCGCCGGGCACTGATCAGCGTGGGCCCGGAGACGCTGGACCTGAACGTCGTCGCCCTGCTCGACGACGACGGCGAGTACGTCGGCGCGATGGCGACGTGGGAGAACGTCACGGAGAAGATCGCGCTGGAGAAGCAGGTCGCCCGGATCACCTCCATGATGGAGAACTCCCCGACGAACATGATGTTCGCCGACCGCGACTTCGTGATCACCTACATGAACCCCGCGTCGCTGGAGACGCTGACCAAGCTGGAGGAGCACCTCCCGGTCAAGGCGGCCGACGTGGTCGGCTCGAGCCTGGACGTCTTCCACAAGTCGCCGGCGTACCAGCGCGGCATCCTGGCCGACGACAGCAACCTGCCGCGCCGGGCCAACATCAACGTCGGCCCGGAGGTGCTCGACCTCAACGTGTCGGCCATCCGGGACGCCCATGGGGAGTACATCGGGGCGATGGCGACCTGGGAGGTCATCACCGAGAAGCTGCGCCTGGAGCAGGACAAGCAGGAGCGCGAGGTCGCGGAGCGCGAGGCCTCCGCCGAGCTCGCGCACAAGGTCGAGATGGTGCTCGACGTGGTCCGCGGGGCTGCCGACGGCGACCTGACCCGCACCATCCCGATCGACGGCGACGACGCCATCGGCCAGCTCGCCCGGGGCCTGGAGACGCTGCTGGAGAACCTGCGCGGCAGCATGACCAACATCGGCACCACCGCCGACACGCTGGCCGTCGCGTCCGAGCAGCTGACCGTCCTGTCCCAGGGCATGGGCGACGGCGCGACCCTCACCTCCGACCGTGCAGCCAGCGCCTCGAGCGCCTCGGTGCAGGTGTCGGCGAGCATCCAGACGGTGGCCACCGCCGCCGAGGAGATGACCGCCAGCATCCGCGAGATCGCGAAGAACGCCACCGAGGCTGCGACGGTCGCCACCGGCGCCGTCGGCGTGGCCAGCTCCGCGCAGGGCACCGTGGCCAGCCTCGGCGAGTCCAGCGCCGAGATCGGCCAGGTCATCAAGGTGATCACCTCGATCGCCCAGCAGACCAACCTGCTCGCCCTGAACGCCACCATCGAGGCGGCCCGGGCCGGCGACGCCGGCAAGGGCTTCGCGGTGGTCGCCAACGAGGTCAAGGAGCTCGCCAAGGAGACTGCCCGGGCGACCGAGGACATCGGTCAGAAGATCGAGGCGATCCAGTCCGACACCCAGGGTGCGGTGGCTGCGATCAGCGAGATCGCCGAGGTGATCGGGCGGATCAACGACATCCAGACCACGATCGCCTCCGCGGTCGAGGAGCAGACCGCGACGACCAACGAGATCGCCCGCAGCGTGACCGAGGCGGCCGCGGGCGCCAACGGGATCGCCGAGGACGTCACCCAGGTGGCCAGCGCCGCCGAGGACACCCGTCAGGGCTCGCAGAACACGCTGCAGTCGGCCACCGACCTGGCCGGCATGGCGGCCCAGCTCAAGGACCTGGTCAGCAGGTTCTCCGTCTGACCGAGCACGTCACGAGGGCCCCGACCGGGCGCGGTCGGGGCCCTCGTCGTACGCCGGTGGGGTGCGTGCGCAGGCGCGAGCAGGTCGGCCAGCGTGAGCCCGGGTCAGTTCGAGAGCAGTCGCGACGCGAGTAGCGCCGCCTGGGTGCGGCGCTGGACGCCGAGCTTGGCGAGGATCCGGGTGACGTGGTTCTTCACGGTCTTCTCGGCCAGGTACAGCCGGTTGCCGATCTCCTTGTTGGTCAGCCCCTCGGCGAGCAGTGCGAGGATCCGCAGCTGCTGGTCGGTCAGACCGGCGAGCTCCTCGGGTGCGTCGCTGGTCTGCTCCATCCAGTTGATCATCCGGCGGGCCAGCACCGGGTCGATCAAGGAGTGCCCGCTGGCGATGGTGCGGACCGCGCTGAGCAGCGAGGACGCCTCGACCTGCTTGAGCACGTAGCCGACCGCGCCGGCGTGCATCGCCGCCACGATCGACTCCTCGGCCTCGTCGGAGGTGAGCACCATCGTGCGGGACTCGGGCGAGAGCATCCGCAGGTCGCGGCACAGGTCGATCCCCGAGCCGTCCGGGAGCTGGGTGTCGAGGACCACCACCCGTGGCTCCAGGCCCGGGATCAGCCGGCGGGCGTCGGTGACCGTGCTGGCCTCGCCGACGATCTCGATGTCGCCCTCGGACTCGAGGAGGGCGCGAACCCCCTTGCGCACGATGTCGTGGTCGTCGAGGAGGAAGACTCGCAGCGTGCTCACGCACGATTTGTACCCCGCCGATCCGGGGCCTTGGTCCGAAATGCCCAAATGTGCCGACGATTCGGGCAAACGGTATAGACCGGGTCAGGATGGTGTCAGATGAACTCCGCAAACCGGGCGTAACCTACCGCTATCCACCTCGTTGTACCGGATGTCATCACCGGAGGGGTGGTCAGACAGGGGAGGCCGCAGTGGAACTCATCGACATCGAACTCAGCGAGTTCACGCGTCGCAGTCGTTCGGTCGTGCTCGCGCACGGCGCGTCCGGGCTCGATCGGGGTCTCGAGTACGGCGAGCGGGTCCTGCTGCACACCGGTGGCGACGAGTACCGCACCGCGGTCGTCGCCGACATCGACTTCGACCTCGAGGACACCCACTACCGCCTCGTGCTCGGCGGGCGGGTGCCGGCCGAGCTCGCCCAGGAGAAGACCGACGGCACCGTCGCGAGCGTCTCGGGCCGGGTCTCGGTCCACGACATCGCCGACCTGCTGGCCCGCTCCGGCGCGGGGCACCGGATCCCGATGCAGCGCCGGTCGGCGCAGCGGCTGCTCTTCGACCGCTGAGGACCGCTCACCCTGAGCGGTGGCTCGGTCCGGGTGGCGTCGGCAGGATCCGGCACCTGACACAATGGCCGCGTGAGTGACCTCATCGACACCACCGAGATGTACCTCCGCACGATCTACGAGCTCGTGGAGGAGGGCATCGTCCCCCTGCGGGCGCGGATCGCCGAGCGGCTGCACCAGAGCGGGCCCACGGTCAGCCAGACCGTCGCGCGGATGGAGCGCGACGGACTGGTCACGGTCGAGGGCGACCGCCACCTCGAGCTGACCGAGCAGGGCATGGAGCTCGCGACCCGGGTGATGCGCAAGCACCGGCTCGCCGAGCGGCTCCTGGTCGACGTGATCGGCCTCGACTGGGAGCTGGTGCACGCGGAGGCGTGCCGCTGGGAGCACGTGATCAGCGAGAGCGTCGAGCGGCGCCTGCTGGAGCTGCTCGACCACCCGACCGAGTCGCCCTACGGCAACCCGATCCCCGGGCTCACCGAGCTCGGGCAGGACACCGACGGCGAGGGCTTCATGACCGGTGTCTCCGCCCTCAGCGAGGTCGCCGGACCCGGCACCAAGCGGGTCCGCGTGCGGCGCATCTCCGAGGAGATGCAGAAGGACGAGGAGCTGATGGGCGTGCTCCGCCGGATCGGCGCCCAGCCGGGCGAGTCGGTGGCCGTGGTCGCCACCGACGAGGGCGTCATGCTCGGCAGCGGTGGGGAGTCCGCCGAGATCGTCTCCGAGGCGGCCGACCACATCTTCGTCACCGTCTCCGACGGCTGAGCCGGGCGGGTCGGCCCGCGCGATCAGCGGTCGGCGTACCGCAGCTCGGCCCGGGCACGGGCCTTCGCGGCCTCTTCCTCGCGGTTCTTCGGCGGCGCGGTCGTGGTCAGGTGGTCGAGCAGCTTCTCCGTCGCGGCCGCCACCTCGGCGACGGCGAGGTCGAAGGCGTCCTGGTTGGCCTGCGACGGCTTCGTCGACCCGCTGACCTTGCGGACGTACTGCAACGACGCGGCCTTGACCTCGTCGCGCGTGGCCGGCGGCTCGAAGTTGTGGAGGGTCCTGATGTTGCGGCACATGCCCCGAGCGTACGACGGGCGGCGGCGCCCGCCTTCGTGAAATTCCGCGCGGGCACCGGCGGCGCCTCGCCGGCACCGGTCACGTGCGTCGGGCGAAGCGGACGTCGCCGTTGGGCATCCGGTCGGTGAGGTAACGGGTGTCGTGGGCGCGATGGTGGTGGTGGCTGCAGAGCAGGGTGCCGGCGTCGAGATCGGTCCGACCGCCCGAGGCCCAGGGCGTCAGGTGGTGTGCCTCGCACCAGGCCGCCGGAACGGTGCAGCCCTCGGCGCGACATCGCTTGTCGCGCAGGCGAAGAGCCTTGCGCTGAGGGGTGTTGTAGAGCCGCTGGGCGCGACCGAGGTCGAGGACCTCGGACTTCCCGCCGAGCACCGCGGGGATGACCTGGGCGTTGCAGGCCAGCCTGCGCAGCTCACCGGCGCTCATGCAGGTCGCCGCCTCGCCGTCGAGGATGCCGGCGGTCGCCAGCTCGGCGCGGAGCTGGTCGAGCGTCATGGTGACGAACACCGTGGTCGCGTCGCCCCCGTGCGCGGGCAGCTGTGCCGGGTCGACGTTCTCGAGGAAGGCGCAGAACGCGTGGCCCAGGCGCCGCGGGTAGGGCATCCGGTCGTCCGGCGCCGGCGGGCCCGTAGTGGTCGAGCCCGATCTGGTGGTCGAGCCCGTCGAGACCCGCGGTGAGGTGAAGGCTTCGAGGTAGGTCTTGAGCCGGCTCGCTGCCGCATCGGGCAGCCGTCCGGTCAGCCTGGTCGTGCCGTCGCCGAGGGGCCGGAGGCTGAGTCGGGTCTTCTCGCGGGCGTGGCGTTCTTCGTCCTGCAGCCGGCGGCCCTCCTCCGCGTCGGCGATCTCAGGCGCGACGACGTCGAGGATGTGTCGGCCGAGGCGGCGCAGCTGACTGGGACGGAACTGCTCGGCGTACTCGACCAGGGTGGTCTCGGCCCGCCGGATCACCCCACGGCCCACGTGGCCGGGAAGGTCGTCCAGGGCGTGCACGATCACACGCGCGTGGGCCACCGAGCAGCGCCCGGCCGAGAGTGCGGCGGCGACCTGGGGGCGGTCGCGGTCGAGGCTGCGCGCCAGCCGGTGGTCGGCGCGGGCGGCCTCGGGCTCGGTGAGGGTGTGCTGGCTGAACCAGGCCGCGACGTCGCGCGCACCAGTCTCCTCGGCCACGTCGTCGGCGGCGGCCATGAGGCCGAGCCGCACACTGCCGACCCGGGCCTCGAGGGTGGCGACCCGCTGCAGCGCCTCGGCCTTCTCCGCGGTCGACAGGTAGATCGGCTGGGCACCGTCGACGGCGTCCAGCGCGCGCTCGAGCTCCGCGAGGCACGCCATCATCGGGTGCTGCGGCACGGGAAGTGCGGTCATCGCTCGCTCCGGGTCGACGGGTCTGTCCCAGTCGTCTCGCCGGAGGCACCGGACCCGGTGCTATCACTGACCGCTTCGCGAGGCTCACTCGCCCGGCTTTCGCCTCCGCCATCAGCGGGGCTCCTCGGCCGGACGAGGTGGGGTCAGCGTAGCACGTATTCGAACACGTGTGCGAGTGATTTCGAGGACTTCGCCCCCGTGCCCGAGGAGGTCTCGGCTGGGCTCGACCACCCAGGGGCCGGCTCGACCACCAGGGGACCGGGCCCGACCACCAGGTCGGCGCGACCCCGCCGCGCTCAGCCGACGTCGAGCACGCGCAGGCCCTCGTCGACCACGGCGACGCGGCCGTCGGCGAGGGGGAGGGTGCGGGCGTTCCAGCCGACGTCGGTGGCGAGGTCGCGGGCCTCGAGGGCGCCGTCGGCCCCGACGTGCAGGGCCACCAGGCGACTGCGGTCGCTGGTCCAGCTGGCGACTGTGGTCAGGCCGGTGCTCCGGTCGGGCAACCAGGTGAAGCCGCGGGGGTCGTCGAGTGCCGGCAGCGACGACTCGGCGCCGAAGCCCTGCTGCGAGACCCGTCGGGGGTCCGCCAGGTCGGCGATGTCGAAGACCGCGGCCTGGGCGCCGAGGTTGCGGCCCTGGTCCGTGGCATCGACGCCCAGGCCGAGCAGCCGGTCGTCGCCGATCGGGTGCAGGTAGCCCGAGTAGCCGGGGATCTTCAGCTGGCCGAGCTCGCGTGGGTGGTCCTGGTCGGTGAGGTCGATCGTGTACAGCGGATCCATCTGCCGGAAGGTGACCAGCACCGCGAAGTCGTCGAACCAGCGCACCGACTGGATGTTCTCGTCGATGCCGAGGTCGTCGACCGTCCCCGTCGGCACCAGGGCGCCGTCGTGCTCGGCGAGCACGGTGATGCCGTTGCGCGTCGCCTGCCTGGTCTCGCCGTTCGAGTCGGTGATCATCCGCGAGCCGTCCTGGGTCCAGGCGACCCGCAGCCGGCCGGCGTGCTCGTCCAGCGACCAGCGGTCGCGGACGGTGCCGGTGACGTGGCCCGACCCGGCATAGGTCGTGCTCGCGCCGTCGAGCGCGAAGGCGTGCACCTGCGTGCGCACCTGCTCCGGGCGGACCGGCATCGAGCCCCGGCCGGTCACCGACCCGGACATGCGACGCCACACGCTCGGCGGGTCGACGCGCGTGGAGGTGACGTAGAGACGGTCGGCGGAGGAGTAGGCGATCTGCCCGTCGGCGGTCACGGCCACCGAGTGCCGGTGGCCCGGGTCGCGCACGTCGTACGTCGTGACGGCGGTCGTCTCGCCGCCGGACCACGCGGCCGGGCGGTAGACGTCCTGGCAGTCCACCAGCCGCGACCGGGTCGCGGGCGCCTCGTTGTCGACGACCGAGGGCAGCCAGTCCTCGATGGTGGTGGCCCGCACCAGGTCGCGGTTGCGGCGGGTCGCCTCCGCCTCGGAGAGCTTGCCGGTGTGCCGGTCGTGCGGCATTGCCCAGGCCAGCTGGGGCCGCTGTGTCGAGGTCACCAGCCGGACGGTCTCGCCGTACAGCCGCATCGAGACCTGCATGCCGCTGTAGGTGTCGTCGTGCACGACCCGGGGGTGGGCGACGTCGCTGATGTCGATGTCGACGATGCGGGTGCCGCCGCCGGGCATCGCGATCCTGCCGGGGATCCCGGGCCGCTTCAGGTCGTCAAGGGGCATCGGGCCACCCCAGACGCCGGCGGCCTGCGAGACCAGCACGTGGTCCCCGGCGAGGAGCAGCTCGCCGCCGTAGTCGTCGACGGGGAGGGAGATCCGGCCGAGCTCGCGGGGCTCGGCGCCGGTGACGTCGCTGATGACGACGGTGCGCTGGTCGACCAGCCGGACGACGCGGCGGCCGTCGGTCTTGGCGACGTCCGGCTCGTCGACGTCGGCCTCCTGCGTGTTGGTGCCGGTGGCGCTGCTGGCGCGCGCGTCCAGGCTGCCGGCCTTGGCGGTCGCGGCCTGCGGAACTGCCGCAGACATCGCGACGTCGCCTTCGAGCACGGCCCCGGAGTAGTACGCCGGACCGTCCCACCCGTAGGGGCCGACCTCCTGCACGGCGTGGTCGACGTACCAGGCGAGCAGCGACGAGCACCGGTCGAACCTGGTCAGGGAGTCGGCGCTGGCCCTCGGCGCCGTCGGGTCGGTCAGGACGAGGGTCGCGGAGGTGGCGAACACGCCACCGAGGGCCAGTCCGCCGACAGTCGCGACCGACACGATGCCGCCACCCAGGGCGGTCTTGGACAGTGCTCGCATGCCGATGGGACGTCGCTAGGCTGCAACCGGTTCCCGCCCGTCCCGAGGCGAACCCAGAGGAGTGCACCGTGCCCGCAAAGCGTGACTTCGACATCGTGCTGTTCGGAGCGACCGGCTTCACCGGCGAGCTGACGGCCGCCTACCTCGCCGAGCACGCACCCGCCGGCTGCCGCTGGGCGCTGGCCGGCCGGAACGCCACGAAGCTCGAGGGTGTCCGTGACCGGCTGGCGAAGGTCAACCCGGACTGTGCGGACCTGCCGCTGCTGCACGCCGACGCGAGCGACCCGGCCTCGCTGAAGGCGGTGGCCGCGGCGACCCGGGTCGTGATCACGACGGTCGGGCCCTACCTGCTGTACGGCGAGCCGCTGGTCGCCGCGTGCGCCGACGCCGGCACCGACTACGTCGACCTGACCGGCGAGCCCGAATTCGTCGACCGGATGTACCTCGAGCACCACGCCCGGGCCGCCGAGACGGGCGCCCGGATCGTGCACGCCTGCGGGTTCGACTCGATCCCGCACGACCTCGGGGCGTACTTCACCGTGCGCCAGCTCCCGGCCGGCGAGAAGATCCGGCTGCGTGGGGTGGTCCGCTCCAACGCGACCTTCTCCGGTGGCACCTTCCACTCGGCGATGACCGCGTTCTCGCGGGCACGGCAGATGAAGGAGGCCTTCGCCGCGCGCCGGCGCAAGGAGGCCCGGCCCGAGGGGCGGAAGGTGCGCACCATCACCGGCAAGCCGGGCCGCGACGCGACCCTCGGCCTCTGGCTGCTGCCGTTGCCGACCATCGACCCGATCGTCGTGGCCCGCTCGGCCGCCGCGCTGCCGGCGTACGGACCCGACTTCGGCTATTCCCACTACGCGGGCCTGAAGACGCTGCGCTACACCGTCGGTGGGGCGGTCGGGGTCAGCTCGCTCGCCCTGGCGGCTCAGGTCCCTCCGCTCCGCAAGGCGCTGATGAAGCGGATCAAGCCGGGCGACGGGCCGTCGGAGTCGCGGCGCGCGAAGTCGCGGTTCAGCGTCGACTTCGTCGGCGAGGCAGGCGGCAGGACCGTGCACACCCGGGTGTCCGGCGGCGACCCGGGCTACACCGAGACGGCGAAGATGCTGGCCGAGTCGGCGCTCTGCCTGGCGTTCGACGACAACCCGCCGACGGCCGGACAGGTCACGACCGCGCAGGCCATGGGCGACGCCCTCCTCGCGCGCCTGCAGGCGGCCGGCATCAGGTTCGAGACAGTCTGAGGGCCGGGCGCCGGTCGCTACGCGAACAGCGCCTGGCCGACGTACTCGCCGTCGCGTACGCCGGGAGGCACCGCCCACAGACCGGACCCGGTGTGCTGCAGGTACTCCATCAACCCGTCCTTCGACGAGAGCTGGGTCTGCATCGGGATGTAGTGCCGGTCGGGATCGCGGACGAAGGCGACGAAGAACAGGCCGGCGTCGAGTCGGCCGAGGCTGTCGCTGCCGTCGGTGAAGTTGTAACCGCGGCGCAGCATCCTGGTGCCGTTGTTCTGGGTGGGGTGGGCCAGCCGCACGTGGGAGTTCAGCGGGATCAGCGGGCCGCTGCTGCCCTCCAGGTCCAGGTCGGGCTCGGTGTGCTCCGAGCCGCCCGACAGTGGGGCGCCGTGGGCGCGGTCGCGGCCGACCAGGCCCTCCTGCTCGCGCAGCGAGGTGCGGTCCCAGGTCTCGATGTGCATGTTGATCCGGCGGGCGACCAGGTAGGAGCCACCGGCCAGCCAGCGGGCGTTCGGGTCGTCGTCCTCGCCCACCCACACGAACTCGCCGACGTCGGCGGTGTCCTCGGCCTTGAGGTTGGCGGTGCCGTCCTTGAAGCCGAGCAGGTTGCGGGGGGTGTCCTGGGCGCGCGAGGTCGACGACGTACGGCCGAAGCCGAGTTGGGCCCAGCGCATCGCCACCGTCCCGAACCCGATCCGGGCGAGGTTGCGGATCGCGTGCACCGCGACCTGCGGGTCGTTCGCGCAGGCCTGGACGCAGAGGTCGCCGTCGCTGCGGGCAAGGTCGAGATTGTCGGCCGGGAAGTGCGGCAGCCGGCGCAGGGCGGCCGGTCGGCGCGACCCGAGGCCGAACCGGTCCCGGCCGTCCTTCTCGAACAGCGTGGGGCCGAATCCGAAGGTCAGGGTCAGCCCGGCCGGCGGCAGCCCGAGGGCCTCACCGGTGTCGGTCGGCGGCGAGTCGTACCCGGTGGCCGTGCCCGAGCCGACGGCCCTGCCGGCGGTCATCGCGGCCGCGGCCTCGGTCCAGGCCCGGAGCAGGGCCACCAGCTCCTCGCGGGAGTCGGTGGTGACGTCGAACGACGCGAAGTGCAGCCGGTCCTGGGCGGGCGTGACGATCCCGGCCTGGTGCCGGCCGCGGAACGGGTAGCCGAGTCCGGCGGTCAGCCCGGGGCCGTCGTCCGAGCCGGCCTGGCCGACCCCTTGGGCGACCTGGAAGCCGCCGAGCCCCGCGGCACCGGCCAGCGCACCCGCGCCGGCCACCCCGAACACGCGTCGGCGGGAGAGCCGGCCCGGCCTCCCGGGCGCCTCCGCCGGTACGTCGGTCGCCGGGTCCGTCATTGGGCGACGACCCCGGCGATCTTCGACAACGGCTCGGAGAGCGCGTTGACGGCGTCCGAGAGCTGCTTGCGCTGGTCCGCGGTCACGGTGTCGTAGGAGACGAAGCCGTCGCCCTGCCGATACCCGTCGAGCAGGTCCTGGAGCGCGTCGAAGTGGTGGTCGATCTGCTCGACGAGCTCGTGGTCCTTGGCGTCGAGCACCGGCTCGAGGACCTCGAAGGCCATCTTGGCGCCGTCGACGTTGGCCTGGAAGTCGTACAGGTCGGTGTGCGACCAGATGTCCTCCTCCCCGGTGATCTTCCCGGTGGCCACTTCGTCGAGGAGCTCCTTGGCGCCGTTGGCGATCTGGGTGGGGTTGTAGGTCAGCGTCTGCACCCGCGTGTGCAGGGTCCTGGTGTTCGCGAGCAGGTCGTCACCGGCGGTCTTGCGCGCGGCGGCGGTGAGGGCGGTGTAGCCGTGCTTCCCGGCCGGCGGCCACAGGTCCTTCTCGATCAGGTGCCAGCCGGTCCAGG
>Ga0255338_1004182_pt1 | contig 15509 bp, 8 predicted proteins | sample MeOH1_35cm_T4_19_FD_203715 | JGI IMG/M metagenome (GOLD analysis project Ga0255338, IMG submission 203715) | Sandy soil microbial communities from University of British Columbia, Vancouver, Canada - MeOH1_35cm_T4_195 | ecosystem: Engineered > Artificial ecosystem > Sand microcosm > Unclassified ...
GCGCCGCGCCTCTCGGTGACTGGCGTCGGCAACGGTGGCAACGTCATCTCGATCGAGGCCACGATGCCGCAGGCCACGCGCGACGCCCTGGCGGCACTGGGCTACACGGTGACGGTGGCCGAGATCGGCTCGGTGCAGGCCGTGGTGGTCGACCAGCACACCGGCAAGCAGTACGGCGCGGCCGATGCGCGCCGCGAGGGCACGGTGATCGGCCTGCCGCGCGAACAGGGCCGCTGAGCAGGCCCGCGCCGCCCCGCCTTCAGGCAGTTCAGGCGGGGGTGGCGCCGCGCGCCCGAGCGAAGGCCGCGAACCAGTCCACGCTGGCCGCATTGACCATCGCATCGCGCTTGAACAGCGTCTGCGGCGCCGCGCCCAGCAGCAGCTTCTTGACCGGCAGCTCCATCTTCTTGCCCGACAGCGTGCGCGGGATGGCCTCAACCTGGAAGATCTCGTTGGGCACATGGCGGGCCGACAGCGCGGCCTTGATGGCCTCGCGCAGGCGCCGGGTCAGGGCCTCGTCCAGGACCAGGCCCTGGCGCAGCACGACGAACAGCGGCATATAGCTCTCCCGCCCCAGGTATTCGAGGTCGACGACCAGGCTGTCCAGCACCTCGGGCAGGGCCTCCACCGCGCGGTAGAGCTCGGCCGTGCCCATGCGGATGCCGTGGCGGTTGATGGTGGCGTCGGAGCGGCCGTAGATGACGCCGCCGCCCTCGGGCGTGATGCGCAGCCAGTCGCCATGGCGCCAGACGCCCTCGCCGTTCGGGCCGCGGTACATGTCGAAATAGCTGTCGCGGTAACGGCTGCCGATGCGGCCGGCGCCGGGCCGCCCCGAGCCGGCCGCAAGCCCCCTCGGGGAGCGGTCGCCACCGGCGACCGGGGGCTCCAGCTCCTCGTCGCCCCAGAAGTACAGCGGCATCGAGGGGATGGGGCGGGTGCAGACCAGCTCGCCGACCGCATCGATCAGCGGCTCGCCGCGGCCCTGCGCGTCGGGCTCGCCATAGGCGTACACCGCCGCGCCCAGGCTGCGGCATTGCATCTGGCCGCGGCGCAGCGGCAGGGTGCGCAACCCGGCCAGGAAGGCGCCGGCGAAGTCGGTGCCGCCGCTGATGCAGTTGATCCAGATCGGCCGGCCATCGACCGCGGGCAGGCGCTGCCAGATCCAGTCGTAGCTCTCGTCGGCCAAGGGGCTGCCGGTCGAGCCGACGCCGCGCAGAGCGCCCAGGTCGCCGGCCTGCTGCGGCTGCACGTCGGCCTTCAGGCAGCTGGCGTAGAAGGCCGCGCCGGCGCCGAAGAAGGTGACGCCGGCGCGCGCCGCGAAGCGCCACAGGGTGCTCCAGTCGGGCGCCTCCTTGGGGCCGCCGGGGCTGCCGTCGAACAGGCAGATCGTCGTGCCGCCCAGCAGCGCGTTGACCTGGCAGTTCCACATGATCCAGCCGGTCGAGCTGTACCAGTGGAAGCGGTCCTCGGGGCCGAGATCGCCATGCAGGATGCCGCCCTTCATCGACTCCAGCACGATGCCGCCATGGCCGTGCACGATGGGTTTGGGCAGGCCGGTCGTACCGCTGGAGTAGACGATCCACAGCGGGTGGTCGAAGGGCAGGGGCTCGGGCTCGACCGGGGCCAGGTCTTGCCGCGCCAGCAGCGCGTTGAAGTCCAGCGCGCCCAGCGCCGCCGCATCGGCCAGCGGGTCCAGATAGGGCAGCAGCACCAGCTGCGCGAGGCTGGGCAGGCCGGCGCGCAGCTCGCGCAGCAGCGGCAGACGGTCCACGGCCTGACCGGCGTTGACATAGCCGTCCGCCGCGATCAGCACCTTGGGCTCGATCTGGCGGAAGCGGTCCAGCACCGCCAGCGGCCCCATGTCCGGCGCGCAGACCGACCAGATCGCGCCCAGGCTGGCGACGGCCAGGAAGGCGACGACGGTCTGCGGGATGTTGGGCAGGTAGGCGACGACGCGGTCGCCGCGCTGCACGCCCAGCGCACGCAGCGCCGCGGCGAAGGCGCCCACCTGGCGCTTCAGCTCGGGCCAGGCGATCTCGCCGAGCGAGCCCTGCGCCAGCATCGCCTCGTTGGCCCAGGCGATGGCGGGGCGGTCCGGCGTGTTATCGGCATGGCGCAGCACCTGGGCCGCGTAATTGAGGGTCGCACCCTCGAACCAGCGCGCGCCGGGCATGCGCTCCTCGCTCAGCGCCCGCTCGAAGGGCGTGGCCGAGCGCAGCTCGAAGAAATCCCACAGGCTCAGCCAGAAGGCGTCGAGCTCCTCGACCGACCAGCGCCACAGCGCGTCGTAGTCCGGGAAGCTCAAGTCCCGCGTCTCGCGCAGGAAGCGCTCATAGCGCCGGATCTGGGGTTCGGGGCTTTTCTTGCTTGTCTCCATGCGCGCGATGATGCCGCGATCCGCACCGCTGCGGTGTCAAGCGCGCGTCACCCGCGCTCAATGCGGGGCGATATCGATGTACTGCCAGAACTCGTTGCGGAACAGCGGCCGGCGGTAGCCGATCACCCAGGGCTGGGTGATGTCGTTCATGATGCGGTGCACATGCGTCTTCATCGGCATGTAGGCGATCTGGATGCGCTTGGCCTCGCGGAACAGGGCCTCGCGCTCGGGGCCGTCGGGCAAGACCTGCATGCGCTCGTAGAGCGCGTCGAAACGCTCGTTCTTGAAGCGCGACAGGTTCTGGTTGCCGGCCTGGGGGCCGTAGAGGCGCTGCAGCGCGCCCAGGCCGTCGGGCGCGGTGGCGGTCGAGCCCAGGAACCACAGCATCAGCTTGCCGGCGCGCGCGGCCTTCAGCTGCTCGGGCCATTTGCCGGGGAAGAAGCGGCTCTTGAGGTGCACGCGGTCCAGGTTGACGCGCCAGAGCTCGTCGAACTGGCGCGACAGGTTGTCGGGCTGGGTCGCGACGTCGATCACCAGGGGCGAGCCGTCGGGCATGTCGCGCCAGCCATCGCCGTCCTTGTCGGTATAGCCGTAGAGGTCCAGCAGGCCTTCCGCGCGCGCCGGATCGTAGTCGCCCATCTCGCTCTTGAAGTCGGCGTCGTAGCCGCTGGTGTGCGGCAGCACCATGGACTGCGCGACCACCGCCTGGCCGCGCCGCACCATGCGGATCTCGCGCTCCATGTCCAGCGCCAGCGAGAGCGCGCGGCGCAGCGCCACCTTCTCGGGCGTGTAGCCGCCTATCGTCGGGTCCTCCATATTGAAGAAGGTGAAGGCGCAGTCGGCCGCCAGGCTGCGGTGCAGCTTGAGGCCGCGCTTGGCCAGGTTGGGCGCAATCCGACCATTGGGCAGGGCCACGTTGATGAACTCCGGCGGCACGCGCTCGATGAAGTCCTGCTCGCTGCCGCCGACGAAGGACAGCCAGCGCGGCTGCGACTCCTCGATGATCGAGACCTCGACCCGGTCTATCATCGGCAGGCGCCGGCCCTTGAGCCTGGCCAGGATGGCCTGGCCCTCGGCGTCGTCGGCGGCCGGTTCGGCCTCGTAATAGCGCTCGCGGTAGCCGGGGTTCTTCTCCAGCACGATCAGCGAGCTGCGCCGCCATTGCTTGAGCACGAAGGGGCCGGTGCCGACCGGGTGCGCCATGATCTCGTCGCCATAGGCCTCGACCACCTCGCGCGCCACCGCGCCGAGATCAGAGCTGGAGCCGAGGCTCTCCAGCAGGCGCGGGCGCGGGCCCTTCAGCCTGATCTGCAGGGTGTAGCGGTCCAGCGCGCGCAGGCCCTCGATGGGCTTGTCATAGTCGAAGGCGCTCTTGGCATCGAGCGCCGCGCGGCGCAGCTCGGCCAGGCCCAGGATGCCCAGCTCCTCGATCGAGTTCCAGGTCGGGCTCTTCAGCTTGGGGTCGGCGAAGCGCTTGAAGCTGTAGACATAGTCGGCCGCGGTCAGTTCGCGCTTCTTGCCCTTGAAGGCCGGATCCTCGGCGAAGTAGATGCCGGGCCGCAGCTTGATGGTCCATTGCGTGAAGTCGGTGTTGACCTCGGGCATGGCCGCCGCGGTCAGCGGCTTCATCTTCACCGGCAGGGCCAGCGGGTCGTAGCCGTACAGGGCCTCGAAGATATGCGGCGTGACGGTGCGCGAATAGAGGTCGCTGACCTGGGCCGGATCGAAGCCGGTCTCGGCGATCAGGAAGGCATAGCGGAACACCTTGGGCGGCGCCTCCGCCAAGCCGGGGCCTGCACACAAGCTCAGCGCCAGGCCCAGCGCCGCTGCGATCCGCTTCATGGCCGCCCGCTCCTCTTCAATGCTTCTGGATTTTGCTGTTGTCGATGTCCACGTACTCCCACCAGTTCTGCCAGAAGATCGAGCGGCGGTAGCCGATCAGCTGCGGCTGGGCCAGGTCGGTGATCAGGCGGTGGCCGTGGTACTTGTAGGGCATGTAGGCGGTGGCCAGGCGCTTGACCTCGGCGAACAGGGCCAGGCGCTCGGGGCCGTCGGGCATCACATTGGTCTTGGGGCCGATCTGGTCCATGGCCGGCAGGCTGAAGCGCGCGTAATTGCTGCCGCCGATGTGCTCGGTGCTGTAGAAGGACAGGCTCTCCTGGCCGTCCGGCTGGGCCGAGGACACGGCCAGCGACCAGACCATGAACTTGCCGGCGCGCATCGCCTTCAGGTTCTCCGGCCATTTCGCAACCTTGTACTGCACCTTCAGGCCGACGGCCGCCAGGTTCTTCTGCCACAGCTCGTCGATCTGGCGCGAGAAGGCGTCGGGCTGGGCCAGGCGCTCGATCACCAGCGGGCTGCCGTCGGGCTGGTCGCGCCAGCCGTCGCCGTCCTTGTCCACATAGCCATAGGTATCGAGCAGGGCCTTGGCGCGGGCCGGGTCGTAGTCGCTCATCTCGAGCTTGGACTCGGGGTCGTAGCCGGTGGTGTGGGGCGCGAACAGCGACTGCGCCGGAATCGCCTGGCCGCGGCGCACCAGGCCGATCTCGCGCTTCAGGTCGGTGGCCAGCGAGATGGCGCGGCGCAGGGCCACCTTCTCGGGCGTGTAGCCGCCGATCACCGGGTTCTCCATATTGAAGACGGTGAACAGCACGTCGGAGGCCAGCACGCGGTAGGCCTGGATGCCCTGCTTGGCCAGGTTGGGCGCCAGCTTGCCGTTGGGCAGGGCCTGGCTGATGAAGTCCTCGGGCACGCGCTCCAGCAGGTCGAACTGGCCGTTCAGGAAGGACAGCCAGCGCGGCTGGTTCTCCTCGATGATCGAGACCTCGACGCGGTCGACCATCGGGATGCGGCGGCCCTTGAAATGCGCCACCAGGGCCTGGCCCTCGGCATCGTCGGCGTTCGGCTCGGCGTCGTAATAGCGCTCGCGGTAGCCGGGATTCTTCTCCAGCACGATCAGCGAGCTGCGCCGCCAAGCTTTCAGCATGAAGGGGCCGGTGCCGACCGGGTGCTCCATGGTCTGGCCCTCGTAGCCCTCGATCACCTCGCGCGCCACCGCGCCCAGCAGATCGCCGCCGGCCAGGGTCTCGATGAAGCGCGGCCGCGTCTCGGCCAGCTTGAACTGGATGGTGTAGCGGTCCAGCGCGCGCACGCCCTCGATGGGCTTGGCGTAGTCGAAGGGCTGCTTGCTCTTCAGCAGGGCCTCACGGTATTCGGTCAGGCCCACCAGCTTGACGTCCTCCAGCATGGTCCAGGCCGGCGCATTGACGGCCGGATCGGCGAAGCGCTTGAAGCTGTAGACATAGTCCTCGGCGACCAGCTCGCGCTTCCTGCCCTTGAAGACCGGGTCGTCGGCGAAGTAGATGCCGGGGCGCAGCTTGACGGTCCAGGTGCGGTAGTCGGCGCTGACCTCGGGCATGGCCGCCGCGGTCAGGGGCTTGAGCTTGGCCGGCCGCGCCAGATGGTCGTAGGTGTAGAGCCCCTCGAAGATGTGGGGCGTGATCATGCGCGAGTACAGGTCGGTGATCTTGGCCGGGTCGAAGCCGGTCTCGGCGACGCGGAAGGTGTAGCGCAGCACCTTGGGCGCGGCGGCCGGCTCGGCCGCCGCGCTGCCCCGAACCAGGCCAAGGGCAAGAACAAGGCCGGCCAGGCCGGCGCGCAGGAACAGCGATGTTGTCTTCATGGTTTGGCGGGCTTCTTGCTCAGATCGATATCGGCGAACTGCCACCAGTCCAGCCAGAACAACGGCCGGCGGTAGCCGATCACCCAGGGCTGGGCCATGTCGGTGACGATGCGGTGCACATGCTGCTTGTAGGGCAGGTAGGCGATCAGGATGCGCTGGGCCTGGCGGAACAGCGCGGCGCGCTCGGGGCCGTCGGGCAGGCCCTGCATGCGCTCGTAGAGGCGGTCGAACTCGGGCAGCTTGAAGCGTGCCAGGTTTTGCCCGCCGGTGGCCGGGCCGTAGAGGCGCTGCAGCGCGCTCTGGCCGTCGGGCTGGCTGGCGCTGGAGCCGACCGGCCAGAGCATGAAGCGGCCGGCGCGTGCGCTCTTCAGGTTCTCCGGCCATTGCGCCACCTTCAGCTCCAGCTTGAGGCCGACGGCGCTGAGGTTCTTCTGCCAGAGGTCGTCGAGCTGGCGGTACTGGGCGTCGCTCTGCGTGTTGCGCACCAGCACCAGCGGGCTGCCGTCGGGGCGCTCGCGCCAGCCGTCGCCGTCGCGATCCACGTAGCCATACATGTCCAGCAGGGCCTTGGCGCGCGCCGGGTCGTAGTCGCTGTTCTCGCTCTTGAAGGCCGGGTCGTAGCCGGTGGTGCTGGGCACGATGATGGACTGGGCCGGCACCGCCTGGCCGCGCCGCACCAGCGCGATCTCGCGCTGCGTGTCCAGCGCCAGGCCGATGGCGCGGCGCAGCGCCACCTGCTCGGCCGTGTAGCCGCCGATCACCGGGTCTTCCATATTGAAGATCGTCAAGGTGACGTCGGGGCGCAGCACCTGGAAGGGCTGGATGCCGCGCTTGGCCAGATTGGGCGCCAGGTGGCCGCCGGGCATGGCCTGGCCGATGAAGTCCTCGGGCAGCAGCTCCAGAAAGTCCTGCTCGGCGTTCAGGAAAGACAGCCAGCGCGGCTGGGCCTCCTCGATGATCGCGACCTCGACGCGGTCTATCATCGGCAGGCGCCGGCCCTTGAAGCGCGCCAGCAAGGCCTGGCCCTCGGCGTCGTCGGCGGCCGGCTCGGCCTCGTAGAAGCGCTCGCGGTAGCCGGGGTTCTTCTCCAGCACGATCTGCGAGCTGCGCCGCCAGGACTTCAGCAGGTAGGGACCGGTGCCGACCGGGTGCTCGCCGATCTTGTCGCCATAGGCCTCGACCACCTCGCGCGCCAGCGCGCCGTAGAGGTCGCTGCCGGCCAGCACCTCCAGCAGGCGCGGGCGCGGCAGCTCGGTCTTGAACTGCAGCGTGTAGCGGTCCAGCGCGCGCAGGCCCTCGACCTCGGCCGCGTAGTCGAAGGGCTTCTTGTTCTTCAAGGCCAGCGCGCGCTGCGCCGCCAGACCCTTGAAGCCCGCCTCCTCGAAGCTGGACCAGCCGGGGCTCTTGTTGGCCGGGTCGGCGAAGCGCTTGAGGCTGTAGACGAAGTCCTCGGCCGTCAGCTCGCGCTTCTTGCCGCCGAAGGCCGGGTCGTCGGCGAAGTAGATGCCCGGCTTGATGCGCACCGTGAAGGTCCGGAAGTCGGCGCTGACCTCGGGCAGGGCCGCGGCGACCAGCGGGACGATCTTGGCGGGGCGGGCCAGGTGGTCGTAGGTATAGAGGCCCTCGAAGATCTGGGCGGTGATCGTGCGCGAGTAGATGTCGCTCAGCTGGGTCGGGTCGAAGCTGGTCTCGGCGGCGCGGAAGGCGTACTTCAGCACCTTGAGCGGGGTCTCGGCCCGTGCCGGGGTGGCGGCGAGCGGCAGGGTCGCGAGACCGACCAGGGCGGCCAGGCTGGCGCGCAGGAGCAGGGACTTCATGGGGACAAGGCTCAGTGCGGGAGTTTGCTGGTGTCGACGTCGACGTACTGCCACCAGTCGAGCCAGAACACCGGCCGGCGGTAACCGCTCAGCCAGGGCTGGGACATGTCGGTGACGATGCGGTGCACATGCTGCTTGTAAGGCAGGTAGGCCAGGCCGATGCGCTGGGCCTCGCGCAGCAGGGCCAGGCGCTCGGGACCGTCGGCCATGCCCTGCATGCGCTCATACAGCGCGTCGAAGCGCTCGTTCTTGAAGCGCGCCAGGTTCTGCGTGCCCTTGGCGGGGCCGTACAGACGCTGCAACGCGCCCTGGCCGTCGGGCTGCGCAGCCAGCGAGGCCACGCCCCAGACCATGAAATTGCCGGCGCGCGTGCTCTTCAGGTTCTCCGGCCATTGCGCCACCTTCAACGTGGTCCTGATGCCCAGGTCGGCCATCGCCTTGCTCCACTGCTCGTCGAGCTGGCGCGAGGCGTTGTCGGCCTGGGTGCGCTTCTCGATCAGCAGCGGGCCGCCGTCGGGCATCTCGCGCCAGCCGTCGCCGTCGCGGTCCAGGTAACCGTAGAGATCCAGCAGGGCCTTGGCGCGCGCCAGGTCATGGTCGCTCAGCTCGGACTTGAAGCTGGGGTCGTAGCCTGTGGTCTCCGGCACGATCGCCGACTGCGCGGGAATCGCCTGGCCGCGCCGCACCAGGCGGATCTCGCGCCCCATGTCCAGCGCCAGCGAGATCGCGCGGCGCAGCGCCACCTTCTCGGGCGTGTAGCCGCCGACGATAGGGTCTTCCATATTGAAGACGCTCATGGTCGCGTCCGGCGTGATCACCTGGGTCGGCTGCATACCGCGCTTGGCCAGGTTGGGCGCCAGCTTGCCACCGGGCAGGGCCTGGTTGATGAAGTCCTCGGGCAGGCGCTCCATGAAGTCGTATTCATTGTTCAGGAAGGACAGCCAGCGCGGCTGGTTCTCCTCGATGATCGCGATCTCGACCCGGTCGATCATCGGGATGCGCCGGCCCTTGAAGCGCGCCGCCCAAGCCTGGCCCTCGGCGTCGCCGGCGGCGGGCTGGGCATCGTAGACGCGCTCGCGGTAGCCGGGATTCCTCTCCAGCACGATCTGCGAGCTGCGCCGCCAGGACTTCAGCATGAAGGGGCCGGTGCCGACCGGATGGGCGGTGATCTTGTCGCCATAGGCCTCGACCACCTCGCGCGCCACCGCGCCGTAGAGGTCGCTGCCGGTCAGGATCATCTCGATCATGCGCGGGCGCGCCTGCTCGGTCTTGAGCTGCAGGGTGTAGCGGTCCAGGGCGCGCAGGCCCTCGACCTCCTTGTCATAGGGGAAGGGCGTCTTGTCGGCCAGCACCTGGCGGCGCAGCGCGGCCAGGCCCTTCAGGCCGACCTCCTCGAAGCCGCTCCAGCCCTGGGCCTTGTTGGCCGGGTCGGCGAAGCGCTTGAAGGCGTAGACGAAGTCCTGCGCCGTCAGCTCGCGCCGCTTGCCGCCGAAGGCCGGATCGTCGGCGAAGTAGATGCCCGGCCTGATGCGCACCGTGAAGGTCTTGAAGTCGGGGCTGACCACCGGCATGTCGGCGGCCACCAGCGGCTTGATCAGGGCCGGGCGCGCCAGATGGTCGTAGGTGTAGAGCGACTCGAAGATGTGGCCGGTGACGATGCGCGAGTAGATGTCGCTGAGCTGGGTCGGGTCGAAGCCGGTCTCGGCGACGCGGAAGGCATAGCGCAGCACCTTGGGCTGCTCGGCCTGGGCCTGGGCCGGCGGATGGACGAGGGCGGTCAGCGCGAGCAGCGCGGCGGCGAATCGGATCTTCATGGGAATGCTTTAGCGGCGCGCCAGCGCCTCGGTGTCGATGTCCACGTACTTCCAGAAGTCGCGCAGGAAGACGTTGCGGTTGTAGCCGATGACCCAGGGCTGGGCCATGTCGGTGAAGATGCGGTGCACATGGACCTTGTAGGGCATGTAGGCGACCATCAGCTTCTGCGCCTCGGTCATCGCGGCCATGCGCTCGGGGCCGTCGGGCAGGGCTTTCTGGCGCTCGTAGAGCGCGTCGTAGGCCGGCAGCTGGAAGCGCGCGTGGTTGGCCTGACCCTTGTTGGGGCCGTAGCCCAGGGCCAGGAAGGTGTCGCCGTCGGGCGCGCCGGCGCTCCAGCCCACGCCCCACATCATCAGCTTGCCGGCACGCGAGGCCTTCAGGTTCTCCGGCCATTTGGCGGTCTTGAACTGGATGCGGATCTTCAGCGCGTCCATGTTCTTCTGCCATTGCTCGATCAGCTGGCGCGACTGGCCATCCGGCTGGGTCGCGTACTCCAGCAGCAGCGGGCTGCCGTCGGGCAGGTCGCGCCAGCCGTCGCCGTCCTTGTCCACATAGCCGTACATGTCGAGCAGGGCGCGCGCCCTGGCGCGGTTGAACTCGCTCATCTCGGTCTTGAAGCCGGCGTCGTAGCCGAAGGTGCCGGGGCTGATCGGGCCCTGCGAGGGGATGGCCTGGCCGCGCCGCGCCAGGCGGATCTCGGCGTCGACATCGACGCCCAGCGAGATCGCGCGGCGCAGCGCCACCTTCTCCGGCGTGTAGCCGCCCACCACCGGGTTCTCCATCGCGAAATAGGAGACCGCCACATCGGCGCGCGGATAGCGCACCATCTGGATGCCCTGCTTGGCCAGATTCGGCGCCAGCTGGTTGTTGGGCATCGCGATCGCGGCGAAGTCGGCCGGCACCTCGTCGACCATATCGGCCTCGGCGTTCAGGAAGGACAGCCAGCGCGGCTGGTTCTCCTCGATGATGGCGATCTCGACCCGGTCGATCATCGGCAGGCGCCGGCCCTTGAACCTGGAGGCCGCGGCGACCAGGCGCGCATCGCTCTCGGGCGGCTGCTCGTCGTAGTAGACCTCGCGGTAGTTCGGGTTCTTCTCCAGCACGATGCGCGAGCTGCGCCGCCATTCGGCCAGGCGCCAGGCATTGGTGCCGACCGGGTGCTCCATGATCTTGTCGCCGTAGAACTCGACCACCTCGCGCGCCACCGCGCCGAGGAAGGAGCCGTCGGCGAAGTTGTAGAGCAGGCGCGGATCGCCGACCGCCAGGCGCACCTGGAAGCTGTAGCGGTCCAGCAGCTTCAGACCCTCGACCGGGCGGTCATAGTCGAAGGGCTTGCCGGCCTTGACCAGTTCCTTGCGCAGCTCCGACAGGCCCAGGATGCCGGCGTTCTCCAGGATGTAGAGATTGCCGCTCTTCCAGCGCGGGTCGTAGTGGCGCTTGATCGAGTAGATGTAGTCGGCCGCCACCAGCTCGCGCTTCTTGCCGCCGAAGGCCGGATCGTCGGAGAAATAGATGCCCGGCTTGATGCGGAAGGTGAAGGTCTTGTAGTCGGCCGAGACCTCGGGCATCTCGGCCGCGGTGTTGGTGCGCAGCTTGTAGGGACGGGCCAGGTACTCGAACTGCAGCGGCGCATCGAAGATGCCGGAAGTCACGATGCGCGAGTACAGATCGGTGATCTGCGGCGGATCGAAGCCGGTCTCGGCGACGCGGAAGGCATATCTCAGCACTTTCGGCGAGACCTTGGGCTCGGCGGCCTGGGCCGACGCGGCCAGGAAGTGGGCGCCCAGCACGGCGGCCAGGACGGCCCAAGCGGCGGCCCGCGCGAAACCACGTCGCATCACAATCAGCATCCTCAGCTCAAGAGAAGAAGCGCCGCCGGCCTCGTGGGTGCGGCGCTCCGGTATTCATCAGGGGGTCGGCAGGGGGTCGCGCCGGCTCGGACAGCCGCGCAGTCTAAGGCGCGTGCGGGTCGAAAACCATGCACGCCAACCCCAACAAGAGGCCGGCAAGGCGCGCAGGCCGCGCATTTTGGCCTACAAATCGCCCACATCCCCGATTCGATGGGGTGTCTGGACGCACACCCCGCGCCAACCCAGGGCAAATGCGGGTTGTTACCGAGCCCATGTCCATTAGACTCGCGCCTGCTTTCCACTGGGAACCCCGGTCGCCACAAGTGCCCGGGGTTTCGTTTTAGACCTTTCTCGGAGACCGACAGCGATGGCGGCATACCTGATAAGGCGCCTGTGGCAAATGATCCCCACCCTGCTGGGCGTCGTGCTGCTGGTGTTCTTTCTCTTCAAATACTTCGGTGGCGATCCCGCCGAAATCCTCGGCGGCCTGAATGCCAGCGCCGAACAGATCGACGCCATCCGCGAACAGCTGGGCCTGAACAAGCCGGTCTGGGAGCAGCTGTGGATCTTCATCCAGCAGATCGCCACCTTCAACTGGGGCAAGAGCTGGGCGACCAACGAGTCGGTCGCCAGCCTGTTCGCCAGCCGCCTGCCGGCCACCCTGACGGTGATGGTGCCCATCCTGCTGCTGGAAGTGCTGCTGGCCATCCCCTTCGCGCTGGCCGTGGCCTATGTGCGCGGCAGCCTGACCGACCGCGCGGTGATGATCCTGACCACCGTCGCCGTGTCGATCTCGCTGCTGGTCTACGTGATCGTGTTCCAGTACTTCTTCGCCTTCCGCCTGGGCTGGTTCCCGGTGCAGGGCTGGACCGACAGCTTCTGGACCAACCTGACCACCTACGCGCCGCTGCCCATCATCGTGGCGGTGTCGGTCGCGATCGCGCCCTACACGCGCCTGTACCGCACCTTCTTCCTCGACGAGATCGGCCATGACTATGTGCGCACCGCGCGCGCCAAGGGCATGACCGAGCGCACCATCCTGCTCAAGCATGTGCTGCGCAACGCGATGATCCCGATCCTGACCAATGTCTCGGTGGCCCTGCCCGGCGTGTTCGTCGGCTCGTTCCTGCTCGAGGTGTTCTTCTCGATCCCGGGCCTGGGCCGCGAGATCCTGCTGGCGGTGAACCGCAGCGACTACCCGGTCATCCAGGCCTTCGCGATCTACATCGCCTTCCTGACGATGGTGGTCAATCTGCTGACCGACCTGCTCTACAAGCTGGTCGACCCGCGCGTGGTGCTGAAATGAGTGCAGTGATGAGTTCCAACACCGCCGCTGCCAAGCCGCAGCGCTCCGAAGGCGTCTGGGCCGCCTCCTGGCGCCGCCTGCGCGCCGACAAGGTCGGCATGGTCTGCATGGTCATCGTCGCGCTGTTCCTGGTGCTGGTGGCGCTGGCCGGCGCCGGCGTCGTCGCCAAGGACTGGCAGAAGGAAGTCGGCGTGCCCAACGCGCCGCCCACCTTCGTCGGCCCGGCCCCGGCCGAGGCCACCGGCGCGATCGCCACGCCCAAGGGCCCCAATGTCGACCTCAGCGACATCGACCCACTGGCGCCGCGCTACAAGGAATGGGACGAGCGCGCCAAGCAGTTCAAGACCGTCGACACCGTGAAGGCCGAGACCCTGGCCTTCGGCGGCGACCGCCTGGGCCGCGACGTGCTGGCCAAGGCCATCAAGGGCGCCGAGGTCTCGATCATGGTCGGCGTGCTGGCGGCCGTGGTGGCCACCATCATCGGCACCGTGCTGGGCGCCATCGCCGGCTTCTTCGGCGGCAAGATCGGCGACTTCCTCGAGTGGATCTACAACGTCTTCACGGCCATCCCCTCGATCCTCCTGATCTTCGCATTCGCGGTGATCTTCGGCCGCGGCGTGCTGTCGGTCGTGATGATCCTGGGCCTGGCCGGCTGGACCGGCATCTACCGCCTGATCCGCGCCGAGTTCATGAAGCATTCGGTGCGCGAGTACGTACGCTCGGCGGAGGCGATCGGCGCCTCCAAGATGAGCCGCATGTTCAAGCACATCCTGCCCAACGTCTCGCATGTCGCGCTGGTGCAGCTCTCGCTGCACGTGGTGGGCTTCATCAAGAGCGAGGTCATCCTGTCCTACCTGGGCCTGGGCGTCAGCGTGGACCAGGTCTCCTGGGGCACGATGCTGGCCGAGGCGCAGAGCGAGCTGATCCTGGGCTACTGGTGGCAGCTGGTCGCCGTGACCGGCTTCATGGCCGTGTTCGTGACCGCCTTCGCGCTGTTCACGGACGCCTTGCGCGATGCGCTCGATCCCAAGCTGCGTGGCCTGGAGTGAAGGACCACCCCCTACGCGCTGCGCGCGCCCCCTCAAGGGGGCGAGCCCGGCGGACCGGCCAAGCCGGATCCGCGGGCTCCGCTCGGTAAGACCGCCGCGCATCGCGAGACAGGAGATTTGATATGTTGCTATCCATTCAAGACCTGAAGGTCGCCTTCCGCATGGGCAAGGTCGACGGCCAGATGCAGCGCCAGCTGGCCGTCAAAGGTGTCAGCTTCGACATCCCGGAGAACAGCACGGTGGCCCTGGTGGGCGAATCGGGTTCGGGCAAGAGCGTCACCGCGATGTCCATCCTGAACCTGCTGCCCAGCAACGCCGAGCGCGAGGGCAAGATCCTCTTCAAGGGCCAGGACCTGCTGCAGACCTCGCTGACCGAGCTGCAAGGCATCCGCGGCAAGGAAATCGCCTGCGTGTTCCAGGACCCGATGACCTCGCTGAACCCGGTCTTCACCGTGGCCCAGCAGATCATGGAACCCCTGATCAAGCACATGGGCATGAGCCGCAAGCAGGCCCTCACGCGCGCCGAGGAGCTGCTCAACGAGGTCGGCATCCCCGAGCCCAAGCGCCGCCTGCACAGCTATCCGCACGAGATGTCGGGCGGCCAGCAGCAGCGCGTGATGATCGCCGTGGCCCTGGCCTGCTCGCCCAAGCTGCTGATCGCCGACGAGCCGACCACCGCGCTGGACGTCACGATCCAGCGCCAGGTGATGGAGCTGATGGCCAAGCTGAAGGACTCGCACAAGATGAGCATGCTGTTCATCTCGCACGACCTCGGCGTGGTGGGCGAGATCTCGGACCAGGTGGTGGTGATGCGCCACGGCCAGATCCGCGAGAAGGCGCCGGTGGCCGCCATCTTCAAGAACCCGCAGGACAGCTACACCAAGGCCCTGCTGGCCTGCCGTCCCTCGCTGACCGAGAACCCGGCGCGCCTCTTGGTCATCGACGACCACATCGCCGGCCGCAGCGCCAGCAACGAGAGCAAGGCCAAGGACCCCGACGCGCCGGTGATCCTGGAAGCGCGCGGCCTGAAAAAGAGCTTCTTCTTCAAGGAAGGCCTGTTCGGCAAGAAGGAGTTCAAGGCCGTCAAGGGCGTGAACTTCAAGCTGAGGAAGGGCTACACCCTGGGCGTGGTCGGCGAGTCCGGCTCGGGCAAGACGACCATGGGCCTGACCCTCTTGCGCCTGCACGAACCCAGCGGCGGCGAGGTGCTGTTCGAGGGCAAGGACCTCTTGAAGATGAGCGGCAACGACTGGCAGAAGATGCGCCGCCGCATCCAGGTGGTGTTCCAGAACCCGTACGCCTCGCTGAACCCGCGCTTCACGATCGCCCAGACCCTGCTGGAGCCGATGGAGATCCACGGCATCGGCAGCAGCACGGCCGACCGCCAGGCGCGCGCCAGCGCGCTGCTGCAGAAGGTCGGCCTGGACGACTCGGCGCTGAACAAGTATCCGCACGAGTTCTCCGGCGGCCAGCGCCAGCGCATCGCGATCGCGCGCTGCCTGACCCTGAACCCCGAGGTGCTGGTGCTGGACGAGTCGGTCTCGGCCCTGGACGTCTCGGTGCAGGCCCAGGTCCTGAACCTGCTGAAGGACCTGCAGGACGAGTTCGGCCTC